>Ga0209373_10000206_pt1 | contig 124554 bp, 126 predicted proteins | sample Higcelweek5metaG_FD_187173 | JGI IMG/M metagenome (GOLD analysis project Ga0209373, IMG submission 187173) | Freshwater pond sediment microbial communities from the University of Edinburgh, under environmental carbon perturbations - High... | ecosystem: Environmental > Aquatic > Freshwater >... | reverse complement strand
ACAGCAGTTCTTTTGCGTGCTGTCAAGGGTGGTGCTAAGCTACCACAACCTATACGACCGACCATTTTTATGGTTCATCTGAGCTTTTTTCTTTTCTCAATTTTTTCATAGTTCATTTGACACTATCTAATATTGTAATTTTTAAATTATGAAATGTTCCTATTCAGATTGGATTACTTTAAATTAATAACGGTTGCTTTTAACCGCGTCATTGCTTCAATGGAATAGCGAATTCCCTGCGTCCCAATTCCTGATGCTTTTACCCCTAAAAACGGAAAATGGTCCGGTCCTCTCTCTGTTTTATTATTAATTTGTACAGTACCAACTTCAAGTCGATTTGCAATATAGAATGCATCATCAATGTCTTCCGTAAATACTGCACTTTGTAACCCATATACGGATTGGTTTGCAATCTCTATTGCTTCATCCATATTGGCTACTCGGATTACTGGAAGAATTGGTCCAAACGGTTCTTCCCATGCAAGCCTCATATCTGTCGTAACATAATCAAACAATGTAGGCTCAATCAAATTACCCTTTCGCCCACCACCTGCAAGAAGTTTGGCACCTTTTATTCTTGCATCATCCACTAATTCCATAACAAAATCTGCTGCCTGTTGGTTAATAAGTGGAATAATCGTAACATCATCCTGCTCAAGTGGATTTCCAGTTTTTAGATTTCTGACTTTTTCTAAAATTCTTTCTACTAACAGATCAGCCACTTCTGGCACCACAAGTATTCTTTTCACAGCAGTGCAGCGTTGACCCGAATAGGAATATGCCCCTGAAACAATATTTGATGCCGCCACTTCTATATCTGCGTCTTTAAGCACGATTGCTGCATCTTTTCCACCTAGCTCCATCAACAAAGGTACCATGCTTGTGATTCTCGAAATATGTTCTCCCACCTGAGTGCTTCCTGTAAAATTCACAAAATCAATCCCCGGATGAGTTGTAATATAATCTCCAATTTCACTCCCTTTTCCAGTTACTGATTGTATCACTCCTTTTGGAAAACCAGCTTGTTCAAATAATCGAACCAAATATAATCCGCACATACTTCCTTGCGTTGCAGGCTTCAAAATAACTGTATTGCCCGCCATCAAAGCTGGCGCAAGTTTAGAAGCCGCAAGATTAATAGGATAGTTAAACGGAGAAATCGCAACTACAACACCTAAAGGTTCTCTTTTCACAATGGATATTTTATTTTTATTATATCCCGGAAAACTATCACCAGATATGGTTTCTCCTGCTAAATTCCTCGCTGTATCTGCAGTAAATTTAATGAAATCAATTGTTCTCTCAATTTCAGAATCAGCACTTTTTCGATCCTTTGCAATTTCTTTTATCAACAACTGGGTCAAATCTGATTTGTAATCTTCTAATAGCTTGGCCACCTTATACATAAGATTTGCTCTTTCCTCAATCGTGGTCTGCTTCCATAGTCTAAACGCCTCTTTTGAAGCTTGAACGACTTGGTCTACCTCTTCCCTTGTCATTGCACTAACACAGCCAATGACTTCTTGGTGAATTGGTGAATATATTTGAATTGGATTTTGATTTGACTGCCTCCATTCTCCATTTACAAGATTCTTGTACTGATTAAAGTCGTCTCTAAGTACTTCAAACATAATTAATCTCTCCCCTCTCTTTTTATTTTCTCAGCCACTTTTAGTGTCTGTTCATGATTTTCAAGATATCCCGGAATTGTCATTTTTTCCACTTGACTTGTGTAATAAAGTGTTTGGTCTTTTAGATAATAATACACCTCAATTTCTCCATGCAAAATGATTTGATTATCTTTCTCTTCAATCTGCGTAATCCATTGTGGTTCATACACCCTATAAACAGGTTCCGTTTTTTCACTGCCGACTTCTGGAGCTATGATGATACGTTCTTCATATAGAATCAATTTTTCTCCCAACGTCACACTTTTTTGAGATAGCAAATCTTTCAAATATGTATAGGAACCAAACACCAATAGCTTATAAAGTACAAGATTAATTACTAAATATCCAATAAAGACAATGGTTGTATATTTTTTATTACAAAACTTAATGATCAACAGAATATCAATCACAATCGACGGTATTAATACTGCTATAAACCAAGGCAATAAACTCTTCGTAAGTAATTCCATTGAAACATGATTCACTTTATCCATGTAAGACACCGCCCTTGCTAGCATTCCTTTTCTCTTGGATCATATATAATATTCCCCAATAAAAAATAGCATTACCCACTAAGTAAATTGAGAAATAGTACATACAGTAATAACTTGGTGCCGAAATAAATATTATAAAATTCTTTAAAAATACACTGACCAAAATGAATGCTAGAATTCTTTGTTTCTTAACAAAAAATATCAGTATACAGGTTACATACAAGATAGTCGGTATTATATGCGTCCAAATAAGTTTAAAAATCCACGTGTGATTTTGCATATCTTGATCAAAGTGAAGATATAAACTCGTCAAAATCCCATATCGCAAGTTCGGAAATGGTGACTTTGTAAACAATCCCTCTTCATGAAACTGATGATCCTGATCTTTGTGAATCTCGTCCGGATTATTAATATCATGTAGATCAGAAGGTATTCGAAAAGTGTTAAAATATGTATGAATTCTGTTATCTATAAAAACTTTTGGATCTTCCAATAATTTATTGTAAAAGGCTTTCTTAAATTCAGCCAAATCTCTATTTTCTATCTCACTAATCAACAATCCCCCATTAATTCGAACCCGGTTCATTGATTGCTCACGAATTGTCTTTTCCATAATATCTTTGTTGAAAATCCGATCACTGATTTGCATGTAGGTTTCGTCATTCTCCCTCATGGCCTTTTCATAATAATCAATTGCTACTGATACATAGGCAGTAGCACCATAACTTCCCTCCGCCTTTACACCTATGTTTTGAATTCCCATCAAGATCAGGCAACTAATTCCCATTCCAATTACAGACTTGGCAATTATTTTCTTAGATTGATATTTTCCAAATAGTACAATCAGAAAAATGGCTGTTACGATACAGTAGTAGAATCCTTCTGGTCTCCAAGTTGATAAAAGAATGGAAACAAATACTAACTGCGTAATTTGCTTACGTTCAACTTTATCTCTAGATTCATACATTTCATACAAAATCTTAATATAGTATAAATCTAAATAGGCATATAATGTTGAACGTAATGTAAACATATTATTAAATAACACCGGAAAGAAAAAGAACGGAACATAGTATAATATCCACCGCTTCCCCATGTTTTGCTTTTGATATAAATAGAAGCTTATATTTGATAGCAAATAAGAAATCAACAGCACTTGAATAATGACTATTCCAGCTGGAAATGGAATAAGCATAAGCGAATACAGGTAAACGATATTGGAAATAAAACTTTGCCAAAACCAAATATCCATTCTCTTAATAGAATGAACCATGTAAACATCATCATTCGTCCAATTTCCTGGCCATACTAGAACTAGCAGTATAAGCATTGCCACTGCATAAAATGCAAACATTTTAAGTTGCAACAACACTTGTGGATCTTTTTCTTGAATCTTTTGGACGAGCTCGTACCCTATGTGCCATAAGAAAACTAAAAGCCCAACAAAAACAATCTTCAAAACATAATATAAATTTAGATTCATAAAAGAATAAAGGCTAATATAATCGGTTCCAACACTAACCATTAAGTGGAGCAATACCCCAAGTCCAATTGTCTTACCTTTTTTGGTATTTAAATAATTTTTTAATTTATCATAATAATTACTCAAACGTTTCCCCCTATGATTAAACCAAACGTTTGAAAGAATAATCAATATTCCTTCCATTTTTCGTTGTTTTATCTGTTATTTTACCAAATTTGACTAAAAATAGCCACTATTCATTTGTATTTATGACATAAAAATACACACTTACAAAATGGTGTTCTATTTTGTAAGTGTGCTCTCTCGCATATCATTGAAACTGTTCTAACGCCTCAAAAATTTCGTCTTTAGTAGGCATTACCTTCAATGCGCCTTTTTTTGTTGTAATAATGGAGGCGGCCATATTTGCATATCTCAACATTTTTGCAAGTTCTTCTTGCCCAAAACCTTCAAGGCCTTTTTCTAAAACAAAATGAATACATGTCCCAAAAAATGTATCTCCTGCACCAGTTGTATCTAGCGTCTCTTCTCTAACAAATCCAGCCACTTCAACTACATAGTCTTTATAATAAGCCTTGCTTCCCTCTTTTCCACTTGTTAATAGAAGCATTTGAACATTCGGAAACTCTTTACGAAGATTGCAAATACATTTTTCCAAATTGTCTTCCTCGTAATACCAAACAAGCTCTTCATCTGAAATCTTTAGAATATCACACTGTGTAAATCCGTAAGTGAATTGCTTCTTTGCCTCCGCTAGGTCACTCCACAGAACCTTTCTTAGATTTGGGTCGAAACTTATAGATGCTCCACTCTCCTTCGCAATCTCTATCGCTTTATAAGTTGCTAGACGATTTGATTCATGTGTTAGAGATAGTGTCCCAAAATGAAAAATCTTCGCCTGCTCAATCATTGCTTGGGTCTGTTCCTGCAAGATATCTGCTTCGCAAATCATAATGTCCGCACAGTAATTACGGTAAAATGAGAAATCTCGCTCTCCGTTTGTTGCTGTTTTTACAAACGCAAGAGTTGTTGGGTGTCCTTCGTCCATCATCAGATTCTTAGTTTCGATCCCCAGTTCATAAAGTGTATCTTTTAACTGCTCTCCAAACATATCTTGTCCGACTTTTCCAATAAAACCTACTTGGTGACCAAACCGTTTAACCATTGAAAGTACATTACAAGGTGCTCCTCCTGGATTTGCCTCAAATAATACATTCCCATTCGCACTCATTCCAGAGCTAGTAAAATCAATCAGTAATTCTCCTAATGCGACAACATCATATTGCTTTTCCACGTTCATTCTCCTTTGCCTAATATCTTGATTTATTTATAACACAAATCAAAAACTAATGGTAAATATTTCTAAAAAATGCTATAATTTGTTATAATTTTTATGCAATCATGCTATATTGTTACAATCAACTTTTTAGTATGAAAGGATCTAAACCTTATGAAAAGAACACTTCAACAGTTTGCTCCAAAGTCCATACTTCTTTGTATTGCTCTGATTAGTATTTTGTGGCTATGCCTTCCATTTTCAAGCCTTGCTCATAGCAATCAAGATTCCGATGATTCCATTACTTTTCCCAGGTCTCAGGAATCTTATCAAGATCAGGATGTGCCAAGTTCCATTGATGTTATTGTAGGAAGAGCAAAGCAGGAACCGTTTAATGTCATTGTTACAATACTCTTTTTCCTTGCGATTACACACTCCATGTTGGTTTCCGCAATTCAAAAAATTGCTCATAAATTCGAAAAAAATCATCAATTACTAATTGAAAAAGGGAAGCGCGATAAGAATTCCCACTCCATTGGGGCAAGTTTATTCCACTTGATTAGTGAAGTCGAAGTCGTTTTTGGTCTATGGTCCGTCGCTCTTATCATTTGTATTGCAATCTACTTCAATTGGGATACTGCGGTATATTACGTGAATTCATTACACTACACTGAACCGCTTTTTATTATCGTAATTATGTGTATTGCGTCAAGCAGACCAATTGTCAAACTGTTTGAAGTCCTTCTCGGAAAACTTGTTAAACTCTTTGGTAACACCCTTGAAGCTTGGTGGATTTGTTTACTAGTCCTCGCTCCACTTCTTGGCTCATTTATAACCGAACCCGCTGCAATGACCATTGGCGCCATGTTACTTGGTGACAAATTCTATAGTCTAAACCCTAGCAAGAAGTTGAAATACGTAACTCTCGCTCTCTTATTTGTGAATGTATCAATCGGTGGTGTCTTAACAAATTTTGCAGCTCCACCAGTGCTAATGGTTGCTTCTGTATGGAACTGGGATACACCATTTATGTTTTTTCACTTTGGATGGAAAGCAATTCTTGCAATCGCTATCTCCACAACTTTCTATTTTATAATCTGCAAAAAGGATCTTCGCGAACTAAAGCCTGCGTATCAAACGCATTTATACAAGCGTTACATTCAAAAGCGGTTTATTAGCAAGAAAGAATTGGAAGATAGTTTTGATCAGCTCGAACAGCTTGTTGATAAGAATGTGGCCTTTACAAGTGAACTCGATGCTTATAGCCTCATTTTACAAGAAAACATCAAAGAATTAGCAAAAGAAAAACTCACACCTGAAGAATGCGAAAAGTACGATATCGAAAACGCAATCACTGAAAAATTTAATGGTATCAGGGAAGAAGAGTTTTCTAGAACCATCCCTGGCTTATTACCAAAAGAAAAGAGACCTCCATTTTTTGATCCAAACTGGGACCAACGAGATGCCAGTGTTCCTGTCTGGATTATGATTGTTCATTTGTTTTTCCTCTTATGGACCGTACTAAATGCTCATGAACCAGTTCTTTTCCTCGCAGGCTTTTTGTTTTTCCTTGGTTTTTACCAAGTTACAAACGATTACCAAAATCGGCTGGATCTGAAACAACCTTTACTAGTTGCCTTTTTCCTTGCAGGATTAATGATCCATGGAACCTTACAGAGTTGGTGGATTGGTCCTCTCCTTCAAAATATGCCAGAGCTTGGACTCAATATTACAGCCATTATCCTCACATCCTTTAACGATAATGCTTCTATTACTTATCTAAGTTCACTTGTGCCACATTTTTCAGATGCATTGAAGTATGCAATACTAACTGGTGCCGTCACCGGTGGAGGTTTAACAGTCATTGCAAATGCTCCAAACCCAGTCGGTCAATCTGTTTTAAAGAAATATTTTGATTCAGGAATATCTCCGGTCTTGTTGCTCAAGTATGCGTTCATGCCTACTATAATCACTGCTTTGATTTTTTACCTATTTCGGTAATCTAATAAAAGGGGGCCATTCAATGCACGATATGGAAAAGATGATTATTTATGAGAGCAAAGTGGATTCTTCGTTTCAGTCTGTTCATGATACAGTCGATGAGATTATGCAGCATTTCTCTACAAATTTTAATACAATGGGAACTAAAACTTTATTCAAAATCAACTTCCTGCTGCGCGAATTACTCAATAATGCCGTCGAGCATGGTAATCAGTTTCATCCTGACAAGCAAGTCGTCTGTCGTATTCTTCGTGAGAATGACTTTATTATTCTTGAGGTCATTGATGAGGGATTGGGCATTGAGTCAGATCTTAACAACTTAGATTATGACGTTGATACCGAGGATATTATATTGCGTGAACGAAACCGCGGACTGCAGTTATTAAAGGAAATGTCCCATACTATCAATATTTCAGGTAATCAGATTAAAGTGCATTTAGCATTAAATGAGGAGGATTCTTTATGAAAAAATCAATACAAGGTCAAACACTTATTCTATCCATTACCGAAGGGTTGACTGCCAACAAAATCGCTTCCTATAACGAAGAACTTGACAAAATTGCTCCTACTTTCTCAGAATTTAATGAGTTGCTATTAGATTTAGAGCAAACCAACAACATCGATTCAACTGGAGTTACCTTTGTTATAGGGCTTTTCAAAAAAGCCAAAGCACTAGGACTAAATTTCTGCGTAATCGGAGCCAATTCAGATGTACAAAGTTTATTTAAATTAATGAAGTTGGACCAGTTTTTTGAAATGAAAAATCAGTAGAGGGGTGATTTCTATGGATTATCATATTCTTATTGCAGATGATGCAACGATGAATCGTGTATTAATTAAAGATATATTGTCACAAAGTCTTAGCAACATTACTTTTGCAGAAGCCGAGAACGGCAAGGAAGTTCTTGAAATCGTCCATAGAATTCAGGTGGACTTAATCATACTTGATTTGATTATGCCCGTATTAGATGGTTATAAAACGTTAGAAGCTTTAAAAAGCAATCCAGAATATCGTGATATTCCGGTTATTGTGAATAGTTCTATCACAGAAATCAAATCCATTGAGGACACGCTAAAAAAAGGAGCTGTAGATTATTTTACAAAGCCCCTTTCAAAAAATGATATGAATATTATTTTGCCCCTAAAAGCTAAAAACGCACTGAAAATGTATGAACAAAACCACACAATCAATGCACTAAACAAGCATATAAGCGAAGAATTAAAGAATGCTAACGCCTTCGCTAATATCATGCTCCCAAAATCAAACAATCTTAAAAACATTGATCTCTATATCAAATTTCATCCTTCCTTAGGAATAGGGGGCGACTTTTTTGATTGTGTGGAAATTGGTGATAAGATTCACTTTATGATTGCCGATGTCACAGGGCATGGTATTGCTGCAGGAATGGCATCCTCCATGGTGAAAATTCTCTTTCGCAAATGTATTGAAAACGGCTCCCTTCTACCACACGAAATTTTAGAAGATATGAACCGTTCAATATTTTCGTATTTTGATTTTGCAGGTAAAGATTCTTATGTTGTTTTCACTGCGTTTGTAGGTACTTTGGAAAACAATGTATTATCTTATGCTAATGCTGGTCATCCCTACCCTATATTATATCGATGCAGCGAAAACACCTATGAAGAAATCGAGCAAAATGGATTCCTCGTAGGCGTTATGGAGAATGTAACCTTCGAAACAAAAACCACCCAACTAAAGTCTAAAGACTTCCTACTTCTTTATACGGATGGGCTGTTTTGTTCTGGAAGTGATTCTGATTTCACCGGCTGGAACAAAGTATTCTCCATCTCTCAAACGCTTCAAGAAACATTTGAGAGAAGTCCTGCTGAATACCTCGAAGAAATCTTTTATGCGTTTCACATGATGCATAAATCTCATCACACCACGTTCACAGACGATGTTGCAATGATGCTTATTCGTTTAAGATAATCCCGAAAACACAATGCCTTTTTGAAAACAAAGTATGATCATCAGGATTACAAGAAACATGATCATCCACAAAATGGTAGGTGGTACAATACTAATCTGCACATTATAAGTAATCGTACGATCAACTAGTTTCCCTTTTGCCCAAAATATAGGAATGACAGCTATCAACAATATGGTTAAGACAATTCCTACAACCATCGGCAATAAGCCAATTCCAGGCACTAGTTGATTAAAATCAAAACTAGACCAACCAATCATTTGTAACAAGCCGATGAATAGATAGATGCCAATTCTGGCAGTCATTGGCTTGTTTTGTTTTTGAAAAAAAGCAACTAGTAGATGTGTCAATTGTAAATCAAACCATAAGGTGCTAAGGATAAAAAACATACCTGTGAAAACAATTACAACCCAACGAATCACCTGGTTGTTTTGCAATGCAAATATCCTTGAAAAATCGCCAATTCCACCCAACATAAGGCTATCCCAGAAAAAGTAAGGGATTCCATCCATCATAAAAGTATATCCCATTACTAGAAAAAACATACAACTATACATTCGCTTTTTTAAACGATAAGCCATTACAAATGCCACAACAGAAAGTATTGTCGTGACGACAAACCCTCCCCAATAGATGAGTATTTGTCGTTCAAACATTAATTTGGAAAACTCAATCAATGCATAACCCATTCCATCCACTAATAATGTGAATCCCAAAAACTTGCCACCGAGCATGGCACAAAGCATCCCATGTCCTATTGTTTCATGAAGCCCAACAGCAGCTATAATTCCAAGATATATTTGAGGTATTATCGTTGCAATTAACATACCCCATTTTTTTCTATTCTCATTTTTTTCCATTCTTCACACCGACCTTCTGGTCAAATGCATCATCCAAATAAGTTCTAAATTCTGCCTCTCTTCTTCAAATAAAAGATGTATAATCCCAACGATCCACTCGCTTCAAAAAACATACTAACAAGCAGATCCACCCAAAAAGAAATTTTAAGTTCATCTACTAGCGCGATCCCAAATACCACGCCAAATAGTGCTTTTAAAAACCCTACTCCCATTTGATTTACAACCAAAAATGTATAGGTAAGTAGATTCGCAATATACGTTGCAAAAAAAATCGTAAATATAACAAAAAGCATACTCCCCCATGTAATCTTTTTGGAGAAAAGAGCATGTCCAGTAAACACGCCTAATACAATCATCATTGCAACTACTTGCTGAATATAACCACCTTGACCCGCAATAATCCACAAGATCATACCTGGCAAAGCCCCCATAATAGGAACTACAATACTAAGTATTTTATTTCGTTTGATGTCCGCTTGTGTCTCCCCATAATACGGAGTATTTAACTTTGGGTAGGTCGTCTTCTTTGATTCCGTTGTCTCCGCCGATTCCGTTGTCTCTGTTTTTTCTGTTGTCCCAATAGCGGGAGCAAGTACAACTTCAAACTGATTATATCTATAGAAATCAGTAATTAAGTCTAGGATTTCTTTTATTTCATCAACGCTTCTTGTCATCGGAACAAGTACACTCGTCGACTCTTCCATTGTTTTGCAAAAAATATCAGCGAATAGAAATTTGAATTCTTCTACTAAGCGTTCTCTTAATTCCTCTCCATCCAATTTTTTCCCATATACCGTTAGTTCTATTTCTTCCTCTTTCTCTAGTAATTCAACCGCCACTTGGTAACCACTATAGTCTGCTATATATTGTTTGTTTTCAATTATTGTCAACTTATTTGGATAAAAAATTTGACCGATTCTTTCTTCCATTTTTTCATTCATATCTACTCACCCATATATGCACTTTCTCTATTCTTCTCTTAACATATTTCTCACCGCCCTTCCTTTTTCTATAAGGACAGCATAAACCTTCCACTAAGTGGAGAGTCAATAGTGATTTTATTCACCTAGTAAAATCTGTAATTCAAAGTAACTTGTTTCTTTGAATATATCTTCAAGAAGCTCAATTTGAACAACTTGCGCTACATTCACATTACTCCCGCCTAAATAATCGTTCATTTTCTTGATTTGCTCATCAGCATTGTCTCTAGAATAACTGATACAAACATACATACCTGCTGGTATCATCTTAAGCTTGCTGCTATTTTGACTATACACTTCAATAAAGTACTCTTTCGGATAAAATAAGTCATCTTCTTTTTGAAATAAATATCCATACTTATAAGTATGCTTATAATTTTCTTTATCAATTGCTTTTTCTAGCACCTGAATCACTTGGTCTAATTCAGCCTCATCAATATTTTGAGAGACTTCTTTTGACACGATTAGCCTTTGTGGAATTTCTTTTTGATAAATCTCTTTTGTCTGTATTGCTTTTGAAGATTCGCTTCTATGATTTTGAATTTCCTCAATTAACTCGATAATTCGTTCATACTCTTCCTTTTCTTCAATCATTTTATGTTTTTGCTCTTCCAGAAAAGAATCTACACCATAAATTTCTTTTTTATTTATCAACGAAGCCATCTCTTTTGTTCCAGTTCGTAATGCTTTTAAAGCTTTCAAAATATCAACGTATACAAATTGCACTTTATTATAATATCGATATTTTGTAAAGGGATCCACATAGCTTGGTTTTAAAACCCCAATCTCATCATAAAATCGTAGTGTTTTAACACTAATCCCTTTCAATTTTGATAGCTCTCCAATTGAGTATAACTGATTTTTCATCAACATATTCCTTTCAAAAAAATGAAGTTACGATTTTCATTGAAGCCTTCATCTGCTATAATTGCTATAATGAAAAAAATTACATTTTAGGAGGCGCCTTTGGCAGCATTAGCAAAAAAACAGCACCAACAAAACAAGTATCGAAAACGAAATTTCTATTTAATTCAGATGTTTCCAATTTTTATTATTGCTTTAGCAAATACAATGGATTCACCTCAAAACATTTTTGATGGATTTCGAAAGATGATCTTTTCTTCCGATATTCTCATCACAGATTATGTTGAACTCGCAGGACTAAGTGCTACCCTGATCAATGCATCTTTACTCTTCATGGCAATTTCATTTCTTGCCTACCGCTTGCAGATTAAATTAAATGGGATGCTGATAGCCGCAATTTTTATGACTGTTGGATTTTCTTTTTTTGGCAAAAATATTTTCAACGTGATCCCCCTGTATCTTGGTGGATATATTTACTCTAAGATTCAAAAAGTGGACTTTAAAAATATTTTTGTAATTATCATATTTTCTTCTGCCCTAGCTCCCGTCGTCAGTGAAATAGCTTTTGGATTGTCTCTCCCACTCTATTATTCAATACCAGCTTCCATCTTATTTGGCGCTTTTTGTGGTTTTATTATTACCCCACTATCCGCTAATACAATCGCTATACACGACGGATTTAACCTTTACAATGTGGGATTCTCTGCCGGTCTCATTGCTCTCGTAATCAATTCAATCTTTAAAACTTTAGGAATCAACCTAAAACCTTCTCAAATACTATCTACCGAGCACTCGCTCTTTTTCTTTGTTATGTTGTGTCTCTTATTCACTTTGTTTATTGTAGTTGGATTTACATTATCCAAATTGTCCTTCAAAGAAACGCTCAAAAAGTACACTCGAATATTTCACTATTCCGGCAAACTAATTACTGATTTTACACAACTTGAAGGATACGGCATCACCTATATCAACATGGGAATCATGGGATTTATCGCTCTCTTATTTGTTTGTTTAACAGGTGGCTTAGATTCCTTAAACGGTCCAATTGTAGGTGCAATTTTTTCAATATTTGGATTCTCAGCGTTTGGTAATCATCCTAAGAACTCAATCCCGATTTTTGTGGGCGTATACCTATGCAGTCTTCTCCACTTATGGGATGCCAACTCCACCACCTATATAGTAGCAGGACTTTTTGCAACTGCACTAGCTCCTATTGCAGGTCGTTACGGAATCATTGCAGGACTTTTTGTATCCTTTTTACACTTAGCGGTGGTCACTAATTTACACACTGTGCACGGTGGCTTAAACCTATATAGCAACGGTTTCTCTTGCGGATTAATTGCCTCCATTGTATATCCAATCTTTAATATTTTTAGCCCATCCCACAAAAAAAGAAAGGTATAACCATTATGACCCACGAAAATCAAAAAATTGCAAGAATTGCAAATGCTCTTTTAGAATACTTTCTCTCTAACGATGCAAAAGGATTGACCCTCTCCATCAGCGAAGATACAAAAAGTGCTTATATTTCTTTGGAAATCAGTGATATCACTCTGTCTTCACATGAATCAGAAGAGTTGATTGAGCACCTCTATATGGAGCGACAGGAAGAAATGGAAGAATACTATTGGCATCTTCTTGGTAACGACTCTGAAACAGAGGAAATCAGTCTCATTGGAATGATGGTTGACGAGGCAACGGTTCAGTACAATTATCCTGTAATGAAAATCGATTTGGTGAGACATTTTTAGCAACATCCTTGACGCTAGTCCTACTCAAAAGTTCTTAACTGAGACGTTTGAAACACCCACTCTGGTGTAATCAAGTTTTCTTCAATATTCATGGAAAACCAAGGAGAGTTTTCGCTATCACCAACTAAAATCTGTATATCCTGTGCTGGCATGTAACCCTGTGCCAGCATTACTATTTTCTCCTTTGTTTCATTATGAATTGCTAAATCAACTACAATTACACAGTGTCCCGGTGAGCCTCCTTTGATAAAGACATCCCCTACCTTTACATCGTCTAACTCCTTCGATACTAATTCTTTCTCTAGTGACAACGTAGACGCATACATATACACCACATCTAAATAATCTCGTAAACTCTCATAAGAATCATTACAACTACTATTTGGTACAAATGAAACTTGATTTCCATCTATTTGAATACTATTTCCTTTTGACCAAGTTTCAAAATCGGCCAAAAATCCATTTACAAAATGGAACTGAATGTCCTCTTTTCTACCCTGTTTATAAAGATACTCAGCCCGTAATCGCATAATGGAGTCAGCACATTGTTGCAAATCTTTAGCTCTCAAATCATAATCTACAACTGCCAAATATACATTTGCACTCTTAATGCCACCATCATAATAATGCACTCTTTCACCCGCTTCTTTGAGTGGAAGTGTCTGAAGAAATGTTTCAAAGCTCTCTTTGGGATATTCAACCCTCGTATATCCCTGGGGAACCAAGAATCTTTTCTGAAGTTCACATTCTGCAGGGACAATCAAATTAGCGAAGATATCTTCTTGTTCGGCCTTGTCTTGTTCGGCATTATCCTGTGCCTCATTATCTTGTGCCTCATTGTCTTGTGCCTCATTGTCTTGTGCCTCATTGTCTTGTGCCTCATCTTCAATCGGATTGTCTTGTGATACACGAACAGCATCTTCGCTATTATCCACCTGATATACTTTGTTATTCTTACCACATCCCACAAAAACAAGTAGTGTCACTAATATCATATATACAAGTATTTTTCTTATTAAACGATTATGGAATAAATTCATTCAATCCTCCACTGTGATTGGTTCAAACGATACTTGGTAATTCACTAAAACAACTTCTATATAATAGTATAAACCTTTGAGAAACGATTAATCAACAAAACATTCCTTAATTTATCTTAGGCAGGCAAAGTAGTTTCTTTACAAGTATGATTCCCAACAAACAAAGCGCTAAAATGAAGTAGAACACCTGATTAAATCCCACAAAATGATCCATCAAAAATCCAGAGATCAGTACACCAATGATTGCACCAAATCCATATGCACTAAACACAATTCCATAGTGCTTACTATAATGGGTCTCACCAAATTCTTTTATCGTTGCCGTAGGCGCAATTGCAAGGAATCCACCCAGCGTAAACCAGTATAGTGCAAAAGAGAACGAATAAAAAATCAAACTATGCTCACCCGATAATAGAAATAAAAGTGTCGCTATCGCAATTATAAGATAGGCTGTCCGCATCGCCATAACAGCTGAAAATCGATCTGTGATCCACCCAAAGAACGGTCTGCCAGCTCCATTAAAAACCGCAAACACGGCAATATAGAGGTGTATTTTCGTAGAAGAAATTCCAATCATTTTAATTCCAACTAGACTCGTCATACCAATAATCATTAGTCCAATCATTGTTCCAATCAAGAAATTAAGGTAAATTCCCCAAAATTTTCTCATTCTAACAAAATCTTTGATTTTATAGTCCGGTTGCGCATGGTGAATAACTTCATTTAGAACCTGTTCGGGATAGGAAAACGAAACAGGCAACAAAATTGCTATACCAATCATGATTAATCCAAGTATTCGAAACGTCTGCATGACTCCAAACGTGTGAATGATGCTTCTTGCAAGCGGTGCCGTGATGAGTGGTGAAAGTCCAAACCCCATTAATACAATTCCTACAAAAAATCCTTTCTTTTCGTGAAACCATAGAGACGCCATTCGAATCGGTACTCCATATGCGATTCCAACACCCGCGCCACTAATAAGTCCATAGGTAATTGTTAATAAGAGAATATGTGTGGTGAAGGAAGATAATATCCAGCCAATCCCCACAAGCAGACATCCAACCATTACAATATATTTGGGTTTCACATATTCAATGATTTTACCTGTAAGTACCATAAATCCAGCATAGGATGCAAGTGCAATCATATAGGGCAGCCCACTATCCGCTGAGCCAATGGCAAATACATGCTCAATTTCCATTCGAAATACACTATACGAGTAAACAGTTCCCAAAAAAATCATAATCAGAATACTAAATGCCAAGTAAATCCATTTCTTCATAAGCATCTCCTTAAAAAAACAACCGATAAGGTTTTTCCCTATCGGTTGTCATTATTTAATGTTTAGCAAACGCCCTGTGCATTCATTGCTTCTACTACTTTTTCAAATCCAGCAATATTCGCTCCTGCAACATAGTTTCCTTCTAATCCATAACGCTTTGCAGCATCATCTGCTTTTGCAAAAATATCAATCATGATGTTCTTTAATTTTGCATCCACTTCTTCAAATGTCCAGCTTAATCTCTGGCTGTTTTGTGACATTTCTAATGCAGAAGTAGCAACACCACCAGCATTCGCTGCTTTTCCTGGCATAAATAACATTCCATTTTCTAAATAGAAATCAGTAGCTTCTTTTGTTGAAGGCATATTAGCACCTTCAGCAACTGCGAAACATCCGTTTTTCTTTAGTGTTTTTGCATCTTCTAAGTCTAACTCGTTTTGAGTAGCGCATGGAAGAGCGATATCACAAGGAATTGTCCAAATACCAGTTCCTGCAGTATACACTGCTGAAGATCTTACATCTGCGTATTCTTTAATTCTTCCTCTTCTTACTTCTTTGATATCTTTTACAAGTTCAAGATCAATTCCGTCCTTGTCATAGATATATCCTGCTGAATCACTTAGAGCAACTACTTTAGCTCCTAATTCTTGAGCTTTCTTTGTTGCGTAAATAGCAACGTTTCCAGAACCAGAGATAACAACAACTTTATCCTGTAATGTTTGTCCACCATTGTTTTTAAGCATTTCTTCAACAATGTATACTAATCCATAACCAGTTGCTTCTGTTCTAGCTAAAGATCCACCATAAGTTAATCCTTTTCCAGTTAAAACGCCTTCATATAAACCAGTTAATCTTTTGTATTGTCCATACATGAAACCGATTTCTCTTCCGCCAACTCCGATGTCTCCAGCTGGTACGTCAGTATCTGCTCCAATATATTTGCTAAGTTCTGTCATAAAGCTTTGGCAAAATGCCATTACTTCTCTATCTGACTTTCCTTTTGGATCAAAATCAGATCCACCCTTACCACCACCGATTGGTAATCCTGTTAAAGAGTTTTTGAAAATTTGTTCAAATCCTAAAAACTTAATGATTCCTTGATTTACAGAAGGATGAAGTCTAAGTCCTCCCTTGTATGGTCCAATAGCACTTGAAAACTGAACGCGGAATCCTCTATTTACCTGAACCTGTCCTTTGTCATCTACCCAAGGTACTCTGAAAGAGATTACTCTTTCTGGCTCTGTAATTCTTTCAAGAATTGCTTCTTTTTTGAATTTTTCTTCGTTCTTTTCAATAACTACTCTCAATGATTCTAATACTTCTTTTACCGCTTGGTGAAACTCTTTTTCGCTTGGATTTTTCTCGATAACCCGGTCAAGCACTTCGTCAACATACGACATTGTATTACCCTCCATATTTATATAATTTTCGCGTACAATATATTGTTCGCTTTTCTAAAATATTATAATCTTTTGATGTTTTAAAGTCAACAAATTCTGAATATTTGTATACGCGTATTTTTTTATTACGTTATTACGTTATAATCTCTATTTACAGATAACTCGCTGGCTCACAATGTCAGAATATATTTCCATTCCTTCCATCTTAGATACATGAATAACATCTTCAAAACCTTTGCACTCAGAACATATATCATTCACTATATTGTCCCTTTCTAACACTTCTTTTGGGTTGTAAAATACATTCCTTTTTCCCTCAAAAAGTGCCACATAGAATATTCCTGTCTCAACTAAATCCTGGAAGAAATGACTCCCAAAAGATAGTTCCGGCATAAATCCTTCTTTTGAAGATACCTCAACAATAACACCCATATTGCAAAGCTCCGTAAAATGAACCGGAACTCCAAGGGACGGTGTCGTTGTTCCCCATCTTCCAGGACCGATCAGCAATGCGCTTTTTCCCTTCATAAAATGATTGATTCGACCAATTTGTCTAGCAACTTTATATTTTGCCTGATTATCAAGACGACTATAATTGGTAGGATCTACATAAACAACATAGTCAATTGTAAAACGAACATTTCCCCCCATAAATTCTCCTTTTGAAGAAAAGAAACAGTCTTCTTCCTTTTCAATAATGGGAAGGGTAACAGTTTTACCTAGACCAATCGTTTGAAGTGGCCTGCACTGTAACAGATTGATCTTGTATTGATTTTTCCTGTTAAAGTTAATGGTAAATTCAATATCAACTGGATAATCATAAACAGTTGATAGCGTATGTAAAATGTCTTTCATCTGCTCTGCAAACTCGGTTTTTCGGAGTAATTTGTCAAAGTCAATCAAATAAGGAGTCTTAAAGTGTCCCTTCCCCATCTGTGAGAGATATCGAATCGTTTCCTCGTCTTCACTAAAAAATATAGCTTTATCTGTTTTTAAATCATGTTCATAAATTGTTTCAAACGGGTAGCTATGAAGTGCATTATCTTTTAAAGAAAGAACATCCACAAGTCTTTGGGAAAACTTCTTGCGATCCCCATAATTTACCAGGGGTAGTCTAAGTGGATCATCCAAGGTAACAATTTTCGCGTAATCTTCACCTGTTCGATCTACAGATCGTGTTCCCAACCCAAATACAAGTCGCAACATCCCCGCACTCATATCAATATTTTTGTTCCATAAGTATACATTCGTAGAATTACCAACCCCAGCTGCATGTGGGAAAAAGTAATCACCATAATAGTCGCCTGATACTCTTTGAACAAGAATCGCCATCTGCTCATCCTTATCCATCAGCCCACGATTCTTGCGATATGCCAAAGCATCCTCACTCATCGTACTTGCATACACCGCTCGAACCGCCCTCTCAAATGCGCGAAACCTTTCTTTTGGAGTCCCTTGATTTACACAGAACACACTCTCGTATTTTCCAGCAAACGCATTTCCAAAGTTATCCTCTAGCAATGAAGAGGATCGTACAATAATTGGGGATTGTCCAAAATACTCAAGCATTTGAATAAATTTTTCCTGAATATTTTCTGGAAAAACTCCTTCTAAAATTTTTTCTTTCAACTCTGGTGCATAAACAAAATATCCTTCTTTTGTTTTTTGTCTGGTAAGAAGCTCCCACCAACCGTTTTGAACAATATAGGTATAAAATACATCCGATCCAATATAATAGGAATCATGTGGTTCAAAGAGCTTTTCATACTTCTCTCGCTCAATGCTCATGAGAATTTTGCGTGCAATTAGCATACCAACACTCTTCCCACCTATGAATCCAGTTCCAACCTCTCTAGATGCAATGAGTAAGATATCTTCTAATGTAAAATACCGATCACAAAGAGCAAGCATCCTACTTTCCGTTCCAATCAATATTGACATAAGCGTTCTCTTAATGGTTTCCTGCTGCTCAATTGGAAGCTTTAGTTTATCTCTCGCTTCTTGAAACAAAACATCCCAATGATCAAGGCGTTCCTGTGCCCTTTGTATACTCGAAAAGAGTTCTGCTGCTTCAGAACTTGCAGTGATACTAATCGCTTCATCCCCTAAAATCAGATGTGGAAAAAACATAGTTGGTGAATATCGCTTCAGAACTTTTAGTGGGTGGATATAAAGCTTTTCATTCACCATATACAAATCCAATAATAGTTGCGTCGTTTCTCGAATTCCAGCAATGGTACTGTTCGTATGCGTATTTCGAATAATTGCAAAATAGGCCACTGTATCAAGTATAAATAAATAAGGACATGTCACCTTGAAAAAATTTCCAATCATCAAATCCGATTTCCAATACTCAAGCAAGTCCGAAAGACAGTCAAATACATAGAATGCTTTTTCTCCCTGTGCTTCAATAATTGTATGGATATGCATTGCAAAGTGTTCAAATCCTTTTGAAGCATCTACCTCTATAATCGTAATGCAGTCGTCACTTGTAAAAAGCGGAGCATGGTTTCCAAAACGAATATAAATAATATTTCTCTGATCTAAAATCGCCTGTTGAACATATGGACGTATGACCTCTTCATAATTTTTGATAGAATCAACTTGCCAAACGACATTATCACCCAACCTAAGGTAATCCACCATCTCATCAAACCCTTTTAATCCTGACAATACTTTATCCCTTATTCCCATATACTAATCCTGCCTTTCTAGCTTACAAAAAGCGACAAAAATATACTTAAATGTATGTTTTGTCGCCTCTGTCAATGCACTATCCTGTTGTAAATTATTATATCAATTATATGGTTTTTTAGAAATACTTTGTCAAGAATTCGTCCTAGAAATTTGATATCTGAATTTTCTTTGCTTGCATCACAGTCGTTTAATTGCGTCCATTGCCAGTAATGACCTCTCACATTCCTCGGCCGATAACGTAATCTGCCAGCAATACGGACTTCCCTTCATATACTTGGCTGCATAACTTAATCCATTGGTTCTTTCATCCAAAAATGCCTTGTCAATTTGCTTTGGATCACCTAGCAGTATAATCTTTGTGTCTTTTCCTGCCCGAGTAATAATTCCCTTAATTTGATTTGGTGTCATATTCTGTGCTTCATCAATCACTAAATAGGTTTTAGCAATAGAACGTCCTCGAATAAAATTAAGTGCTTCCGTCTGAATAATTCCTCTCTCAAATAGTTCCATTACTTTATCTGCTAATGCGCCTTCATCTTTGTAACGCTCCTTTTCATCCGAATCAAGTATCTGCTCTAGATTGTCAATAATGGGCCTCATTAGTGGAGCTATTTTGTCTTGCTCACTTCCTGGCAAAAAACCAATATCATCGTCAAATTGTGCGTTAGGCCTACATATTAAGATCTTGCGATATTCATTACCAGGGTTATTGTATACCTTCTCCATTCCTACCGCTAATGAATAAAATGTTTTCGCCGTTCCTGCCATTCCTTTAATGATTACAAGTGGTGCTTCTTCCGCACTAGCCATCAATGCTTCTTGCATAAAGTATTGCCCAACATTCTTTGGAACAACTCCATAAGGCCTGCTTTTTCGATATTCAAGCGGAATAATACTGGTTCCTCGGACTCTTCCTAGCATCGTCTTCTTTGGTTCAATATCGGATTGTACTATTACAAACTCATTTTCATACAAATGTATCGGTTGATGAATTCCGGTTTGATCCGTTACATATACCGACGTGCAATCAATTCCTTTTTTCTTAAACTCTTTCATTTTATCATCTGGAATAAAAACCTGACAACGCCCTGTATACTCAGCATCTTCTTGCGTAATCTGTTCTGTCGTAAAATCCTGTGCTTTGATTCCAATAATCTGCGCCTTAATACGAAGTAATAAATCTTTTGTTACTAGAATAATTAATTCTTGATCTTGCACGGAATCCTGGATTCCTTTGCAGACCTTTAAAATTCGATTATCTGCCAAATCCTGCGCAAATTCTTTTGGTAACTCAACCTCTGTATAATTAGACTCAATGCGAACAGTCCCTCCCTGCTCTAGCTCAACAAAATCAAGTAAGTTTCCTCTCGTTCTACATTTTTCAAGAATACGGACCGCGGCTCTTGCATTAGCGCCCTTCTCTCCTTCTGCCTTTTTCAGCTTATCAAGTTCCTCAACTACTACTAACGGAATCACCAAATCATTGTCTTCAAAGCTGTATAGAGCAATTGGAGACTGGATAAATACATTTGTATCAAGAATATATGTTTTCTTCATAAACATAACCTCCAGCAATAGATTGTAATTTCATAGTATTGCAAAGATTATCTTTATACTATCTGCATGAAGTAAAGAGCTTACGAAATTTGTGTAAATACAATTTCGTAAGCTCTTTGATAAAACTTTTCTGTAATACTACTTATTCTTTACAGGTACCCAAATCTCTGAGTAATAATTTTCATCCTGCGTTCCATTTGGATACTTCGCTGCATCATCATACATTTCGATACAATATCCTGCTGCCACTTCATATTCTTTTAAAGCAGGTAACCATTCTGAGTATATTTTGGAATTTACATCCTGAAGTGCCATTGGCATTGCACCTTTACACGGAAACACTGCCCACGTAAGTGCTGGTATTGTTTTCGTCACAAACCCTTGTGGAACATCCTTATATGGGTGATAAACATCTGCAATCAGATATTCAAACTCCTCACTCCCCATCTGTTCGTCAATGTTAATTCCAAACATTCCACACACATGCTCGCCATTTCCACAAGCATAATGACTCTGCCAAAATTTAGGTATTTCCTGTTTTGCATTCTCATACCGAAACTTCTTGGATACACCAAGTACTGTAAAACTGTCTTTTTTTGTAATTCTGTAATCCATAAGATAACCACCTTCCAACGATATTTTTAGTTTTAGGGGAGCAAACGATTTAAGCATAATATTGTCTTTGCGAATCATGGTTGGGGTAACGTTGTGGAATCTTGTAAATGCTTTCGTAAAGCTATCTGGGGAATCATATCCATACTTTAGCGCAAGATCGATGACCTTGACATCGCTTGTAGCTAACTCTCCACCGGCAAGAGCAAGCCTACGATTTCGAATATATTCCATAATTGTATAGCCACACAACATACTAAATCCCTTTTGAAAATAAAACGGCGATATGCATACATGGTTCGAAATATCCTCCACTGTAAGTTCATCCGTAATATGCTTTTCAATATAATCCACCGCTTCACATATTGATTCCATCCAATTCATGATTATCAACTCCTCTGTAAACACAGTATATCTTAGAAAAACTGGATCTTCCCGACATTCCTTGCTATCTTTTGTCGTTGTACTGATTGCATTATTTAATCCATCAAATTATTGATAAGAACAGCAGTAATCTGCAAATTCCTTAACGATAATTTTAAATTTTGATCCTGATTTCACAACAAAACTCTGTCCCTTACCATAGGTTGTGTAGGCCTCTTCACCTTCAAGGCAAATATCCATTTCACCGTTTAACACTTCCATTAATTCCTGTGTATCCGTTCCAAACTCATAATCTCCAGCCAACATAAATCCAAGTGTCTTACGCTCTCCATTTTGAAAAAAAACGGTACGACTAGTTACTTTTCCACCAAAATATACATTTGCCTCTTTTACAACATCCACATTTTCAAATTTCATGATTGTTCTCCTCATTATTTAAATTTTTCAAAATACACGATGCTCAAAGTATCATGTATTTTTTTTATGTATGTTTTTTTATATCCCATTTTTTCATAAAATGCAACATTTTTTATGCTTTGTAAACCAGTGAAGAGTTCATATCTTAAGCCAGTGAATTCATTCTCAACTGCCATCATCAGTTTTTTCCCAATTCCATGATTTTGATAATCTGGATGTACAATTAATTTACCAATATAGCAGGTTCCTTCTTTCTCATAAGCTCGCACAGAACCAATGATCTTATTACCTATAACAGATTTCCAAATCGTCACATACTTTGCTTCTTCTTCAAACTCCTCCATTGTCTGAACAAGTGGTTGAATCGTGTAATCATTGCAAATCTTAGCTTCCGACTGGTAGGCTAGTTTTTGGAGTTCTAAAATTTCCACCAAATCTTTACTTTCTTTAACCACTAAGATCTGCTGTTCCTGTTCATCCCCAATTGTCCGAGTACTAATTTCATAGATTCTTGAGCTCTCACCCCAAGGATGAAAACCATCTCCAATATACACAAAACCATACTTTTCATAATATCCAATATGCTCAGTGCATAAAAATAGTTTTTGATACCCCAATTTGTTTGCCTGCTCCTGTCCGTGTTTTAAAAGCATTGCTCCTAATTCATTGCCACGATACTCTTCCTCTATGTAAAGCGCACATAACCAGGGATACAAATCTTGTCGACTGATAAAGTCATTGGTTATGAGACCATAACAACCGATTATCGCTTCCCCATCCAAAAGCAAAAACCACCTTGGCAAAGGACTCGTTGTATGGATACTATTTTGCATGCAATCTTCGTAAATTCTTCGATCAATTCCCAACTTCATTGCAAAATAGTCAATTGCTTTTTCAAGATATTCCGTGTAATCACGAATTGCAATTATTTGATACATCATTCTATTCTTCCCCCGTGTCTATTCCCATGCCCACTTTCTGCCGTATCTGGTGTAACGGTTGGCACATACTCTTCACCCAGTGCATCCGAAACCGCTTCCATAATTGCGTTACTACTATAGGTTGCCCCTGTTACCGCATCCACTTGCGCTGATTTAGTCGAAATAATCTGTGGAATCAGAATGGAAGAAGCTCGGTTCATGTATTCTAGATCATCCATTGAAGATTCTACAACTATATTTTCAATTTCCTGATCTTTAATAGTAACAATAACATTTACTTCTCCTCTAAAACCAATTCCAACCCCCTTATACTCACCATCCGGCAGATCATACGTCCCGGATACGATAGGTTCTGTTGTCTCTAAAGATTGGGTTCCAAATGAACTATTCAAAGGATTTTCCAAAAGATAACTTTGTAAAAATTGGCTACCATAATGCGTGGCCAGAATCATCAGACAAGCCGCCATTCCTAATACTAGACCACTGCTTTTCAACTTTTTTGTTCCTAATTGTGCATTCTTTTTGGGACAATGTCGAATGCATTCCATGCAACTTATACAATCCCCTTTGTTTATTACATCTACTGAGTCTAAATCAAGTCCCATATTACATTTTTTTGTACAAAGCTTACAACTACCACAGACCTCTTTCGTCTTCCGGATTTTAAGGATTCGAATTTTGCTGATGATACTAAAATAGGCTCCAAGGGGACATAAATATCTGCAAAAGAAACGCTCAACTAGAATTGAACCCAAGATAATCAGTGCTAATTTGACACCTGCAATTCCCCAGTCTCCAATCCACTCATGGATTGTACCTAAATTTTTAATCGAAACTAACATTCCAAACAAATCCCATGGATTGCTTCCCTTTTTGCCGGCATCTAACTGAAATCCCCAAAGAAGGACAACAATAACAAATAGTGCACCCACTTTAACCCATTTTAAAATAGGATCGAGTTTCTGAAGAAATCGTCGCGGATTTTTTTGATTGATCCTTACAATCCAAAACAAAAAATCTCCTAGTGAACCAAATGCGCACATCCAACCACAAAAGAACCGTCCCATCCAAATCGTCAGCAATGATGTGACAAGTAAAAGGAGTAGACTCGGAATACATTCTTCCAGAGTTCCCTTTCCATGAACCAAGTAAATAAAAACAATCTTCATGCTCGAAAAAATTTGGATAAATAGGGCAGGCAAAAAAACAAAACAGATTATTTGAATGATTCTTCTTACCATCAGTAACTGATTTTTCGAAACACTTTCTTTAGGTATGTTTGATGTCATAATGATCTCCTATTAAGTTTATAATTCAAACCAATTATACTATGATTTGAAATCTTTGCACACGTTTTTCATTTTTCATAAATTTGGTTGATTTGATGAACTTGTCAAACTTATGAAATGAAAAGTGGCATATCCCAAATCGAAGAACTGGGATATGCCACTATCAAAACTTATTATCACCTTATTGCGTAACGTCTTCTAATCGAACATTCTTAATGCGAACATCTGCTGTTGATCCTTTATTTCCCATATTAAACTCTAACCGTGCACTGTTGTCATCTTTATTTGTCATATCAAATTCATAGGTAAAGGTTTGCCAATCTTTGGTTAGTCCTAATGTAGTATCTTGCAAATAGCGAATCCAGCCAGCAGTTGGCGCACTAACACATACAATCATATCTCGATCTTCCGCCGCACAAGCTTCAAATACTACTTTATACTTATGTCCCTTAAAAATTGGAACCTGTGGCTGCACAATCTGAATGGAGTAATCAACTGTCCCCGGCTGCACCGTTGAAATCACAAGCTCTTGATTCTCTATTTTTGCACTTCCTTCGCCGCCCTCTAATTCATAGAAAACCCAGTTTTCTTCATCATCCAATGGTTCTACTTCTGCAAATGCTCCATTATAAATGTAATTTCCATCTTCTGTCGCTTCACGGTATTGTTTTTCTGGTTTCTTAACATTTGTATCATAACTAGGTTTTTGATATACGCGCACATAATCAACTACATATTCTGCTTTACTAAAATCCGTTGTTTCATCTGGATTTCCTGGCCATGTTCCACCCACTGCAAGATTCAGTTGTACAAAAAAGTCTTGGTTGAAAGGTGCAGGATACGCTTTTTCATCTTCCCCTTGGGCTGCACTAAACCAGTCATTTACAGTATGATATAATTCTCCATCAATATAGAATCTCATTTCCCCTGGTTCCCACTCAACACTGTATTCGTGAAAATCATCTGCAAAACTACCTTCTTCAAGTTCAACTTTTCCTTGTTGCTCTGCGTGAGGTTCGCCATAATGTATCGTTCCATAAGCAATGTTTGGCTGACTTCCTAATGTCTCCATAATATCAATTTCACCACATTTAGGCCATTGTCCATAGAAACTCTCATCGGTTGGCATCATCCAAGCTGCAGGCCATAGACCCTGACCTTCTGGTACTTTTGCTCGTACCACGACTTTCCCATACATAAAATCTTTTTTATTTTGAGTTTTCACTTTACCCGATGTAAAGTAATCATTTCCATCTTTGTCCTCTGTCTTAATCGCCTTTAAAACAAGGTTTCCATCTTTCACAAATACATTATCAACAGACTCTGTGTATTCTTGAAGTTCTGAATTGGTCCAGCCCGGTTCATGAGGATCATAACTCCAGATTGCCTGATCAAGTTCTTTTCCATTAAATTCATCATTCCACAATAGTTCATACCCTTCACTTACTGGTACTTCTTCTTTTGAAACCTGGTTTACCAAAGGTACTTCCTTCTCTTTTGTACATCCTATTGCACTTGTAGCAATCAAACTAAATAGTGCAATTGCTCCTAAAAAACGTTTTTTCATCATTCAAATCCTCCCAATATTCTTTGAAATCAACTTTGTTACTTATTGATAACATGTATCAGGATCCGATTATGTTGCTCATTTTACTTTTTTATGGTTTATTTGTCATTGTTTGCCAGCGCTTTACCGTTTACTCCTTATTTTTTAATGCATCCGACATTTCAATCCGATTAATCCGTTTTACATGCAAATAATTGATTGCAAAATAGGAAATCAAACCAATCAAAACGATCTCCAAATATAAGTATGTTGGCACATAAATGGGTATATAGCCACTAATCTTTATTAGCACAAGTTCAAAACATTTATACATCGTGATTTTAACGAGTGGCAATGTTACTAGTAACGATGTTATAACAACCAGCGTTGTTGAGGTTAAGTATAATTTTCTAATTTCATTTTCTTCATACCCAAAGACTTTCATAAATGAAATGTGAATCGCATTTTTATCAATTACAATCTTGGTTAATAAATACATTAATACCAAGTAAATAATAATCGAGATCCCAAGACAAAGTGGTGCCATCTGTGAAAACGAAGAACTCATTTGATCCCCTAGTTTTACCATGTCTTTGGTTGTAACGACTGTTAATAGTGCATTATCGTCTTCAAACTTTATTTCGTCATTTGAAAAATATCCATTAAAGTATTCTTTATCATAATCCAGCATTTTATTAAGTTCTTTTTGACTCATAAATACTGCCAAGCCAGCTGGATAATAATGGATTCCCTTTAGTTCCATTGTATATTTTTCTTTTGTATAGGAATCCTGAAAAACAACTTTGTCACCAACTTCTTTGTTCAGTTTCTTAGCTAGCCCGTCCGAAAAGTACACTCCTTCATTCTTAGCCGATAATTCTAATTCAGGAACATAAACGGACTTTTCATTGATCCCATAGAAAACCACTTCTATATCCTTATGTGCTGGTTTGTAATATGTATCTAACGATTTAAGTGTAAATCTTTCGGATGTCTTTATAGTATCATATTCAACTGGATATTTTAAAATATATTGATAGTTTGATATTGTATTTTTTTGAATCGAATCCACGTAATGTTCAATCAACGGACTTATACATAGACCAAACATCAAAATAACACTGGCAAAAAATATACCAATTCCTAATGTCAAATAGTTCACTCGATTTTGAAAAATAACTCGCAATCGGAATCTACTAAAGAATGAACTCTTTGGTAATTTAACTGGTTTTCGATTGGTTCTTTTTCGCAATTCTCTACGTAAGAATTGAAGTGGCGAAATCGATAATTTGTGCGTAAGGATTACTGTATTAATAACTAGCATAATTAAAATTGGTACAGCCGTCGTTAACAGTAGCGCCTCGGAATTAATTCTAATCTTCATAGGCGGAAGACTATAGCTTCCATAATACATTCCCGTAAACAAATTGGGCATTGCTGTATAGCCAAGTAAATTTCCAACAACTGCACTACAAATAGTGACAATGATTGGTAACCCAATATAATGATGAATAATTTCAGATTTACTATACCCAAATGCCAGAAGTGTTCCAATACTAGTCGCTTCTGAATCAATTGTACTACTAATTACAATCGAAAAAACAAATGCCATAATGATAATAATCATATACATAAGGACTTTCATAAGTGGAACGTCTGATGCCAAATCGTCTTCAACAAAGGAAATACTATTATTATCTTCAGCTAAACAAAAATTTGTAAGTAATACGTTATTTTCAACTAATTTCTCTCGTACATCCTTTGATTTTTCTCTTTTTTGGTCGTTTGATAAGGATTGATCCTTATATCGATAAGAATAATTGTAAACTATGCTATCACCTGTGTAGTCTGCAAATGCTTCTTCTGTTACAATCCCCACACCAAAATGAAACGAATCCATCATTATATCAGAGTTTTTTTCAAATAGAGAACTGTAATCCGGCAAGCAGACATATCCTGAAACCTTTAATTTTTTCCCAGATATCTGAACCGAATCTCCAATTGCTATTTGATTCGTTTGTGCAAATAGTCGTTCTAATGCAATTTCCTTGTTACCTTTAGGCATATTGCCCTCAATAACTGTGACAAGATTTATATGTTCACGGTCTTTATATACTCGAAGCGTCTTTCCTGCTTCCACAGTCTCATTCACATAATAGTTTTCAAATACTTGCGTCCCTGTTAATTCAATTTTTCGAATTATTTCCTGTGGTATTTCTTGCATAGAAGTGAATAAACCATCTTCTAATTTGCAGTCTTCACGGTTTTTTATAAAGGCTTCTTGCACCCCATCTGAAACAGATAGAAACCCTGACATAAGTGCAATTGTAGCCATTAGCATTAAAAATACTGCTATATATCTTCCGTAATTGTTTTTCAAGTCCCTCGGATAACGTTTTCTCAATGGATTTCTCATCATAGCACCCCCTACCATTCTAATTCTTTGGCTGGAGTAACCCATTCGTTAACAGTATCTGACAATACTCTTCCATCATGAAGCTTCAGTATTTTGTGAGCCATATTCTTAATTGCCTCATTATGAGTAACAATGATAATGGTATTATGATATTTTTGATTAATACTTTCAATCAATTCCAGGATTTCTTTGGATGTCGTATAGTCAAGTGCCCCCGTTGGCTCGTCACATAATAATAGAGCCGGATTTTTCACTAATGCACGTCCTATAGCGCACCTTTGTTGCTGCCCTCCAGATAATTGATTTGGAAATTTGTTCCTATGATCCCAGAGTCCAAGAGTATGTAATAAATCATCAATCGGAAGCGGATTTTTACTCAAATATTCACATACTTCAATATTTTCTTTTACTGTCAAATTCGAAATCAGATTGTAAAATTGAAATACAAAACCTAGCTTATCACGGCGATAACGCCCAAGTCTCTTTGCATCAAACGAAGACACTTCTTCATTCTCAATCAAAATTCTCCCTCCATCTACTCGCTCTAAACCTGCAATCAGATTGAGTAGGGTCGATTTTCCACTTCCAGAGGGTCCAAGAATCACACAAATCTTACCTGCTTCAAATTGTGTTGAGATTCCATTTAAAACTTTGACTCTAGCATCCCCTTGACCATAACTTTTCTCAACATCCCTTACCGAAAAAATTGAATCGCTTTTTTGTTCCTGTTTCACCATAATAAGTTACCTCCATTGAATTAAATAGTTGATAGCTCATTGGCACTTGCAACCCATAAATGGGTACTTAATCTGTTCTTAGGGTATAAAAATAGCACCTGTAGAACAGTAAATAGTAAACTACTGTCCCACAGATGCTTCAAAGTCATCTGCTGCCACCTCGGTGACCCAGCCCCACGAATTTCGTTCATCATCCATCTGTGATATCACCAAATTCATCGCCTGCTCAGTTTGTACTGTATTGATATGCAGTGCAAAGAGTATATTTTTATTATTATATGAATGTGGTAGACAATTGTCAAGGTGATTTCATGATTTTATTACTGCTCCAAAATCGTCTTTCCCATAAGCCTCTTTAATATTTCTTTATAGGCATCCTCTTCTCCACCCATATCTCTTCGAAAACGATCTTTATCTAATTTTTCTTTCGTTTGCATATCCCAAAACCTGCAAGTATCTGGTGAAATTTCATCGGCCAATACAATCACTCCATCAGACGTTTTACCAAATTCCAACTTAAAGTCAATCAATTCAATATTTAAGTCTTTTAAGTATTCAGACATAAATTGATTAACTTTAAGCGAATAGCATGCCAATAGGTCCAACTCTTCTCGAGTTGCCCATTCCATTGCCATAATGTGATAGTCATTTACCATCGGATCACCTAAATCATCATCTTTATAGGAGTATTCCAAAACAGTTGTTTGTAATTTTATTCCTTCAGGTTGACCCAATCTTTTCGAAAGAGAACCAGCTATTATATTCCTTACAATAACTTCTAGTGGAATAATATTAACTCTTTTTACTATCGTCTCCCGATCCGATATTTCTTTTACAAAATGTGTTGGAATCCCTTCTTTCTCAAGTAACTGCATCATATGATTCGTAACAAGATTATTGATGATTCCCTTGTTAAGGATAGTACCTCGCTTTTCTCCATTGAAAGCAGTTGCGTCATCCTTATAATCAACAATTACCAAGTCCGGATCACTTGTAGCATATACCTTTTTTGCTTTTCCCTCGTAAAGTTGTTCTCTCTTTTCTATGTTACTCATAATTTTCTCCTCTTTAATCAATTTTTTTAGCTAAACGGTTAAACGTTTAAAATAGTAACAGTTTTCTTTTCCACTCGCGAGTCAATGTCACCTCCCTAATCAAATTTTACCTTTCGATTCATATGATCCTCCTTTTCAACCTGAAAATTATATAAAAAAGCCGATACCCAAATTCTTATGGATATCGGCTTATTTACAACTTGAATTGCTTCACTTTGTTTCATCTTCCGCTATTTATATTCTTTTATTAATTCTTCTAGATTCTTATCCACTGCAATTACAATAATCTTCTCGCCCGTTTTTGTACTAACATCAGAATGAGTGCTGACTATGGCTACATCAATAACCTCTGTAATTAATGTCTCCAGATATCCTCTCCCACCTTCAAACAATGATGTGCGCACCTTTTTGAAAAGCTCAATGCCCTGTGGATTATCTGTTAATTTTTGTTCTGAAGGACTAAGAAAACCTGTTAATCTAACAACAATCATATCACTAATAACATAGGTTTTGATTGTTTTTGGTCCCCTACCCATATACTCTATTTCAAATTTGCTGACTATCTCACTTATTTTTGCCTCTAATTGTCCCTTTGTCATTCGACACCACCTACAATTTTAAATTATCATATCTTATTTACGATGTAAAGCAAATTTGATATGCTTTACAATCTGAAAAATCAAAAAAGGAATGAATGCCAATACCACAATACTTACATACTGTTGGGTTAGTAAATCACGAACTTCAAATATCCCATGTAACGGTTTAAATAGTAATGCCGCTGATAATAATATGGATCCGGCTACAAGAGCAATAAAACTAAATGGGTTTTTCCATAATGTTTTGAAAAACAATGGTTGATTTGTTCTACAATTCATACCATGAATTAATCTTGATAAACTCAAAGTTGCAAATGCCATTGTCATACTCTCACTATGGCCTCCGTGCTGAAGCCCCATATAATAAGCAACCATTGTAACAATTGCAATTACCAACCCCTCCAATAAAATTTGAACCCCAAAACTTCTATCAATAATGGCACTTTTGACATTTCTCGGTTTCTCTTTCATAACCCCACTATTCGCTGGTTCAAGTCCAATTGCAATTGCAGGTAAACTATCCGTCAAGAGATTAATAAATAGTAAATGAACTGGCGCAAATGGTATCTCGAGTCCTACAATGGAAGCATATAATACTGCAAGTATTCCAGCAGTATTACCAGATAAAAGAAATCGAATAGCATTCTTTATATTCCCATAAATACTTCTTCCATTTTGAATTGCCTTTACAATTGTTGCAAAGTTATCATCCGTCAAAACCATGTTAGAAGCATCTTTTGCAACTTCTGTTCCTGTAATTCCCATTGCAATCCCAACATCAGCTCTTTTCAGTGCTGGGGCATCATTTACCCCATCTCCAGTCATGGCAACAACATGACCAAGAGATTGCCATGCGTTCACAATTCTAATTTTATGTTCTGGTGATACTCTTGCATATACTGAAATGTTAGGTACCACCTCTACCAATTCCTCATCTGTAAGATGCTCAATATCAAACCCCTCTAATGCTTGATCATTTTCCTTCATAATTCCAATTTGGCGAGCTATTGCTGAAGCAGTAATTTTATGATCTCCAGTTATCATTATTGGGCGAATTCCAGCAGCAATGCATTTTTCCACAGCTACTTTGGATTCTTCTCTTGGAGGATCCATCATTGCCACAAGACCCAATAAAACAAAATCATGTTCTTGATCAAACGATAATTTGGGGTCTTTCATCTCTTTCCACGAAAATGCGAGGACTCTCAATCCCTGATTTGCTAGTTCATAATTGATTTGCTCGAACCTATCCTTATCTCTTTGTTGGATTGGCCGAATTCCCTCTGCTGTTTCAATATATAATGAGCGCTCAAGCAAGACGTCCATTGCACCTTTTGTATACGCAATATATGTTCCCTCTATCGATTGCAATGTTGTCATTAGCTTTCGCTCACTATCAAAAGGTAACTCTGCCATACGAGGTATCTCACTTCGCAACTTTAACTCATCCAAATGAATCACTTCTCCAAGATCCACCAATGCGACCTCTGTTGGATCCCCTATTTCCTTATTATCCATTGTAATTGCGTCACTACAGAGAAGCCCTGCCATTATTAATTTATGATGCAACTCGTTGTGTGCATCAATATCCTTTAATTCAACCAGGCCATTGTTGGTGAATATTTTTTGTACTTTCATTCTATTTTGGGTAAGTGTACCTGTTTTGTCTGAACAAATAATGGATATGCTTCCCAAGCTCTCAACAGAGTGTAAGTTGCGAATAATTGCATTCTCTTCGGCTAATTTCCTTGTTCCTAGTGCAAGAACGATGGTTACGATAGAACTAAGTGCCTCTGGTATGGCTGCAACTGCAAGCGATATAGCAAACATAAGCGAATCCATAATCGGCACACTTCGAGCTAAGCTAATTACAAAGATTAGACCCGAAATAAGAATAATAAACATCGCCAGAATTTTTCCAAATCGATCCAAACTCTCTTGAAGAGGTGTTGCCTTTTCTTTTGCACTTTTCAAAAGCGATGCTATGCGCCCTATTTCAGTAGTTGCTCCTACACCAGTAATAATTGCTTTTCCCCGCCCATATGTGGCATGACTGCTTGAAAAAATCATATTGATCTGATCACCTAATGCGACATTCTCTTGATTAAACTGTGTTAAATCTTTTTCAACGCTTACAGATTCTCCTGTTAATGCACTCTCACTCATTTGTAGACTATTACACTCGATCAACCTACCATCTGCAGCAATAAAATCACCCGCTTCTATAATAAGAATGTCTCCAACGACCAGTTCTGATGAATCAATTACACAAATTTCCCCATTCCTAAGAACTTTTGAACTTGGAGCAGATAATGCTTTTAAACTCTTTAAAGATTGCTCCGCTTTTACATGTTGTATCGTACCTAGCAAAGCATTTACCACCAACACTATCAATATAACTACCGTACTCTCAAATTTCCCCATAAAAGCAGAAATGATGGCCGCAACAATCAGGATAATAACCAGAAAATCTTTAAATTGGGATAAGAAAATCTTTGCAATTGGCACTTTCTTTTCTTCCTCAAGAACATTCTTTCCATACAGCTCTCGTTGTTTTAAAACCTCATCATCTGATAATCCAAATGCATGACTTTTTAAATTTTCAACGACTTCCTCAACAGACATTTGATAGTATTTTTTCATATCGGAATGCTCCTCTTCTAAATGGATATTTTGTTTATTGTTTCAAAATCAGATCACCAACAATATCCTATCAAAAAAAGCATCCCTTTCCAAGCTGTTATTGCTATTATTACAAATACTTTATTTATAGTTTTTTTAATGACTCCATAGATTCCTCACACCACCTCACTCCACCGAACCCATATTCTCAATCGGAAATGATACTTCCCAATTCCCTTCGATTAAGGTATCACATGTCGTAAACTCGCCCATCACTTTGTAATCTTTTAATTCCTCTGGTGAAATATCAAAAATATCTTCGTCATAGCTTATTGTTTGATCTTTGCCCCAAAAAGAGTATCCATAGGGATGAACGATCTCTTCACCTTTTACAAGATAAATATATCCATGATTATCATACTTTAAGATGTCCTCATAAGAAGCCTGTATATGCAATCTTCCATCCACAAATCCATACGCAGTAATCTTCACTCCATCCACTGGTGAAAAGGTTTGACTCTCATCCTCTTGTAATACTGATTCAATTCCCCATTCTTCGTCGAACGGCCGCCCTCCTGCTCCTCTGATATTTAATTCCTCTAATCTGGTAGTGTTCTCTGCTTCTGAAATATTTTTGATTTGCGATAGCTCCACCGTCGTGTTGGTTTTTCCTACCAGAAGTTTTGAAAAAGAGAATTTCATGAACTTCCCCTCAATTGGCTTCTCTTGTTGAATCATAATCAAAAATGTGGCTGTTTTTGTAGCTTCATCATAGGATATAAATTCACATCCTGCAGATTGATCCGCATTCGTATGGATACCATAACTATCAAACAAATCAATGGTTTCATCCACTCGATCTGATTCAAGATCTTGCGCTGAAATATAAATGTCAGCTTTATTTCCTCCTACATGAATTGCTTCCACATTCATTTTGATTCCTTGGTCCTCACAGGATGCATTCACAGGAATCAGCTGTTTTGCAATTTCTGGGTGTACAAAATGTAACACTTCGTATGCCTGCATATTCCCCGCTGCGGCTGCAACGCTTAGTCCCGAGAACGAGAGTACGATAATTGCCGCTGCGCTTGCAACTATTTTCATGAATTGCTTTCTAATTCTTCTTACCCTGACCTCTTTCTTGGTCTTATATTCGATTGTTTCCTCAATAAAATCGTCATTTATATTCGTAATTGCATGTTCTATTTTTTCTATCACAAATATCCCTCCGTTATCATATGATTTCTAAGTTTTGTCTTCACCCTATGTAGATGAACATTTACATAGTTACTACTCTCGCCCACTTCATTGGCGATTTCTTTGATTTCATTGCAAAACCAATACCGCTTAACAAATATCACTCTGTCGATTTGTTCGAGTGTATCCAAAAAACGATTGATACACTCCGTAATTTCTTTCTCATCCAAAGACTCTTCCGTTCGCTCCCGACCAATCAAACACTCACTAATTTCATCTAGTGCCATGTCATAATATGTATTTCTTTTTGTTGCAGTATTTCTTCGATATCTTTTGATTGAAATATTACGAACCAACTTACACACATATGCGCTTAATGGATTCGGACATTGTGGCGGAATTGTATTCCAAGCTGCCAGATAGGCATCATTTAGACACTCTTCGACGTCTTGCTCATTCCTTACAATTCTATACGATATGGATTTACATAAATTTTCATACTTCCTGCTTACGCTTTCAATTGCTTTTTCAGAACGTTCAAAAAACAACTGAATAATCATCTGATCTTCCAAAAAAACACCTCCCTATCTATTAACTACCCCAAAAGGGGTCAAAATTACAATTTTAATCCTACATTTTGAAATTTATTATAACAATTAATCATTGAATTTACATTTACTTTTGTAGTAATCTAAAAAGGTTATATGTATGGGTCATAACATGTATCTCATTATTCAGGAGGAATACCAATATGAAATCCATTATTTCTAATTCTTATCTTAAAAAACTAGATCTAAACGCGGTTCTGCTTTCACTTTACCTTACATTTGTATGGTTCAGTTATTTATTTGTTTTTGTGACTCGAGATAAGTGGTTTCTAATTCTCTTAACTATTTTTCTTGGAATAATTGCTTATTCGATATGCCATTGGGGACTACATTTTATATCAAAAGTTTCTATTGAAAATAAAAAAATACCAAGTACAAAAAGTAAATTACTTGTGCTTGGTATTTCAACTGCTATTTGCTTATCCATTTTAATGATTTGGTTTGTTCAATTTTCACCTGGATCTTTTTCACCAGATTCGATTTCTCAATATGAACAAGCCCTTCACGGAAACTATAGCGATTGGCATCCTGTTTGGCATACAATTCTTTTCTTCACACTTCCACTTAAACTTACTGGTGAAATTGGTTCCATTGTTCTTTTTCAAATCATTTACTTTTCGGCTATCATAGGATATGCAAGTATGACTTTATATAAACATGTAGGAATAAAAGGCTCAATATTAGGAATGTCCTATATTTTACTAAATCCCTATACAGAACTTTTTCTTTTATATCCTTGGAAAGATGTGGGCTTTGCCATCTCATGTATGCTCGCAATGGCTATGATTATTGAAATCTACTTATCAAGCGGAACCTGGTCTAATCAGTGGTGGCGTTGCGTACTGCTAGGTCTTACTCTCACAAATGCAACTCTATTTAGGCACAATGGATTCTTTTTCACTTTACCTGCATTAGTGACACTCGTTTTCATTATGAATAAAAAGCAATGGATGAAAGTTACAATCACATTCGTAGTATGTTTAATCTTGATAAAGGGTCCAATTTACTATGCTTTGAATGTTGAATCTCCTAGCAGCAGAGTATCTGAAGGTGTCGGATTACCTTTAACAATAATCGGTAATGTGGCAAAAGAAACGCCAGAAGTGTTTGATCGTGACACATTATCTGTAATATATAAGATTGCTTCTAAAGAAGATTGGCAAAATATTTATATCTGCGGAAATTTCAACTCCATTAAGTGGCAGGGTGCAAATCTTTCATTTGTTGATAAAACTAGCTTATCTAAAATCCTTGAGATTACTACGGAATGCTTCATTCAATCACCAAAATCTTCCCTTATTGCGTTCTTTTCTTTAACAGATATGGTTTATGGAATTGAAACTGGATTAGAAGGTGATATTAGCTTAGAAATGGCGAATAATGATTACGGAATAACCTACAGCGGAGCTATGAACCCAGACTTGTCTTCTTTCATGAGTAATTACCATTTATTGATGTCTCAAACCATATTTAAATATTTACGAAGCATTGGTGTTTCTATGATTATTATGCTTTATTTCCTGCTTGGAACATCCAATTTGAAAGTATGGGAAGATTGGAAAAAATTAGCTCTCTGTTTACCTATATTTACCTATAACTTTGGAACAATGCTCTTGTTATCGGGACCAGATTCAAGATTTTTTTATGTGAGCTTTTTAACCTGCCCTTTGGTCGTTTGCCTCGCAATATGTAAGAGAAAAGAGCAAGTAGATAGAGTCGATAAATACTTATAACGCTGATATTGAATTTTGCAAAGATTCTTCAAAACTTGAACACAGTCCTATTTCTTTCAGCATTTCAACAAAACCATTGATTCTAGAATAATCCATTTCAATCTGTTTCTCTTGCATTATTTTCATAATTTCAATGGTTTTCAAAACCTCATCTGCCTTGATATAGGAAAACAAGCACTCCCAGATCAATTCCTCTTTATTTTTACTTGCATGCTCTAAGTACTGTGCCCACTCATTCCACTGTTCCTTGGACAAATCTGTCACGTTCTCAATCGGAGGGTAGGATGTAAAGGAAGTATACTCATTTTGCTTCACGAAGCCTAGTTTCTCTGCAATTGCAATGGATCCTTTATTGGAATCCACACAAAGCCATTCCACTGTTTCATACCCTTTTTCAAAACAACCCTTAATCGTTTCACTTACAACCAATTGCGCAAATCCCTTATGCCTAAATTCTTCATCCGTGTGAATTCCAATTGCTATGCTTTTCTGATAGCTGCAATCACTTATGGACCAGCTTACAATTGTTTTATTGTTATGAATATAGCTTCCGCCGCCATATTGATTAAATTGACTCTCATCACCCCAATTACGAATCCAATTCAGCAATTCTTCTCCGTTTTCGAATGTGTTTTCCTTTAATAATTCAACATCAACGCGTTCCATCACAAAGCCCTCCTTTATAGGCCCCTTTTGCTCTTTGAATTGATCCTCGCTCAAAATATAGTGTCGTCTTACATACTTTCTAATATTTGGATTTTCATGAATCTGTGGTATGAGCTGCGCCCACGCATCGGAGTCTGGCGTTAATTGATCCCAAAAATCAAGTTCTGAAGCAATCTGAGCTTGAAAACTTTGATCATCCGTACTCCCTGCAACATAATTGCATTCACAAGTCTTAATCAGCGCCGCTGTTGGATGAATATTATCATTCACAAATATTTCTCCTGGCATGATTCCATGAATCACCGCCTGCACGGATAACTCATTATCCGATTGAACAAGCTTTTCTACTTTGTTGTAATCTCTACTTTCTAATTTATACATCTAATCTCCCATCTATTCTATACAGTTGTTTCTAACTCTATTGTACTAGATTCTTCTCAAAAAAATTATCAAATCTTGCTAATTTGCTTGATTATGATACTATTTGATTAATGCATCATGACTGAGGGAGATTAGCATGAATCGATCACTTGATATACTGAATAAGAGTCTGATTTTTATTGAACATCACTTAAAAGAAAAGCTCACTTTAGAAACAATTTCAAATGAAATTGGTATTTCAAAATTTCATTTACATCGTATGTTTAAAAGTTTAACAAACATAACCCTCGCCGAATATATTCTGCGTCGAAAGCTAACCTGCAGTATTTGCGATTTAATTTCAACAAACCACAAAATCATTGACATTGCACTCGATTATGGATTCGATTATGAGCAAAACTATATACGTTCTTTTAAGAAAGTATATCAAATGACCCCGTCTAAAGCTCGTACTCATAAATCGGACATTCCCATTGTTGAACCCCTTAGTATTCATGACTTCATAGAAGTAAATGATGCTCTTATTTACAAACCCTCTTTTATCGTAAAACCTGCATTTAATCTTGTAGGCGTAACACACAAGCTATATTATTCAGAGAACGAAGCACTTGCCGCAACTTATGCAAAAGACTTTTTTTATAGACAAAAGAATATAATTCCGAACATCATAAATGTGGATCATTATTATGGGTATACCTATTGGGATGAAGGGCATGAACACTATACCTATTACGTTACAGCCGCTCATGTAAGTGATGTCAAAGAAATCCCACCAAACATGACTTGTGTAGTTGTTCCACTGAACAAATATGCAGTCTTTAAATTGGTGGGATTTTTTAATCCAGAAGATATCACCGGAAGCGATCTTGATTCCATAATGGACTATATGTATGGGAAGTGGATATACAACTCCCAGTACCAAATGGCTGGTAATTATCGTTTTGAATTTATCGACAAAAGCATCTCAAAAGATCATTATTGTGAACTTTATCTGTATATGCCCATCGCCCGCATAGATGTCTAACAAACCGGTAACCATATTTCATATTTGTAATCTTCCGATTGCTTATCACCTTGATTTGGAAAGTATTCAATGTCGATTGCTTCAGCATACTTATAATTTGATGTTGGAAGCCACTCACTAAAGATTCGCTTCCACGCATCTGCCATTGAGCTTCCCACTGGTCCATTTACTTCAAAAATAGCCCATGTAGATTCTGGTATGATATACTCACTCATCCCCCCAGGTGGTTCTTGATCACTAATACATGCAATGGTATAATCTACCTTTTCTTCACCCAATACCTGTATGAAACCATGCACACCTTTCGAATCTTTTTTTGACAAGTCCAACATTTTGTCATAACTCCCATTTGCATAAATCTCATTCCAAAATATTGGAACAGCACTTTCATCCTCTTCTGGTCCTTTGAAACTTCTTTTGATTCCTACAATCCTAAATGCCTCTTTCTTTTCAATTCTGTAATTCATCTCAACATCTCCTTTAATCGAAATTTGAAAGGTTATACGAGGATAGGCTTTTAAAGATTTGCCCTGATCGCGGGCTATAGAGGGCATTACTCCATGCACACTCATAAATGCTCGCGAAAAAGAATCCGGCGACTCATAACCATATTTGATAGCAAGATCAATCACTTTCACATCCGAGTTTTGTAATTCAAAAGCAGCTAGTGTCATCCGTCTTCTTCGAATATATTCTGATAAATGAATATCTGCAATAAACGAAAAGGTTCTTTGAAAACAGGTAATCGTACAACATGCTAGTTTTGCCACTGTGGTATAGTCAATCTCTGAATCTAAATTCTTCTCAATGTACTCAAGTGCATCGTTCATTCTGTTTAAATAATCCATCCTACGTCCTCCTTCCTGATTTGAGTATAGGCGATACAAATTACATCCACCCGACTTTTTCCATTTGTTTGTGTCGGGTTGTTATTCAAAATCAGCATCATACATCATGAACGAATCAATTCTTCAATTATAATCTTATTCATATTCAACAACTTTTCCCACGCACCAGGCATTAGCATAATATCTTCAATATTCTCTGGATTGATTTGCCACGATAATCCATATTTATCTTTACACCACCCGCAAACACTTTCCTGTCCACCATCACTTGTGAGTGCATCCCAGTAATAATCAATTTCCTGTTGATCTTTACATGCAATATTAAAGGAAACCGCTTCATTAAAAGTAAACTCATCGCCTGCATTAATTGCCACATATTGTTGCCCAAATAATTCAAAATAAATTGCCAACACCTTTCCCGCGAAAGGCTTTTGAAAATCAAGAAGGCCCTCCGTAGGATAGTATGATTTTGTTATTACTCGTCCATCTCGAAAAATCGATAAATAGTACTCCACAGCTTCCTCTGCATTCCTCTTAAACCATAAATTTGGTGTAATTTTATTCATAGCAATTCCTCCTCAATTGAGTCATTTCATGACACTTGTAAAAGACTGTTTACCATAATGCACATTCTCATGTTACGTTAATATGATTATACTCTATTTCAAGCATCTTTTGAAAACAAAACGTTATTTCCGTAAGATCTAGATATCCCTTTGTGCATCTACCATTTCTTTCACACTAATCCGAGGATGTCTATATTGAAAGTTTACTTTTTTCTTACTCATTCGTTGATAGGTTATAGCCTCTTTCGGACAATAATGCAGGCAAGAAAAACACGATTCACAGTTTTTTCCAAAGGTTGGAGCTTTTGAGAGTGTCGATTGCTCCTCTAAAAGGATGTTTTTCATTGGACAAAGGCTTTTACATAGGCCGCAACCATTACACTTGTCCTTATCCACTTTCATTTTTGTGAAACCCAAGCCCTTTCTTGCTAATGGCTTCATTCCACCTGCTACAAGATGATATTTGAAACTATAGGGGGATTTCGCTGTTATTTTATGCCTATAAATTTCTTTGGCATGTTCTCGAATTATTGTTTCACCCACTTCTAACATTTTGGGTATTTCTTCTTTCTTTGATTCAAAAATAATACTATTGTCTGGCAAAACTACTTCGTAATTCTCTACGACTTGGTTATCACCAAACATCCTATTCATATTGTGAAGTGCATTGCCGAGTGTTTCGCCATAACTTGCATACAAAAACAGATAACTGTTTTTTGAAACCGAAAGCTTCTTAACAAAGTTCTTCACAACATTCGGTGCATCTAAAAAATAAGTAGGATAAATAATCCCAATCACATCACTTTGATCTTGGATTTCCTTACTTTGGTTGAACTTCTGTATTGGTATAATACGTACCTCTATATCCCCTTCTATATTCTTTTCTTCCAAATTATGCAATTCATGTTCCTGTTCCATCGTAGCCTTAATCGTCTTGGCAATAAATAGGGAATTCCCTGTCCCTGAAAAATAATAAAGATTTGCTTTCATTCTAATCTCCTCATCCATTTCGTTTTTTAATATTTTATTTTTGTAACTATTTCTATGTATGTAACCATCACTTCTTACGTGTGCAATGTTTTGCACATATAGTGGAAATGAAAAGCAAATATTTCTATTTGCTAGTATGTCCTTCTAAATACTCCTTGTAACTCATCTTATCCTGATACAAAGTTTCAAACAAATCTTCACAACTAAAGGCTAAAACAGATTTTAACTGATCTACTACATCTTCTAACTTATGCAAAAATTCCATACCATCCACTTGATAAATTATATTTCTGGATTCTTTTGTTTTAATTAATAGTCCAGCCTCATACATTTGTTTCAAATGCTTTGAAATGACAGAGCGATCCTTACTAAAATTCTCTGCAATGGTTTGAATATCGGATGGACCACCTACTGCTAGCACCTTTAGAATTTCTATTCGGATTGGCTGTGATAATACTTTAAATATTTCGTGGTTAAAAAGCACGTCCACTTGCTGCAAATTTGGTCTGTTATCTCCCATTAGAACTCCTCATAGAATAGATTGCTCTTATTATATGTGCAAACTCTTGCACGCGTCAAGACTTTTCTTAAAATCAATCATCGTAAAAATCGAATCAAATAATTCTTCTGAACAGATGTTAAAACTAATTGGAAGCGTATTCATCTTACCCATTTTTTGTATTGTTCTAACCATTTGTTTGATTTCTTCATCCATTGCAAGTTCTAATGCCTTTACACGTGCTTCTTCACGAAGATAAATAGTTATTCGAAAACATCCATCCCAGATTGATAGCCAGAAAACCGTTGTCTCTTTTTGTCCACCCCTTGCTCCCGTCCATCTATAAAGTCCTTTTCCAAGCCACGCTTTTCCATCTGTATAATAACGCCATTCCAATTGAATATTATACCCATCTAGCTTTTGGACAAAGTTACTATAAGCAGCTGTTGCTTCTTTAAGCTCCTGCGCAATCACTTCAATTGTTGGTTGAATCTCTGGATTCCTAAGCTTTTGTTCCACATTTAAACCCATAATAAGCACCTCCACTTTTACAACGAGAACCAATAAAAAGGCCTTGACTTGAATTTTTGAAAACCACACTTTTGTGCTAATTTAGAGGACTGCTCATTGGACTTAGTACAATCCCATTGCACGGTACAGTCACTCTCAACACAGGAATTCATGAATTTTGATGTTAATCCTGCTGCCAGACCTTGTCTTCTATGCTCTTGCAAAACCTCAATATCCACTGCAATAATATTAGAATATCTTGCAGATCCAAAAATAATTCCAACAATTTTGTTTTCATAAATTGCAACAAAACTTTTACTATACTCAAGAAAATCTTCTAAGCTAAACCAGGAAGCATGTAGTCTTTCAATAAACAGATCTGCATTTTCATATTTACTAATTTGGCCAAAGAATTGCTGATCAACTTCTCTTATGGTATATTCCGATATGTATTCTTGGCTGTTTATTTGAATCTGACAATAATCTGTCTTTCTATATGAAAACTCTTCTTCCGAATACAGTTCTTTGTCTGAAAACAATTCCAACAACGCTTTCATAAGATTCCCATCTTCGGACGAAAACTCAAAATCACTTACACCACTTTCCAAAAGTGACAAAAAAACTTTTTCAAAAAATTCTCTGGCAGATTCCTCCTTATGCTTAGGAATACTACCAACCACCCCACAACCACCAAGGCAATGGGAATACGCTACGTCTAACTGTAGTTCCCCGTCTCTAAGTGACCAGCGATCTCCTTTACAAATTCCAGCTAGAATTCCGTATATACTGGGATTTAGATCATCTTTTAGTACAACCTCATTATCCATACATTTTTCCTCTTATGACTGTATTGTAACACCTCACTACTAATCATTACAATATTCTATTTTGTCAGCTAAACTGACTTGATTTTTCAAAATATCCATCCGCAAAATAGTACACATTTTATCTGGTTCTTCATAGCAAGGACTGTGTGCAGAATTTTCAAATGTGTAGAAACCTTTCATGGGTGCTTTTAGCGCTAACGCAAAATCCTTTGCGACTACATAGGATGCCTGATAGTCATATTTACCCTGAAAAATATAAACTGGTACTTGTATGCTCGGAACTTGTTTTATAAGATCCGTTTTCATCATATAAGCACAAAGATTTTTCAAAGAAAAACTGCTGCCCTGTATATATTTGAACTTCTCCCTTAACGAATACCCCTTATAGCCAACCACAATACTTGCAAACTCTAGCATCGTAGTCATCGTTCGCATAACACCAATTCCAAGTCTATTCATTCCTTCACTACGTGCATTTATTAGATACTTGATACTAATATCTCCTCCTTTATCAATTGGATATTTCTTTAATTTTCGTACCATTTTATGATTCTTTAACTCCGTATATTTCTCAAGCATATAAGTATATGCCAATCGCTCTGACTTCTCTCCCTGAGCGACTTGCCCAATGCCAACATATGCTTGAAAAATTTCTGGTTGCTGTTTTATTGTAAGTACACCCAACAAAGAACCCCAGGAATGACCCATAATGTAAATCTTATCCTTATTAAATCGTTCTCGTAAGTAATTTGCAACTGCAATCGTGTCAGAAACCATCTGCTCAAGTGTCATTTCTTTTGACGTGATTTTATGATTATAGGATAAACCGCTACCTCTTTGTTCCCACCAACAAACGGTGAATAACGTTTCTAAACCCGTAGGATGTTTTTCAGAAAATGCAATCTCAGGTGCCCCAGGTCCTCCATGCAAATACAACAAAACAGGATTTCCATCATTTTCACTCTGTAAAAACATCCCTTGCTTTGACCCATTGATTTCTACAAACAGCTTTTCGTACATTTTGCCACCTCTCAAAGCATCCATTTTTTGACCTATCTTATGAACATATCATTTGTCTTAACATTCAAATGATGATATTTTTTTCGATTCTTTGCTTTATCTTTGTAATCTATGGCATTTTGGGGACACCACTGAATACAGCCCATACATTGATTGCAGCAGTCACCAAAATCTACTTTACCATTTGTCATGGATATATTTTGGGTTGGACAAATCTTCCTACAAGTGCCACAAGAACAACAAGTCTCATTCACCACATATTGCTCTCCTACTTTAGGAAATTGGGCAATCGATTCTTGTAACGCTGTTTCATATTTATCCTTATAGAAAAGTCCCTTTTTGAGATTTTTCCTTTTTCTATCATCCTCAATATCCCTCGTGATTTTTTTAATTTTCCAATTGGCAAGCTGTGTGGTTAATGTTTGATACCATAGAGGAAATGCCCCATACGAAAGAATATAACTGCCGGGAAGCACGATCATATATTCAAGGTCAACATCCTTTTTACTGTTATTGACATGTTTTCGCATATCTTGAATGCTAAGTCCTCTATTTCCACCACAGCCCACCACCAAAAACACTTTATGATTTTCACTATATACAACATCCTTCATACATTGTTCTACATAGGGCGGAACATGTGAAAAATAGCTAGGTGCAACAAATCCGACCCACTCGTATTCCTCTGGGACGATTTTGTTACTCAGTAAGTCAGACATTGGTCTCATTACAGAATCTCCTAGCTGATGTGTGATTTCTTTTGCTATGGCGTAATTATTGCCTGTTCCACTAAAATAATATACTATGCTCTTCATTTATCTCTCCTAGTTTTGAAATATTTCATCTCTCATTTCAAAACTATAGTATCTTAGTTCTTCAGACTTGTCAATATAGTTTTGAAATATGTCTATTCAAATTTCATAATTTCCTTTATAATAAACATAAATATGAAAAGGAGGTTTCTCAATGGAATCTGCATCTAGTAAATATGAAATTCGAACAAATCAGAAAAGAAATGCCATTATTAAATCAGCAAATATTCTTTTTTCAGAGAAAGGCTTTGTATCTACTAGCATTAAAGAAATTGCCGCGCTTGCCCAGGTATCCCAGGTATCTATTTACAATTACTTTGGAAGCAAAGATTCTCTAGTTATTGAATGTGTAAAATCAATTGTCCAAGAAACGATGGATAAGGCATATGCACTCCTTGATACAGATCTTCCTTATTTAGAGAAACTTTCGACTGCTCTTTCCCTATGTGGATCTGATATAAATGCATCTCTGTATGCCTATTTATCCACTTCTGCAATTGCAGACGAAAATTTTATGAAACTAATATCCGAAGGCGTTTATGTTCTACAAACAGATTTATATACTCAGTATATCGAAACAGGTAAAAAAGACGGATATATTGATTCACAAATACCAACAGATCTAATTCTCAAGTTTTTTAACGCCATAAATACCATTCCGATTTCTCCTGAAAATTTCAAAGAGGAAGTCCATTATTTACGCGAACTCTTTCTACATGGCATTTTGAAGTAACAGCCCTATTGCTTTTTCTTACAGAATTAAAAGCCTCCCTAGTCAAAAGCAATCCTATATGATAAAATTTCTTAAAACCAAGGGGGTACATTAAAGTATGATCCATATTCAAAAGAAACGCTTCACACTGCTCTGCCTCAGTGCACTCATCTTAGTTACCGTACTTCCACTAAGTGCATGTGGCAGCAAAAAACTCGACTCAGGAGAAATCATCGAAAGTGCTTATGTCAACGAGAGTATTGGTATGACGATAACACTTCCAGATGGATTTACATGCAACAATACTCCTAATCAAGAACTGAAAATGACTGGGCTAGGTATAAACACCTTATTTACCGCCGATTATGGAGCTTCTAGTGATCCATCAAGTTATGCAAGTGTAACCTACGGGCTACTTTCTGATAATGCCAATGAAGAAGGGGTTAAAGAAACACAAAAAGTAATGGAACAAGGAGTCTATGGTGATGAAGCAAAAGTAACGATTGGAACCAATGATTTTGCTCATAAGTTATTTATAAAACAAGTAGCCGTTGCTGAGTTCAATGTGCATAGCTATGTTCTTCACCGCGATAACTATTCAATAATTATTACCGCTACCTTTACGAATGATCAACTTTATCAACAATTTCTAACGTCATTAGAAACACTTACTTTTGAATAAACGAAAGTCCTTACCGATCGAATGATATCAGTAAGGACTTTCTTTTTTATTCTATTGATTAATCCATTATTCAAATTCCAATATCACAACTTTCATTAAACTTATTTGATTGAAATATAATAATCAATTTTATTATGCATTGTATCAAAAACTTCATAGTCATCAGTTCATAATATCTTTATAAATTACATCAAACTGTTCTTTTGTAAGTTTTGTCTGGCTCCTAAGCTTTACAATGGAATCTTCATCATACAATAAGTATTCATAATCATCCTCACTTTGACTCGCATATACATTCACATCTTTTGTATCAAAACCAATCATTATCTCTGTATTTGTCGGGTTCAGTATTATTCCCATCGTTCTAAACATGGAACCATCTATTGCCTCGCCGATCAGTCTATTGTGTATAGCAGGTATCTTTGTCTCCCACACATAGAAATCCCAACTTTTTATCGATTTATATGCACTTCTTCCTTGCAGCACGTAATAATAGCTTTTTATTAAAAATGTGCCCCTCTCTGAATATCGCTGCTCATACTCACCTAATTCAACGCCATCGTACTTAAAAGCGGAAGTATTTGTAATCATATCAGCATTTTGATTTTCCGACTTTGCACCATATAATATAACAAGACCTACAATCATAACAAACATCAAACTAGAAAAACCAATTGGTACTATAAGTAAAGTAATAAACTTCAAACCGGTTCTTCCAATCATCCTTTTCTCAGAAACCTGCATAATCTTATAGCTTACATACAAGAGCACGAATATACTTAGACATATAGGAATCACAACAAAATTTATGTATTCGTGCAATACAATTCCAGCACAACATAAAATACCACAATACGTAATAGAAAATGCAGCAAGAATAATAACAAAACCTCTAAAATCGGCGTTCTTTACATCTGGCAATGGATCACCGTTTTTTACTGCATACTTTGCTTTTGCATACCATGCGCTATAACCAATCATTTGAATTGCCCATATTACAAGTACAAAAATCCATAAAACCAAGTTTGAAAAAACGAGTGAACTTTGCTCCGTTTGATTCAAGCCAACTGTCAATGAATAAACAATCTGAATCATTGCCATTGCACTCATAATACTTCCAATCAACATCTTCTTTGGTCCCATAATCTTATGGATTGTTTTTAATTTTATCATCGGATCACTATCAATCACTGGTGTATTCTCATCTTCCGAATAAAATACGTGCACTTTACCTGACGTGCAGGCAAACGTCCAACCAGCACTTTTGCAGTACTCAATGTATTCCAAATTCGTTTCTAAAAGATGGGTATCAAACTCGCTTCCCTCCGAAAAAATATTCACGCTGAAATGAAGCTTAACAGGCTCACTTTTTTTGAAAATGAATTTAACTCCTCCAGATATTTCTTCAAGCATCCAACCGTTCGACGCCATCTGTTCCAAATATTTTTCCGTACTAGTTAAGCTATTGTACTGAAAGGTATGAAAACGAACCAATTTGTTTTCGTTTTTTACTACCATAATTACCTCCTCGATACACTTATTTTTTACTTCTACCATAATCATCAACGAGTGATTTCAACCTTGTATACTCATTATCTAACATCTGCTGTCCTAACGAAGTAATCCTGTAGCTTTTCTTTCGCCCATCTACCGCGGTCTCCCTAATGAAGTCCTGCTTCACAAAATCCGCAAGTAATGCATACAAAGTACCCGGTCCTATTGTAATTCGACTCTTTGTCATAGACTGAACCATTTCCATAATATCGATTCCACAACACTCTTTTTGCAAGCAGATTAGTATATAAAACATCTGCTCTGTTAAGGTCTTATATTTTTCTCGCGCCATAGTAACTCCTTCCTTACGTACGTGTAGTCCCCAATTATTATATCGATATTCAATATTGATTATCGATATAATATCACCATGTGTGGTTTCTGTCAATACTGGAGGTTTAAACACTCTTAACTTTGCAACAGTTATAACAACAAAGGGCTAATGTACATTAGCCCTTTGTTGTTAGTTTATTCTATTGATTTTAAGGCTTCAACCATATCTATACTTTTTACTTTTCTGCTAACTAAATAACATACCGCCAAAGAACAGCCAATTGTAATCGTTAATGCAATTGCAAATGATACAACACTCAAATATGCAAAGTAATTGATTGTGGAAGTCGAAACTGCACCCACGTATATCTTCAAAAACTGGACTCCACAAGGTATACCAAACATTAGACCAATTATAATAGTAAATACACTATCTTTAAAAATCAGTGATTTCAATTCACTATTATAAAAACCAAGAACCCTTAATGTGGCATATTCCCTACTTCTTTCTGTGTAACTCAGTAAACCCAAATTATATAGAATTACAACGCTTAAAAGTACAGCTGCTGCAATTAACATAAAAATAATTGCCTTTATACTTCTTAATACATCATCTGCTTCTTTTAGTTGAAAATCTAGTAGATGTACATCTTTTGAATAATTTTCATTTTCGATATCAACAATATTAGAATTGTTTCCAACAAGCAGTGATGTCGGCATAAACACTCCCCCAATTTTCTCCCAATACGCACTTGCAATAAATATGGCCTGTGGAGTGTTTATGGATATAATTTTGTCAATCCTAACCACGTAGTTTTTTGACAATTCATAAATCTTTATTTCCTCGTTTTCACTCACACCTAATTCCTTTGCCAATGTTTCCGAGATTACTATACCGTCATTTGGTAAACTAATAACACTCCCATTAAGATTTGTAATCGTAAAATAATATCCATTATCAATAATATTCATTGCACATGTTTTTACTCTACTTTTTGATCTAACTTCTGCATTTCCTTCACTTATCCATTGAAAATCTCCCTGCAATATACTTTCAGCATTTCCTTTTTCTTCATCTGAAATATTGCTTATTCCAATTTTCTTATAATAAGAATACTGATTACCATATATGTTTTGGTTCACTTTTTTTACAGAGTCTTGAATCCCAAAGCTAGCCATTAGTAACGTTAGGCTTCCTAAAACTCCAATAACTCCAATAATTGTCCTGCTTTTGTTTTGAAAAACATCTCTTAGTGTCCATTTCCATTCAAATGAAATATTATTCCAAAAAACATTAAAATTTTCAATAAATAATTTCTTCCCATATCTTGAGTTTTCATCTCTTAATGAATATACTGGTAATTCTTTTACTACCTTTTTGCAAGCCTTGTGCGCAGTAAAAGTACAAACACTAATCATTGCCATAATCAATATAATAGATATTTTGGAAGTTTCTCCTTTCCAAAATGGAACATCATAAAATTCTTTCTGCAAATTTAATAACTGTGGCGTAACCGTGTAGGGTGCTGTAAAATATCCTGCCACAGCTCCTAATGAGCTAATAATTAAACCATATAAAGAATAATGAAGTTCAATTTGCCAAGAATAAAATCCCAAAGCTTTCAAAATACCAATCTGAGTTCTCTGCTTATTAACAATTCTTTTCATGGTGGTTTGAATAGTTAAGAGTGCTAATAATAGAAACACTGCTGAAAACATAATCGACATTTTTTTAATCTGCTCAACTTTATTGATATAATTAGAAACTCCTGCATATTCAGTCCTGTCAAAACTCCCTATATAATTGCTCTTACATACATTACGTATTTCTGTTTTTAACTTTGACTTATCACAACTTTCTTTCAGCGTTAATCCCATCTGATTATATTTTAACGAACCTGAAAGTGCTTCTAGTATGTCCTTTGAAACATATGCATATGTGAATTTTGATGGATTAGGCATAATAGATGATGAACTACCAATATAGCTTACATATTCAGGACCATAAACGATTCCTAAAACGCTTGCTTTTATTATACTATCACCATATCTCAACGTAACCTTATCATTGACATTTATATTCAGTGTTTTTGCATAACTTGAACTCAACCAAATTCCAGTTTTACTATTTATATATTTTTCACCATCAACCTTATATGGTTTTGAAATTTCATTTGACTCCTTTACAATCAAGCGAACTTCAGTATCAAAATCATTTTCAATATTTGCGTTAACAATAGCAACTTTCTCCACATTAATAACATCTTCTAAATTCAATATCTCTGAAACTTGTGACTCACTAAAATCTATACCATTTATCCAAAAATCTGCGAGATTTGATTCTATATAGTATTTTTGTATCTGATTTTGCATTCCATTCCAAACGCCTTCAATGCCCGTATATATGAGAATCCCTACAAAACACATAAGAAAAATAGAAATAAATTGTGCTTTTAATTTCCAAATATCCACAAACATCTTTTTGAATAATCTATTCATTTACCATATCACCTCGCTTACTGATAATGGATTTTCATTTATAAAATTTTCTTGTATAGTACCATCTTTAATTCTTATTACATTGCTTGCACACTTTGCAATATTAGCATTGTGTGTCACTATAATCACTGTTTTATTGTATTCTTTTGCCATTTCTTGTAGTACTTCAAGAACCATTTGACCCGTATTACTATCTAAAGCTCCTGTTGGCTCATCACACAACAGAATATCTGAATTTTTACACAGAGCTCGTGCAATTGACAATCTTTGTAGTTCTCCTCCTGACATTTCAGCTGGAAAGTGTTTCATCCGATTCTCAAGACCTACCGCTTTGATCATTTCTTTAGCATCCAATGGATTTTTTCCCAATTTTCTTGATAAATCAACATTTTCATAAGCATTAAGATTAGGTATCAAATTATAAAACTGAAATACAAATCCAATATTCTTCCTACGATATTCTGTAAGTTTCCGATCTGAAAAATCACTAATAGTACTTCCCAGTACTTTTACAGTTCCATTGCTTACACGATCCATTCCACCTATTAAGTTAAGAGTTGTACTTTTCCCACTTCCACTAGGTCCTAAAATAACGGTGATTTCCCCAGCCTCTATTGAAAAGCTTATGTTGTCTACTGCCTTTATACTATTATTACCAATTTCATATTCTTTAGTAACATTAATAAATTCTATCGCATTCATTCCGCCAGAACCTCCTTGTTTGCGTATAATTCTTTTATAAGACAAACCAAATCACCAATCGTATTAATATCATCAAATCTATCTTCAGAAATACTAATATGGAATTCATCTTCAATGCTGATAATCATTTCGTACATGTCTAAGCTATCTAATCCTAAATCTTCTGCTACACAAGGGGTTACATTACCATCATTATTAATTGATATATAATGCGCTCCAGCACTACATCCTAAATAGGCCGCGCTTTCAAATTCACAGAAATTTACTATCGTCGGAAATTCCGAATTGCTCTGGTACTCTTTTTTAATGTTTTTCACAAATTTAACTGCAGCTGAATAAACTTTTGCCACATCAGTTCCTTCTAAATTTCCTTGTGGAATAGGCATCACTACTCTGATTTCATTTGGATGTAAAGAGGATACAAACTCGAAATAACTTTCCAATGAATTTTCACTCAACATACTCTCGGTAACACAAACTGTTACAGCTGTATAAATACCTTTTTCGACAAGTAATCTTATAGCACTAATCGCTTCATCATACGCGTTTTCATAACTTCTCATTTTACATGAAATTTCTTTATCAAAATGATCTAAGCTAATAATTACTCGCGTCAAATTTGAATTCTTGATGAAATCTACAAATTGAGATGTTATATTATGTCCCGTGGTGTATAATTGTGCCTCTATACCATTAGGAATAGCAGAAATAATTTCGCAAATATCACTGCGCAACATGGGTTCTCCACCTGTAATTCCTATTGTAGCAGTACCCATATCATAAAGTGTTTTCATACATTCTTTTATTTCATTAAGGCTTAGATCTTCATTGTTTGCTTTTATTCGAAAACAATGCCAACATTTGCAATGACATTTTCCAGTCACAACTATATCTGCTTGTATTGGCACCCTAATTACTTTGTTAACAATATTCGAGAATCCTTTTACAATCCTATTCCACGATTCACTTGGAAACGATGGATAAAAACTATTTACAAAATATCTATTCCCTTGAACTTTATAGCTTATTCTTTCATTTTTTCTAAAAATAAATTTTGATACTTCTTCTATTTCATTTTCAAATCCTTCAACATACATTGCCTTTTTAATTTCATCACTAATTTAATTAAATACTCTGTAATCATTCCCCATTTGTTTTATTTTCCTTCATTCTTCTATTTTGTACGTATTTGTTATTACATCTGTAATTGCATCAAGATTATTCTTTAGATAATCAATTCTTTTATTACCTTCAACTTCTTGTAATACCGATAACAATCCATAAATGATTATTTGCGTAGTCTGTATGGGATATTGACAATGAAATTCTCCTATACTTATTGCTTGTTCAACAATTTTCAGAATAATCGGTAGCAGTTTTTTGCTCAAATCATTGAAAACGCTTTCGTGAACTATCCCTCCTTCCACAAATTGTATTTCATTAAATAAAATACTTTCACTCTCAGCCTTATTCAAAAAAACATCAAATATTCTAATTATTTTGTCTCTAGCAGACATATTACTAGCTAAAAGTTCTTTTATTTCATCTATAATTGCATCTGCATATTCAGAAGCGATTATTTCAAATACTTCAGCTTTTGATTTGAAATAATAATAAAATAAACCTTGAGCCACTCCAATTTCACCGACAATGTCTTTAATTTGCGTTTCTTCATATCCCCTTTCAACAAAAAGACGCTTGGCTGTTTCAATTATTTCTCTTTTGCGTTCTTCTGGATTCTTATTTTTTCTCACACTTTCATACCTCTCTAATTTATTATAGTACTGACTGAATTCAGTCAGTACTATAATAAATTACAAACTACTTGTTGTCAATGTTTTCCATATTTGTTTCTGTCAATACTGGAGGTTTAATGAAAATAGTGCAAAAAAGAACACCTATAAGTGTTCTCTAATAAATCCTTTTTATTTTTCGTTTTTCTTTAACAAAAATTCCTTCCACAAAAGAGTCTCCCTGTATTAATCCACCTCACGGAAATTTTTGATCGCCATATTTACTATAGATTAAAAGATATTTTTATCCTTTTGAATCATCCCCCTGACTGCCGTTCGCTTATAGACACTTCCTCCCTCAAACAGATGTCATACGGTTTAAATTTTGTAAGTTCAGGTAAGCGCAATCCAATTAAAATAGCAAGTTTGTAAATTGCGTTTTACATACTTGCTATTTTAAATTCTCCTCTACTCTACAATGATTCCATCTGTATAGGTATATCCTTCGAGAGAGTTTTCTTTTACTTGAATACAGACATAACGAATGGCAGAATCATCTGCTGCAAAAAACTGTCTTTTAGCAGTTGGGGCAATTCGAATCCAATCCCCTTCAGATAATGCAACTGTCTCACCATCGATTATTGCTTTTCCCTTACCGCTAAAAACAACATAAATTTCTTCATTTTGTTTATGCGTATGAACATATGGTACTCCTGTTCCTGCTGGTAAATTGTTAATACTGATTTCAGCTCCCGTCAAAGAAAGTGGGTCATGAAGTTCCGTTCTGTCATTACCTGATACATTTACCTTACTAAAATTATTCATTCTCTTACCTCCACTAAAGTTATTGGCAAGTAAGCATTCTCCCCACTCACTTGCTTGTTGTAACATTTATTATTACAACCATTATTATACCTGTTTTCGGTGTAATGTCAATGGTTACAACGAGTTTTTGCATAAATTTAGAGCAAGGTCCCATTATGACCCTGCTCTATGTATTTAGTCTGTGTATTTACAATATATATTTTGTTATATTTTTCAGTACTTCTTCTAGTGTAATCGACTGCAACTCATGTTCCAGCGCATTTTGCACACGTACTAATTTTTCATCTAGAATAGAATGAATATTTCCGCCTATAGGACATTCTTGATTCGGATTCTCATGAAAATGAAATAATTCACCTTTGTCCACACATTCAACCGCGTTGTAGATCTGCAAAAAGGTGATTTCATTTAGTGGCTTTGCAATCGTCGCACCACCTAATCCTCTCGCCACATCAACTAGACCTGCATTTTTAAGCTGTCCGAGTATTTTTCTGATAATGACAGGATTAACATTTGTACTTTCTGCAAGAAACGTGCTAGTAACCTTATATTCATCTTGGAATGTATCAATACACGCAAAAATATGAATTGCTAATGTAAATCTGCTTGAAATTTGCAATGCTTGAACACCTCACCTTCTTTACGCTTATTTCATATACTAGCATTATCATCCTGTAATATCAATGGTTTCATCTATGCTCTGCAGATCAATCTGTTTTCACACCAGCCAATGCGGCCTGTTCTCTTACATATGCTGCTGCCTTCTTATAACTATCAAAATCAGGCAAATGCTCAACAAATAGTGCTGTGTCCGGCCCAAGTGCCTCGCATATCCTAGCAACTTTTTGGTAATTTATTCTTCCCGTTCCTGGCATAGATTCACGAATCACTGTTGTATAGGCGTTTTCCATGAAAACATCTTTACCATGTATGCTCTTAATATGCGGACCAAGTTTCGTAAAACACTCCTCAATGAATTCATCACAAAAGAGATACCTTTGGGGACTGTTGATCATATTAACAAAGTCCAAATGCACACCAAAAGCCTTTCGATCCACATCTTTTATTAATCGAAGGTATTCATCCGGTGAATCAGGTATCATCCAAGGCATTGTTTCGATCGTATAAAAAGTATGCTTTGGTTTTACAGAGTCAATAATTTCTCTTATAGAATCAACAATCAATGCATAGGTATCCTCTGCATAGTTTTCTCTATAAAATCCATCCCAGATTTCACCTCTGCTTCCAGATATATTTACACAGCAATTTGCGCCTAGCTCATCGGCCAATTCTAGTTGATTTTTGCTATACTCCATTGCCGCCCTTCGTTCATCATGATCTATGGCGATCACATTTTTCCAGACACCAACTTCTCCAATTACAAGATCATGCTCCTTGGCACATTTTATGTAAGCTTGTTTCTCCTCTTTGCTTGCGTGATATTCAATTGGCGCTAAAACTGCCCTGTACCCCAATTCTTTCACTAATTCATACCAATTTTCGGGATTACTATATGGTTTTTCGATTGCTCCACCTATTCTCAAAGTTATCTCTCCTTCCCATTCATAATCTTAGTCTCTACTACCAACCATTTCTTTGATAGATAACGGATGGGTCAATATGATTTAGGTCCTGTGAACAAGTTCTTGCCATTACACCAGCCAATTCTTCTGTCATCTTAATAATCTGATCTTTTACTCCCATTGAACCATTCTTTTTTAATGGATCCATAATAACTCTGCCTGCAGATACTGCATCAGCACCCAGCGCAAGCGCTTTAAAAACATCCATTCCACTCACAACCCCACAATCAACAAAAATCGGAATTTGGTGATTAATTACTTTCGCAATCTTGGGCAATATGTATAACGGTGGAACTGCATAGTTCATAATTCCATGGTGATGTGATACAACTATGCCTTTCGCTCCGGCTTCTAAAGCTTTATATGCATCTTGCTCACTCAGAACACCTTTGATAATAAAAGGCAATTCTGTAGCTCTTATAAATTCCTTTAGTTCTACAAGGGACTTGGATTTCATCTTTTCCCCTAAAACATCATCATATTTACCATTTCCACCAAAAGAATGGTCTACATCCATACCCAGAGCCAAAACTCCACAGCGCTGTGCATACTCAATTCTTTCAAAAATATAGTCATTATCTGCATATGGCTTTATTATATTGATTGTACGCGCGCCCGTCGCTGTTATGGCAGCTATTTCAGCTTCGTCACCCATACCTGCCCAGTTAAGAGCGTTTGCTGCATGGGCACCCTTGGCCATCTCGACCATTCCATTATCACATACAGTATTCAAATGCGACAGAGCTGCCATCATAATGGGCGTATCAAAAGTCTCCCCATATAATTCCAACTTTGTGGAAGGTATAACAGCATCAATATGCCTCATCTCAACTAATAATGAATCAAAGTACTCTCTTGTAATACCATTCGAATCCCATGGTTTGCTTTTTATTTCCTTATCATTCATATTATAAATTCCTCGTCTCTATTCTCTAGAACAACTGCCTCCACATGCCTTGCGTAAACCTAAAAAGGTTCTGCCAAAATCAGCAAAACCCTTATTTGTAAACTATAAAACTTAATTATGTGTATGAAAATACCTTTTCATAACTAAACACGTAATGATTAATGATTATTCTTTGATTCTATATTTTTCAATATTTACATTATATCTTCTTGCTATTTTTATTAATTGCTCTGGGTTAGCTTCTACGGCACTAGCGCAATTTTCAGGTGGAGAGCGATATATTAAACCTGAAGCAAATTCTCTTATAACCAACTTTTTTCTTAACTTTTCAAAATCAATATTCATATCATTGCCATCCATACCTTTACCCTCCATAATCTTTCATGTTTTTTGATCTAATAATATATTACTGAAGTACTGGAGTCCAGTCGCTTTGCTGATAAATATCTGTAAACTTGTGGGTTGCAGAAAGAGTACCATCCTTTGTTAAACAATACACCTTTTTGGGGGGTTGTTCAAGGTTGAACGATGCACTATTTTTGGCGGCTCATTCAAGTGAAAAACCCTTGCAAAATTTTTAACAACTCTTACTAATTGACTTAAACGAAATTGAGAGCAGTAGCAAAGACCCTGTTATCATTATAATTGACGATGTCAATTCTTCTATGTCTATAATCGCTACTGCTACAGCACTTATTAATAAATAAACGCTTGAAACTATCGCAAGTATATCTATAATGCTTAGTCCACCTTTAATTTTTAATATAATTGTAGAAATTTGGAGTAGTATAGAAGCAGTTAATGCAAGTAACATTAACTCATCATTAATTTTCACATCTATCATACTCAACAAAACACCTAACAATGATATATATATACCAATACAATGATATGCAACTTTCAACTTTTTAATGTCAAGCGAAAAATACTTCATTTTTGGTAAAATCGCAATCCATATTCCTGAGATAACCAGCATTATATCCACCTCAAACTCACTTCCAAACTTATTAATATTGTCATAAATTAACTTGCTATTAGTTGAACGATGCACCATTTTTGGCGGGTCATTCAAGACAACAGGTGCCAATATATATACCTTCTACCAAATCCTTAAGAAAAGAACACCTTTCTTCAATTTCACTATTATCAGTTAGAAAAGTCTTTTCAAAATAAGTTACAATATCATCATCGGAAACACCATCAAATTGTCCTGACATCTTCTGAATATCAGCCCAAACATTTTTCATTCCATCATGGTATTTTCCTATAGTGAAAAACTCTGATACTTCGGAGAATGCCTTTCCATTTATGCTATCACATCTCATTATAATAGTTTTATAGGGTATACTTTTTTCTAACAAATTCATCTATCCAATCTTTAAGCTGTTCAATCTGATTTTCATATTTCTTCCATTCAAAAATGGTACCTATCGTCTGCTGAATTCCTTCTTGCTGATCATTTTCACCAGTACCTTCCATTCCTAGTGCTCTCCTTAAATTGTATACCAACCATCCAAGCATACCATCGAAGCTACTGCATAATACAGCTTCCCAATTTACATTACTAATATTATTGATTTCAGTATAAGCAGTCATCAAAACATCAAACTTCTCTCTGTCATATTTTCCTGATTCATTTGGAATCCAGTAATTTAATACCTCAATCAATTCCTGATAAGGGTTCACATATCCTGCCGCTTCCCAATCAATAATGAATGGGCCTTTATTATTCCACATAATATTTTTAGGATCTAAATCTCTATGGCTAATCACTTGATTTTTAGAAATTTCACGAAGACCATAAACCACATTCTTATCCCACTTAATAATATCTGGCAGATTATCCTTCAACATATCTAGAATTTCTAAATTGCATTCTTTAGCATTAGCTATAAGCTCACTCCACGCATACGCTTCTCTAACATTATGATTTATGACCATAGATTCAATCTCAATATTAGATACATGAATTTTCCCGAGTATTCTTCCAATGTGCCTACTGTGGTATTCTGTAATATCCGGAACAAAAATAGATTTTCCTTCTAACCAATCAAAAACCTCAAAAAAAGTTCCTTCAACCTCTATTATATTTTTCCCATTAAATGATTTTGCTGCAACCAACGGAATCAAGGTGGATAAAGCATTCGAAATCGATTCTGAATTAACCATATTTGCTAATGCCTCTGGTCGTTTCATAATATCAGGATTCAATATTTTTATTGCATACACTCCTTTATCGGTACGAACATGGTACATTTTATGCATTAATCCACCTGACACCATATTAGGAGAAGCCACCATATTACCCAAATTGTATTTCAAACACAATTTGCTTATTCTTTTCATAATTTACAATCCCATTTTTCTTCTATTTTGAGAAAGACTATATCATCCAAGATGCCTTCAACACCTCTACAATTGCATCTTCTTTTTCCGTCGGACACAATGGATGCTTTGCATTTTCCGACTTAGGCAGATTAGGACTTGGAACAAGTTCCAAGTCTGTCGCGGCAGTCGTCGAATTGTCCTGCGAGCAGTCCATTCTCCGCGTTGCAACGCGCAAATTCTCTGCAAGTTCAATACCACATTTTCTCATAACCTGAGCAATATACAGGTTCGTAACCTTCATCCCATCATTATTCTCAGCCACATACTTCTTGATTTCTTCATATGTAGCTTTACGCTCTGAAACTGTCAAATCCAACTCATCCATATCCAGCGTAACACTCACATGATGCTTTGCTTCATGTGAGTTTGGACAATAAGCAAACCGTCTCCACATGTGTCGTATGTTGAATAAGTAACCAAATCTTTCACCACGACAGAGCAAGAATGCTCCAAATTTTCTGCTAACATATCGCTATCTTGTACAGTACTTAATTTATTATTTTGAACACCCAACAAGCTTGCCTGTTTATCCATCTTATCCAACCTCTCTCGTTAAATTCTTGTATCGTTCCTTTACATCATCCAGTGATTTGTTTCCATTCCCTTTGAATACAAAGGTCAGTTTAAAAGGATCAACATTACCTTCTTCATCCTCTGATCCAACAATCACTTTTTCAACAATGCTTTCAAAAACGGTACGGTCAAATTCATCCAGCACATCTTCTTTTTGAAGTGCCAATCGAAGTTCTGACATACGCTTGCCGATGTTTTTCTGTTCCTTTACATTTTCTAATAAAACCTCCTTCTCGTCAACTAAATTCGTAATTTTATTTGTAAATTCATCATACTTCTCATCGTAGGCTAGCTTTGTTATGGTATCCTCCAATAACATATCTGTAAGCTTCTTTCGCTTACTCTCAAGGGAAGATATATCTTTCTTCACCTGCTCCAATCGTTTTGCATCCTTATTATCAGAAATTACATCCTCTACTGTATTAAGAACCGAATCCAGCACATCATCAAAACTAACTGCTAGAAGTTTGTATGCTTCCAGAAATGCACCTTGAATAATTGTTTCCTGCCATACAGCATCGGAACAATATTACCTTCTATTTTCTATTACAAGTTCTTCATCATTTATTGCAATAAACCTTCTAGCTATATTTCGTCTATCAATTTATCAAAATCACTCTTAAATAATCTGTCCTGCGTAATTCTATACTTTTCAAATTCACTTTCTGCAAAAGCTTTTGCCATTTCAGCTGTAACTTTTCCGCTATCTTCTAGGATTTCTCGCTCATTAAACTGCAAAAATGCGTTTAATTTCTTCGACCAGTCCTGCATGGTCATAGGAATTTTTCTTTTGGCCTGATCTTCTGCATAATCAAGATACATACTGACTATTCTATCTAGGCTTTCTAGTTCTTCTTTCATTAAATAATTTTTTGCAATTGATACATCTTTTTTTACAATTTTTCCATCCGGAGCATTCTTCCATGTTGTTAAGCCCATATATTCTTTTGTTGAATCGGCTCTATTTATTATAACTTCTGCTGCTGTATTACCATGGATTGCAAAATGCAATTTATTTTGTACTACAGCAAAAAATTCTTTTGTAGTTGGTGCATTCACATTATAATCCATAGATGTAGCATAAATATCTGTAATCTTCTGATAAAATCTTCGCTCACTTGCCCTAATTTCTTTGATTTCATCAAGTAAGTGTTCGAAGTAATCTTCATCAAGAAACGCACCATTTTTCATACGTTCGTTATCAAGGACATAACCGCGCACAGAATAATTTTTTAATATATTAATTGCCCATTGTCTAAATTGAACTGCTCTTGTTGAATTCACCTTAAATCCAACAGAAATAATGGCTTCTAGACTATAAAATTTACGTTTACGCTGTACTTCACGTCCACCTTCATTTTGAACTGTCAAGAATTCCTTGACAGTTGCTAATTCATCAATTTCTTTGCCTTCATAGGAATTTATTAAGTGCGAGCTAATGTTCTGCTTTGTAGTATCATACAATATTGCCATCATTTCTTGGGTTGACCAAACATTTTCCTCTGCATACATAACTTCAATAGACTTTTCGCCTGTCTCTGCGGTAAATGTCAAAAACTCAGCTGTACTATTTCTAATTTGAAGTTTTTTATTTTCCATTTTCATCACCACTTTCTTTAGGCAGAACTTCCATAATATCACATCCAGCCTTAGCCAATCATCCCAAAATACTTCAATGCATCCACTATCGCCTTTTCATCCTCTGACTTAGCCGGATTATAATTCTCTCCAACTTCTAATCCACATTTCCTTTTTATCGGTGAAATATCCAGATTAGAAACCTTAAGTCCATTCTCTTTTAACACATACTCCTTAATTTCAGCATAAGTCGACTTAGTCTCAGCAGACGTCGCATCCAGCTTATCCAAGTCCAGGTCTACTTCAATTCGATTACATGGTTTTTGTTGGGACAAAAGAACAACCGTCTCTACATACCCTGCGTAAACCTAAAAAGGTTCTGCCAAAATCAGCAAAACCCTTATTTGCATTACTTATTATTCTTTGATTCTATATTTTTCAATATTTACATTATATCTTTTTGCTATTCTTATTAATTGCTCTGGGTCAGCTTCTGCGGCACTCGCCCAATTTACAGGTGGAGAACGATATATTAAAGCTGAAGCAAATTCTCTTGCAACCAACTTTTTTCTTAACTTTTCAAAATCAATATTCATATCATTGCCATCCATACCTTTACCCTCCATAATCTTTCATGTTTTTTGATCTAATAATATATTACTGAAGTACTGGAGTCCAGTAGCGTAGGTTGCAGAAAGAGTATCATCCTCTGTTAAACATACACCTTTTTGGGGGGGTGTTCAAGTATTACATCTTGTATTTTGCGCCAATCGCTAGTTCTATAAAATCATCCTCTAGGTTAAATATTCAGCGACGACATCTTCATTCAAACATTGTGCTCAGCTACATACGCCTAATCTTCTCCTAAGTAGCTTTTGTCTCCGCAGAAGTCACATCCATCTCATCCATAGCAAGTAGATTGTCAACAGATACTTTAATCTATTCTATATCAAAAATCCGTAAAACTAAAATAGCTGTTGTTCCTTGTCCTTCTTTACTTTCTGACTATTACAGCTAGCGCATGTGCCATCATTTTTTCAGATTCAGCCAGTTCAATAATATGGTTGGCATTGTTTTTTAAGGCTTTTTCAGTATAGCGAATGACGCTATAGCTTCGCATAAAATCTAGAACAGACATACCAGATGAAAATTTTGCGGTGCCGCAGGTTGGAAGAATGTGATTTGTTCCGCAGAAATAGTCACCTACAGGTTCAGTACTAAATTCACCAACAAATACAGCGCCAACATTAGTCAATAAATTTAAAACCTCTTCGCTATTTTCTAAAAGTAATTCAACATGTTCTGGCCCAATTTCATTTACAGCATCAATAGCTTCTTGAATAGTATCAACAACAAAAATATCACCATAGTTTTCCAAAGATTTTTGCGTCGCTGTAACAAGATTATTTTCCTCTGCTAAACGGATTATTTCTTCTTTTATTTTTAATGCATGTTCGTAAGATAGGCAAAATGTAGTGCTGGCTTCGTAACCTGTCCCGTGTTCAGCCTGAGACATCATATCAGCAGCAATAAAAGTAGGATTTGCTTTTTCATCAGCAATAATTGCAATTTCAGAGGGCCCGGCAATGGAATCAATTTTCACCTCACCATACAGCATTTTCTTAGCCATTTGTGTGTAATTGTTGCCGGGACCTGTGATTGCATCTACTTTTTTCACTGTCTTAGTTCCATATGCAACAGCAGCTAGCCCTTGAGAACCTGAGATCTTGTAATAATTCTTCACATTCAAATAATTTGTTACATAAAGTAAATGTTCATCAATTGTACCATCCATACTAGGTTTAGTAAGTACGTAAATATTTGGTACTCCTGCTACTATGGCTGGAATCAAATTCATACACAATGAAGAAATAAGAGGTGCCATATCTCCTGGTACAGTGACTGCCACACTGTTGACAGGTGTATATTTTCTTTCAAGAACTACACCATCATCATAAGTTTCACAATAGCCTATTGGCAGCTGTCTTTTGTGAAATTTGAATATGTTATCGCACGCTATCTTTACTGATTCTTTAAATTCCTCAGATACTTTTTCTCTTGCATTTGCAAATTCTTCTTCTGATACAAATAGACCAATTTCTTTAATATCAACATGATCAAATTTTTTCATATAAGCATATAAGGCTTCATCTCCATTGCTTTTGACATTTTTCAGAACTTCCTTAACAGTGATTTCAACTTCTTCCGGAATACTACTTCTTCTACTGAGTAGATTAATGAATCTTGGATTTTCATAACTAAACTTACTGATTGTTACCATAGTTTTATCGCTCCTTTATATTGTTTGAAAATACAAAAAACGCCTGCCAGGAATGTTTTCCCTAACAAGCGTGGATCAGGCATTTCGCCTCATATCAATAAAATTTTAACAATATGAATTATATTTGTCAAGTCAATATATTCAAAATATCGTTACCCTCTTTTTATTTTTACCGGCTGTCAATCATTTAGTTGAACGATGCACCATTTTTGGCGGGTCATTGAAGTTTACGTGTTCCATCGAAGCATCCAAAAACAATACTTCATATCCACTCGAAATAAATCTCGCATTATTATCTGAATTCAATCATTCCTCTACACCATATCGAAATGTCTAAATGCAGCTATAATTGCCTCTTCCCTAGTTATATTTCGTCTATCAATTTATCAAAATCACTCTTAAATAGTCTGTCCTGCGTAATTCTATACTTTTCAAATTCACTTTCTGCAAAAGCTTTTGCCATTTCAGCTGTAACTTTTCCACTATCTTCCAGGATTTCTCGCTCGTTAAACTGCAAAAATGCGTTTAATTTCTTTGACCAGTCCTGCATGGTCATTGGAATTTTTCTTTTGGCCTGATCTTCTGCATAATCAAGATACATACTGACTATTCTATCTAGGCTTTCTAGTTCTTCTTTCATTAAATAATTTTTTGCAATTGACACATCTTTTTTTACAATTTTTCCATCCGGAGCATTCTTCCATGTTGCTAAGCCCATATATTCTTTTGTTGAATCGGCTCTATTTATTATAACTTCTGCTGCTGTATTACCATGGATTGCAAAATGCAATTTATTTTGTACTACAGCAAAAAATTCTTTTGTAGTTGGTGCATTCACATTATAATCCATAGATGTAGCATAAATATCTGTAATCTTCTGATAAAATCTTCGCTCACTTGCCCTGATTTCTTTGATTTCATCAAGTAAGTGTTCGAAGTAATCTTCATCAAGAAACGCACCATTTTTCATGCGTTCGTTATCCAGGACATAACCGCGCACAGAATAATTTTTTAATATATTAATTGCCCACTGTCTAAATTGGACTGCTCGTGTTGAATTCACCTTAAATCCAACAGAAATAATGGCTTCCAGACTATAAAATTTACGCTTACGCTGTACTTCACGTCCACCTTCATTTTGAACTGTCAAGAATTCCTTGACAGTTGCTGATTCATCAATTTCTTTGTCTTCATAGGCATTTATTAAGTGTAAGCTAATGTTCTGCTTTGTAGTATCATACAAAATTGCCATCATTTCTTGGGTTGCCCAAACATTTTCCTCTGCATACATAACTTCAATAGACTTTTCGCCTGTCTCTGCGGTAAATGTCAAAAACTCAGCTGTACTATTTCTAATTTGAAGTTTTTTATTATCCATTATCATCACCACTTTCTTTAGGCAGAACTTCCATAATATCACATCCAGCCTTAGCCAATCATCCCAAAATACTTCAATGCATCCACTATCGCCTTTTCCTTCTCTTCAGGACAATTCGGTTGCTTTTCATCCTCTGACTTAGCCGGATTATAATTCTCTCCAACTTCTAATCCACATTTCCTTTTTATCGGTGAAATATCCAGATTAGAAACCTTAAGTCCATTCTCTTTTAACACATACTCCTTAATTTCAGCATAAGTCGACTTAGTCTCAGCAGACGTCGCATCCAGCTTATCCAAGTCCAGGTCTACTTCAATTCGATTACATGGTTTTTGTTGGGACAAAAGAACAACCGTCTCGACATGCTTCAGATTGGATAGGGAATTTTCATCTTCTAAATCTCCGCATTCTTCTGGCATCTCGATTATATTATACTCCTCGTCACCAACAATAATTGGTATTCTAAAACTAATGTTTTTAACCCATCTACCATCTTTTGTTATATCAGGAAATATATCTATTTTCTCAACCAACCTCTTCATTAGCAACTGTTTATAACTATCTGGCATTTCATCAAATGTTTCAACAGCAGCTGACATAACCTTATATATTGCTTGTACATCAACAGTATTGCTTTGAGCCATATCCAATTTAACAGTCCATACTGTAATCTCATCATCAAGCTCATGGATTGATTTGTGCAATTCGCTAAGCATTTTCTCGAAATCTGCTTGCATTGAATCATATGCCGAATCGTCAGGATCTAAATCCATCATGCGTTGTAACAATCTATCCTTTTTCTTCTCTGCTTTTTCTTGCTCCTTCACAAGCACTTCCAACTTTTCAAAAATAATACTTGCATCTGTATTATTTCCAACTCTATTTAAAATCGCTTCCGAGAAATCCGTTTGACTAAATGCATATTTTATCAAAGCGTCAACTTCACTATTAATTTGACTTTGATTTATGTTCTTTTTAAATTCACATGTATGACCATTGGTCTTTATTCTGTTATGACATTTATAGTAAAAACTTGGAGGATATTTTGTACCATCCTTTCTTTTTTTGCTCTCATAGGCTATCCCATACATTGGCGCACCACAAACAGGGCACTTGATGATTCCACTCAAAATGTGATTATACTTGTTTCCATTATGTTTTTCATGCTTTACTGCGAGTTTAATTCTTTTCTTGTGTGCAAGTTCCCACTCTTCTGGACTAATAATTGCTTCGTGATTACCTTGGTATGTTTCCCACGCTCCTGGAAGTTGTTTTACTTTACGAAACTCATTTCTTGTTCCATCTACCTTTTCTGTCTTTCGTCTCCCATAGGCAATTTCACCTTTATAAACAGGGTTATCAAGAATCCCCTTTATAAAGGACGTCGAAAACATCTCTATCGTCGGGATCTTCCCTGTTGACTCCATGTAAGAAGCAGGTTTTCTATAATTATTATTCATCCATTGTGCTACACTTCCCATTCCGTATTGTGTGTGAATGAATTTATCAAATATAGTACGAACATGCTCAGCCGTTTCTTCATCAATTACTAGCTTTTTGAATTTTTTATTATGTGGATCTTCTACTAGTTTGTAACCATATGGAGCAAAGCCACCATTCCAATATCCTTCCTTCGCCCTTTGTAATCTTCCAGCCATCGTTTGGACAATAATATTTTCACGTTCCATTTCTGCAAAAGATCCCATCACTGCAATTAGCAGTGAGCCCATCGGTCCAGCAGTATCAATATTGTCTTTTACAGATAACAAATTTACGTCAAAATCCTTAAGATACTGATATGAGTTCATTGTATCTGCGGCATTACGACCAAATCTCGAAAGCTTGTATACCATTACATAATCCGGTCTATCTTCTTTTTTCGAATTTGCAACATCATTCAACATCTTTTGAAAGCCAAGTCTGCCTTTTATATTTTTGCCAGATTTACCTTCATCTTTGTACTCACCTACTACCTCTATGTTTCGATGTTTTGCTTCAGAAAGCATTGTATTTCTTTGTGCTTCTAATGAAAAACCTTCTATCTGCATCTCAGTTGATACTCTTGTATAAATAAATGCTGTCATTTTTTTACTCATTTCCCTATACACCTCATTTCCATTGTTCGGATATTGTTATTATACATTTTTCACATATGTGAAATCAAGGATTTTGATATTTTTTTGACATAGCCCAGCATAGTTTCACATTTATTCTTCTAATACATTTCTAATAATGAAATTACACTCAATAATCTTGAATATTTGATTAACAAAAAATTAAAATATCAAATAGAAATGCCATAACCTTTTACAGCTACAGCATTTTTATAACGTACGTTTACTTTTCCCTTAACCCCGCATTTAGTATCTCAATTATTTCAAAAACAATCTATTCTAAACATGAAGTTTAGAATATCATATAGTTATCTTATTGTATTTCTTGCATGATTTATCATTTTATTAACTTCTTTATTTGCATTGATTATGGTAATAATAATATTTGAATTTTTCATTTCAAACTTTGAAAATAACTCATCTGCAAAACCTTGTCCAATTTCTTCAACATCATCAAAGTCTAAGATTATTTCCTTAAATTTTTCAAATCTATTGCAAAGTCTTCTTGCTTGCGAGCGTGATACTGGGAATTTATTGCCAAATATATTTTTAATCTGTATCATTGTTTTATTAAACCCTCCTTCGTCCTCATCTGCAAATTCATCAAACACTTCACGCAACTTCTTTTTACTATTATTTGCCAACTTCATAAATACATGAGTTCCTGCTTTATTAATTCCATCCAAATCTAACGTTTCTATATCACTAACTGATTCAGTACAGTTATCATGACTAAATATTTTCTCTGCTGAAATAATGCAGAACCAATCCATTATTCTTGAAGTAAAATATATTCCCTCCCCAGTATGATTTGACGCATCTGTAGTTAATTTACCCTTAAAAAGTTCTATAATTGCATCCTCTGGCGAATTATAACCATAATATTTTCTTATTTTTTCAAAAATTCCCACTCCTTCATCAATAATTACTATCATTACAGAGATTTCATTTTTTACTATAACACATTTGATCTTGTCTGATTCTGAGTGCTCTATAGCATTATTCATCATTTCAGTAAATCCGTAGCTCCAAATTTTTTTAACTTCATTTCCTAATTCAGCTATATTGGGAGCCACGATTTGATCAAATATCATATCCTCACTCAAAGATTTGTTTTCCAATGTGAAAACATTTCTACTCATTACTAGCTTGTATTTTCCTCTTTTAACTCTAGTTATCTTATTATTACGCAATAACTCTTCTAAATATTTATAAATGGTAGCCTCAGACAAGGCAAAACATTCCTTTGTTTTTACAACAACGCTTTCTCCCATTTCAATTTGTTCCATCATATAATTAGTAATTGTTGACTTTTTAGCTTTCTTTATAGACATTTTTTCACCTCTTTCTCAACATATCACTTTTTATTCTAAGTATATCACTCGCTTTACTCAATGTAAACCTAATATAGCTATACTTCAAAACAATTTTTTATGTAAATAGAGAAAACAAAGAGTTGATTATTAATACTACTCCAATATTCATTATTCGTTAACAACAAGTTTAAAGTAGCAAGTAATAAAATGTTTTATTAATTTGTAGCAAAATTCTCTATCCTAGTTTCATTGTACTATTCTTCAATTTTTTCATTTGCACATACAAAATCCTGTTTTCCTGTTCCTCTTATTTTATCTCCCATATGAATGTTGATTTTATTAGGAGCAACCAACACTGTATCAAAGTCTTCATCACTGGTGTTCACAGATTCTAATGTGCAGTCATAAATTTTATATCCCATAAAATTTATGACTGGGTTCATATATACCATATTATTACTAATATAGATGTATCCAACAATAACCATCAGAAATAGAAAAACAAAACAGTCTACAATATTATTTAAAGATAATCCCAAACACGACAGCAGATAAATTGATATATAGTTAAAATAGTAATTACTAGTTTCGTTTACAATGGTAATAATCTTATATTTTTTTCTTCCAACTGTAGATTTTATTTTACCTTTTAGGTAAAAGAATGAAATCACTGAAAGAATTAACATAAGCGTAATTGCATAGTCATTCACCTCGTCAAATAATTTAACGGTTTTTATCCTATCTACTATGTTTATAAATCTTCCTTTCTCGGTGATACGTTCCAATATATTTTTCCCAATGAGTAGTAAATATAACGGTATGTAAGACGAAACAAACAATAACAGTTTATTCTTCATAAACATCACCACCTATTCATACTTTTCAATTGCTTTTGCCACCATTCTTCTATCTGTCAAATCGCTTGTTACATAGTGCTCTAATAATAAATTCAAAATTTCTCCTGTATGATCTTTGTTATAAACGATTTTTCCGTCTGCACCCAATTGTAAATTCAACTTATGATTTGATAATATTTGTAATAATTTACTTTTATTAAGCTCTAAATTTTTAAAACCTTCTGCCAAAATTGCTTTTGTCAAACGTACAACATGTTTTCCATTCTCTTTGCAATCAACAATGAACTGTTCTGGGTTTTCAAATACATCACATTCAACAATTTGAGCTTCGTTAGAATCCACAATTTTCTGGTAAATATCCTTAAAATCTAACATTGTATTAAAATGGTCTCTATTCACAATATAGAAAAAGTCACCCATGCACAAGGCATCCACATTGGAGCTAATTATTAACACCTTTTTATCAAACGCTTTTGCTTCTTTTCCATTAAAGGTATAACTACGTGTGTTTTTGAACTTTGCTGGCGATTTATAATGTTGTTTATAAAAAACAATTGGTTCCCTATCATCTGTTGTACTACTGATTTTTAAGACAAGAAAATTAAACTTTCCAAAATCGGTTTCTTCACCAATTGTATTTTCATCCGTTATGTTAAGTGTAATTTTACTTATAATTTGTTCATGATTATCTACCTTATCTTTTTCAATTACTTGGACAACATCATCCACTGAAACTTCCAAGTCATAATTGTCAAATTCCTTGCTTTCAAGATGTTCCTTCATGTTATTTATGGTCTCAATAACCATTGCTTCAATATCTGTTTCTTTACAAGCAAACATTAATGTTCTGTATTTGTTCAATCTGCTCTGTGTTTTTTGAACGAACATAATGTCAATCTGGACAGTATCAATGTTCTCTGCATAATAATTAATCTGATCTATCACATCCTCTTTGTTCATTTCCTCAATATTCATACTCTGCCTCCCCCATATACATGTATGTACTTTTCTCACAATGCCAAATTACTCAATGTCATTCTTAAGCCAAACTAACCTTTTTTTGTATTCTTTTGCAAATGCTTCTAATCGGCTATTAAAAAAAATATCATAATCATTATCCCATATACCGAATTCATCCAAATCTGCAATCAAGTGTGATTTTACTGCCTTATCTAATTCAGTATTGATTTTTATAAATTCCTTCATGTATGTTCCCGGTGCCTTATCTTTGATTTTTTGCTTATTTAAAAAATCATCAACAATTGTTATATTGGCAATATGATTAATATAAAATTCTTCCTCTCCTTTTTTACTGAGATATGCTTTTGGAAAGAAATGATGATAGTTTTTACTATTCGCTTGTTTCAACCAGCTGTTGCTAATATTAACATCAGCATTGTCATTTAGCGATAGTGGCTTCAGGTATGCTAAAATACATAAAAATCCTTTTATATACGCTTTCCCTGTTGAAAACCAACCGTTAGCACTTAGTGTTGCGGGACTTATATCCACAGGCTGCTCATATTTCGGTAACTTTCCCTTTAAAATAGTATCTATTTTTTTAATATCTTGTGCTATTTTTGTCTCCAATGAATTTGAATAGCGCGAATTCAAAACTGTCCTCCAGAAAAAGTCCTGCAAATAATCTTTCTGCAGTCCTTCCGGCTTATTGTTCTTATTTTTATAAAAATAATATGTAAATGGTATAAGTAAACCATAATACGGAAGAAGGCCTGATACCGGAATGCGATATTTATTTCTAAAATATTCAACTGCATGTAGTATTGAATCCTCAACATCATTCCACACAGCAACAAATTTATTCTTTTCTAACTTTAATATAGCCTTTTTATTACACTCTTTTACTAAGCATACTGCTATACATTGTAAAATAGTTGATGATGGGATTGTATCATAATCAACATTTTGCAGAGTTTCAATTAATTTGTCATACTTTTCAGCTAAGTCAAAATTTTTTTCATTATCAAACGTCTTTGCCACCATAATTTCAAAGACTGATAAACTTTTTCCACCAACATTAATTCTTGTAAAAATTTCTGTTGCAATATCAATTGGAACATCATTTACAGCGATAGTTGAAAAATCGTATGTTTTTAATCTGTCAGAATAGTCGCTTAGTCTCTCAAAATACTGATTTTTAGGAGGCATCATATAGTCTTGAGAAATTTTCATTAAATTTCCAGTATATACCTCTGATACCTTAATATATCTTCCTTCAGTTGCATTCTCAAAATCTTGATCTATAATAACTACTGCTTCATCTTCATCAGCTTCTAAATCAATATATACTTCGGAGTAATCATCTTTTTTTCCATCTTCATTCTCTATACACAACCCTTTGATACAACAAAAAATGCTAGTCATTCTTTGCTGGCCATCAAGCACATACTGAACAAAATCTCCCTTTGGAGTCATTGGCAAGCACAAATTACCAATATTTCTAACCGACCGCAGTTCTTCTTTCGTTTTCCATAAAATGAACGTGCCTATTGGATACCCCTTTATAATACTATCAATTAAATCTGCTACATTTTTCTTACCCCAGACAAAATCTCTTTGAAATTGTGGAATTTTAATTCTTCCTTTTTCAATTTCATTGATTAAATCCGAATATTTTAATGTTCCTGGTACTGGCTGATTCATCCCATTCCTCCTCAAATAGTACATATAATCCTTAGTTCTTTTAGATGATGTAAAATATAAATTTACTTTTTTAACTGCTGGGAATATGGTAACAGTTCTTCAATTTTTAATACAATACGCTCTTGCTCTTTTAACGGAGGCAGAGGGAATGCAACTCTTGATAATATATCAATATTGATATTTTTCTGGGCAGTTGAACGTGACATCTTACCTAAAATCTCTTTATAACACATCAAACCATATAGAAAAAACTTGTTTGAAACAATTGGTTCAAACGCATTAAACCCAACAACACTATCAGGGAAACATGCATCAAAGTCTAAAATAGCCACATCTCCAATATTAGCAGCAATCGTTAAACATACGGTACCTTTCCTCCATATTCTGCTTTGTTTAACTCCAAAATCATTATACATAGTATTATATTCTTTAACTAACCTATCAGCTCTTGCCACGTCACCCGTTTGTATTAGTGGAAATGTACCGTTTTCAAATAGTCTGACATCATTTCGTGGTCTATGTTTTGATTTTCCACGACTTAATTCACCAACTTGTTGAAGCCTTACCCATTTCCAACTTTCCGGAATTTCGAATGGGATTTCTTCATCCGTAATTTCTCCCAATGGCTTTTCTTTCTTTATCTTGCCTTCCTTAATGAGCTTTGCCTTTTCTGCCTGTATCTGCTGATATAGTTCTTCTGCAGTACCTTCTTCTGGACGTTGCTCTACTAATTTACCTTGAATAGCATATTGCAATATGGATTTCTGCATATCTTCAGGGAATTTTTTATTGAATACTTCTAATTTGCAATACGCCTTATCATATTGTTCCACATAAGGCAATAATCCTTCTATCTTGGCTACAATGCGCTTTTGTTCTTCCAATGGCGGAATCGGAAATAATATTGGATATATTTTTTTTCCAGAAACAACAGGTTGCGCTGTTGCATTATTACTCTTACCTAGATTTAAATGTTGTAATATATACACCAAATAAGTCCTATCAATCTGATTTATCGGGTATTTTGTAACAAATGCATTATCTGTCACCCATGCAACTTTGGGAGTAACATGTATACTACCACAATAAAATCCAACTCTTCCAATGACAACAGTTTCTTCACTTACATTTGCTTTATTATGATATCCTGTAATTCCATTTCCGCCAAAAACAGGTATTTCTCCCTCTTGCATTTCCTTTGATGTTAGTCCATTTCCTGAATTGATATATATTATATCTCCCAGTCTAACCCATTCCCAACTGTCCGGAATCTCAAATGGAATCTCATCCTCAGTTATCTCCGGGAATAACTTTTCAACCTTAATTCTTTTACCCTTAATCAACTGTTCTTTCTCAGCCTTTATCTGCTCCAATAGTTCCTTTGCAGTACCTTCTTCCGGCCTCTGCTTAACCAATTTCCCTTGAATCGCCAGTTGTAGAATGCTGTTTTTCAAATCCTGTGCTGTCATTCTAAATTACCTCCAAGCATTGAAGTAATCTTTTCCAATACATGATCAATTTCAGCATTTAAAGAGGAACGTTTTTCTTGATACTGAAGGATCAAATCCATCGGATCTAAAATCACTTCTTCTTCATGTGGGCACCCACACTGATCCAGGTTGTACCCTAATGTTTCAATATCACTTACCGAGTACTTCTTTGCCTTAGGAAATCCATCTACTTCAATTTCTTCTCTATTATCCCACCATGACAGAACTGAATCAAAATGTTCCAGTTTCATAGGTTTTGTCTTTGAAAAGTTCTTGTATCCTTCCGGCATATCCAAACGATAAAACCATGTTTCATTTGTTGGATGTGTATTATCAAAAAACAAAATGTTAGTAGTGATAGATGTATAAGGAGCAAACACACTGTGTGGCATTCGAATAATTGTGTGAAGGTTGAATTCACTCAGTAATTTTTTCTTAATGTTCACTTTTGCATTATCTGTTCCAAACAAGAAACCGTCAGGAAGAATAATTCCGCACCTGCCGTTTTTCTTTAACCGGAACATAATAATGTCAATGAACAAATCCGCAGTCTCTGAACTCCTAAGGTCGCTTGGGAAATTTGACTTTACACTATCTTTTTCATTTCCACCATAAGGCGGATTCATGAGAACAATATCGTATTGTTCCATATTTCGATATTCTTTGTAGTCTGTTTCAAGAGTATTTCCATGAAGAATATCCGGATTATCAATATCATGCAGCAGCATGTTTGTAATACAAAGGATATGTGGTAATGCCTTCTTTTCCACTCCATGAATAGAATTAGAGTAGATTTCTCGATTTTCCAAAGAATTCTCAACCTGAGTGCTTAATGCATTTAGAGCCGAAACTAAGAATCCACCTGTTCCACATGCAAAATCGGCTATCTTTTCTCCCAGTTTTGGTTTAATGACTTCTACCATAAAGTCCGTTACTGCTCTTGGTGTGTAGAATTCCCCTGCATTTCCAGCACTTTGCAAGTCTTTTAAGAAGGATTCATACAAAGTTCCAAATGCATGTCGTTCACTGTACTCTGTAAAATCAATTTCATCAATTACATTGACTACTTGGCGAAGTAACACTCCATCTTTTTGATAGTTGTTGGCATCTTCAAATGCATATTTAACAATAACTTGATTCATTGGTGTTTCATCATCGATTTCTAGATTTTTAAGTGTTGGAAACAAAGTGTTATTCACAAAATTTAACAATCCATCTCCAGTAAGCGCCTCCCCATCTTTACGATCAATAGCCCAGTTTCTCCACTTACAATTTTCCGGAATAATAGAATGATAATCATCATTGATTAATTCCCACTCTTCTTCCTTTGCATCATATATTTTCAAAAACAGAATCCATACAATCTGCTCAATCCTTTGAGCATCTCCATTAACACCAGCATCATTTCTCATAATATCTTGGATTCTTTTAATAAAATTTGTAATTGCCATTGTTACACCATTCTTTCATTATTTTGTCATTCTTTATGCACTATATATCTCATTCTCAAGTTCTCGGATAGCTTCTTGATAACCTTCTTTACCACCAAACTCTTTGACAATCTTCATTGGACTTCCAAATTTTGCAAATTCCTCTAGTTGAAGGACCTTTGTTTCCTCAATCTCTCGAATTCCTTCATCTTCGTATTTATCAAGCAAGGCTCCTAAAACCTGTTGTGCTAACTCTGAATACTTATGTAAGTAATGCCGTTTCTTCACATTATTTGCTCTCTCAGCTTTGGTAAGAGGTTTTTTATCATAGGCAAGATGGCAAATTAAATCAAAGTCATCTACTTCCAATATACCAATTTCATCTCGAACTGCTTCAAGCAAAACTCCTTCTTCTTTCATTTCCTCAATGATCGCTTGCTTTTTCTGTGCCTGCGTCCATCTTCTTAAGAAATCATCCAATCTAGCATATTGATTTAAAATGTTCTTCTTCGTGTAATCAATTAGGCTTTCTGTGATTAGTTTTCCATCTTTATCAACATACTGAACACGTTCAGATAACACCTTAACCATAACATCACCAACATAGTATTTTCTTGGCTTATCGGAATCATCAAACTCGTCACTGCCCTCTCCATGTGGTCTAGTAGGTTTATCACCTTCTGGGACATTAGGATCATTTTCATCTTCATCATCCCCCACTGGTGGATCAATAATTACTTCATCCCCTGTAATATCAATGACCACTTCTGGCTTTCCATCAAATGTAGGATCTGCAAATAATCTGCTGGCATTTCTAAAATCCATAATGGTAAAATAGGTCTTTCCATGATCTTCTAGCAGTCTCGTTCCCCTACCAATAATTTGCTTAAATTCTGTCATGCTATTGATATTATTATCTAGTACAATCAGTTTACACATCTTTGCATCCACACCGGTTGTCATTAATTTACTTGTGACTGCAATTACTGGGTAGGTACTTTCCTCATCAATAAAATAATCAAGTTGTGCTTTACCTTCAGCATTATCCCCTGTAATACGCATAATGTATTTATCATTTTGTGAATACAAATCCTTATTCTGATTGATTAATTCCTGTCTCATTCGTTCTGCATGTTCAATATCAATACAAAATACAATTGTCTTACTGAATCGATCTGTTTTCTTTAAAAATTCTGTGATTTTAGCAGCAACAATTTTTGTCCTTTGTTCAAGAACTAGTTTTCGATCATAGTCTTTCTCGTTATATTCCCGATCTTCAATTTCATACCCGAAGTTATCCGTTTTCCCTACTTCTGGACGATAACCTTCTAGGTCTTTATCTAGTCCGATACGAATCACTTTATAAGGCGCTAAGAATCCGTCATCGATACCCTGTTTTAAAGAATACTCATAAATAGGTTCTCCAAAATAAGTTTGGCTAGATGCCTCTTTTGTTTCAATTGGAGTTGCGGTACATCCAATATGGGTTGCACTTGAAAAATAGTCGAGTACTTTTCTCCATGCTGAATCTTCTTTTGCACTTCCTCTATGGCACTCATCGATGACAATCAAATCAAAAAAGTTTGGTTGAAACTGCTTATAGGCTTCTTCTCCATCCTCCCCTGACATTTGTTGATACAGTGCCAAATAGATTTCATAAGAACTATCTAACTTACGATTTTCCACTTTTACCATTTTCCCTGAAAACGGCTTGAAATCTCCTGTAATCGTCTGATCTACTAATACATTTCTATCTGCTAAAAATAATATTTTCTTTTTTAGTCCAGCCTTCCAAAGTCGATAAATAATTTGAAACGCCATGAACGTTTTCCCTGTTCCAGTCGCACAGACTAATAAAGCTCTATCTTTGCCACCAGCCACAGCTTCAACGGTACGATTAATTGCGATTCTTTGATAATATCTAGGTGTTTTATAACCCGGAACATAATAATATGGTTCCAAGATTGCTTTTTCTTCTACCTCATCAATTCCTTTATCAATACGATACCTCTGATAAAGTACTTCTGGTGAAGGAAACTCTTCAAGAGTTAAATTTGTTACTTCTCCCGTAATTAGGTTTTGCTCAACAAATCCATCTCCATTGGATGCATAAACATAATAAACGTCCAACGCTTTTGCATATTCAATAGCCTGTTGCAAACCAGCTCCTACTGAATGATTATTGTCTTTTGCTTCAATAATGGCAATCGGAAAATTTCTCTTATAAGAAAGAAGATAATCAGCCCTTTTTTTTGAGCCTCTGGCCGTTACATTTCCTCTTAAAATGATTCGTCCTGCAGTAAATGCATACTCTAAACGCACTTGTTTCTTTATATCCCAACCAGCATCTGTGATTGCCGGCGTTATATATCTTGCCTTAATATCTTCTTCCGACAAATCTCTTTTCCCCATTTGATCATCCCTTCCTAATTATTCACTGATTATATCATACCCATATGTCCACTTTTATGTACTTTTCTACGATTATTTAAGTATTTATTTAATCAAGGAGTAAATTTATACTCATAACAAACTATAAATACTATTTTTTTTAATTCATCCAAACAGTTATAAACAATTAGAAAAGCAGAGTTCAAAAAACCCTGCCTTCTCAAACCTTAAATGGTTCTATTTACTAGAATCGAAAACTAATTAACTAATTCTTGTGTTTTTTTTACTGCAGTATCTGTGTTAAAACGATTTGAATCATAAAATATATAGAGATAGTTTTCAAGATCATATGAGTAAAAAATATTTAAACTTGTTTCGCTTGAAAATATTTCTGTTAAAGATAGTGTGTGTGTTTTACAAAACTGTGAATCTAATGAAATGTATTGTGATTCATAAACAATTCCATTAAGCATTAATTCATTGCAAATAGAATTAAAATCAAGTGACATTTTTTGTTTTAAGTTTTCTCCTGAAATTTTTGCGTCGTCAGATGGCATGTTTTCTCCCTTCGATTAATAATACAAATCTAATTTTTATAATTAAGCAAATTATATCGCGAGTAAATAAATATATCAATTAAAATGTTTTGATATTACAGCTATTTATGTTAGTTCCTATGTTGTTTCGTATTTGATCATTTACCACAATCCATTATCAGTCTTATTATTCCACGTTCTCTTGACATGAGCCTCCACCGCAGAAGCCAAATGGCATCAAGGGCACCATCTGCCTTATGGCATATGATACCCTGGCTAACAGCCTATCTTCTGCTACTCATGCCAAGAGCTTTCGCGGCATAATAAATTTGTAAATTCGTATATTTTTTCAATTAAACTAATCACTTAGCATCTAAAGATGCTCGGTTTTCTTTTTGAATAAACATTCAGAAAGGAGCCTAATCATGAGCAAATCAACTACTTCAAATTATGTATGGGCAAACAACGTCTCTTCAAAGATGATTTATCCCCATAAAACAATCAAATCCGGTAAAGAGCGACTTTTCTACAATATGTGTTTCTCATGCACTAAGTCTGATAGTGGCCTTGCAGCAATTGCACTCAATGTTGGACAAGTAAAACAAGCCACACATCGAAATGGTACACCAAATGCGCAATATCGTAATGTTTTACTTGGAACCTCAGGACAAATCCGCCCAGTCAGTATCAAAGCAAAAAAAGGGTATCGCAAAATTAAAATGAGTGTTGAAGACATTCTTGAATGTTTCAATACTGCTCGCACGACTTACAAAGCTACACATACAAAGTCAGCATAACGAATAAACAATTGAAGGAGAGCCCTATTATGAACTACAACGCATTTATCAATTTTATTAAAGAAAATATTTTATCCTACTTGCCATCTGAATATGCACCATCTTCTGTTGCCTTATCTAAAGTAACCAAAAACAATGAATCCCTTGATTCACTCACAGTATCTAGTCCCACATCAAATGTCAGCCCCACCATTTACCTAAATGGATTTTTTGAACAGTATGAAGCGGGTACTGACATTAGAGAAATCCTGTCTCAAATTTCAAAAATGCGAGTTATGCACGAAATGAATTCCGACTTTGATGTATCTTCTATTACTGATTTTGACTGTGTTCGAGATCAGATACTTCCAAGACTTTATGGCACTCAAAGCAATGCCGAATTACTTGCGGATCGTCCCCACAGGCTTATGGATGATTTAGCCATAACCTACTGTGTCACGCTTGGAGATCGGCCTGATGGATTTATGTCAATCCCTATTACAAATGATCTTCTAAACTCATGGAACACAGATGAAGAAACACTCTTCCTATTAGCGATTACCAATCTTCCAACGATTGCTCCAAGTACATTCAAATCTATGACTGAGGTTATGTGTGAAATGATGCCAGAATTATTTGCATCCGATGATGAACTTTTCGACTCGTTTCTTCCAATGAATGATATGGACGATAAAATGTTTGTTTTATCAAATAAGCAAAACGTAAATGGAGCTAGTGCTCTTCTAGATAACACAATGATGGATGCCATATGCGAAAAGATTGGATCAAACTTCTTCATTTTACCATCGTCTCTCCACGAGGTTCTCATTGTACCTGCATCCAAAAATATGGATTTATCAGAACTAGAAGACATGGTTCGGGAAGTAAATGCAACTCAGGTAGCTCCACCCGACAAACTTTCTGACAGCGTATACCGCTATGACCGTGAGCATCGAACGATCAAGCTCGCTGTCGCATAGGGTAACGCCTATGAAATCCATAAACGATATTACGCTTCAACTCGAGCAAGGCTTAAAGGCCTTGTTTGAGTCGGAGCATTACAAAGACTACCTGAAAACAATGTCGAAATTTCACAACTACAGTTTCAACAACACAATCCTTATCGCAATGCAGATGCCCAATGCAACATTTATTGCTGGTTACAAAGCTTGGCAAAAGAAGTTTAATCGACACGTAAAGAAAGGCGAAAAGGGAATTCGCATACTAGCGCCATCCTCCTATAAAAAGAACATAGAACAGGATGCAATAAAAACTAGCAATCCTCTTCCAAAAAATATCAATGATGGAAATACCTTAAAAGAATCCGCTGAAGTTACTGTTCAATTCTTTCATCCCATATCTGTCTTTGATATTAGCCAGACAGAAGGACCTGCGTTAAATCTTCTAATGTGTCATGAACTAAATGGTTGTGTGTCAAATTACGACACCTTTCTTACAGCCATCACAACAACCTCTCTTGTTCCAATAACATTTGAAGACATCGGTTCTGGATCAAAAGGTTATTTTTCTCCTACCAATCAAAAAATCGTCATTCAATCCAATATGAGTGAAACACAAACTGTAAAAACCTTAATTCACGAGTTAGCACACAGCTTGATTCATGATAAGAATAACCGAATTGACATACCTGTAATCTCTACAAAATCGACACGTAGCACGAAAGAAGTCGAGGCAGAATCCATCGCTTATACCGTTTGCCAATACTTTAATATTGATACATCCGAGTATAGTTTCGAATATATTGCTGGTTGGTCTTCATCAAAGGAAATCAAGGAACTAAGAAGTTCAATGAAAACGATTCTCACCACCGCTGATTATATTATCACTAGTATTCTTTCCAATCTAGGAATCACAGAATTTACGTAAGGGAGGTGAAGTGAATGGACAATTATAGGAATTCTGCTTCTGACTTGCCAGATAAAGCCCCACCGTCATGGTACTCGAACGATTATGTACAATCTAGTAGCAAACGAACACCTCAGGAGTATATCCATCTAACTCCACAAGAAATCTATCAAATGCTCACAAAATATGTAATAGAACAAAATAGTGCCTGTAAATCAGTTGCAATAATGATGTATCAGCACTTGCACGGTCATCGATCCGTCAATATGATTGCAGGACCAAGTGGTTCAGGAAAATCCTTCCTAACAGAGACACTAAAAGCTATCTTTCCTGATGTTGTCCTATTAAGAAACATCGCTGATTTGTCATGTGATGGTTGGTCAGGGCAAAAGAAGGTATCTTCTATTTTTAAAGACATTAATAACACCTACTCACCTTATAATTTTTATCAAAAATTCATTGTATTAGATGAATGCGATAAAACATTTGCACCAAAAACATCCTCTGGAGGTGGTACCCCATCCGAGGATGTTCAATCGGAGCTCCTTTCCTTTATTCACGGTTGTGATCTGAATATAGCTACTGGTAAAGACTCATCAATCACTCTTTCTACAAGAAATATGTCTTTTCTATTTGCTGGCTCCTTTGAGAAAAGAGCAATCGAAATCGCATCTGATAAATCAGCAAGTAGTATTGGTTTCAACTCAAGTTTTCAAAAAGTACAAACATATGCTACTGCGATAAACATGGATGATGTTCGTGCAGCTGGGTGCATAACTGAGCTTTGTGGAAGAATTGGAACTGTCATTCCACTTCAAAAAATCAGTATCGATAGCTTCCGAAAAATGTTGGATTCCAAAAATGCTGGACCACTATGTGAATTAGAGAGAGAGTTTGATCTTCAATTTCGTCTTAGCGATACAATGAAGGATGAAATATGTCATACTGCTTGGTCATCCGATTTAGGTGTTCGCAGTATCAAAAATCAATTACGAAAATATGTTGACGAGGCTATTTGGAACGACTGTAATACCAATTGTATCGAAATCGAATAGAAAGGATTATGATTATGCTTTTACTAGATTTTTACCACACAGCTTGTGGCAGTACTACAATTCAATTTAATCCTGAGTGTGATGAAGCGATTCCTCTTCTTCGTGAAAGTTTGAAACATTATCAAATTCAGAATCCTGCACTTACGTTTACGAATAGGTATAAATATGTACCCCAAGAATCAGATGATGACCTGATTCTTAAAGAAGCAGAAATCAGTGATTTAATATCAAGACAATTCTTTAGAGAATCTGCCGATGCTGAACAAGAACGAGTACAAAACGTTTTGGTAATTCTTTCTCGCTTACTCCATGTGTATTTAACAGAACATCAAGAACTACAAAAATTGAAAGAGCAACCATTTTCTAAATAAATCTTAATAAGCCCAATATAAGAATATTTCTTCTTATATTGGGCTTATTTTTTTTGAGATACTATGACGCTGATATTGTGCTGTTATTGAGATGATACTATCTCATTATTTGTACGATACAAAACATGCGCTAATTATGCATTAATATTGAGATACTATTGAGATAATACTGTCTCACAAATTCACAATTTGTAATAATGAGATAATGTTGCGATGATATCGAGATAATATTGGCTCATTTATAGAACTATAAACTGTCTGCGAACTATCCCCCTGAGAAGGGGCCCCTGTTCGCTTAGATTATTCGCCAATACCTTTTTAGAGACGTTTGTCAGGATATCCAAATTCGTTCCAATTTGCTTCCAAAATGATGGTGTAAAAGTGGTCTGTTTTTAATTTCCACAATTCAATTTCGTGTGTCACTTTGGTCGAAATGGAGTGTAAATTAAACAACGTATTTACGGGCTTTGCGAGGGGTGTTTTCCACACTGTGTATGCGTCATACACTCTTTTTAGGTCAAATTTGGTGCATTGTGGAAATACGAAAACCCGCATGAATAGGGCGTTGTAGCGTTTCCAACTCATTTTCGGTTCAAAATATGTGAAAAGAGTAAAAGGGCATAAGGGGTGGTGGCACATCGCTTCGCTCGTGGTCGGCATAGCCGACACCACTTTCGTCCCCTTCGGGAACGAAACTTTTGTTCGCTTCGCGACCAAAAGCCCTTACCGCGTGGCTTACTCCGCTTGCCCATTCAGCCCTCTCTTCGAGAGTACTTCAGGGTGCCCTAAAAAATTGATGATTCAAATGCATGAAAATGCATTCCCAAAAACACAAAAATGATATCGGATTTCTTTAGTTTCCAAATAAAGTCATCGAGTGATACTATTATGCACTATACAATGTCTCTAGAAATTCAGTAAACGTATTTCCCAAATACTTTATTTCATCATTGGACATTCCAATAAAAGGAACTGAAAAATATCTTCCCTTTCTATCAATCCCATATGCTGTATCTCCTCCATCGGAACCAATCAAAATACAATCATTGATAAATTCATTAACCTCGTAGTCATTATTTAGTTCTTCTATATTCTCCTTATCCCACAATATAAGATAAGAATTTTCTCCTATCATTCCTTCCCCACTACAATATGAATTAACATATGGTACAAAAAACTCATATCTAGCACTTGTAAAATCAACCTTTGATTCTGACTCATTGTATTCTTTTAAAATAATCTGTTCTTTAATGCTTTTCATTTCCCTCCACTTTCATATAACTCATCCAAATATTCTATTGGGTTTTTGCAAAACCTATTTGCACTTGATTTTTTCAGTAATTCCACAATCTCATCAAAACGAGGAGCGTAAATCTTGTCTTCATAAAAAATTTTTCCTTCGTTTGCCTCTATATAATTAATTATGTCCATGAGCATATTCTTTGATAAAGAGCGTAAATCAAATCTGCACCGAACGGATTCCACTAATCCATCTTTATAATCGAATTGAATACATGTCTCGTCATTTAATCCATATTGAATGATGCTATCTGACCAACTTTTATGTCTTTCCAAAAAATCAATATTGCTCCAAGATCTGTTACTCATTTCCCAAGAATAAATACTCTCATCCAAAATATAATCTATTATTGCTCTCTCCTTAGGAACTATATAACAATCAACTTGCCATATCGCCATATTTTATCTCCTTTTTCAAATCATAGAGCATCGGAATAATCTCCGAATTGTCCATCCGATTTCTGAATATCAATCCATACGGATTTCATTTCCTCATGATAATACTTCTATAAGGTATGCTCATTATCTACGATTCCCATTTTTGTCAAAGTTTTTCTTCAATGCTCTTTCCGTAGGAAAAATAGGACAAATTAAAAAAAACATTTGGACAACCATAATAATTAAACCCAGATTGCCGATAGTGTCAATATCTTTTCCAATTACAAAAACCATCGTAAGTACAGATAATAATAAGATTTTCCCAGCATTATACCATAGTTTCCCGCAATAATTATGTGCAAACTGCCAAGTTTCCTTGTTTTTCATAGACATCGAAGTTCGATATCCAAACCCCATGTTAATTTCTTTTGGTGCCGACTTGATAAAGCATTTTCCAAATCCTATCATTGTTAGCGGTGTAATTAGAAGCACTACAACCATGAAAATCCAAAATCCCATATATTGACCTACCTTTCAATTATATAAATAATCTCCAAAACTCCACCTAGAAGTTTTTCTTCAATACTCGTTTTTTCGTTTAAAATTATTTTATCATTTTTACCTAACAATTCTACTGAACTATCTCAAAGTGCTTCATTGTATCCACTATAGCCTTCCCCTTCTCTTCAGAATTCCGTTTTATCTGTGAAATATAAATGAAAAACCTTAAGTCCATGCTCTTTCAACACATAATTCTTAATCTCTGTATAAGTCGCATTGCTCTCAGTACTAGGAATGATAAAGCGTAATACACAAATGCCTAACCAAGAAACTAATCTCGGTTAGGCATTTATTATTAGATTATATTAAAGTGCTTGAACGCTTCTAAGACTACTATTTCCTTTTCTGTATTCAACTGTGGAATACAGTTTGTCTTAGCGTTCTTTTCCATCATCAGCATCATCGAACTGGTTTAAATCAATTATGATTCCAAAACAAGTTCTACACATCCCTATCCGTGCAATCGGATAAGGGTTCGTTGCTTCTGATTTAAGTGGATAACTATATACGCGAACACGGAAAGGACCGTGTCCGCGATCTCGAAACTTAATTATTAGTTGGCGGGTAAACTATTCAAACTCTATCGTATCAATTCATTTTCAAACCAAAATCTTTACGGGTTCCATCGAAGCATCCAAAAACAATATGGCATTTCCATTCGAAATTAATCTCGCATTATTATCTGAATTCAATCATTCCTCTACACCATATTGAAATGTCTAAATGCAGCTATAATTGCCTCTTCCTTTTCAGGAGTAACCTTTGGAACTCGACTTCCTTTGGTACCTTTATTAGTATTCTCTTTTTTTTCAAATCCGCATTTGTCTTTTACTTGAGCAATATATAGACTGGATACATTTAGACCATAGTTTTTATCGATCCACTCTGAGATTTCCTTATAAGTTGCCTTCCCCGTCATATTGATAAGCTTAAGATACTCATTATCTTTAGGCTCATAATCAACGTACACATATTCTCGCTCCTTATCGTCGACTTTTTCCCTATCCAATAAAACCACCGTCTCCACATGCACCGTATGCGGAAACTGGTCCACACCACGAATTTTCTTTAATTCATACCCATTGTCACATAGATACCTTAAATCCCTAGCCAAGGTAGCACTATCACAACTCACGTACACAATTCTTTTTGGTTGCATCAAAACCATGGTTTCTAGGCACTTTTCATCGCAACCTTTTCTTGGAGGGTCTACGACGATCACGTCTGCAACGATCTGCTCGTTGTCACGTTTTTCAGGAAGTACTTCTTCCGCCTTCCCCACATAGAAGCTGGTATTAGTTATATTATTAATCTTAGCGTTTTCTCTAGCATCTAAGATTGCCTGTTCAACAATTTCTACGCCGTAAACATGCTTTGCCTGTTTGGCTAGAAAAAGAGAAATCGTCCCAATTCCACAATACAAATCCCAAACAATTTCATTCCCCATCAAATTTGCATAGTCCCTTGCAAGGGAGTAGAGCACTTTCGTCTGAACAGGATTTACCTGATAGAAGGATTTTGCCGAGATTCGAAATTGTGTATCGTCAATGGTATCTTCTATATAACTTGTTCCGTAGATGGTTTCAACCTGATCCCCCATAATCACATTGGAATGGGTTTGATTTACACTGATTGCAATACTTACAATCTCTTTTACCACTACTAGCTCTTTCACCAATTGTTCTGCATGTGGTAATTTGGGTGCATTAATAACAAGACAAACCATCGTCTGATTGGTTGCAAATCCTGTACGAATCAGTATATGACGTACAATTCCCTTTTGGGTTTCCTCATCATACGTTGAAATCTTGTATTTTTCCAAGAACGTCACAATAATCTCAAGAATTTTCGCATTTTCTGTTCGCGCTAGATGACAATCCATTGTCGGAATAATACTATGGGTATGCCCCGCATAGAATCCCGTAACAATACCGCCATTTTTGTCCATTCCCACTGGATACTGAGCTTTATTTCGATAGCGAAAAGGTTCTTCCATTCCAATGATTGGCTCTAATACACGGGCAATTTCATCCTTTGAAAATCCCCCAATGCGCACCAAGTTTTGAACAATTTTTTCTTCTTTATAGGCTAACTGCTTTTCATATTGGAGCCCTTGAATCTGGCAACCACCACATTTTTGATGAATAGGGCAAGGTGGATTGGTACGAAAAGAAGAAGGTGTTATAACCTTCTCCAATTTTGCATATCCATAATTTTTTTTGGCTTTCATGATTTTGACAAGCGCCACATCACCAATAAAAGCATCCTTCACAAATAAGGTATATCCTTCTGACTTACCAATTCCTTCTCCGTTCATGCCAATATCCGTGATGGTTATAGTAAGTTCATCATTTTTCTTAAATTGCATATATCCCCCAAACTTAATCTCTTGTTGCTCGTAGATTGGATTCAAATAAGCGATTGTAACCAAGCCAGCCTGTTTCATTGGTTCCTTCTAAGACTTCCGTAAAGGTTTGAATCTTTGCATCTGTATTATCTGCAAAATTAAGCGCTACTGCTTCAATAAGTGCAGGTTTCTTAGGTGATCCATACTCTAGTTCACCGTGATGTGCGAGGATACAATGCTTTAACTGTGCCTTGATTTGGTTTGGAAATCCTGGAATCTGTGCGATCTTTTCAGATACCATCTCGCTTCCCATCACAATATGTCCTAACAGCTGCCCATCATCGGTATAATCATTTTCTGGAAACAGTGATAATTCACTTACCTTCCCGATATCATGACAAAGTGCACCCGCAATCAGCAAGTCCCGATTTAAGATTGGATACTGCTTAGCATAGAATTCGCACAGACTAGCAACGCTTAATGTATGCTCTAACAATCCACCTACGAATCCATGATGAACGGCTTTTGCTGCTGAAGATTTTTGGAATAAGTCTGCAAATTCCTGATCTTTAATAAAAATCATTTCTAATAATTCTTTTAGGTACGTGTTTTGAATGCTCGCAATCAAATCCTTCAATTCTGTTGCCATCACAGCTAGATCCCGTTTACTTACTGGAAGGTAATTTTTAGTATCATACTCGCCTTCACTGCATTTTCTTACACGCTTTACGTTAATCTGATTTGTACCTTGAAATACAGTAAGATCTCCATACACTTCGATATAATCAAAGGCATCAAAATCACCGATTCCTGCACTGTTTGGGTCCCAGATTTTAGCATCAATGGTTCCCGTCTTATCTTGTAATACTACATTGTCAAACTGTTTGCCGTTCTTTGTTACGCTAGATTGCTTGTATTTGCATAAATATATATCAAATACACGATCGCCATCCCTATACTCTTTAATAAATTTCATTCCGTTACTCCCATCTAATTTGCTTTTTCTGTTGTAATTGTAATCTCATCTTCTTTGTACTGATCTTCTACAAATCGCATAAGGGAGATTTTAACTTCTTGTTCTGGTTTAAGAGAATCTATTATTTTTTTATAATCCTGCATGGAGGCTACTGGCTTTCCATCCACCTTGGTAATCACATTTCCGCTTGCAATTCCAGCATTCATTGCCGGCGACTTGGAGATTGCTTCCGTCACATATACACCATACGGAACGTTCAGTTCTTCGTAAGCAAGTGGTGTTACATCCATTCCAATAATTCCAATATAGGCTCTTGGCTCTGCATTTGATAGCTTTTCAACTAACGAAAGAATATCCGATACTCCAAGTGCACAAATCACCTGATTTTTCTCAATTCCATTTGCTTCATCTGTAATCACACCAATTAATTCTCCCGTTATACTAAGCAAAAACCCACTGCTCTTCTCACTGGCATACATGTCCGTTGTAATTACCTTATATAAATCATCCGGCGCCTGAATGGTTTTCCCTGTACTCGTTACAATCCCATATGCAATGGAACCATCTTGTCCATAGGGACGTCCAATTGCAATAATCGGTCTTCCTATAAGCTGAATACTATTCGAATTACCTAATTTAGCTGGTTTGATTTTGGCAAGGCATGCCTCCCCCAAAATTTCTTTTCGCACACTGAAAATCCCCAGACCTGTTTTTGAACTCTTTTCTTTTAACTGCGCTTCAACAGGTTTTTCACCACAAAAAGTGATTCGATAGCTTTGTGCATCTGGTAAATCATTGGCATACGCAAGTACTAGAATTTCAACCCCATTATCCGCCAAAATAACCCCTGACGTTGTGTTCTCATTCTCTACTTCGTTTTGAAACCAGTCCATCGTACTCGCAACCCCAGTTACCGTTACCAAAAACGAATTAGCTTCCTGCGCACGCTCATATAAGCGATCATATAGAATTTGATAAGAATCCACATTTAATGAGTCGTTGATACTTTGCCTACTAGGTCCTTCTACCTGTTCCACAACCTGGTTAACTAACTCCTCTTTGGTTTCTTCATCTGTAAGCATTTCATTTGGAAGAATTTCCTCAGTCGTCTCTGGTAGTTTTACTTTTGGGATTTCCTCTGGATATAATTTATTGCTGATGACTGGTTCTAAGACTAAAAAAGTCACACAGGCAACCAATCCAAATACGATTGCCATAGCAACAGTCATTAAGGTTCTTTTTATAAGCTTTTTTCGATTAATTGGCTTTTCTTTAATTTTTTCACGCATAAACGTAAATTGTTCTTTTTGATCCAAGCGTTTCACCACTTTCTAAGTCTGCAAGGTCTTTCTTTGTCAGTATATCGGATACGCTTATTCTTGTAAAGGTTCGTAGTATTTTTTTCAAGATTATGATATGATATTTGCAGACAAAATAATATGGAGTTTTACATGAATAAGAGAGTATTTAAAACCTTAGAATACAACAAAATAATTGATTTACTAGTCGAAAAAGCAACCTCTGATCCAGGCCGAATTCTTTGTAAGGACCTTGTTCCAATCTGCGATTTAGAATTGATTGAAATGACCCAGTTGCAAACACAAGATGCCATTGATCGCTTACTAAAAAAGGATTCTATTTCCTTTGGATCGACCTATGATTTTGAGACAATCTGCAAGCAGCTAGAAATCGGCATTTCTATTTCTATGGCTGATTTATTAAAGATTGCCAAATTTTTAGAAAACACCGCCAGAGTAAAGCAATTTGGCCGTTTCGATAAAGAAAAAACACAACCGGATTCCCTATCTCCTTATTTTGATGAATTAGAGCCACTAACTCCTCTTTGTACGAGAATCCGCTCTTGTATTCTATCTGAAGACGAAATGGCGGATGATGCGAGTAGCCAACTCAAGAATCTACGTAGACAAATTAGTCACTTAAGTGACAAGATTCACACACAGCTAGTGAGTCTTATGAATGGTTCTTATCGAAGCTATTTACAAGATGCCGTGATTACTCTACGTAATAATCGCTACTGTATCCCGGTGAAAACAGAACATAAAAATCAAGTTCCTGGTATGATTCATGACCAATCACAAACAGGGTCCACGTTATTTATTGAACCCTCTTCTATTGTATCCTTGAACAACCAAATCAAAGAGCAGGAACTTCTCGTAGAGCAGGAAATCGAGCGTATTCTCTACGAACTATCTATGGAGTGTGCGGTTCATCAGGATCTCATTTTACAAAATATGAAAACGATGGCTTTTCTTGATTTTGTATTTGCAAAAGCAAAATTCAGTTTATCCATGAATGGTTCAAGGCCACTTTTTAATCAAACTGGTTACATTCACATCAAAAAGGGGCGTCACCCCATGCTTGATCCTCAAAAAGTAGTACCGATTGATGTGATTTTAGGTGGCGAATATCATCAGCTGATTATTACTGGTCCAAATACTGGTGGAAAGACTGTTTCCATTAAAACCGTAGGACTTTTTACTCTGATGGGACAAGCTGGACTTCAGATTCCTGCAATGGATCGAAGTGAACTGACTGTTTTCAAGGAAGTATTTGCAGATATTGGAGATGAACAAAGTATTGAACAGAGTTTATCTACGTTTTCATCCCATATGACTAATATTATCTCTATTGTAGAGCAGGCAGACGCCTCATGCTTATGCTTATTTGATGAATTGTGTGCCGGAACGGATCCTACTGAAGGTGCTGCTTTGGCAATCGCGATCTTAGAAACCCTACGTAACCGTAAAGCCACAACGATGGCAACCACTCATTATAGCGAACTCAAACTCTATGCCCTCTCAACTCCATCCGTTGAAAATGCAAGCTGTGAGTTTAACCTAGAGACTCTAACACCAACCTATCGTCTATTTATCGGTATTCCAGGAAAAAGTAATGCTTTTGCAATTTCCTCTAAATTAGGTCTTCCTTCAGATATTATTGCAATTGCAAAAGAACAGATTTCATCAGAAGATGAAACTTTCGAGGATTTAATTGCTGATTTGGAAAAAAGTCGCAAAACCATTGAGCAGGAACGCATTGAAATTGCTCGCTACAAAAAAGAGGTCGAATCTTTAAAAGACTCTCTTTCTAAGAAACAAGAAAAAATGGATTTAGCCAAAGAACGTATTTTGCGCGAAGCAAATGATCAAGCAAAGGACCTGATTTTAGAAGCAAAAACACTTGCGGATGAAACCATTCGTAACTTCCAAAAATACGACTCCCGTTCTCAAATCCGCGAGATGGAAGACTCTCGTACCAAGCTTCGAGAGAAAGTGAAAGAAATTGATCACAAAACTGCTATAAAAAAGGAAACTGTAACCAATCGTATTTCTCCAAAATCGTTGAAACTAGGAGATACTGTCAAAGTCCTTTCGTTAAATGCAAAGGGTAGTGTTTCTTCGTTGCCGGATGCAAAAGGAAATCTCTTTGTACAATGTGGCATTATCCGTTCTAAAGTTTCCATCAAAGATTTAGTACTAATAGAGGATCAATCCATTTCACAAACGTTAGAATCAACTAGCTTTAGTAGCATTCGACGCCAAAAATCCTCTACCATCCGACCTGAGATCAATTTATTAGGTTGTAAGGTTGATGAAGCACTAAGCAAACTCGATAAATATCTAGATGATGCTTATTTATCACCGCTTAAGAGTGTTCGAATTGTGCACGGAAAAGGTACTGGAGCACTTAGAACTGCTATCTGGTCCCACCTCAAAACTCTCTCCTACATTAAATCCTTTCGCCCAGGTGACTATGGCGAAGGAGATGCAGGAGTAACCATCGCCGAATTTAAATAGGAGGATTTTATGCTCACAAAACAAAAAATACTAATCGTGGATGATGATCACCATATTGCTGAGTTGATATCTCTTTATCTCATTAAAGAATGTTATGAAACTATGATTGTAAATGATGGTGAATCCGCTGTCATGGCTGTATCTTCCTTTAAGCCCAATTTAATATTATTAGATTTAATGCTCCCAGGAATGGATGGCTATCAAGTATGTCGAGAGGTTCGTGCATCTGCAAACACCCCCATTATCATGCTTTCAGCCAAGGGCGAGATTTTTGATAAAGTGCTGGGCTTAGAACTTGGTGCCGACGATTATATGGAAAAACCATTTGATACAAAAGAATTGGTTGCCAGAGTAAAAGCTGTACTTCGCCGCTATAAACAAATCACTTCTTTTCCAGAAGAAATAGCTGACACTTCCAAAAAAGTTACCTACACGGACTTGTCTGTGAATTTGACTAACTACTCTGTAATCTATATGGGCAAGATTGTTGATATGCCTCCTAAAGAATTGGAATTATTATACTTTTTAGCAGCTTCTCCAAATCAGGTTTTTACCAGAGAACAATTGCTAGATCAAATCTGGGGATATGAATACATTGGTGATACAAGAACGGTCGACGTTCACATCAAACGTCTGCGCGAGAAAATTCGCGACCATAGTGACTGGAGACTATCCACCGTGTGGGGAATTGGCTACAAATTTGAAACAAACCGTTCTTAGAAATGAGGTCTTCTATGAGAAAATCTCTTTACATGAAATTTTTACTTGCATACATTATATTTGGTTGCTTCGGCTTTGTTGTCGTTGCAACCTTTTCGTCGAATCTTACCTTTGAACATATTAAGCGTGAGCAGGCAGACACTCTATACAAAGAAGCAAATCTGATATCCAAAACTTATGCAACGCAACTTTACACCAACAAAATTACAATTGAATCTGCCTATTCTCAGCTGAGTGCACTTGCAACCTATCTTTCTGCTGACATTTGGATTGTAAACCCTTCTGGAACGATTGTGTTAGATTCAAATACAGAAACAGATGTCAATCATCTTAAAGTAATTGAAGGATTTGATCCCACAATCACCCGAGAAACCTACTATACTACTGGTGATTTTTTTCAGGAATTTGATACCGATATGTTGAGCATTCTGACTCCAATCACTGCAAACTATAAAACAAAGGGTTATGTAATTATCCACAAAAATCTTGAAGATATTCGAAAATCAGCCGATAGTTTATTAGGAATCACTTATATTACACTTGTTTTACTGATTCTTTTATCACTGATTATTCTACTGTTCTTTACCGAAATGTTTTATCTTCCTCTCAAAAAAATTATCCGCGCTACTGAAAATTATGCCAATGGAAACATGCACTACGAGTTCAGCGTTGACAGTAATGATGAGATGGGTTATCTTGCCGCATCACTTAACTATATGGCTAGTGAAATCGCACGTTCTGAAGACAATCAAAAAAAGTTTGTTGCTAACGTTTCCCATGATTTTCGCTCCCCGCTTACTTCTATTAAGGGATACCTAGAAGCAATGCTTGATGGAACCATTCCCGCAGAACTTCATCCCAAATATATTCACATTGTTTTAAACGAAACACAGCGTCTGACAAAACTTACAAACAGCTTATTGACCTTGAATAATCTAAATACAAAGGGAATGATTCTAGAACTCTCTAATTTTGATTTACATCAAGTCATTCGTGATACTGCTGCAACCTTTGAAGGAACTTGTACCAAAAAGCAGATTATGATCGAACTCCTACTAATCGGTGACGAATTATTTGTTCGTGCTGATATCTCCAAAATTCAGCAAGTTCTTTACAACCTGCTGGATAATGCAATCAAGTTTTCGCACAAAGACTCTAAAATCATAATCGAAACAAGGGAGAAAAATCAAAAAGTGTTTGTTTCCGTTAAAGATTTTGGAATCGGCATTCCAAATGATTCACAGAAAATGATTTTTGATCGTTTCTATAAAACAGATCTATCGCGTGGAAAAGACAAAAAGGGAACTGGTCTTGGACTTTCCATTACCAAAGAAATCATTCACTCCCATGGCGAAAACATCAATGTTATCAGCACACAGGGCGTGGGCTCAGAATTCATTTTTACACTTGTAAAAATAGAAGAAGAGGATGATATCTAAGAAAACGAATGTTCTCTAAGAAACAAACTTGATTTTATTTAAATTTCATGCTAAACTTGCAAAGATTTATATTTCATGAGCAATTGGTTTCCATTCTGCCTAAGCAGACTGGATGAAAAGGGAAACAGGTGCAAATCCTGTACGAGCCCGTCGCTGTAAAAACGGAGTTTACAATCATTACCACTGAGTCCTTTTTGGATTTGGGAAGGTTTTGTAAATGTTGATGTTCTAGTCAGAAGACCTGCCAATTGTTTCGTACGCAGTAACCACGAGGCCCTGGTTTTGTACATTCTCACTGTACAACCATGCCCTTTTGCTGATGCAAAGGGCTTATTTTTATGAACGAAAAGGAGTAAAAAAATGGAACAAACAGCTAAAAAAAGTAACAAGAAACTAATCATTTTATTATCCGCTATTCTTATTGTAGTTGTATGTGGTTTTGCCGCACTTTGGGTTTTCTTTGGACCAAAAGCAACTGCTGGGAAAAAAGAAATCCATGTGGAAGTTGTCTATGAAGATAAAACAACAGACACTTATGAAATCAAGACAAGCTCTGATAACCTACGAGCTGCCCTTGAAGAAAAAGATCTGATCAAGGGAACTGAGTCTGATTACGGTTTAATGGTTGAGTCTGTGAATGGTGTAACTGTTGATGCATCCAAACAACAATGGTGGGCTATTACAAAATCAGGTGAAATGCTTGCAACAGGTGTGGACACTACAATGATTCAAGATGGAGACGCTTATGAGCTTACCTTCACAACCGGTTGGTAATCACCAATCAAACCATTCCATAAATTTCATAAAGAATCCTTTACATTTAAAAGACATTGCAATTATAGGTGTTATGGCCGCTATCTTGGTAGCGGTCAAAGAACCCTTGTCAATGATTATTAATGTGGAGCTCGTTTCCTTTTTCTTCATTATTTTTGCCAAACACTATAAAGAAAAGGTCTATTATGTCGCGCTTGTTTTTGTGTTAATCGAGTGTTTTCTCTATGGACTCAGTGATTGGGTGATTATGTATCTCTATGTGTGGCCAATCCTTATTACGCTTGTTCTTGTTTTCCAAAAAGAAAAGAGCGTATTTGTATACGCTCTCATATCAGGACTATTTGGTTTATTTTTTGGAACACTTTGTACCATTACAACACTTTTTGTCGGTGGACCAAAATACGCACTATCGTACTTTATTTCAGGTCTTCCCTTCGATGTCATTCATTGCTTTGCAAATTTCATTATTTGCCTTCTACTCTACCATCCCTTTAACAAAGTAATGCAAAAAATCAAGTTTTAATTTAAGTATCTTGATTCCAAGATAAGTGGTGAAGTTCTCCTTCAAGTTTCATATTCTTGAAGTTTTGCTGACGATATGCTTCATACAAAACAATTGCCACACTGTTGGATAAATTCAAAGAACGAATGGAATCCAACATTGGAATTCGGATACAGTCTTCCTCATAATTGACTAGTATTTCCTCTGGAATTCCAGCACTTTCTTTTCCAAACATCAGATAATCGTTCTCACCATAGGAAACCTCCGAATATAGGTTCTTGGCCTTTGTTGTCGCCATATAGATTTTAGCACCTGGATTCTTATCAAGAAATTCTTCAAAGTTCATGTACCTTCTCACATCTAATTCTTTCCAGTAATCCATTCCTGCCCTTTGAATCGACTTTTCATCCAAGCGAAATCCAAGTGGTTCTATTAAATGTAGAATCGTTCCAGTGGCAACGCAGGTGCGACCAATGTTGCCAGTATTTGCTGGTATTTCTGGTTGATAAAGAACAATATGCATCTTTAACCCTCACTTCTAAGTCGCCCAATAAAGCGCTCTAACCGTCCAATTGCTTCCTTGAGATTCTCCATAGAATATGCATAGGATACTCGTAGAAATCCTTCTCCACAATCTCCAAATGCTGTTCCAGGAACAATTGCTACCTTCTCTTCCTGCAAAAACCTTGTTGCAAATTCTTCACTTGTCATATTAAACTCGCGAATACATGGAAACATATAAAATGCTCCAAATGGCTCAAAACACTCAAGTCCCATCTCCTTAAACGCATGTACAAGATAACGTCGTCTTTGATTATAAGCTTCCCTCATCATTGAAACATCTTCGTCGCCATTCTTAAGCGCAGAGATTGCTGCATACTGGCTATTAGTAGGCGCACACATAATTGCGAACTGATGAATTTTCACCATTTGTTCAATGATTTCCTTAGGACCACATGCATATCCCAATCTCCAACCTGTCATAGCATATGCTTTGGAGAATCCATTAATCAAAATCGTTCTCTCCTTCATTCCTGGGAGACTTGCAATCGAGACATGTTCCTCTAAATAGGTCAACTCAGAATAAATTTCATCGGACATTACCAGAATATCTTTTTCAATTACAATTTTAGCAATCTCTTCTAAATCCTTACGTTCCATAACGGCGCCCGTTGGATTATTTGGAAATGGCAAAATCAATATTTTCGTATTTGGTGTAATTGCAGCCTCAAGAGCCTCTTTTGTTAAACGAAACTGATCTTCATTCTTCAACTCAATAATAACTGGCTTTGCACCTGCTAAAATTGCACAAGGTTCATAGGATACATAACTTGGCTGTGGAATTAAAACTTCATCCCCCGGGTTAATCAAAGCACGTAATCCAATATCAATTGCTTCTGATCCACCAACTGTTACAATAACTTCATCTGCATAAGAATACTCTACACCGACTCTTCTCTTCAAATAATGACAAATTTCTTCTTTTAACTCTTTTAATCCCGCGTTAGACGTATAGAATGTACGACCTTTTTCAAGAGAATAAATTCCTTCGTCACGAATATGCCATGGGGTATCAAAATCTGGCTCACCAACCCCTAAAGAAATAGCATCTGGCATCTCACTCACTACATCAAAGAATTTACGAATTCCTGATGGTTTGATTTTTACAACTTCTTCTGACAACTTATTGATCATGGCGTAATCATAATCCTTTCATCCGGTTCCCTTTGAGCCAAAATGGTTCCGTGATCTTTATACTTCTTTAATACAAAATGGGTTGCTGTACTTAATACAGATTCCTGCGTAGATAGCTTATCCGATACAAATAAAGAGATTTCTTTTAACGATTTTCCTTCAATAGAAACTAACAAATCATATCCTCCCGAAATCAAATAAACAGAATTTACTTCAGGATACTTGTAGATTCTCTCTGCAATATGATCAAATCCTTTTCCTCTTTGAGGTGTCACACGAACTTCAATAATAGCAGATACTTTATCAATACTCGTTTTTTCCCAATCAATTAATGTATGATATCCGCAAATAACACCTTCTTCTTCTAAAGCTTTCAATTCATTTGCCACTTCAATTTCAGGAATCCCCATAATAACAGCCAATTCGCGCATATCAATTTTGCTGTTTTTCTCAATAATTGCCAATAACTTTTCTCTCATATTGTCTCCATTCTAGAATATTCTATACTATTTTATAATACTCATCTTTGTTTGTTTTTTCCAAAAATCTTACTTCGTCACCATTGGTTACGATTTTATCATGACCATCCGTAACTTCTCCAATCACACAAGCAGCAATTCCTTGCTCCTGCATTTTATTGACCAAATCATGTCCTTTGTCTGCTGCCAATAATAAACTTCCTCCAGATCTTAATAAATAAGGATTAAGATCAAAGTACTCACATATTTCTACTGTTGCTTGCTTTATTGGAAGCCTCTTCAAATCAATCTTTAGTCCAACGCCTGCGCTTTCTGCAAGTTCCCACAAAGCTGCAAAAACGCCTCCTTCTGAGAGTCTATGCATCGCACTTACGCCGGACTTAACGGCTGATGCGGCCTCAGGTAAGATGGATAAAAAAGCGCTATAATCTTTTGCTTCTTCAATCAGTGACATTGGTAATCTTTCCAGTAATTGACTTTCCTTTTTGTGTGCAATTAAATAACTGCCCTCTAATGCAATCCATTTTGTTACTACAAGATCCTGGCCCTTTTTAGCGCCCCTAGTCATCACAAACTGGTGCTCCTTTACTGTTCCAAGACAGGTAATGGATAACAAACAACTGGATACTTCTTTTCTGACGCTGGTCTCTCCTCCAATGATGGAAACCCCAAACGATTTACAATAACCGCTTAATAAACTCATGGTTTTCTTAATGACAATTTCTCTTACTGTATCATCTAGAACGATATTCACTAAAATCCCGTAAGGTATTCCGCCCTGCGCTGCAATTTTGTTTATCGCTTCCATAAAACAAAGGTATATTTCTTCCTCCTGTAAATAGAAACGAGAAGCAACAGCAGTTACTAAATTTACACCCGTAGGAATCTCAATGACACTTGCGTCTTCTCCAAAAGAAGGCCCAACTAATAATCTATCGTCTTCATTCGAAATCAGATTTAAAACAGAACGTTTTAAAACAATTTCAGGAATTTTTCCAATTTTCATAGTAGCCTCCTTTCATCTTTTTATGAATAATACAACTTTAGGAAGTCACTGGCAAGTAACTTCCTAAAAAAACATACTTATTAATTGCATTTGTAAATTTATTGTGCTGGTGGTTTTGCTGCCTGCGCTGCTGCTGCCGCCTGTGCTGCTTGTGTTGCTGCAATTTGCGCCGCTTGCGCCTGGGCTGCTGCCGCTGCTGGATTTGCTATTAAACTAGCCGCTACTGCTCTACAATAGTCAATACTTCCTGTTGCAATTGCTGCCTGCATCGCCGCTGTCGCATTTGGATCTGCTGAAGCAATCCCAAACGCACCTGTTCTTGGAGATGGCTTATAGGTACTCTTATTTACAAGCGTTCTGCTTTCTTCAACTCCGTCTACCTTAACAACTTTCCATAACTCTGCAACATAACCCACATGTGCAGACTGTACATCCACATAACCGATTGGTTGTCCGCCATCCGCAACAACTTTTTCTCCTACTGGTTCTGTTCTACTTAGCTGAACTGACTCATAAGTCACCTCACGGTTACTAGGTCTTTCCTCTATTCCGTAAATTGTAAATGTCAACTTACGATCCTGTGTGATTCCTTCAATATAGATCGGATGTTTTGAGTTATTCACAAATTTCAAATCTTTATGCGTACCTGAAATTGCAGCATCTGCAGCCGGATCAACATAAGTAACAATCATAGAATGATTTGAACGTTCCGTTACATCTAATTCTGCTCGTAGTGCCGCATTATATAATGTTGTTGAAACCTGACAAATTCCACCACCAAGACTATCCACTACTAATCCATTTAAATACGATCCTGCCAAATAATATCCGTTTGCTTCTGTAAAAGGACTAACTGCATTGTATGCTGAGAATTCGTCCCCTGGATATAATAATGTTCCATTTATTAAACGACATCCATTATTTACATTTCCTGCACGGTTACTGCCGGATGTTTTATAATTTGTAGTAAACGTACCTAATACGTCCTTAATTTTTGATAATTCTTCTTTGGTTCCCCTAGGTTCCTCGGTTTTCACAACAAGGTCAATTGTGCAGTCCTGTCCGTCCCAGTTTGTTTGCAGATATTCTGTAATCGCTTTTACAGACGCATCTACATCAATAACAACTCCTGTTAAGCCATCCACAATAACAAATTCATCATTCTCTCTTGTTAATGTAGCATCTTTTGCTGGAACATTGAATTTCTCACAATCCTCACTAACTACTTTTTGAATAACCTCTATATTAAAATCAAGCTTAAGATCTAAAACAATGTTCTCATTTGCCAAATCTTTCTTTTCTTTATATCGCTTTACAATATTTCCTGATTTTGCATATAAAAATGCATCTTCGACAACTTCCTTATTTGTCCAAGAAAACATTAAATCTTCGCCCGATATAGCTACTGTATTTCCATTTTTTGCATCCAACGTAATGGTCTTATCTTTCAACTGAGCAATATAATCTTCTACCGCAGTAGCCGCTCCTTCTTTCGTCATGGAAGATACATCTACATTTCCAATTGCAATTCCATTTTCAATTCCACCACTTAATGCTGCCGCCTGTAAGGGCGTAGTAATGAAAAATGTTGGCAGAATCAATAAAATCATTGCAAACATTATCCTAATTTTCTTTTTCATAATCTTCTCCATATGCTATAATTAGCATGTTACAAAATTTGCATAAAATTTTACATTGCACCAATTGCCGAAACTACCATCGGCACGATCATTGCAAGCACTAATAACAGCACAATGATCATAGAAATCACTTGTTTATGTTTTTTATTGTTCATATTGAACATATCTCATCACCTCTTCTTACGAAAGGATATTATATATGACTTTTGGGATTTTTGCAAGTTTTTTAGTCTTCTGCGCGTGGCTCGCTTATGAGATTTCAAAACATAAAAAGAAACAAAATGATGCACTTGAATCTTTTTGGGATAAAGAACGAATGGCAAATGCAAGTCGCAGGAAGTCCCTTGATCAGTTAAACTATATTCGAGTTCCTTGGGACCAATTGCCTACAACGATTCTAACAGATCTTGAAGCAGTCTCCACTTCCATTGCTTCTATTAGGGCCCTTGACCAGCTTAAAATTCTCAATTTGACAGGAATATCAAATACCGAGCTAAAGTTGCAGTATGGCGCCGCTAACCTAAGTTCTTTGACTGAGTATGACTACAACTATACCTTACTCGTACGCTCTTTGCAAAAATGGGGTGAAGCACTCCTACAAAACAATTTTAGTAGGGAAGCCAAATCCGTCTTTGAATTTGCCATCGAAACAAACACAGATGTCAGTGCAACCTACAAGCAATTAGCACAAATTTATCTTTCTCTTGGCGAACCACATAAGATCGATCTATTAATGGAACGCGCACAGTCACTGAATTCTATGATGAAAACAAGTATCATTCATTCTCTTCAAGAGATCTACCCTGACTTGAAATAATACAGTCATAATACCTACTGGCCTCATTTTTTGTTAATGTTTCTAACTCATAATCGGACTTCAAATTGTATCTCTTAAGAATTCTCTCTAGCTGCTCAATTTGCTTTTTACTAATTGGTGATTCTCTTTTCACTCGGTAATTGAGGCCCTTGGCCATAAAATCCGGACTATTATCACTTGTTTCAAAGTTGTCACACAGTACTTTATATAATGAAGCAGTGGCCTTTGCATCACTGAGGGCGCGGTGTGGTTCATGCTTGATTTGATAGTGCTGACACAAATACCCCAAACGCCTGCTCTCTAGGTCTTGCAAATACTTTCTCGCAATCATAAGTGTATCAATGCCTTTCTTCTCAAATGAGAAACCTGCATTTACCATAGCTTGTTTCACAAATACATAATCAAAAGCAATGCTATGTCCTAGTAATATCTCGCTTTGATCTAAAAAAAGCTTCCACTCTCCAATCACATCTTGTATATAGGGAGCATGCTTAAAATCCTCTTCTTTTAACCCCGTCAAGTCCGTAATCCTTTGCTCAATGACTCGTCCCGAATGAATCAACATTTCTTTTGTTTCAACAACTTGAGAGTTCTTTACCAAAATGGCTCCAATTTCGATAATCTTATCTCGTTTTGGATGAAGGCCAGTTGTTTCTATATCAATTACAATATACTCTTTTTCCATTATTTTCTATTTTCCTTTTTTACGGTACTCCTTACACAAGTGATTCATAAAACAAACCTCACACTTCGGTGATCTGGCACTACAGATTTCTCTTCCAAAAGCAATCACTTGGATATTGTATAAAATCCAATGATCTTTGGGAACAACTCTCATCAAATCAAATTCGATTTTGACAGGATCCACCTCTTTTGTGAGCCCTAATCGGCGAGACACTCTCGATACATGCGTATCCACAACAATACTAGGCTCCTTATAGATATTTCCCCGCACTACATTGGCCGTCTTTCTTCCAACTCCCGGAAGGTTCGTTAATAACTCTAGATCATTGGGAACGTCTCCCTGGTATTGTTCCTCTAGCACTTTTGCACAAGCAATAATGTTCTTTGCTTTATTATGGTAAAATCCAGTGGAATGAATAATTTTTTCAATCTCTTTAACCGGTGCTGTTCCAAGCATTTTGGCATTTGGGAATTGTTGAAACAATTCTTTTGTCACAATATTTACTCTAGCATCCGTACACTGAGCGCTTAGGATTGTAGCAATTAAGAGTTCAAATGCATTCTTAAAATCTAAGTAGCACTTATACTCGGTCGTATAGTGTTTGTCCAATAGTTCTATCATTTCGTTGATATTTTTCTTTGCCATATCTTCTCCACTTTCTAAATCACACGTCCACTATTCTCGCATTGCCAGAAATAGGGTTGATTTTTTGGTAATCAAATAATACGTGGCGATTATGTCCATTCTCTTGTCTTATAATTTCTAGGTGCGTCATTCGCGCTAATTGCTTTGAATCCCTTGCTTGATATCCCTTTAAGAGATTAGGTGTTTGTATCTCCTTCTCATAAAAGTTTCGTATTTCTTCTTTATAGGGTTCTAAATCGCATGCAAACTCTGGTCTGCTCTTCGCTTTTTCTCTGGCATAAAAATCAAGTGTAAGAATTTGTCTAAATTCTTCAAACTCCTCGTTTTTTAAAGAACGAAAAAATTCTAACAAAAGTTCATACCGCTTTACTCGAGACGATGAACATTGATAATACTGATTCAACTCCAAAAAATCAGCCAGCGCATGATACATTGCAAATGCTGATTCAAAATAACGTTCTAAGTACTTTATAGAGAGCGAAAACTGATTACTATTATAAAAGTTTTCAACAACATCTTCTATTTTTTTCAAAATCAGCACATCGTCATAGGAAAGATCCCTCGTTTTAAGTACTTCAAAGGGTGGCTTTGATAAATAAACAATCCCGAATTCCTCTACCTGACTTGCAATTGGAGCTCCTTTTAAGACTTTTAAAAACCCTAACTGCAACTGGTGTGGCTTCATCTGATATACTTCTTCAAATGAGTTGGCAAAAGAGATCAAGTCTTCTTTTGGCAATCCCGCAATTAAATCCAGATGCAAATGGACATTCCCTTGATCTAAAATTCTACTAACAACTTGTTTTAATTTACTTAGATTGTTATTTCTACAAATTGCTTTTAGGGTCTCTTGATTGGTTGTTTGAACACCCACTTCTAATTGTACGAGCCCAGGTCGCATTTTTCCCAGCACAGCAAGCTGATCATCGTTTATTAAATCTGCTGCAATTTCAAAATGAAAATTTGTGATTCCATTATCATGTTCACAAATATAGGTCCAGATTGTGAGCGCATGATTTGCATTCATATTAAAGGTACGATCCACAAACTTCACTTGCTTTACCTTATTTTCCAAAAAGAAATCCAAATCTTTTTGAACATAATCTAGATCTCGATAACGAACTGTTTTGTCCACCGATGACAAACAATAACTACATCGAAACGGACATCCCCTTTGTGATTCATAGTAAAGAATCCGGTTCTTAAAATCATCTAGAGACTCATACATGAATGGTAGGTTCTTAAAATCAAGCAACGCTCTTTGCGTATAGCTTCCATCGCGAAAATGAATTCCTGCTATCGCACAAAGTTCTCCTTTCCCACCCACATAATAGTCCAATAATTCCTTCCAAGTTTCTTCGCCTTCGCCAATGATAATTCCAGTCACCTCTTTTAGACTCTGAATCCTCATTCCTGCATCAAAAGAAACTTCCGGTCCCCCTACGTAAATAGGAATTCCTGGAAGTAGTTTTGCAATTTCGTGAATCAACTCTTGAATCAAGGAACTATTCCAGATGTAACAAGAAAATCCGATCACATCCGGTTTTCTCAAATAGAGATCTGAAAGGATTTCCTCCATACGATGATTCACTGTATATTCAGCTATTTCGATACACTTTGCATACTCTTTTACATACTTTGTAGCATACGCTTTCATACTATAAAGTCCTGGATTTGAGTGAATATATTTTGCATTCACTCCCACTAATAAACATTTCATGTTCTCTCCCATCGGGACTATTTGCTTGGGATCATTTACTTGGAATCATTTGCTTGGAATCATTTATTTTGCTTTTGGATATTCATTGCAAAGCAAACGATAAGGTTCTTCATCCTCTTCTATTGTTGGAAAGCGACCTACTTTTTCGTAAAAACGATTATCTGTATAATCGTCATTGCACATAGAAACCTCTCCAATCAGAACATCTCCCGTTCCTTCTAATACATCAAAGTCATGGTATTGATGTGGGGAAAGTGTAATACTTTCACCTGGTCTAAGCAAAACTCCCGTCCCTGCTTCTACATAATACTGCCTCGCGTCCTGATTGACAAGTACTGGGGTGTTATCTAGTTCACCATCACCACGATCATTATATAAATGAATGACCAAAGTACCTCCACCCCGGTTAATAATATCTTCCATTTTATAAAAATGAAAATGCATTGGGGAATGCTGGCCTTCCTTTAGTAACAATAATTTTTCTGCATAGGGCTTTTGATACTTTGGATTCTTCAGATTACCATTACGCAACGTGATAAGCGAAAAACCCACCTTGTCAAAATCACCCAATCCATAATCCGTAATATCCCAACCCAATAAATTTTCTCTAATTTCATCATACTCTTGATTCTTATCATCCCATTCCATCGGGGAAAAAAGACAAAATGGTGGGAGTGAAATCTTATAGTTCACTAACATTTGTTCCATTTCACGAATACATTGATTAATTTTTGATCGCTTCATATTTTCTCATACTCCCTACTGCTAATTTGTGAAATAACAGCCTCTAACCAGATCAGGATGGAATGATTAATCATATACCCATAATCCAGTGTCAATTCTCGAAAAAAGATTTCTCTACAAGACATATCTGGCGGATAAGAAAGCTTTACTTGATTATCCGAACGTTCAAATTGATCTAAACGTTCTCTAATATTATGTGTCATTTTTGTAAAGATATCAATCACTTCTTGATCCGACAAATGAGAAGAAAAAAATACTTTTACGAGCCATGGAACTTTGGGAATTTCTACCCCATGCTGCTCTAAAAGCCAAGAAACCATCTCATCCGTTCCTTCTTTACTCGTCCTATATAATCCATTGCCTTCAGCCGTTTCAACAATCCAGCCCTTTTCATGTAACGTAATCAAAAGCTCTTTTAGCTCTTGCTCTGAAATATTAAAAAAATGATTTACAGATGCTTGAAACGTTTTCAATAAGTCCGGAAAGGACAGCGGCTTACTGTTCAAAAAACCTAGTATTGCGTATTCTGGTGACATTTTCTACCCCCTACTATTCATTCAGAATTAGAGCCCTCATGTATCCTCTAGGTTTAATATACTATAAGTGTCAATTAAATCTATAACAATATTTTAATAAAATTCTCACTTTTAGTATTATATTGCAAAAAGCAGTTGCATAATGCGCAACCGCTCTCATTAAATCACTCTTTTTTAAGATTATATTATCACCACTCTAGTACAGCTGCACTCCAGGTTAATCCGCCGCCAAATCCTGCTAATAAGATCTTGTCTCCTCGCTGAAGTAGCCCTTTTTCGTTTACTTCATCCAATAAAATAGGAACACTTGCCGCCGAAATATTGCCACAATGATCAATGCTAATTGGGAATTTATCCTCACTCACTCCGAGTCTTTTTGCAACAGACTGAATGATTCTTATATTTGCCTGATGAATAATATAGTACTTAATTTCTTCTGGTTTAACACCTGATTCTTCAAGTACTTTAACAATACTTGCAGGAACTGCAACCGCAGTAAATTTATAGATCTCCTGCCCGTCCATTTCAACATAACCTAGCTCCTTGGTGTTTTCCACTAATGGATTATTGTTGAGTCGATTTCTGCAAGATAGATTATGGCCTTTTGCACCTGCTGACATCTGAATACTTTTCATAAGTCCCACTTGATCTTTTTTAACCACTGCTGCACCCGCTCCATCACCAAACAGAACACAGGTACTTCGATCCGTCCAATCTACGATTTTACTAATCGTTTCTGCCCCAATAATAAGTGCATTCTCATAATATCCAGACTGCAAATATGCATGTGCTGTGTTCATCGCCACCATAAAACCCGTGCAAGCTGCATTAATATCAAATGCCATTGCATTCTCCGCACCAATGATTGCCTGTACTTCGCAAGCAGTAGATGGTGTTACATAATCATTTGTAATGGTTCCAACAATAATCAAATCGATTTCAGCTGCTGTCACTCCTGCATTTTTCATGGCAATTTCAGCTGCCTTAGCTGCCATTGTTGCAGTTGTTTCGTCTTTTGCGATTCTTCGCTCACGGATTCCTGTACGACTGTTAATCCACTCATCACTTGTATCTACAATTTTTGATAAATCATCATTTGTAACAATATTTTCTGGTAAATATCTACCCGTTCCAATAATTCTTGTTGTCATATTCAACTCACACCTATCTGCATATTGCACTATGCTTACTTTCTATCTTTATCTCCGATTTTTGGCACGCAAATGATTATGGTCTGAATTCATCCATAATATCTTTTACATGTTCCAATTTCGTTGCTCTATATGCATTTTCACCACAAAAAAGGAGTGCATCATCGACCTTACCAACTGCAGCATTCACAAGAGCTTCCGTAATACAATACGGCGTTGTCGCTGGGTTACAGGTGCTTACACACAAATGACATTTTCCATGCGGAATTGGCCCATTTTTTGCCTTCTCCATGTACGGATTCAAAATTGCTCTTCCTGGCATTCCAACTGGTGATTTTACGATTACAATATCTTCTAATTTTGCATCAATATACTTCTGCTTATATTCCATAGAAGCATCGCATTCATAGGTTGTAACAAATCTAGTCGCAATCTGGACTCCATCCGCTCCCAGTTCTAAGTAATGTTCCAAATCCTTACGCTCATAGACTCCGCCTGCAACAATAACAGGAATATATTTTTTAACATCCTCACCAAATATGCGAACATGCTCGATTATTTTTTTGATTTCTGTTTCAAAATCGAAATCTCCCAATAATTCTTCCATTGTAAAACCGAGGTGCCCACCTGCTTTTGGTCCTTCAATCACCACAGCATCTGGAACTCTTTGGTATTTTTTCCACCAATATTTGCAGATTACATCTGCCGATTTAACAGAGGATACAATTGGTACAATTTTTGTTTTGAATCCATCTACCAATTTCGGTAATGTCATTGGCAATCCTGCACCTGATATAATCAAATCAACACCTGCCGAAACAGCTGCTTTCACGTATTCTTCATACTTTCTTGAAGCCACCATAATGTTTACGCCAATGATTCCTCCCTTGGCGATTTCCTTCGCTTTTGCTACTTCCTCTGTGATTGCTCTGAGATTTGTTTCAATTGGATTTGAATCAAATTCAGGATCTCTATAGCCAATTTGTGCAGTCGATATAATTCCAATTCCACCTTCTTTTGCTACCGCTCCGGCTAAATTTGACAAACTAACGCCAACACCCATTCCACCTTGAATAACAGGAATTTTAGCTTCTAAGTCACCAATTACTAATGGTTTGATTTCCATACTACTCGCCAGCCCCTATTGCAAACGTAAGCTCTGCCTGTGTGACAACTTTTCCATTCACATATGCAGTTGCACTTCCAACTCCAATAGGTCCTTTCATTTTAATGATTTTTGTTTCAAGCATCAAAACATCTCCGGGAACTACTTTCCCCTTGAATTTCGCTTCTTTTATAGCTGCAAAGTAAGCTGTTTTACCTTTGTTTGCAGGCATACTTAAAATAGCTACTGCCCCGACTTGTGCAAGCGCCTCAATAATTAAAACTCCCGGCATCACTGGTTCAATTGGAAAGTGTCCTGCAAAAAACGGTTCATTATAACTAACACATTTCTTACCTAGAGCTCTTTCGCCTTCTTCTAATTCTTCAATTGTATCCACAAGCATAAATGGTTGGCGATGTGGAATAATTTCCATAATTTCTTTTGCACTTAACAATGACATTATTGACCACTCCTATTCTTCATACTTTTTAATCAAAATGGTCGTATTATGGCCACCAAAGCCTAATGAGTTGGATAACGCATAAGGTACTTTTGTATTGACTGGTTCTTTACAATAATCTAAATCACATTCTTCATCCGGAATCTGATATCCCACAGTTGCGTGGATGTAATCTTCTTCCACTTGTTTTACACAAGCAATACATTCAATTGCTCCTGCCGCACCAAGCAAGTGACCAATCATAGATTTTGTTGAGTTGATTTTGATTTTTTTAGCATGCTCTCCAAAAGCCATGTGGATTGCTCTTGTTTCAAACAAGTCATTATGATGAGTACTTGTTCCATGTGCATTTATGTAAGTGATGTCTGTTTTATCAATTCCTGCATCTAAAATTGCTAATTCCATTGATTTTGCAGCTCCAGATCCGTCTTCAGCTGGTGATGTAATATGGAAGGCATCAGAGGTACAACCATATCCTGCGACTTCTGCATAAATCTTAGCGCCTCGCTTTTTAGCATGCTCTAATTCTTCTAAAACAAGCACTGCCCCACCTTCACCCATAACAAATCCACTACGTTCTTTATCAAATGGAATGGAACAACGCTTTGGATCTTCATTGGTTGAAAGTGCTGTTAAAGCACTGAACCCTGCGACTCCAATAGGGGTAATCGAACTTTCTGCTCCACCAGCTAACATAATGTCCGCATCTCCATACTGAATGGTACGAAATGCTTCTCCAACAGAGTTCGTTCCAGATGCACAAGCTGTTACAACATTGATACTCTTTCCTTTTAGCCCAAATTGAATGGACACGTTTCCTGCTGCCATATTGCTAATCATCATTGGAACAAGTAACGGATTTACTTTTCCAGGACCTTTTTCCAATAGTTTATTATGCTCACGCTCCATAGCCTGTAAAGACCCAATTCCAGAACTCACAGCAACACCCACGCGAAATGCATCTTCTTGCTCCATATTTATGTTTGCATCTTCCATAGCCTCTTTCGATGCCGCTACTGCATATTGACAAAAAAGTTCCATTCTTTTAGCAGCCTTAAAATCCATAAATTGTTTTGCGTCAAAATCTTTGACTTCAGCTGCTAATTTACATTTATAGTCTGTAACATCAAATTTCGTAATTGGTGCAAACCCTATTTTTTGCTCTTTTACCGATGCCCAAAACGCATCCACACTATTTCCAATTGGAGTAATTGCCCCCATACCCGTTATCACAACTCTTTTTTTCATTCCGACAGTTCCTTTCAATTATGCTGATTATTATGTTCATCCTCTATTGATTCCTGTGTTGATTTTAATGATAATTTCTATATTGCCATACCACCATCCACTGAGATTACCTGTCCTGTAATATATGCCCCTTTATCACTCGCTAAAAAAGCAACCATCTCCGCAACATCTTTGGTCGTTCCAACTCTTTTGAGTGGAATTGCAGACAACACTGCTTCTTTTGCTGAATCTGACATTTCCTGCGTCATCTCTGTATCAATATAACCCGGTGCTACTGCATTGACCGTAATATTTCTGCTCGCTAGTTCCTTCGCCATACTTTTTGTAAGTCCAATGACTCCAGCCTTTGAAGCTGCATAATTTGCTTGTCCAGCATTTCCAGCTATCCCCACAACTGACGTCATATTGATGATGCGACCCTGTCTTTGCTTTAAAAATGGGCGATACAAATGTTTAATGGTATTAAATGTTCCCTTTAGATTTGTGTCAATAACGGCATCAAAATCTTCCGTCGTCATCTTCATCACCAGATTATCTTTTGTAATACCAGCGTTGTTAACCAATATATCGATTTTTCCAAATGTATCGATTGATTGTTGAATCATCGCACCACAAGCCTCATAATCAGAAACGCTACACTGAACTACTAATGCTTTTTGTCCCAATGCCTCAATCTCTTTTGCCACTTCATAGGCTTTATCTTTTGACCCATTATAATTTACAACAACATCTGCTCCATATTGCGCTAATGTAATTGCAACTTCACGTCCAATTCCTTTACTTGCGCCTGTTACAAGTGCTACTTTCCCTTTTAACATACCGTCCTCCTTATCATCACTTATCTCACCTTTATTTCTTATTGTACCAATTATACCAAAACTTCTACCACTTTTTCAAAATCTTCATACTTATCGATATTTAGTACGGTAACTTCTTTGTTGATTTTTTTCATAAATCCAGACAATGTTTTTCCAGGACCCACTTCAACAAATGTTGTCACACCATCTTCAATCATTTTTTCAATAGACTGCTGCCATTTTACTGAAGATGCTACCTGTTTTTGCAACAAGTCCTTAATTTGATCTTTGCTTGTTACGAAATCCCCAGTCACATTTGATAAATATGGGATTTCAATTTCTGAAACTTCAATCGTCTTCATTTCTTCGCCTAATTTAATACCCGCCTCTTTTAAAAGTGGTGAGTGGAACGGACCTGATACATTTAATGGGATGCATCTTTTCGCTCCCTTTTCCATTAGCTTTTCAATAGATTCTTTTGCTGCTTTTTCTTCCCCAGTAATAACGATCTGTCCAGGACAGTTGTAATTTGCAATGGATAAAATACCTTCCTGTTCATTACAAACTTCTTCAATGATTGCGGTATCTAATCCAAGTACAGCAACCATTGCTCCACCCACTGGAACTGCCTGTTGCATGTAAATTCCACGTTTTCGGACAAGAGCAAATACATCCTCTTGACTCATTGCACCCGATACTACTAGTGCGCTATATTCTCCAAGGCTTAAACCTGCTGTAACATCTGGTTTGATTCCTTTTTCTTCCAATGCCTTATAAATTGCAATTTCCGTTGCCACCATTGCAATTTGTGTATATTCCGTAATATTAAGCTGATCATTTTCTTCAAAACAAAGTGCTTTCACATTTAGTCCAGAAGCTTTCGACGCGTCTTCATAAACATCTCTACAAACTGGGATGTTATCAAAAAAATCTTTACCCATTCCAATATATTGGGCACCCTGCCCCGGAAAAATAAATGCTGTTTTACTCATATTCCTATCTCCTATCAAATATTTTGATTGTCAAAATATATAATTTTGAAAGAAGAGGTCCCAAAAACAAGACCTCTTATATCAATTTTATTAAGAATTCATTCGCTCTTTTAAATTCAGTAGTTCATTCGCCTGATCCATGATCTCTTGTATGATCTCGTGGCAGGATTGTTCACATGTAATAATAGAAGCAACTTGGCCTGCCATAATGGTTCCATCCACTACATCACCTTCCATAACAGCTTTTCGAAGTGATCCTAGTGTTAAGTGCTCCAATTCTTCAAAAGAAGCTCCTTCTTGCTCTAGACGAAGATATTCCCTTGTCATTTTATTACGAATTGTACGAACCGGATGTCCCGTACTTCTTCCCGTCACTTCTGAATCAATATCCTTTGCAGTGATAATTTTCTTTTTATAATTATCATGTGCAATCGACTCATTCGAAACAACAAATCTTGTTCCAATCTGAACTGCCTGTGCACCTAACATAAGGGCTGCTGCAAATCCTCTTCCATCAGCAATTCCACCTGCTGCAATAACTGGAATTTTTACAGCATCTACCACGCTTGGTACAAGCGTCATCGTAGTCGATGACCCTATATGGCCTCCTGATTCCGTCCCCTCCGCAACAATCGCATCTGCTCCTGCACGTTCCATCATTTTTGCTAATCCAACGCTAGCAACAACCGGAATTACTTTTACACCAGCTGATTTCCAAAGCTCCATGTACTTTCCTGGGTTTCCAGCGCCTGTTGTTACAACTTTAACGCCCTCTTCCACGATTACACGAGCCACTTCATCCGCGTTTGGATTAAGAAGCATTACATTAACACCGAATGGTCGATCGGTTAATTCTTTTGCTTTTCGAATTTGTTCTCTGACAATATCTGCCGGCGCACTAGCCGCCCCAATTAGTCCAAGACCTCCTGCGTTCGAAACAGCTGCTGCCAAATTATACTCAGCAACCCACGCCATTCCACCTTGGATGATTGGGTATTCTATCCCCAATAATTCTGTAATTTTTGTTTGCATCTTATGCTTCTACACCTTTACTCTTAATATACTCAATTACTGCACCAACTGTTGTAATCTGCTCTAAATCTTCTGAAGGAATTTCGATTCCGTACTCTTCCTCAAACGCCATTACAAGTTCAAACAAGTCAAGAGAATCTGCTCCTAAATCATCTTTGAAAGAAGACTCCTCTGTAATTTCAACACCATCTAAATTTAACTGCTCTTGAATAATTTCTATAACTTTTTCTAACATATCTGCATTCTCCTTTGTTCTCTAAATAGTTTGACAATCAAAGTATATTATTTGTTCCTTCTTTTGTCAACATCTTTTCAATTGATTTTTTGTGTAGTGTGTGCATAATCATTACAGTTATTGGGTCCTGTGCCACCTTCCTTTTTTGACATTCTCATTAAACGTACAATTACTTCTTTTTCCAGAAGCGCCATTTATTACTTTCCTTTTGATGATAATAGGATTTAGCGCAATTCTCATAATAATCATTTTGATAGCGAATTACAATATCTATTTTATCTTTTTCCAATATTAATTCATTTTCATACTCTTCTTCGAGTACACATAGAAACCCAGATACATAAAACTGTTCTTTTTGATAGCATTGCATTACGTCTTCGCGGCATAGTTTTGTTGTGGAAAACAAGACTCTTTTAGACTGGTTTTTCTTCAAGACAGATACAAAAACATCTAATTCCTCACTTGCATAGCCAGTATGAATTGCCCAACCCCTTATAAAAATAGCATTTTGGATACGGCTCACTTCATCCACGCAAAATTCTACCGCTTCACTATTGATTACTGTTTTAGGAACACTCATTGCCTTTGAAACAGCCATATACTCATTTAACTCTTGTTTAATATTAAGTAGTAATTGCATACGTCTGACAGGCTGATCGCTTAGTTCTTCTTCTTGCTTTGATAGTGTTACGATAAACTCATAATGATGTGTTTTTGTTACTTCAAGAATGGTCAAATCAATATACTCAAGAATTTTCAGATCCTGAATGAGTAACTCAAAAGAAGAAGGTGTAAATCGATAATGATGTGTATCCACATATTCTCCCAGATTAGCCTTGGCAATTTCTCTGATAATTGCATTCACAGGATAAGGGCAGTGGAATGTGTCTAAAAGTGGGTAGGCATAATTTCCCCAAAAATCTGTTGCCTGGCAAGGACCACTTCCCATCAATGCATCTCCACGAACCGAATATAAATAGTGTTCTGCTACACTTCCAGGCGAATGGACCTTACGATTCATAAAATAATCATCCAGCACCGTTCCAACAAATGTAACCGGTTTCATACAGTCAAATTCATATCTCATATCGGGCACAACAAGATAAATTTTACCGGAATCCTTAAGCATTTTCGAACAATCCTTCATAAACTCAATAAAGTTAGGGGTGTGCTCAATTACGTGTGAAGCAACAATATAATCGTAATACTGACTTTTTCTTGTAAGTTCGGCATAACTTCCGCCCTTCCACACATAATCCACGTCTTCAATTTCATCAATCAGTAGCTGCGTATTTGCATGTTCCCTATATTTGTTGATCAGCTGTTCCTTATCCATGTAATCGATTGTTTCAACCGCATAACCAGCTTTTTTTTGTACAACGGGGTTAAAAGAAGGTCCGATTTCAAGTCCTAATTCTGCCTTTGTTATTTTAGAAAGTATTACGCTTTTTCGATCCATTTCCTACCGCCTCTCAACATCTTATTCATTTAATAATTGCTGATATATCTCTCGCTTTGTAACACCTCTGTCCTTTGCCACTTCCTTCATTGCTTCTTTCTGCATCAGTCCCTTATCTACATACAGTTGCATATGTTGTGCAAGTGGTATGGACATCCAGTTTTGGATTTCATCCGCTTTCATAATTTGTGGATCTTTGCCCTCTATGACAACAACATACTCACCCCTTGGAGGAGTATTATTCAGTTCCTGCAAAAAATCTTCAAACGTTGACTGTAAAATAGTCTCAAACTTCTTTGTTAATTCTCTACAAACCGTAATTCTTCGATTCCCCAAAAAACGATTCAATTCTTCTATTGTCTTTTGAATGTGATGAGGTGCCTCATAGATAATAATTGTTCTTGTTTCGTTTTCCAGACTTGTCAGTACTTCTTTTCTCTGCTTCTTATCAGAAGGTAAAAAACCTTCAAAACAAAATCTTTTTGTAGAAAGACCTGATACTGTCAAGGCCGTTATCAGTGCACATGGACCTGGTAAAGAAGTGACGATAATACCTTGTTTATGACATAAATCCACCAGAACTTCTCCTGGATCGGAAATTGCTGGCGTTCCTGCATCCGATATCAGTGCTATGGATTTTCCCTCCACTAACTGCTCAATTAACTTCTCTGCTTTATCAAATTTATTATATTCGTGATAACTTGTCATAGGTGTCTTAATTTGAAAATGATTCAATAAGCGAATACTGTTTCTTGTATCTTCGGCTGCAATCAAATCCACCTGTGATAACGTCTCTATAACCCTCTGCGAAATATCCCCTAAATTTCCAATTGGTGTTGCACATAAATATAATATCCCTGCCACAGTGGTCTCCTATTTTCATCCCTTGTCATACGTTTACACGCTGCCTGGTTCACTTTGATAAAGTTCCCTAATTTCTTTTGTATACACATTTTCACTTTCATACACGACACAGGGCGCCTCAATTCGAACACGGGACTTCGAACCTTTTCTAGCCTCTATTAAGACCATATTAGGTTCGCTATCCTGAAATGGATGCACAAAACGCATACGTTTAGGTTCTAGTTGATTCGCTGTCAGTGTTGCACATAGTTCTACCAGACGAAACGGTCTATGAACAATAAAAAAACTACCGCCTTCTTTAAGTAGCCACGAAGCACTTTGGCAAATTTGCGAAAAAGTACATAATAACTCATGTCGGGCGATAGCTTTTGCACTATCCGGATTTTTCAATCCATGATCCGCTATCATATAAGGTGGATTACAAGTAACCACCTCAAATGAATTAGCGGAATATATTTTTTTTATATGATTAATATCTTCTTGCAGTATTGTGATTTTATCTGAGAGTTGGTTTATCAAAACACTTCTTCTCGCTAAATCAGCACTACTTTCTTGAATTTCAATACCAACGATTTCTTTTGCCTGAGATTTTGCACTTAAAAGAATCGGTACAATACCATTTCCAGTACATAAATCCATAACTTTCTCGTTCTTACGAACGTTAACAAAAGCAGATAGTAAAACCGCATCCATTCCAAAGCAAAACAAATCTGGATTTTGCAGAATTTTTAATTGATTTATTCCTAAATCATCTAATCGCTCATTGGGATTTCTCTCAATTATCATCTAACTTCGACTGCCTCTCCTGTTTCTCTAACTTTTCAAGTTCTCGCAATTCTCGATCCGACAATTCAACTTTTTCTTTTCTATGACGTTTCTTAAATTGAAGCTGATCGATCTTATATTCTCGAATCTCTTTTACATCTTCAACCATTATAACCACTTTTACAAGTTGTCGTAAAATATTAACACTTAGCACATCACCCTTAAAGCCATCATGCGTTGTGACACTATCACCAATATATGGGAGTTTTTTATTCAACTCTTCATATGTTTCTTCTTCATGTTTCAAACAACACATTAGTCTGCCACAAACACCCGATATTTTTGTTGGATTAAGTGACAAATTCTGTTCCTTAGCCATTTTAATGGATACTGGAACAAACTCGGATAAATGTGTGTGACAACAAAGAGGTCTGCCACAAATTCCAATTCCACCTACAATTTTTGTCTCATCCCTTACACCAATTTGGCGAAGCTCAATACGTGTCTTAAAGACTGCTGCCAAATCTTTTACTAATTCACGAAAATCAATTCGTCCATCTGCTGTAAAATAGAATAATACCTTATTATTATCAAAGGTATATTCTGCATCAATCAGTTTCATTTCAAGTTCATGCTTACGAATCTTTTCCATACATACGCGAAATGCTTCTTTTTCCTTGATTTTATTTTCTTCTTCCTGCTTTTTATCCTTTTCTGTTGCTAATCGAATTACAGGCTTTAATGGTTGATTAATACTATCATCCGAGATTTCTTTTAAGCCACCAACAACGGTACCAAATTCCACTCCTCTTGCAGTTTCTACAATTACAAAATCTCCCTTATTGATTGAAAACGATGCAGGATCAAAATAATATATTTTACCAGCTGGGCGAAATCGCACTCCAACAACTTTCGTCATGTTAATTCTCCTTTATAGTCAGTAGCAGCAATTCCATTGTTAGTTCAAAGCTTACATTTGCCTTCAATCTGCTCTTTGCTTTATCAAGAGAATGGATAATCAATTCTATTCCCTCATAGGCGCTCTGATCTGCTACCTTTCTAATATACTGTATTTCCTCTTTAAAAATCAAGTGATTCGCATCATTTGTTGCTTTAAAGAGCAATACATCACGATACCATACCGATAATAAATCCAAATAATCAGAAACATCCATTTTATATTCGGTTATATTTTTAATTGCCCCAATAATTTCATGAATTTCCATGTCTTTAATATGGCGCATTAAAACAATTGCTTCTTGTTTTAAATGATCAAATTCTTCGCTTTTAGCAAGTGCCCTTGCACGACCAATATTCCCTCTTGCAAAAGCAACACAGACCTCGGCCTTATAACTCGGAATTTTTAGATCTTCCATTAAAAAATTACGCATTACTTCATCCGAAACTGGTTTTAATTGCAACGTTACACAACGACTTTGAATCGTTGGTAATAAGCTCTCTTTATTCGCCGTCAAAATCAATATAACCCCATAAGATGGTGGTTCTTCAAGGGTTTTTAAGAGCGCATTCTGCGCTTGGATTGTCATTTTGTCGCCTTCATTCATGATATAGATTTTGCGTGCACCTTGGTAGGGTTTTATAAGCATATCTCCAGATATCTTTTGACGAATATCTTCTACACCAATTGAATTTGGTTTTTCATGTGTTAGCGTAATGATATCAGGATGGTTACCCGTCATCGCTTGTTTACAAGAATGACAGATTCCACAAGGCTCTTTTCCACCTTTTTCACATTGAAGCGTCATTGCAAACACATTGGCAATAAACTCTTTTCCCGAACCCCTCTCACCACAAATCATGTATGCATGGGAAACTTTTCCTGTCATAACTGCTGTTTGAAGATGTTCAACAATTTGTTCCTGTCCAATTATATCCTGAAATTTACTCATTGATTTTTCACCCCATCTATACCTACTCTACTTACTCTTTACAAACAATTATGAGAAAATATCGAGTATCAGTCCTCGAATTTCCCCTATTTTATTTAAAATAGCCAAATGGTCTTTCTCGTCTTTGACTAACTCTTTTGCTAATTCATCGAGTGCGGAATCTACTTGTCTAATGATTCCATACACTCTATGCCGTCCCTTACGATCCAAAAAATTTTCTCTTGAAAATTGATGGCTCCTTGTCACGACTTCATTCATAAACTCTTTAATTAAACTACGATACTTTTTCATGTCCCGAACATCCATCTTTTTGGTTAATCGGTTTCCTTGCATCGTAATTTCTTCCATCAAACCCGTTAACCTGATTTGCAAATCTTGCTCAGCAATATTGCTAATTAGGGTAAACTTAAAAGATTGATCCGTCGGTGTTGCTTGTTTGGTTGGTTCTGTAATGGGTGCCTGCGATAATTGGTTTACTTTAATATCCATTCACTCACCCCCATGACTCTTCATATAAAGCACAATTGCATCTTTGCACTGCTCTAAATCATGATTATAGAATATTTGCCTAATCTTTGCTTTCTCTAAATTATCTTTTGAAAAATCCCGGGAATCCGCCAAAAAACGCCTGCATAACTCTTCATACTTAGGATGCTCCTGCTTATGCTCTCGTTCAATTGCACGATGCAAGCGCAGTCCATCATCTAGTTCAATCATTATTGCAATTACATTTTTTTGCCCAAAATAGTCCCGGGTTTTTTCATAGGACTCTAACGTCCCAATTATTAAATAATCTTCCTTGCTTAAATCGATCTGTCCATCATCCACTGTGAAATAGTGCCACAGTCCATGACAGGTTTCATAGGTGCGAAGCTCAATTACGTTACCACTTGCTTGAATATCTTCTAGCTGCTCTTTTGTAACAAAATGGTATTCAACACCTTCTTCTTCACCTTCACGAATCGGCCTAGTGGTATAGGGAACAATGGTTTTCAAAGAAACCCTTTCATCTTCAAGTATTTTTTTGTAAAGAGTATCCTTACCGGAGGAACTCTTTCCCATCAGATAAAAAATTTTTCCCATATACTCTCCCCTAGGTCGATTCGTTTATGTTCTTTATTTAGAATTTAATTAGACTTCTAATTAAATTTCTAATACGCGAATCATGTTTGTATTTCCAGCGATTCCAAGTGGAACTCCTGCTGTAAGAACTACAATATCACCTTTTTTAATATATCCAGCAGCTTCTGCTGCTTTTGCTGCTTCTTCAAATAAATCATCCGCTGTTTCTTTTTTATCAATCAAAATTGGCTGAACACCAAATGCCATATTCAACTGTCTGCAAACGCGTGGGTTTACACTACATCCGATTACTGGGCAGTTTGGTTTGTATTTTGATATTTTACCAACTGTACGTCCTGACATTGATACTGTAATTATTGCTGCTGCATCTAAGTCCATTGCTGTCGTACAAGTTGCATGAGAAATTGCAGTTGTTATATCAGGTTTGCTGCTGTAAGGTCTCTTACGGAAACGTGCTACATAATCGATATCTTTCTCAGCTCTTCTTGCTATTCTTGCCATTGCCTGAACAGATTCAAGTGGGTATTTTCCTTGAGCACTCTCTCCTGACAACATAATCGCTGTCGTTCCATCATAAATTGCATTGGCAACGTCTGTTGTCTCAGCTCTTGTAGGACGAGGATTGCTAATCATAGATTCCAACATTTGAGTAGCTGTGATTACGTGTTTTCCACAAGCAACCGCTTTTTTAATCATTTCTTTTTGAATTACTGGAACATCTTCAAAAGGAACTTCTACACCCATATCTCCACGAGCAACCATGATTCCATCAGCTACTTCTAAGATTTCATCTAAATTATTAATTCCTTGAACGCTTTCAATTTTTGCAATAATCTTAGCATGAGAATTGTTTTCTTCTAAGATTTTACGTACTTCTAACACGTCTTCTCTAGTTCTTGTAAATGAAAGAGCAACGAAATCAAATCCTAATTTCGCTCCAAAAACAAGATCCTTGTAATCTGCTTCTCCAACGAAAGGCATCGTGAGTACTACACCAGGTGCATTGATTCCTTTTTTGTTTGAAACATCTCCACCATTTAATACACGACAAACAATGTTTTCACCTTCAATTTTTTCAACGGTCATTCCGATTTTACCATCGTCAATTAAAACTGTACTTCCTACTGCAACGTCATTCTTAAGTCCTTTGTAGGTAATGCTTGCGATTTCTTTGGTTCCTAGAATATCCTCTGTTGTAAGTGTAAACAACTGACCTTCTTCAAGTGTAACCTTCTCATCCGCAAAATTACATAAACGAATTTCAGGTCCTCTTGTATCCTGTAAAGTAGCAACCGGAAGTCCTAGTGTAGCACTTACACGCATAATTCTTTCAAACTTTCCACCTTGCTCTGCATGGTCTCCGTGGGAAAAATTAAATCTGGCAACATTCATGCCCGCCAACATCAATTCCTTTACCATCTCATCAGTATTTGATGCTGGTCCAATTGTACAGATAATCTTTGTTTTTCTCATTTCAATACCCTTTCTTTTTTCATATCCTCATGTTAATTTTGTTTCACAAAGAACCTTAATATAATTTGATTCTTTGCTGGCTGGTCCCAAAACTGAAAGACCATTTATTTGATAGCAATTTACAATTTCTAATAAATCGCTATGAATAACTTCTCCTGGTATCACCAATGGTATTCCCGGTGGATACAGATACAAATACTGAGCACTTACTCGCCCCAGCGCATGCTTTAAAAGTAATTCTTCCCTCTCATCGTTCAGGGCTTCAAAAATTGTTTTCGCAAACTCGCGCTTTCTATTATAGGAGCTTAGGTTTCCTTGATCCAAAGTGTAATCCAATTCTGAATCGATGGTGATTAGTGCGTTTGCAAGACCATCTAGGGCTTTACCAGAATCCATCATTGTTACAATTGCAACAACATGCTCTATCGATACTAACTCAAGTACCAAGTGATACTCTTCTCGTAGTCGATCGAATAATTCCTGACTTTTGATATTTGCGTGTTTTGTGGAAATAATGATTTTGGAATCATCAAATGTAGTCTCAAAATCTTCTTTTGTTAGGACTTTAAGTTTCTTTAATAAGGAAACCTTAGCATAGAAATTTGATAATGCCATGCGTAATTCATTAAGGCGCTGCTCACCTGACAGTCGCAAAAGTTCTACGCATCTAGAAATAGAATATAACAATATGTAGGAAGGGCTAGAAGATTGATAAACCGTCAGGTAATACTGTAAATATTCCATCAGTCCCTCATCTAGACCATAATTTGTCAAAAGTAATGCTGTTTGAGTCAAGGAAAGTGTTGTTTTATGTAAGCTTGTAATGACGATATCTGCTCCCTGTTCAATGGCGCTTTTTGGAAAATACGTGCTGATTCCAAGATGTGCCCCATGCGCAGAATCCACAATTAGAGGGATCTTATATAAATGGCAGATTTTTGCGATTTCTTCGACATTTGACAAAACCCCTTCATAGGTAGGCGATGTAATCACAACTCCAACTATTTTGTCAAAAGATTGTTCAAGTATTCTTTGAACTTGCTTTGGCTCAATTTGAGCATACAAACTTGGTATACTTGTTTCTTCAGGATCTAGAAACATTGTTTTCAACCGACAAATCTGCACTGCATGATAGACGCTTTTGTGAGCATTTGAACACATAAGAAGTGTATCTTTCAACGTTGCCCACGAAGACACTGCACTAATTGCCGCTAGTATTCCACAAGTGGAACCATTAATCAGAAAATGTGCGCTTTCTGAGTGATATAACTGTGCACATACATTTTGCTCACTCTGGATCACTCCTTCGGCATGATGCAAGTCATCAAACCCACTAATTTCTGTAATGTCCATTCTGTAGGCATTGTTCAAAAATGAATCTAGTGGTGCTCGTTTATGTCCTGGCATATGAAAAGGATAATCACCATTTATAGCATACTCTTTTAGTTTATCTGCTAGGTTTTCCGTGATGTTTTCCATAATGCTCTCCCTTATGGATGTGAATTGTTTCCAAAATAGAACAATACTTATCTGCAATCGTTACAATCCAAGCTTCTTTGCACCTTGGCGGATGGATATTCAGTGGAAACATATGTTTCTCAATAATATCCCGCTCTCTTCTTGTTAATGGGTATTCTTTCTCAGCATTGCTTAAAGCAGATTTTGCATGTGTAAATCCATGCATTTTGTAAAACTTGAGAATTGTCTGAAGTGAAATCTTTTTACCATGCCAATCATACTGGAAATAATCATGTAATAGTGCTCCTCGTACCAGTTCGCGTTCTCGAACTGAAAAAGGAAGTTTTCTGCTGATCTTTAAGCTCATTTTTGCTACATTTAAGCTATGATCATGTACTGACATCGTTCCATGTTGAATATGATTCTTACTATTCACAAAATGTTGTGAGTTTAGAATGTCATTCGCGTGATGCTTCAATAGACTCTTTACCGATCTCTGATTTAGATCAGATTTTTTTCTTTGCTCCATACAACCTCCGTGTTAAAAACACGCTCTACACAAGACTTTAACTACCTTAAGGCCCACTTAATAGCAATCAATTATAACATATCTAATACTAGATTCCAACACGTACAAATGCTTAAATGTTTTGAAATATTCAACCAAAAAATGTACGAAATGAACCACAAAAGCCAGATTATGCATGTATGCCATAATCCAGCTTTTTGTTTTTTGCAAAAACAATTTTTATAATTTTAAAGAAAATCGAATAAAATGGATAAAAACTGGCCATCTTGACTGAAGCACACAGTCATAGTAAAAACTTGCTACACTGAGCACAAATAGCACTATAAGCCCAACTTGAAAAGCTTTTTTCACAAATTCTACTCTCAATCGAATCACTCGATTAAATATCTCCCGAATTCCTTTTGCCACAAAATACATGAGCGGAATAATGATTGGTAAAATATACCTCCCCTGAGGTTGGTAGTCTATTTTATAGGCACTATAGGTGCATAGTAGAATTGGAATTATAATACATCCTATAAACGATATATGGAGACAACTCTTTTTGATATCGAAAGGTTTTTTTTCAATGCCTTTCATTAGACAGCCCATCGTTCCAACAACGAACAACACTCCATAAAAACGATAAATCCAAGTTGGAATGGATATCTCCATATTACCAAGTTTTCCTACGAAACTTGTTCCTAATACCTTTATATAATCTGTCTCAATTAACATACGAATAACCGACCAGCCAGCTCTTGCATAAGTATGTGCCATGGATGGTTTTAAATGTGGAACAGCATATAACTCTGCATAGTAGTCTCTAATTCTCAATCCCAAAAAATCGCCATCAAATAAAATGTAGCTTCTTACAAACCACCACCCACATCCAATTATTACCATTGATAGGATTAGTAGTCCTTTTGACCATACGGTACCCCAATCCATTCCATACGACAAAACTCCTTGCTTATTCTCCCTTTTACAGATTGTTGATGTCAAAAATAGAACTGCACTAAACAAAATAAATCCATATGCATTATAATAGGATAGCGCACAAAAAATGATTCCAAGACTTAGTGTAATACACGTTTTCTTTGTCCAATGGTCTTTCAAGCCGCAAACCCATGAATAGCAGATCATTGCTGTTGACATAAGTGCCATCGAATCCGTATTGACATATACATTCATAAACATATTTTGCGGCAACAACACAATGAGTAATGTAAATATCCATTGATACCATTCGCTTTCGAATACTAGTTTTGACATCTTACGAACATAAATTGCCATAACGACGCCCATAACGACATTTACCATTCTAGCAGCCACTATGTATAGGTAAGCATTTTTTGTAAATAGTGATACAAACTTCATTGATAGTGCCGAGAAAATATACGATAGATAGGGCTGAAATCCATAAGAAAACCCCCAGGCTTCCATCCGTATTTCTTCTTCCGTTCCAATCGGTAGTTTACCATGTTCAAACATGTACATTGCCATGGCATATCTGCCCTGCTCATCTGGAGCATCACCCAATCGAAGCATCATCGCCCACAATCCAAAAATCATAAAAATTACTACATAAAAAACAATATCTTTCGCACTATATTTATTTTTAATCATAAATCCCCCAAGTCTGCATCTTTGTATTGCTCTAGTAGTACATTAATACAGGCTCGGAATATTTACAATCCCATTTCCCTTATATTTACCTTAATATTTCCTTAATTGCTAAGCATCCCTATGCTGATAACTGTAATGAATAATATTTCTCCCGATTCCGTCCTTTTGAAATTCTCCATAACCTTCCGAAATCACAATAAAACCAAGCGTTTCAAGTATTTTTCTGCTGGCATAGTTTTCTTTTACAACGTCAGCATATAACGCATGTCCTGGATATTGATATTGCATATATTCCATCAAATTCTTAACGCATCTCTTACCAATTCCTTTTCCCCAATACTTAGGATCAAACTGGTAAAATAATCCAAAGGTATTATCGCTTAGAGATAACACAGGACATCCTACTATCCCTACAGGTTTTTTATCTACATATGCTACAAAAACAGTCTTTTTAAGTACTGTATCTTGATTTTGGACTATTATTGCGATTCGATCCTTCCATTCTTTCTTTTTAAGTGGATATGATATGTTTGTATATCTAGTCACTTTCTCATTTGTCCATAACTTCCACAAAAATCTTTTTTCTTTTCCTCGAAATTCAATTAATTGAATGACTTCCATTATTATCTCCCCTGATAATGCTGTAAGCATATAATATCCATATTTACTTTCAATTAGTATAGTATATCACAATTCTTTCCACAAAAAAACGTCAGATTCCTCTGACGTTTCCCAATGAGCCACCGGGGACTCGAACCCCGGACAACTTGATTAAAAGTCAAGTGCTCTACCACCTGAGCTAGTGGCCCATATTTAACTGAATGAATACATAGAAAATGCCCAGAGCCGGAATCGAACCAGCGACACGAGGATTTTCAGTCCTCTGCTCTACCGACTGAGCTATCTGGGCATTTTTTTGTCCTTAGATTTCTCTAAAGACGTAGTAGCGGGGACAGGATTTGAACCTATGACCTTCGGGTTATGAGCCCGACGAGCTTCCAGACTGCTCCACCCCGCGTTATAAAATAAGTAATATGAAATTGAAAAAGAATGGATGGAGAAGGATTCGAACCTTCGAAGTCGTCGACAACAGATTTACAGTCTGCCCCCTTTGGCCGCTCGGGAACCCATCCATGTTATTTCTATTTAATTCTAAATGGGACCAACAGGGCTCGAACCTGTGACCCCCTGCTTGTAAGGCAGGTGCTCTCCCAGCTGAGCTATGATCCCTCATTAGCAGTAAACAAAACGACCCAGATCGGACTCGAACCGACGACCTCCGCCGTGACAGGGCGGCGCTCTAACCAACTGAGCCACTGGGCCAAACAAATATATATAGTTTGTACCTTCAAAACCGAATCCGAAATGAAATGTTTGTTGATAAGCCATCCTATAACCTATCTCCGATTGGATAAGCCCTCGACCGATTAGTAACCATCAGCTGAACATATTACTATGCTTACACCT
>Ga0209373_10000205_pt1 | contig 124774 bp, 93 predicted proteins | sample Higcelweek5metaG_FD_187173 | JGI IMG/M metagenome (GOLD analysis project Ga0209373, IMG submission 187173) | Freshwater pond sediment microbial communities from the University of Edinburgh, under environmental carbon perturbations - High... | ecosystem: Environmental > Aquatic > Freshwater >... | reverse complement strand
AGCCCGCTCGCCTTCGCCCGCCTGGTCCGCGCCAATCTCATGCACAGAAAACGCATCGACCGCCTGATCGGAGACGATCCCAAACCTCGGATCGACCCCAATCAGATGATGCTGCAATGGGCGTGAACTTTAAACCGGACAGCCGTGGATCAAGTCCGGCCATGACGGGCATTTTTCCGCAAATCCGCGATGAACCTTTTTCAGGCGACGGGGCGGAAGGCCAGGAAGGTCATGTCGTCGCGGCGGCGTTCGGCGCCGCGCCATTCCGCCAGACGCTGGAACAGCGCGTCCATCTGGTCGTTCAGCGGCCGGTCGGCCACTTCGGACAGAATCTGTTGCAGCCGCTTGCGTCCGAACAGATGGCGGATGTCGCCGCCCACCTGATCGGTGACACCGTCGGTGAACAGATAGAAGGCGCTGCCCTTGGCATAGGGCAGCTCCGTCGCGGTGAAGCGGAAATCCTCGGGGCTGTCCATATAGCCCAGGCTCATGCGGTCGCCGCGCAACAGGCGGAAGCCGTCGCCATCGGCCACCAGCAGCGGCATGTTGGCGCCCGCGAAGGTGACGGTGCCGCTGTCGCGGTCCAGGACGCAGATGCCCGCGTCCAGGCCGTCGTTGGACACCGCGCTGTCGCGGTCCTGGCGCAGGGCGCTTTTCACCAGCCGGTTCAACTGGAACAGCATCTCGGCCGGGTCGTCGTGGCCGTGATGGTGCAGGATGCGGCTGAAGGCCGAGGCGACCACGGCGGTCATGAAGGCGCCGGGCACGCCGTGGCCGGTGCAGTCCATGACGGCGATCACCGCCTTGGAGCCGAAGGTCCCGGCCCAGTAATAATCGCCACCGACGATGTCCAGCGGCTGCCAGCCCACCGCCAATTCGTCCACCAGCCCGACCAGCGTGCCCTGGTCGGGCAGCAGCGCGGTCTGGATGCGGCTGGCATAGCGGATGCCGTCGTTGATGAAGCGGTTGGCCTTTTCCAGCTCGGCATTGGCGATGTTCAGCTGGGCCAGGGCCCGTTCCACCCCTTCCTTCTCGCGCGCCAGTTCGTTGGTGCGCTCGGCGACGCGGCGTTCCAGGTCGCGGGCCAGGGCGGCCAGCTCGGCCTCGGCCTTGTCGCGGCCGTCCAGGCCATCCTGGGATTCGGCCAGCATGGAATTCATGGTGTGGACCAGCACGCCCAATTCATCGCGGTCGTGCTTGGGCGGTAATTCGATCAGGACGGCGCCGGGCCGCGCCGGGTCCACCTTGGCGATGGCGGCGGTGATGCGCAGCAGCGGCTTGGTGATCATGGCGTAGAACACCGCCACCACCAACACACACAACAGCACGGCGCGCAACGCGCCCGACCACATGGCCTGCAATACCCGGCCCAGCCAGGTGTTCATCAGCCGCCCGCTGTCCAGCGCCAGTTCCAGCTGGCCCACCGATGAGACCGAGCCGTCGGGGGCGCGGGTCTCCAGCGGCAGGGAATAATGGGCGATATCGCCGAACAGTCGCTCGGCCAAGGCCGGGAAGGGGGTGGATTCCCGTTGCCGTTCGGCGCCGCCCAGGCGGCCGCCGTAATTGTCGGTCAGCACCACGCGGGTGACGGATTCATCCTCGAACAGGCCGTGCGCCACCTCGCCCGCCAGTTCGGCCGACAGCTGATAGGCTGCTTCGACCGCCAGGCCGCGCACCAGTTGCAGGTTGGCGGCATAGGCATGGCGCACCTGTTCGTGCATGGCGCGGTAATCGGAAAACAGTTCGTAGGCCGAGGATGCCAGCCCCAGCGCCAGGGCGATGGCCAGGGTGGCGAAGGCCTGTTTGAACGACAGGCCGTCCAGAACGCGCACCTGTGACGTTCCGCTCGGGCGCTGGGGGGCAACCGGGGGCCGGGGTTGGTGCACGTCAAAATCTTCCGTAACAGTGGGGGGCCTGTTGGGGTGCATTGTGTGGAAGTTGTCCTGGTCCGTCCAGTGCTGTGATGCAACAACGCCACAAAATGTCACAGGGCGCGTGAATAAGGGGGTGGTGGCGCTTTTGGGGTGGCGACAGTATAAGGCGGGAAGGATTGCCCGGATTCCCATCCGGGGTCGAGGTGGTCATGTCCAATTACGCACAGCCTAAGCAACGTCTGAGCCTGCGCGGCGACCGGCGCCCAACGGCGGACGCGGCGCGGCCCGCGCCGTGGCCGGTGATGGTGGTGGATGACGATCCCCAGGTTCACACCATGACACGGGTGCTGCTGCGCGATTTCGATTTCCAAGGGCGCGGCTTCCAGGTGATCGAGGCCCATTCGGCGGCCGAGGCCCGCGACCTGCTGGCCCGCCATCCCGATGTGCCGGTGATGCTGCTGGACGTGGTGATGGAAAGTGACAATGCCGGGCTGGAACTGGCGCGCCACATCCGCGAGGATCTGGGCAACCACGCCTTGCGCATCATCCTGCGCACCGGCCAGCCGGGCGAGGCGCCGGAACGGCGGGTGATGCTGGATTACGATATCAACGATTACCGGTCCAAGACCGAGCTGACGGCGCAGAAGCTGTTCACCGCCGTGGTCTCGGCGCTGCGGTCGTGGACCCACATCACCACCATCGAACGGCTGAACGCCACCCTTGAGGCGCGGGTGGCCGAGCGGACCGCCGAACTGGAAGAGGCCCGCGCCTTCGCCGAGAATCTGGTGGAAATGCTGCCCAGCCCGGTCTGGTACAAGGACGATCAGGGCCGCTACCGCCTGTACAACCGCGCCTTCCGCGATTTCTTCGCCATCGGTTCCACCTGCTGGCAGGGCTGCACCAGCGCCGAGGCGTTGGGCGACCGCCTGCCGCCCGAGGAAACCGACACCGACGCGGTGCTGCTGGACGGGCGAAGCGAGCGGTTGAACTACGAAACCTCGCTGGCCGACGTCACCGGCATGCCGCGCGCCCTGATGGTGTCCAAATCCCTGTTGCGCCTGGGCGACGGCCGCCCGCGCGGCGTGGTGGCGGTGGCCACCGACATCACCGAGCGCAAGGGACTGGAGCGCGAGCTGCGCCGCCTGGCCATCACCGATTCCCTGACCGGTGCCTTCAACCGCCGTTATTTCCTGTCGGCCGCCGCCCAAGAGATGGAACGCTCGGTGCGCTATGGCGGGACGCTGTCGGTGCTGATGATCGACATCGACCATTTCAAGCACGTCAACGACCAATACGGGCATGCCCTGGGCGACGAGGTGCTGCGCAAGGTGGTCGAAGTCTGCCGTGCCAACCTGCGCGAGGTGGATGTGTTCGCCCGTCTGGGCGGCGAGGAATTCATCGCCCTGCTGCCGGAAACCGCCCAGGGCGGCGCGCGGGGGTTGGGGGAACGCCTGCGCCGCGCGGTGGCGGAAACCATGGTGCCGCTGGCGGGTGGCGACGTCCGCGTCACCATCAGCGTCGGCGTTGCCGAACGCGATCCGGCCGAAACCGCCTTCGACCATGTGATGGGCCGCGCTGATCAGGCGCTTTATCATGCCAAGCAAAGCGGGCGGAACCGGGTCGAGTTGGCCTCATCGCGGGGTTGATGCCGACGCAGGAAAGGTTTACCTCAACTGGGGTGAGGTTTGTTTCGGGGGGATGTGTTTTGGAGCCAGGCGACAACGTCATTGATCTCGCCAGGGAGCGCCGCCGCCGCGGTCCGCGCTTCAATGGCGGGCTCATGGACATTCTGGAGGTCAGCCGCGACCTCGTCTGCCTGTGCCGTCAGGGGGCGATCACCGCTATCAACGGCGCCGGAGCGCGCATGTTGGGCGCCAACACCACCGAGGAATTGGTGGGGCGGCGCATGGATGAATTCCTGGTGCCGGAATACGGCAGCATGCTGCAACTTTTCCTGGCGGGCATGGCCAGCGAGGACAAGGCCATCCCCACCCGTATCAAGGGGCTGGACAAAAGCCTGAAGGCGGTCGAGATGCAGACCTTCCGTGCCCGCGAAATCGCGCCCGACGCCACCGTGGTGGTGTGCCGCGAACTGACCCCCGAGGCGGCGGCGGCATTGCAGGAAACCGACATGTGTTTCCGCCTGCTGGTGGAAAATGCCTTCAACATGGCCTGTCTGATCCATGACGGCGTGGTGCGCTACGTCAACCGCGCGGGCATCGCCCTGCTGGGGGCCAGCGGCCCCGAGGCGGTGAACGGCCGCCCCTTCGCCGAACTGGCCGCGCGCGCCGACGGCGCCGCCCTGGATGCCGAGGGCTGGCGCGCCCTGGCCGAATCCGCTGAACCCGTGGCCCTGGTGCTGCGGCCGCTGTCGGGCGGCACGGTGGCGGCGCGGGGCCGGGTGACCCTGGTGCCGTCGTCCCAGGGTGTGGAAGTGATGCTGGAGGTCGCCGCGTCGCCCTGACGCGGGGAATAAGGGAAACGCCATGGAACAGCCCCCCCGCCGCAGCGTTTTCTGGACCCGGCGCCGCCGGGTGTGGGCTGCTTCGCTGTCGCTCTTGCTGGCGGTATTGGCCGCCGCCGCGCTGTGGCTGCCCGATTGGGGCCTGCGTTATGGGCTGGTGCGGTCGCTGCGCGACCTGGGCTGGCCGCGCGTCAGCATTTCCACCGCCGATCTGTCGCTGTTCAAGGGAACCATCGTCGTCCGTCAGGTCCAGGCGGGCGAGGAATTGGGCCGCATGCTGGGCGTCGACGGCCTGGATCTGCGGTTCCGCTGGAAGCCGCTGTTCTCGCGCCGGGTGTCGGTGGAACACCTGGATTTGTCGGGCGTCGATATCGACATCAAGCGCCAGGGCGACGAGGTGGTGATCAATGGCCTGCCGCTGGCGGTGGGCGGCGGCGGCGATTCCCCGGACAGCGGCTGGAGCTACGACGTCACCTCGCTGACCCTGACCGGCAGCCGCATCCACCTGGGCGACGGCACCCTCAAGGCCGAGATCGAGGTGGAGCGGCTGGAAATCGCCGATCTGCGCAGTTGGGAACCCGACCAGCCCACCCGCTATACCCTGCGTGGCCGCGTCAACGGCGCGCCGATCGAACTGGACGGCACCGCCACCCCCTTCGCCGCCAAACCCGGCCTTCAGGCGCGGCTGCGGCTGGACGGCTTCGATCTGGCGGCGGTGGCGCCGTTGGTTCAGGCGGCGGGCGGTGGTGCCCTGGCCGGACGGGTCAGCGCCGAACTGGAATTGGGCGGTGGTGTCGATGGAGCGCTGACCGCCGACGGCAGCGTCACCCTGGCCGCCCTGGCCTGGGGCAAGGATGGTACCAAGGTGGCGGCGGACCGGCTGGCGGCGATTGTGGCCGGGCTGCGTTGGGACAAGGGCCGCCTGAGTCTGGCTGGCAACGCCGAGGCCAAGGGGCTGCGGGTCGAGGATGGCGGGCTGGTGGAAAGCGCCGGGACCGCCAAACTGGCCGCCGAGGACATGGTCTGGGATGGCCGTCTGTTGACGTGGCGCGGCACCCTGCATGCCGATCATCACAGCATCGTGACCAGCGATGCCCGGCTGGAGCATGGCGCCCTGGCCTGGACCGGCACCACCCGCCTGGATTTCGCCCCCAAGGCGGCGTCGTTCTTCCATGGCGAGGGCAAGGCCGATCTGGCCGACGTGGTGTCGTCGTTCGGCGACCTGACGGTCGAGGCGCGCAAGCTGGCCGCCGAAGGCGTGTTCGAGCACGCCCGCCCCGACGGCATGCTGCCGCCGCTGGTCGGCCGCCTGACCGCCAGCGCCGAGCAGGTGCGGCTGTCGCAAGGCGCCCAGGACTGGCTGCGGGCCGAGCGGCTGGACGCCCGCGATATCCGCCTGACCACCACCGCTGCCCTTCTGGGACGGCTGGAAGGGCGCGGGATCGCCGCGTTGTCGCGCAGCGGCAAAGGGGCCTATCCGGCGCGGCTGGAGGCCCGCCAGATGATCCTGGAACGGGCCAATTTGAACGCCGACGGCGCGGTTTCCGCCACCGCGCTGTCGCTGAGCGGCGCATTGGCCCGTGTCAGCCGCGACAAGGGCGGCATCACCGGTCTGCCCGAGGACCACGGCAAGCAGGAGAGCGGTGCCATGCCGCGTCTGGCCCTGGGGCGGCTGAGTGTCACCGACAGCCGTGTCAATTTCGACGACCGCGCGCCGGGGGAACGGGTGCGGCTGCGGGTCGAGGGGCTGGAGCTGACGGTGTCCGATCTGGACAGCGCCCAGCCTGACCGCGATTCGCCGTTCACCGCCAAGGCCCGCATCGGCGTGGCGCAGCTGGCGGCTCAGGGCAAGGCGCGGCCGTTCGCCGTCCTGCCCGGCGCCGACATCAAGGGCAGCGTCCGTGCCCTTGAGCTGCCGCCGCTGTCGCCCTATGCCGCCGACGCGTTGGGCGTGCACCTGCAAACCGGCCAGTTGGATGCCGATATCACCCTGGCGGTGACCCAGGGCAAGCTGGACGGCGGCATGCAGCTGACCCTGTCGGAATTGTTCGTCGCCCAGCCCGACCCCAACGCGCCGCTGGCCAAAAGCGCCGACATGCCCATCGAGACGGTGCTGGATTTGCTGCGCGATTCCGAGAACCGCATCCGCCTGTCCATTCCGGTGCGCGGCGATCTGGCCAATCCCGATTTCGACATCAGCGACGCGGTGGGACAGGCGGTGGGCGGCGCCCTGAAATCCACCATGTTCACCACGCTGAAGGTGGCGTTCCCGCTGGCCGGGTTGATCAGTCTGGTGATCGATGATTCCGAAAGCCGTCGTTTGGCCCTGGACCCGCTGTCCTTTTCCCCTGGCGGCGATACTCTGGGCGATCTGGAACGGCAACGTCTTGGGGTGGTGGCCGGGCTGATGGCCGACAAGCCGTCGCTGAAGCTGACCCTGTGCGGCGTCGCGGTCGAAGGTATCGACGCGGTCGCCCTGGCCGAACGCCGCCGCCAAGAGGAATTGGGTCTGTTCGCCAAGTTGCAGAAGCTGGTGGGCAGCGGTGCCCCGCCCGAGCCGCAGCCGCGTGACCGCGAGCGCCTGACCCGCCTGGCCGATTCCCGCGCCCAGGCCGCCAAAGCCTTTCTGGTGGAGCAGGGCGGTGTCGATGCCGGGCGTCTGTTCATCTGCCGTCCACGGGTTGATGCCGATGCCCAGGCCCTGCCACGGGTTGATCTGCTTCTGTAGTAATGCGTGCAGAAAATTCTGTGCGCATATTAAAAGTTGCCAGACATCGTGATGATGGTGTGATCAACAGTAAAGGTGCGTCTGGAATTATCGCAAGAATTGGGTGTTCATTCTTGATCCCGGCCCGCCGCGTCTGTCACATAGGACAAACGAAAAGCAAACGGGGGCGGTTCGGTATGGGGGCGAGGGCATATCCCGGCGGCGCGGGGGCGCTGCTGCTGGCGGCTGTACTGGTGCCGGGGGCGGCATGGGCGGATGATCCGTTCATCGATACCCGCGTGCTGGCGCGCCATGCCGGGCAGACCCTGCCCGATCTGCTGCCCTACGAAAACGCCCTGGCGGGCAAGACCACTTTTTTGTACCGGCGCGAGGCGCTGCCGTTTTCCGAATTCGGCTACGACACGGTGGCCAATGCCGCCCAGCCGGTGCACGCCATGGCGGGCGTTTCCGAAGGCAGCACGGCGATCCAGGCCCTGCGGCTGCGCGGCGCCGGTGACGGCTGGATGGCGGCGGCGGCGGAGCGCGGCGAACAGGGCCATGCCTATCGCGATGGCGCCGGGACCAAGCTGAATTTCGGCTATCAGCGCAATACCCAATGGATGGGTGCCAAGGTCGGCAAGCCCGAGGACACGCAATTCTCCATCGGGTTCAGCCGCGATGTGCTGGAAGGCGCCAAGCTGCTGAATTACGGCCTGGACCTGGACTACATGGATCAGGGCGGCGGCCGCGCCGCGGTGGAGACCCGGGCTTTGCCGGGCTGGTTCAACCAGATGGGCGGCATGGCGGCGTTCTTTTACGCCCATGTGGATGCCGACAATTACACCCTGCGCGGCCCCATTTCCGCCCGCATCTATGCCGACGGCCAGCACCAGGGCGTGCGCGCCAACGGCTGGGCGGCCCATGATGCCGGTCCGTGGCGTACCCTGTTCGGCACCGAGGTGGCGCATCAGACCCATTCCGCCACCCGCTATGGCCACAATTACGGTCCCAACGCGGTGACCGGCTATTGGATTCCGGATGTGGAGCTGATGCGGGCCAGCGCCTGGGCGGAACAGACCTGGCGCGGCGTCGAGACCACGCTTCAGGCCGGTCTGCGCTACGACGCGGTGTCCATGAGCGCCAACGACCTGCACAAGCGCGGCACGTCGCCGGTGGCGCTGTTCAATTCCTCGGCCCAGGAATTGTACGACCAGTATTACGGCGCCGGGACCGACAACGACAGCCTGGACCACAATGTCAGCGGCCGCCTGCGCGCCGAGCACAAGCTGGGCGGCGACGCCCTCGGCTTCCTTGATCTGGCCCGTCTGGTGCGCAGCCCCGACCACGCCGAACGCTACAGCGGCAATGGCGGCCCGGCCTCCATGGTCGAGGTCGGCAATCCCAGCCTGCGGCCCGAGGTACATTACAAGACCCAATTGGGCTCGACCGTCAGCGGCGGCGGCCATCGCGGCTATGGCCGTCCGTCCCCGGCCGGGGCGTGGCGGTTCGAGGGCTCGGGCTGGTTCGACAACGTCGATGATTTCGTCACCATCGACACCGCGCGCGGCCAGTCGGGCGTGGCCGCCACCAACGGCGGGCAGGTCTACCGTAATGTGGATGCCACCCTGGCCGGTGTCTCGGCCGATGGTCAGTACAATCTGACCGACAATTTCGCCCTGCGCCTGTATGTGACCGGCCAGCGTGGCCGCAATCTGACCGACGGACGGCCGCTGTACCAGATCGCGCCGCTTGAGGCGTTGCTGTTCGCCGATTTCTTCGGCGGCGACGACGATTTGGGCTGGAACCTGGGCAGCCGGGTGCGGGCGGTGGCGGGCAAGCGGGCGGTGGATTCCAACAGCGCTACCGGTTCGGGCATGGATACCGCCGGTCCGGCGGGTGGCTTCGCGGTGTTCGACGTCTATGGCGGCGTCAACGTGGGAACCAATCTGGCGGTGACGCTGGGCGTGGACAACGTGTTCGACAAGCTGTACCGCGAACACATCAAGACGACGCCCAACACCTCGACCGGGGTGATGCCCAACGCGCCGGGCCGCACCCTGGTGCTGCGGGCTCTCGTTAGCTTTTAACCATCCATTCGGACTGAAGGCGGTCCAGCAATTGGGCGGCATCCTCGGCGCGGCAACCGGTCAGCACCGGGCCGCCGGGGGCGGCGCGCAGGTTGGGGCCAAGGTCGCAACGGCCCAGGCAACCGATGCCCGCCACCTGCCAGCTCAGGCCACGCGCCGCGATTTCGGCTTCCAGTGCCGCGCGCAACGGGGCGCCGCCGCCATTGCCGGAACAGCTTCCGGCGCCGGTGCGGGAATGGCAGCAGACCAACAGGGTGGGCGGCAGGGTGCGCATGCCACACATGTAGGTGCGCCGCGTGCTCCGGTCTACCCCTCCAGCGCGAATCGCACCGGAATTTCCACCGCCGCCGCCACGGCGCGCCCGGCGCTGCGGGCGGGCGAGAACCGCCAGCGGCGCACCGCCTCGACCGCCGCTTCGTCCAGCATGGGGTGGCCCGACGATTCCTTGATGAACACTTCGGTGGGCAGGCCGTCGGCGGAAACCGCCACCCGCACCATGACCACCCCTTGCAGGCCGCGCTGGCGGGCGGCGCGGGGATAGGGCGGGCGCGGCGCGTCGGTGGCCGCCGGGCGCAGGTCGGGTTCGCCCATGGCTTGCGGCGCGGCGTGGACCGGTCCGGCCGTGGTCGCCGAAGTGGGGGCGCCATCGCTGGTCTGGGTGGCGGCGGGGGCGGCGCTGTCGCTGACCGAGGCGCTTTCCGAGGCGCTGGGGGCGGTGATCGCCGCCGGTTGTGGCTGTTGCGGCGCCGGACGTGGGCGCGGCGCCGGATTGGGCTTGGCGGTCGCCGCCGCCGGGGTCGGGGCGGGGCTGGGCACGGGCGGTGTCGGCACCGGGGCGGCCTGCGGCTGCGGCGCGGGCAGCGGCGCCGGTTCCGGGGCTGGCGCCAGGACCAGCTCGATCACCGGGGCGGTGTCGATGCCGGGCGGCGGCGCGGGCCAGGCCAGCAACGCCGCCGCCACGACGGCATGCAGCATGGCCGCCAGGGTGGGGCCGCGCCAATGGTCGCCAGGGGCCGATAGCGGCAGGGGCAAGGTGTTCATGACAGAAAATCCGTCCGTGATGACAGAGCAGGGCGGCGCACCGCCGGGGTTCACATCACACGGAAACGGGTGGGCCGCGCGGTTGCGGCGGCGCGGCGGGGGGCGTCGAGCCGGGCGGAGCCGATGGCGTGGCCGTCAGCGTGCCGTCCTCTGTCGCCGGGGCCAACAGGGCGACCTGGACCCAGCCGGGCGCCGCCAGGATTGTGGCGGCGGCGATGTGGCACAGCGGGCAATGGGGGGCGGCGGCCTCGCTGTCGGACGGTCCGTCGCCGCTGCCGGAATGGCACAGGCTGGCGCGCAGGTCCTCGGCCCAGGTCGCGGCCTGAGCCGGACGTTCCAGGCTGGACAGATTGATGGAAAGGAATGCGGCCCACAGGCACAGCACCGCCAGCCGCCAAAGGCGGCCGCGCAGGGTGCGGAGCAAGGGGCGCGACGGTGAGGACATGCGTCTTTTCTGATCTATTGGTGCCTGTATTCTAGGTGTATCGCCCGGGTCAGGACAAGAACAGGACCTTGATCAAGGCTAACGGATCGGTAGGGATTTCGCCGTATCCTGCGGACCCTTTCGTATGGGTGCCGCCATGACCGATTCCATTGATGCCCTCAGCCGCCTGATGCGGGCTTGCACGTTTCCCAAGGCGGACATCACCCGCCTTGCCCGGCAATTGCGTGAAGGGACGGCGCCGCCGCCCGCCGAAATCGGCGATGCCGCCGGGCTGAAGGTGGAAAAGAATGCCCTGGCGCTGATATTCATTCCCGGCGCCCTGGATTGCGCCCAGGATTTGCTGGAGCTTTTCCCCGGCAAGCTGGTGACCGAAACCGGCGTGGTGGACATGGCGGAATTGCCCGGCGTGCTGGGCGCTGGCAATCCCCATGGCGAGATGTGCGGCTATGTCTATGTCTCCATGCGCAACGCCCTGCAACGGGCGGTGCGGCAGGCCCTGGCGGCGGTGCCGCCGGGTGATCCGCTGATGGAGCGCTACGGCCGGGCGCTGGGCCTGTACCACGGCCATACCGCCGAGGCGGCGACCCATTTCCATCCCGGCGGCCACCTGATGGCCGGGGTCAACACCGCGCTGTTTTTCATGCTGCGCGCCTTGGCGGCGCTGACCATCCTGGGCGCCCGTGTCCTGGGCCGTCCCGCCACCGCCGCCGAGCTGGAAGCGGGCATGGAGCGGACGGGGCCGCTGCTGCTGACCATCGCCCGCTGCCATCTTGATCTGTTGCTGGCGCTGGAAGGTCCGCTGGGTAAGGGCGAGGATTTGTTCCTGGCCAAGCTGCCCGCCGCCGCCTATGCCGATGCCCTGGCCGCCATGTTCACGGTGACGGCGGATGACGACGGCCTGCGGCTGGAGGTCGCCCAGGCGGTGCTGGATCAGGTGGGGCCGATGTCGGGGGAAAAGCCGCGCACCGGCTGTCCGGCGCTGTACGCCTCGACCGGCGACAACGTCAACGCCATCGTGGCGTTGGCGCGCCTGACCACCCGCGCCTACGTGCAGGCCCTGGCGGTGGCGGCGGCGGTCATTCAGCCGAGATTGATGGAACCGGCGTAAAGCAGCGCGGCCAAGCACATGCCCGCCATCACCACCATGGCGATCCAGGACAGGTTTTGGTGGGCGGCGCGGGCGGCGCGTTGCTGTTCGGGGCTCAGGGCGGTGTTTTGCTTGGTCATGGTGGAATCCATGCTATGCGACGGGGGCTTCGCATCCTAGCGAAAGAAGATAAGGGAATCCCCTTATAATTTCCCGCGCATCTCCGCCTTGCTGTAATTGCTGAAATGCCCCTCGCGTGCCGCCTGGGCGCGGGCCGAGCCGATGGCCGTCTTAGTCTTGCCGTGCAGCGCTGCCGCCGACATCTGGCGTTCCAGGGCGGTGCCGCCGCATTGCGGACAGGCGGGGATCTCGTCGCCGCGCACCAGCGTCTCGAACGTGCTGTCGCAGCCTTGGCAATGATAGGTGAAAAACGGCATGGCGGCCTCATGGGCTGAAGGTCTGCCCATGTTTGTAGCACTTTCTGTTGTTGATTAAAATATGGGCGACGACCGATGCCGCCGCCCATGTGCTTTCAACAGAATACGGAAAAACGCCCGTCATTCCCGCGCAAGCGGGAATCCATGCATCCGCATTCTCTCCCGTATGGCAAGGGCACGTTTTGCCCCTCCATGGACACCCGCCTGCGCGGGTGTGACGCCGAAGGGGGAACGGGAGACAATACCACCCGGTTCACGCCGCCAGCTTGCCCTGCAGGGCCTCGATGGCGTTCAGCGAGTTGAAATTGTCGATGGAGATGTCGCCCGCCGGGACCTTCTTGCCCAGGCTTTTTTCGATGGCTTCGATGACCTGCATCAGGCCCAAGCTGTCGATCAGACCACCGGTCAGCAATTCCTCGCTGCCGGACACGTCGGCGGGTTCCAGGCCGGGCATGGGGGTCAGTTCCAGAATCAGGTCGATCAGTTGGTCGCGGTTCAGGCTCATGATGGTGTCTTTCTCCAAGGGATATTCAAAAATCAGGCGGTCTTCTTCAGCGGCTCGGCATCCAAGGCGTTCAGCAGGCGCTGGATGGTGCCGTAATCGGTCTTGCCGTTGGCGGTGCGGGGGAACGCGTCGGTCCAGTAATGGACCTTGGCGGGCACCATGTAATTGGCGACGCGCGAGCGCAGGAACTTGGTGATCTCGTCCTCGGCCGGGGGCTCGGCATCGTTGCGCACGGCCACGGCCAGATGGATGGTCTCGGCCTTGTCGTCGCTTTTCACGCACACCGCCACCACATCGTCGACGAAGGCCAATTGCTTGGTCACGTCCTCGATCTCGGTCGGGCTGATGCGGAAGCCGTTGATCTTGAGCTGGCGGTCGCGGCGGCTTTCGAACCACAGGATGCCGTCGTCGTCCTGGCGGGCCAGGTCGCCGGTAAAGCACACCTTCTCACCCTCGCGCGCATCGGGCAGCCAATCGGGGGCGTCGCGGAAGCGGTCGGACGCCTGCTCGGCCGGGATGCCGAAATAGCCCTGGGCGACGGTGGGGCCGCGATGGACGATCTCGCCCACCTCGCCGGGCTGGCAGGGTTCGCCCTCGGCGTTCAACAGCAGCACCTGGGCGCCGGGAACCGCCACGCCGATGGCGCCCATCTTGGCGTCAATCATGTGCGGCGGCAGATAGGCCGAGCGCAGGGTCTCGGTGGTGCCGTACATCAGGTACAAGTCGGCGCCCTCGATCTGCGACCGCACTTCGCTCAGCACGCTGGCCGGACAATGGCCGCCCGCGTTGGTCAGGTAGCGCAGCGAGAAATCGGACGCGGCGACGCCCAGCTCGGGCAGGGCGCGGGTGAAGTCGCGCCAGAAATTGGGAATGCCCGCCAGGCCGGTGATTTCGTTGGCGGCCAGCTCACGGATGACGTCACCCATCAGCACCGATTGCGAGATGCGGTAGCAGCCGCCGCAATGGACCATGCACAGCAACTGGTTCAGGCCGTAGCCGAAGGCCAGCGGCAGGATGGCCAGGACACGCTCGCCGGGGCGGTTGCCCAGATAGCGCACGGTGCTTTCGGTCCAGCGCAGCAGGCTGGCGTTGGAATGCATGACGCCCTTGGGCTGGCCCGACGAGCCCGAGGTGAAGATGATGGCGCCCAGATCCATGGGCGACGGAGTCGGCGGGGTGATGCGGATGCTGGGCGGTGCGATGGTCAGCAACTCTTCCTGGACGATGACGCCGCCGGGCGGCGCCACGTAATCCTCGCACCGCGCCATCTGGGCGGCGACGCCCTTGCCGGTCAGGAAGAAGGTGGGGCGCAGATAGCGCAGGGCATAGGCCACCTGGGCGGGCTTCCACAGCCGGTTCAGCGAGGCGAACACCGCGCGGCAGGCCGACAGCGCGAACAGCAAGGCGGGCTCGACCGTGTCGCGGCCGACCATCACCGCCACCCGGTCGCCGGGCTTGACGCCGCGCGCCAGCAGCTTGTCGCGCAACTCGTTCACCTGGGCCAGCAGCGCGGCATAGGTGATGGTGGTGGCGCCATGCTCGATGGCCGGGGCGTGGGGGTGAAGCGAGGCGGTCTCGGCCAGGACTTCATAGAGATTGCGAGAAGACATGGGGACGTTCTCCGTCGAATTCGGGGGCTGATTGACGTGAAGGTGCGGAAGGATCAGAGGCCGACGGCCTTGCCCAACAGGGCGAAGGACGTGGTGATCGGGGCCAGGCCGTGCAGGCTGGTGAAGGCGCCGGTGCACAGCACCCAGGCCAGGGTCAGAGCCCCTGCGGCCAGGGAATAGGCCCAATGACCGGTCTTCCACGACTTGAAATGCTGACGGCGGAAGCGGTCCCAATAGCGGTAGATGGTGACGCCCACCGCGTGCCACATGCCCCACAGGATCCAGTGCGGGCTGGCGGCGTGCCACACGCCCATCACGAAGAAGGACGAGAACAGCGCCACGTTGGGCCGCCGGGTGCGGGCCAGCACCGGCATGTAGACATAGGACTGGCACCACTGGGCCAGGCTGATGTGCCAGCGGCGCCAGTAATCGGACATGTTGGTGGCCAGGAACGGGAAGGCGAAATTCTCGACGATCTTGAAGCCGAACAGCCGCGACAGGCCGATGGCAAGGTCGGAATAGCCGCTGAAATCGCAATACAGGATCAGATAGGTGACGCCCAGATAGCGCCAGGTGTCGAGCACCGTCAGGCCATCGACGCCGACCGCCACCGCGTCCGGGGTCTGACCCAACGCGTACAGCGCGGGCAGCACGGTCTTGGAGATGAAGAACACCTTCACCAGACCCCACAGCACGCGGTTGGCGCCGATGGTCAGGTCGTCCAGGCCGACCTTGTCGGACCGGCCCGCCAGGAAGCGGTCGGCGCGCTCGATGGGACCGGCGATCCAGATGGGGAAGAAGAAGGCGTACAGGAAGTACTCGGCGGCGGTCATCTTGGGCAGCATGCCGCGCTGGCATTCCACCAGGACGTGGATCAGCCGGAACGACAGGAAGCTGATGCCCAGCGGAAAGCCCACCGACGACACCCAACCGGCGGCGCCGGGCGGCAGGTACTTGAACAGGATAAGATTGCCCACCACCAGGGCGACACCCACCCACAGCAGGCGGGTGCGGGCGGCGCCCTCCAGACGGGCGGCGGCGGCCAGCATCAGATAGACGGCCACCACCTCGGCGGCCAGCCAGGCGCCGCCCACCGGGTTCAGGTACAGGATCAGGGCCAGGGACAGCGCCGCCAGGGCGATGGCGCGCAATTGCGGGGTCAGGCGCAGGTTGGCGCCCGCGACCAGGGGCACGATGCCCCAGAAGGCAAGGGACTGGAACATGGGATCAGAACCCCTGGTACTTGAAGATGGCGGCGCCCGAGCTGAGGGCCAGCATGGCGGCGGCGGCGAAGAACACGGCCGATCCCAGGACCAGCCCGGCGGCGATTTGCTTGAGGATGCTCATCACAGTTTTCCGGCGATGTCGGTCAGGAACGCGTCGGTGAACAGCTCCTTGCCCTGGCGGGACGACAGGTGGGACCAGTCGTAGAAGTGTTCCTCGGACAGCACGTTGCGGACGTTGCTGTTGACGTAGGTGCAGCCTTCCTCGGCACAGAAGCGGTGCAGATTGGCCACATGGGTGGGATAGAAATCGGGACCGGTGGCCTGGGCCAGGGCGCGCGGGTTCAGCGGGATTTCCAGCAGAACCACGTTCCACGGCAGGTTGTTGTCCTTCACCCAGCGCAGGATGCGGCGGTACGGCGCGATGTTGGCCGGGAAGTTCTTGTCATAGGTGGACAGACGCTTGGCCAGGGTCTGGGTGTCCTTACCCCAGGATTCGGCATCCTGGTGACCGCGGCTGATATAGGTCTGCACGTCGTTCTGCGGCGCCCGCCCGATCACCAGATTGGCGGCGAAGCTGTGGGCGCGGGCCACATAGAATTGCAGATTGTCCAGCAAATAGACGCCGGTGCTCTGCGGAACCCGCAGGCCCAGGGCCTCGGCTTCGCGGCGGATGCCGTCGTTGCTGAAGGCCAGGCGGGGGTGATCCAGCAGGTTCTGCAATTCGCCGCCCGACGCCGCCATGCGCGACGGGCTGACCGCCAGAACCAGCGTGCCCTTGCCCTGCGGCGCGATCTCGTAGACCAGGCCAGCGGCTTCCAGCGGCGACTGGCCGCCGGTGGACAGGTTGACCACCGGTACGTCGCGGCCCACGCGCTGTTTCAGCAAGGCGGCGATGTCGGCGGACGGCAGCAGGCCTTCGCGCATGGCCGCCGTGCCCACCAGCACCAGCGCCGGGCGGCCCTGGGCGGTGGCGGCGAAACGCTTGGCCTCGATCGAGACGAAGGCGTAATCGTCGATGGAATCCCGCGGCCAATAGCGCGTGGTGGCGCCGTCCCGCAGGTAATCCGGGGTGATGGTCAGGGCGGCGGCAACGGTCAGCGCCAGCGCGGCAGCGGCGGCACTCGCCGTCACCACCCGCGATTTCAGCGCGGCCGTGAAGAACCCGGCCAGGGTCTTCCCGGCGGGATGGGTGCCCATGTAGGGGGTGCTCATTGCGCACCTCGGTGCGTAACGCGGTAAGGAAAAAAGTCGTGCCCGGGCAGGCCAGCGCTGCCGGTTGAGAATCTCGGAATCATTGTAAAATCTCCAATGCGCTCGTCATAGCGGAGGCGCCATCGAATGTGCGAACCGTATAGGGTGTTTAACCGATAGTCAAACACTATTTGCGGGAAACGAGACAAAAGTATGTAAATTTTTAACCGTATGAATGTGCATTGTATACACTTGTAACGGGTTATTTCGGACGTGAGTATGGGGCCGATGCCCTTCCGGTATCGGGTTTCAGGAGGAAATTCTCTTTTTGAGAGTGATTCTGGGCGGCCCAAAGGGGGCTGCCGCATCACGATTCCTGATGCCGGATCGGGTCCGAAAGATCAGGGAAAGCGCGTCAGTGCTGGGCCAGGGACAGCAGGCTGTCGCCCAGGGAATCGGCCATGCGGCGGATGGCCGCGTTGCCGCCCGGAGTCACCGCCATGGCAAGCGACACATCCTCAAGTTGCGGCATGCCGTCCATGGGGTACAGGGCATTGTCGCGGCGCAGGATGGTGGCGGGCAGGGCGGTGACGCCGATGCCGTCGCCGACGGCACGGCGCAGGGAATCCATGCTGGGGGTGGTGAACACCATCTGGTGGGAAATTCCGGCTTCGCGCAGGGCATTCAGCATGGCGCGGCGATAGACGCAGCCCTCGGGGAAGGCCACCAGCGGCAAGCTGCCGCTGTCATGCCGGGTGAAACTGGGCGATGCCGCCCAGGCCATCTTCAGGTTCATCAGGGCGCTGCCGAGGCCGTCCGGCGTCGATTGCTTGTAGAACGCCAGATCCAGATCACCGGCCTCGCACCGGCTGCGCAGGCGGTCGGACACGTCGGTTTCGATTTCCACCGCCAGATCGCCGACCAGCGGCCGGATATGGGCCAGCGCCTCGTCAAAGCCCATGTCCAGGAAATCGGCGGGCAGGCCCAGGCGGACCCGCACGCATTCCTGGCGGTCGGACAGGTCGCGCAGGGCGGCGTCGTTCAGGCCGATGATCTGCCGGGCATAGCCCAGCAGCTTCTGGCCTTCGGGGGTCAGTTCGATGATGCGGCCCTGGCGGCGCACCAGCAGCGACACCCCCAGCGACAGCTCCAGGCGGCGCAGGCGCAGGGAAATGGCGGATTGGGAACGGCCGATGGTCTCTCCGGCCCGGGAAAAGCTCATGCTGTCGACGATGGCCACGAATGCCCGCAGCCCGTCCATGTCCATGCTTTCCATCATTCCCATGACCACCCGTTCACCCTGCCCGCTTGTCACGGTCTATACATCGCTGGTGACGGCGGGCGCGTCAATCGCCTTTTAGGCGTGACGGATACCCCTTTGGCGCAGGACAGCGATGCGTCAGGGATCAGATGCGGCGCAGGTTTACCACAAAATCATCAACCGTTTGTTGCATTCCGTCCGATTGCGCCTTCAGCCGTTCGGCGGCGACGCGGACCATTTCGGCGGCGTTGACGGTGTCCTCGGTGCCGTGGCGCAGGCTGGCCATATTGGCGGCCACGTCCGAGGTGCCCAGCGCCGCACTCTGGGCGCTGCGGGTGATTTCGCTGGTGGCGACGGCCTGCTGTTCGGCGGCGGCGGCGACGGCGGTGGTGATGGTGTTGACCTCGACGATGGTCTTGCCGATGCCGCGGATGGCGGTGACGGCCTCGCCGGTGGCGGTCTTGATGCTGTTGATCTGGCTGGTGATGTTCTCGGTGACCTTGGAGGTCTGGTTGGCCAGGGCCTTGACTTCGGCGGCGACCACGGCGAAGCCCTTGCCGGCGTCGCCGGCGCGCGCCGCCTCGATGGTGGCGTTCAGCGCCAGCAGGTCGGTCTGGTGGGCGATCTGGAAGATCATGGACACCATCTCGCCGATCTGCTCGACCGCCTTGAGCAGGCTGGCGACGGTGCCGTCGGTTTCTGCCACTTCGGTGGTGGCGCGGCGGACCACGTCGGACGACAGGCGCACCTGCTGCGACACTTCATTGATCGAGCTGGACAGTTCCTCGGTGGCGGCGGCGACGGTCTCGACCGCGCACGAGGTCTGTTCGACGCCGGTGGCGGCCTTGGCCGAGGCGGCGGACGTCACTTCGGCGGTGCCGGTCATGGCGTGCGAGGTGGCGTTCAGTTCGTCGGCGGCATTGCCCAGTTCGTGCAACATGCTTTCCAGCTGCTGCTGGAAGGCGTTGATATGGGCGGAGATCTTTCCGGCGCGGGCCAACTGGTTGGTGGTCTCGCGGTGCTGTTGTTCCTCCAGGGCGCGGGCGGCGACCATGCTGTCCTTGAAGGTCCCCAGCGCGCGGGCCATGGCACCCACTTCGTCACCGCGGTCGGTGTCGGGCACCGGCGCGTCAAGCTGGCCGCCCGCCAGTACGGTCATGGTGCGGGTCAGGCCGGAAATGGGGGTGGCGATCTGGCGCGAGATGATCACGGCAGCCAGGATCGACGCCAGCGACACCAGCACGGCGACGATGATCTGCTGGCGGCTTGAGGCCTTGCCCTGTTCGCGCAGCGCGGTGACCACGGTGTTGCGCTCGCTCTCCAGCGCCGAATTCAGGGTGTCCAGCGCCTTGCGCAGCTTCCAGAAATGGGTGTCGGCGTCGCCGACCATGATGACGCCGTAGGTGGCATCGGTCGAGCCGATGTCGATGGCGACCGTGGCGGCGTCCTGATAGGCCTTGAACAGCTTGGGCATCTCGGGGACCGAGGCGATGGCGGTCTTGGTGGCCATGGCGGCGGTCAGGGCGGTCTCCAGCGCCTTCTGCTTTTCCTTGAGGGCGAGGGTGTCGCGCTCAAGCTTCTTCTTGTCGTTCTCGTTGGCCCCGGCGGAAATCAGGGCGAACAGATGGGCGTGGAACAGCGCGATGGAATCCTTCAGCTCCAGCCCCTGCTGCACCTCGGCGAACACCACGTCGTTGAGGGTGTTGAGCCGGGTTTCCGTGCCCGAGGCGTTGACCAGCCCCAGGATCGCCACCGCCACCAGGGCGATGATGGCGGTCAACGGGGACAGGACCACCTTGAACATGAGGGGGATGTCGCTGAACTTCTTCATTTCGGGAGCGCCCTTCCACCAAGCCTTAAATAATTCGCCCCGACGGTCCGCATGGGCCGCCGGGGCGATGGCCGCGACTTACTTGTAGTAGCCGGAACCGCAAGCGTACTTGCCCTTGACCAGCTCGGAATAGATGGCCTTGGGTTCGACCTTGTTGGTGGTGGGGTTCGGCCACTTGTATTCGACCCAGCCCTTACCCTCGGCCTTGACCTTGTCGAAGATCAGCTGGTTGACCATCAGGCCGTCCGGGTCCTTGAAGCCCAGCACGTTCTTGCCGCGCAGGGCCGGGTTGCCGCCATGGGCGACGTTGGTGGCGTTGTCGATCTGGTGGCAGAAGATGTACAGCTCACCCTTGATCCATTCGGTGCTGGCCTTGTCCGAGAAATCGGCGAAGGCCTTTTCCTCGCCGACCTTGTCCACATAGGCGACGGCCTTCTTCACGAACGCGATCACCTCATCGGCCTTGGGGCCGGTCTGGGCCAGGGCCGGAGCAGAGATCAGGGCGGCGACGGTGGCGACGCCAGCGAAGCGAAGCATGGAACGCAGCATTCTATTCCCCTTTGGTTACGCGGTTGTAATACGGGATGAAGAATTCGGGGCGCCCTGGGCGGCGCGGCCGGAGGCGGCGGACAGCACCGACCGTTCCACCAGCGAGGCCAGAAGAACCGGGGTTTCCACCATGGAATAATGTCCGGCCTCGGCCACCACGGCGACGTCAAGACGGGTGAAGGCGCGGCGCAGCGCGGGCTCCAGCGCGGCGCGGCCGTAATAGGCGATATCGTGGGCGCCGACGATCAGGGTCGCCGGTTGGCTCAGCCCCACGGCCTTGTCGGAAAAATCATTGCCGGTGAACATGTCCAGATAGCCGTACATGGCGGCGGGCTGGGCGCGCCGCGCCATCGCCACCTTGCGTTCCAGCCAGCCGGGGCCATAGCGGTTGCCGGTGCGGGCGGTCACCGCCGCCCGCAGGGCGTTGTCGTCGGTGATCACCGCCCGCAGCTTGGCCAGGGCGGTGGCGTCGGCCTTGAAGCCGGTGGCGGGCACCGGCGAGATGGCGACCACGCTGCGCACCCGGTCCGGCCAGCGGGCGGCCATGTACTGCGCCAGCATGCCGGTCATGGAATGGCCGACCACATGGAAGGTGGCGGCGCCCTGGGCATCCATCAGGGCGACGATATCCTCGGCCGCCTCGGTCAGCGAATAGCTGCCGCTCAGGTCCCGCGACAGGCCATAGCCGCGCAGATCGGCAAAGACCCAGCGGGCGGCGCCAGAGGACAGATAGGGCAGGGCATCGTCGTAATTGCCATGGTCGCCCAGCCATTCATGCATGACCACTACGGTCTCGGGACCGTTGCCGACAATTGTATGTCCCAGCAGGCGGTCGGCGGGGCGGGAGGTGCAGGCGGCGAGGCCCAGGGCGGAGGCGCCGGTCAGGAAGGCGCGGCGGGGAATGGCTGTGTGCATCGGGCCGTCGGATAGGGTGTTCAAATCAGCGGCGCCAATGATGCTGAGGGTGGATGCTCCTGTGAAATGAGTTATCGAGCATTGAATATTGGCGCACGGCATATTCCATTGATTGTAAATATGATCACCTTCCCCGCGATGTGCGTGAGGTCTGGCCGCGGGCGCTTTCTCATCCAATAGGAGAAAAACCGATATTAGTGACTATTGGGTGTAAATGATGACGCATTGGTAATGGTGGGTGGGGTTTTTCAGCAGAGTGGGTAGGATAATCGTCATGTTAACGGGTGGGGTGGTTCCAGCCCTAATTCAGAATTTTTATATCTAGCTGAATAAAAAGAAATTATTGAAATCGCGAGCATCGTTTGGTTTTTGCGAAAGAGAATATTTTCCCATTGACGTATACGGAATCAAATTGCTCATTAGGGAATAAGGCGCCTCGGAAAGGTATAATTGGCGGTTGAAGCCGCTCCACCGGGATGCCTGGAGGCAACGCAAGGTCCAGGAGTGTTCCGTGCTTCAAAATTGGTTCTCTGCCGCGCGGCGCGGGCAGATGGCGAACCCGTGCGCCCGGGCGGCGCGGCGGGGCGCCCCATACGCCGTGTTTGCCGCTCTGCTGATTGCGGCCCCGGCCTGGGCGGAAACGTCGGTCAAGGACGCCCAGGTCATCGTCAAGGCCATCGGCTTTCAGGCGGTCAAGCCCAGCGGCGAGGTCAAGGTGGCGGTGGTGTTCGACCCCGCCCAGCCCGATTCGGTCAAGGATGCCGAGCAGGCCAAGGCGGCGCTGGAAGGCGCCAAGGCCCCGGCGTTGACACCGGTGCCGGTGCTGGTGCCGGTCGGGCAACTGGCCGCGCTGGAAAGCTGCCAGCTGGTGTTCGTCACCGCAGCCACCGGTGCGGCGCGTGACGCCATCTTCGAGGCGGCGAAAGGGCGCAAGCTGCTGACCGTGTCCACCGACGCGGCCTGTGCCCAGGCGGGCAAGTGTGTGATGGCGGTGAAAAGCGAACCGCGCGTCGAGATTCTGGTCAACCGCGCCGCGGCGCAGGCCAGCTCGGTCGAATTCACCACCGCCTTCCGCATGATGATCTCGGAGATCTGAGGCCATGAGCAAGCCCCTCGCCCTTCTGCTGGCCGGCAGTGCCCTGGCCGCCACCTTCCCCGCCGCCGTGCGCGGCCAAACCATCGATTACGGTGCCCTGGAACAGGTGTTCGGCGAACCGGTCACCACCAGCGCCACCGGCAAGCCGCAGCGCGCCACCGAGGTACCGCTGTCCATGACCATCATTTCCGCCGACGACATCCGCCGGGCGGCGGCGGTGGATATTCCCGGCATCCTGCGCGAATACAGCGATCTGGATGTGTGGCAGTTCAGCCGCGGTGCCTCGGATGTCTCGGTGCGCGGCTACAACCAGGCCTATTCACCGCGTCTGCTGGTGCTGGTCAACGGCCGTCAGGTCTATCTGGACCATTACGCCATGACGGCGTGGAACACCCTGCCGGTGCAACTGGCGGAAATCCGCCAGATCGAAGTGGTGAAAGGGCCCAACACCGCGCTGTTCGGCTTCAACGCCGTGGGTGGCGTCATCAACATCATCACTTACAACCCGCTGTATGACGATGTGAACGCCGCCACGATCCGTGTCGGCACCGACGGTTACCGCGAGGCCGGGGCGGTGGGCACCGCCAAGCTGTTCGGCGGCAAGCTGGGCGCCCGCCTGTCGGCCAGCGGCTTCGATGCCGACGAATTCGACACCGGCGGCGAAAGCTTCCAGGCGCCCTATCGCCATGCGCCGCAACGCCGGGCGCTGAACATGGACACCCTGGCCCAGCTTGGCCCCGACACCCAGGTGGGGGTCGAGTTGTCGCAAAGCCAGGTGCAGCAGAACGAGTTCATTCCCAATTTCGCCATCACCGCCAACGATTACACCGTGCGCTCGGCCAAAAGCACGGTGACCTCGGCCACCGGCATCGGGCTGGTGGAGGGCACCGCCTATGTGAACAGTGCCAAGATTTCGTTCAACGCGCCGCAGCTCTATCCGCGCCAGTTCACTGTCGAGAATACGGTGATGGTCGCCAAGCTGCAGGATCTGTTCAAAATCGGCGCCGCCCATTCCTTCCGCGTGGCGGGCGAGTTCCGCCACAACGAGATGAACACCGCCCCCGGCACCGGTTCGAACAGCGGTGGCGCCGCCACCATCGCCTATGACGTCTATTCCGCCGCCGGCATGTGGGATTGGACGGTGAGCCCCAAGCTGAACATCACCACGGCGGCGCGCCTGGACCATCTGGTGTTGGAGCGCTCGGGCGGCAAGGATACCGCCAATCCCTACAGCAATGCGGATTACGACCGTACCCTGACCGAGCCCAGCGCCAATCTGGGGCTGGTGTACAAGGCCACCGACAAGGATTCGTTCCGCGCCTCGGTGGCGCGCGGCGTCCAGGTGCCCAGCCTGTTGGAACTGGGCTATGAAAGCCGCAATTCCACCGGGTCGGTGCTGGGCATCGGCAATCCGGATCTGGACCCGACCATCGTCACCAATGCCGAGATCGGCTATGACCGCCTGGTGCCGGAAATCGGCGGCAAGGGCTCGGTGACGCTGTTCTATCAGTTGACCGAGGATATCAAGGCCTCGCCCGGCCTGGATTTCATCCGCACCGCGCCGATCCGCGTCACCCAGTTCCAGAACATCGGCGATTCCACCGCTATCGGCACCGAATTGGGGCTGAAGGGCAGCAGCCCCGACGGCTGGCGCTGGGGGGCTGATTACCGGCTGGAATTCGTGTCCGAGGATTTGTCCAAGGACAACGGCCGCTCGACCCTGGGCGCCCTGGTGTCCGATCCCACCTATCCGGTGATGTTCGAGAAGGGTACGCCCCACCATCTGCTGAGCGGCCGCGTCGGCTATACCCTGGGGCAGTGGGAAATGGATTTGTTCGGGCGCTATTCCGCCGCCTACGACATGCCCTACGCCTCGTCCCAGGCCTCGGCGGCGGTGTATGGCTCGCAGCATGTGGCGGGGTACGTCACCGTCGATGCCCGCCTGGGCTACACCCTCACCGAAAACCTGACCGTGGCGGTGCAGGGGACCTCCATCAACCTGTCGGAACATGACGAAACCTCTGGCTCGGCCGCGGAACGCCAATTGTTCCTGACCGTGTCCAGCAAGTTCTGACGTGAACGGAGGACGGGGCCATGGTTCGCATTCCCTATCGCCTGGCCGATTTGCCCCTGGTGGTGAAATTCGCCGTGGCCCCGCTGATCGCCGTGGCGCTGATGGGCTGTCTGGCCCTGGTCGGCGCCTCGGGCATGGACGGCATGGTGCGGCAGACGGAAACCATCGTCGGCCGTAACCTGGAGGGCGCCCTGCTGCTGTCGGGCGCCAACACCGCCCTGCGCAAGGCCGATGCCGACATGTACCGGCTGCTGACCCAATACGCGGTGGCGCCGTTGCCCGCCGACCAATTGGCGGAGCGACTGGCGGCCTTGGGCAAGCAGGTGGCGGCCATCGCCGCCACCCTGGCCGATTTCCGCGACCGTTTCGCCGATGACGAGCAGAAGCTGGTGATCGGCGAGACGCTCAAGGAATTGAGCAATATCCAGGGCGCGGTCGAGGTGGTCGGCGCCATGCTGGAGATCGATTTCGCCAGTGCCGGGTCGTTTCTGGCGCCGTTCCAGGACAATTTCACCCGCACCGCCCGCACCATCGACCAGTTGGTGGCCTCGGCGCGGTCGGATTCGCGGCTGCGGGCCGAGGGTGCGGCCATCGCCGCCCACAAGGTGGTGGCGCTGTTCACCGCCACCACCATCGCTGCCGTCATCGTGGTGGCGCTGGCGGCGTGGGGGGTGGGCGGTAATACCGGCCGCTCGGTGGGACGCATCGCCCAGGCCACCCTGGCGTTGTCCAAGGGCGACACCCGGGGCGATCTGGCGGCCTTGGCGCGGCGCGACGAATTGGGCGCCATCGTCGACTCGCTGGTGGTGTTCCGCGAACACATCGTCGAGCGCGCCCAGTTCCAGCAGAAGCAGGACGAGATGCGGGCGCGTGGCGAGGCCGAGAAACGCGCCGCCCTGGCCCAGGTGGTCGAGGCTTTCCGCGCTTCGGTGCACAAGGTGGTGGAGCAAGTGGCCGACACCGCCCGCGCCCTGCACGCCAGTTCGCGCATCATGGTGGACGCGGTGGCGCTGTCGGCGGAGCGTGGCGGCGAGGCGGCGGAATCCTCGCGTCAGGCCAGCGAGAACGTCTACGCGGTGGTGGAAACCGCCAACGCCCTGTCGCGCTCCATCAACGAGGTGACGCGGCAGGTGGTGCGGTCCGCCGACAGTGCGGCGCGGGCGCGGCAATCGCTGGAAGCCACCGGCAGCCGGGTGGACGAACTGGCCGACACCGCCAGCCGCATCAGCCAGATCGCCACCTTCATCGACCGCATCGCCGCCATGACCAACCTGCTGGCCATGAACGCCACCATCGAGGCGGCACGGGCGGGCGAGGTCGGCAAGGGCTTTGCCGTGGTGGCGGGCGAGGTCAAGGAACTGGCCACCCAGACCACCCAGGCCACCGGCGAGATTTCCGGCCAGATCGGCGCCATCCAGGACGGCACCCATGCGGTGGTGCGCGAGATCGACGCCTTCGAGGCGGTGGTGGGCGAATTGTCGGCCATCGCCGCCAGCGTGTCCTCGGCCATGGCCGAGCAGGACACCGCCACCCTGTCCATCGTCGCCAACGTGCGCGATGCCGCCGAGCGCTCGGCCCTGGTGGTGGAGCGGCTGAGCGCCGTCACCGATTCCGCCCATGCGGCGGGCGAGGCCACCCGCTCGGTGGCCGATGCCGCCGGGCATCTGGCCGATCTGGCCGACACTCTGACCCGGTCGGTGGACGATTTCGTGGCGCGGCTGTCCACCGGCTGACCGTCAAAGCAAAACGGCCGGGCTTTCGCCCGGCCGTTCGCCCGTCGGAGGTGCCGTCCGTTTACGCGGCGGCTTTCTTCTTCTTGAGCAGCTCCAGGATTTCAGCAGCGGCCTTGGGGATGTTGGTGCCCGGGCCGTAGACGGCGGCGACGCCCGCCTTGTACAGGAATTCATAATCCTGATGCGGGATGACGCCGCCGGTGACCACCAGGATGTCGCCCGCACCCTGCTTCTTCAAATCCTCGATCAGGGCCGGAACCAGGGTCTTGTGACCGGCGGCCAGGGACGAGGCGGCGACGATATGCACGTCGTTCTCGACCGCCTGGCGGGCGGCTTCTTCCGGGGTCTGGAACAGCGGGCCGACGTCCACGTCGAAGCCGATATCGGCGAAGGCGGTGGCGATGACCTTGGCGCCGCGGTCGTGGCCGTCCTGGCCCATCTTGACCACCAGCATGCGCGGGCGGCGGCCTTCTTCCTTGGCGAAGGCCTCGATGTCGGCCTTCAGCTTGGCGAAGGCCTCGTCACCCTGATAGACGCCGCCATAGACGCCCGAGATGGTGCGGTTGACGGCGCGGTGGCGGGTGAAGGACTTCTCCAGCGCGTCCGAGATTTCGCCGACGGTGGCGCGGGCGCGGGTGGCGACCACGGCCAGTTCCAGCAGATTGCCCTCGCCCGATTCGGCGGCCTTGGTCAGCGCCGCCAGGGCGGCATCCACCTGGGCCTGATCGCGGGTGGCCTTGATCTGCTTGAGGCGGGCGATCTGGGATTCGCGGACCTTGGCGTTGTCCACGTCCAGGATCTCGATGGGGGCTTCCTCGGCCGGCTGGTACTTGTTGACGCCGACCACCACTTCCTCGCCGCGGTCGATGCGGGCCTGACGGCGGGCGGCGGCTTCCTCGATCTTCATCTTGGGCATGCCGGACTCGACGGCCTTGGTCATGCCGCCCAGTTCCTCGACTTCCTGGATCAGCTTCCAGGCTTCCTCGGCGATGGCGTGGGTCAGGCTTTCCACATAATACGAACCGGCCAGCGGATCGACCACATGCGGGATGCCGGTCTCTTCCTGGATGATCAGCTGGGTGTTGCGGGCGATGCGGGCCGAGAACGGGGTCGGCAGGGCGATGGCTTCGTCCAGCGCGTTGGTGTGCAGCGACTGGGTGCCGCCCAGCACGGCGGCCATGGCCTCGATGGTGGTGCGGACGACGTTGTTATAGGCGTCCTTCTCCGTCAGCGACACGCCCGAGGTCTGGCAATGGGTGCGCAGCGCCATGGACGCGGGCTTCTGCGGGTCGAACTGCTTGATGATGCGGGCCCACAACAGGCGGCCGGCGCGCATCTTGGCGATTTCCATGAAGAAGTTCATGCCGATCGCCCAGAAGAACGACAGGCGCCCGGCGAAATCGTCGATCTTCAGGCCACGGCCCAGGGCGGCGCGAACGTATTCCAGGCCGTCGGCCAGGGTGAAGGCCAGCTCCTGCACCGCGGTCGCGCCAGCTTCCTGCATGTGGTAGCCGGAAATGGAGATGGAGTTGAACTTCGGCATGTTCTTCGACGTGTAGTCGATGATGTCCGCGATGATCCGCATGCTGGGGGCGGGCGGATAGATATAGGTGTTGCGGACCATGAACTCCTTGAGGATGTCGTTCTGGATGGTTCCCGACAACAGCTCCTGGCTGACGCCCTGCTCCTCGGCGGCGACGATGTAGCCCGCCAGCACCGGCAGAACGGCGCCGTTCATGGTCATGGACACCGACATCTTGTCCAGCGGGATGCCGTCGAACAGGATCTTCATGTCCTCGACGGAATCGATGGCCACACCGGCCTTGCCGACGTCGCCGACCACGCGCGGATGATCGCTGTCATAGCCGCGATGGGTGGCCAGGTCGAAGGCGACCGAGATGCCCTGCTGACCGGCGGCCAGATTGCGGCGGTAGAAGGCGTTGGATTCCTCGGCGGTGGAGAAACCGGCGTACTGGCGCACGGTCCACGGGCGGGCGGAATACATGGTGGCGCGGGGGCCGCGCAGGAACGGCGGGAAGCCCGGCAGGGTGTCCAGGGTCTCCAGACCTTCCAGGTCGGCGGCGGTATAAAGCGGCTTGACCAGAATGCCTTCCGGCGTCTCCCAGTTCAGGGTCTCCGGCGACTTGCCCTTAAGGTCCTTGGACGCCAGCGCATCCCAATCGGCAAGGGTCTTCTTGGCAAAATCGGTCATGTCCTCTCCTCCTGGTTTCCCGCGTCCTCGTATCCGGGAGCGCAGGAGTATAACCCCAGGGTGGCATTTCGTCCATGCGCCCAAGTAATTTCCTTGCGCAATATGGGCATGCGCAAGTGGTGGTGTTACCACATAACCACAGTGCCGGAGGGTGCTTTCGTGCCCTTGACGGCGCGCCGTGCCGGGCTCAGGTTGCTACTCATGGCTTTTCTCGACCACATCACCGCCTGCAACCGGCACCATCCCGAACGCTTCCTGCCCTTCATCGTCGCCGGGCAGCGGGTGGGGGCCATCCGTCGCGACCTGTTGCCGCTGTTGGCCGACGGTCCGTTCGATCTGGGCGAGGAGGCGGTGTGGCTGAGCGACCGTCTCGACACCCCCGCCGCCCGCACCGAGGCCGTGGCGGAATATTGCGTGGCGCTGGCCGGGCGGGCGGGCACGCCCAAGCTGAAGGGCGAGTGGTATCGCGTCTCCACCGATTGGGCGGCGGTGCCGGTGATGGCGATCGACCGCGCCGTGGTCAGCCTGTTCGGGGTGCGGGCCTATGGCATCCACGTCAATGGTCTGTGCGGCGATGGCCGCCTGTGGATCGCCAAGCGTGCCGCCGATCGGGCGGTGGCGCCGGGCAAGCTGGACAATCTGATCGCCGGGGGTCAGCCCGCCGGTCTGGGGCTGATGGACAATCTGGTTAAGGAAGCGGCCGAGGAAGCGGACATTTCCGAAGCCCTGGCCCGCACCGCCCGCCCGGTGGGCACCATCTCTTATTGCCACGAGGATCAGTGGGGCCTGAAGCCCGACACCATGTTCTGCTTCGATCTGCGCCTGCCCGATGGTTACGTGCCGCGCAACACCGATGGCGAGATCGAGGATTTCCGGGTGATGAGCCTGGACGAGGTGGCGGCGCGGGTGCGCGACACCGACGATTTCAAGTTCAACGTCAATCTGGTGCTGATCGACCTGCTGATCCGCCACGGCCATCTGTGCCCCGACCGCGAGCCGGATTATCTGGCGATCGTGCGCGGGTTGCGGCAGGGTGGGTTGGAATCCTAATTTTCCACCTTGTGCGACGCACAAAATGGAATATTATTACCGGCAAATGATTTTCCCGGTAAGAGGATTGCGTTTCCCATGACCATCAAGCCGCCCAAGAAGTTCTTCGAGCCGCTGGCCATCGGTGCCCCCGCCCCCTATCGCGAGGTGCCGGTGACGCTGGAGCGCATGATCCACTTCTTCCCGCCGCATGTGGAAAAGATGCGGGCCAAGGTGCCCGAGATGGCGCGCAATGTGGACGTGCTGCTGGGCAATCTGGAAGACGCCATTCCCGCCGATGCCAAGGAAGCGGCCCGCGCCGGGTTCGTCGAGGTGGCGAAGAACGCCGATCTGGGCGGCTGTTCGTTGTGGACCCGCGTCAATTGCCTGAACAGCCCGTGGTTTCTGGACGACGTCACCACCATCGTGGCCGAGGCGGGCGACACGGTGGACGTGATCATGTTGCCCAAGGTGGAAGGCCCCTGGGACATCCATTACCTGGACCAGTTGCTGGCGCAGTTGGAGGCCAAGCATCAGGTCAAGCGCCCGATCATGATTCACGCCATCCTGGAAACCGCCCTGGGTGTGGAAAACGTCGCCGCCATCGCCCAGGCCAGCCCGCGCATGCACGGCATGAGCCTGGGGCCGGCCGATCTGGCCGCTTCGCGCGGCATGAAGACCACCCGCGTCGGCGGCGGTCATCCGTTCTACGGCGTGTTGCAGGATGCCCAGGGCGATGCCCCGCGCACCCTGTTCCAGCAGGATCTGTGGCACTACACCGTCGCCAAGATGGTGGATGCCTGCCAATCCGCCGGGATCAAGGCGTTCTATGGCCCGTTCGGCGATTTCTCGGATTCGGCGGCGTGCACGGCGCAGTTCCGCAACGCCTTCCTGTTGGGCTGCGCCGGGGCGTGGTCGCTGCACCCCAGCCAGATCGACATCGCCAAGGCGGTGTTCAGCCCCGACGTGAACGAAGTTCTCTTTGCCAAGAAAATCCTGGACGCCATGCCCGACGGCACCGGCGCCGTGATGATCGATGGCAAGATGCAAGATGACGCCACCTGGAAACAGGCCAAGGTGATCGTCGACCTCGCCAAGCGCGTGGCTGCCAAGGACCCGGTCCTGGCGGAACAATACGGCCTGTAAATTCCCCGTGCCTCAGTGGGAAATCCCTTGCGGCCGCCGGGCAACCGGCGGCCGTTTTTTTGCCGTCTTGACCGCAAGGCCGCTTTGCCGATAGCACGGGCGTCATGACCCACGCCATTCCGCCTCGCTTCCGTCCCCACCCCGTCAACCCCGCCGATCAGCCGGGCTGGCTGGGGTGGTCGCTGAATTTCTTCGGCAATGATGGCGGCCAGAACCCCCATGTGGATTTGACGCTGCAATTGGATGTCACCGCCGGGTGGGCGCGGTACGAGGCGGTGCGGCAGCGGGGCGAGCCCACGGCATCGTTCTTCGCCTTCCTGGTCTGGCATCTGCTGTGCAGTCTGGCCGCCCATCCGTCGTTCAATCTGCGCAAGGTCGGCGGCCAATGGTATCGGGTGGACAATCCACCGCTGTTCGTGCCGGTGGCGGTGGGTGGCGACGCCCGCTTTCAGTCGCTGGTGCTGGAAGACGTCTATGGCATGGATTACGCCGATTTCGCCGCCGCCTATGGGGCGCAACTGGCGCTGGCCCGCTCGCCCGATGCGCCGTCTTCGGAACCCGAAATTTTCACCCTGGCGCATTTCGTCGGCAATCTGCCCAATCTGCGCTTCACCGGCATGACCCTGCATTGGCGGCCCGACCAGATGGTCGGGCAAAGCTTCTTCTATTTCGGCCAGCGCTATCAGCAGGACGGGCGCATGATGATCCCGCTGGCGGCGCGCCTGCACCACGCCTGCACCGACCCCTATGTGCTGGACCAGTTGCTGGCTGACTTCCAGGGGCGCCTGAAGAATCCAGCGCCCATTGAGGGCGCGGCCAAGGGTTTCGGAGAAACCCGCCCGGCGAGGGAAAATGATGAAGGTTAGGCCTTGATGCCCGGTGGGGCATCAAGGCCTAACGCCCGATGGGCAGGTCCAGCCAGGGCGGTAGGGCGCCTTCGTAGATCAGTTCGTCGATGACCTGCCGCAGGATTTGCCGCCCCATGCGGGTGGTGGCGGTGCTGAGCATCATGCCGAGATGGGGCTCCAGCAGATCGTGGATGCGCACCCGCTCGGTCGGCTCGCCCGCGATCTTGCGGCGCGGCGGGCTGACGGTGTTGATGTGGTTCAGCGCCAGTTCCTGCACCGCCGCCTTCAACAGCGTCTCGGCGGTGTTCTTTTCCAGGATTTCCTGATACTCGGCCGAATTCCGTTCGGCCTGCGCCCAGGGTTTGGCGGGCGCTTGCGGCTCGGGCTCGGGCTCGGGCGGGGCGCCGCCGTCCAATTGCGCCGCCACCTTGCCAACCATGCGCGCCGCCGCCATCTCTTCCTCAGCGGTGCAGCCGTTGGCGACGGTGCGTGCCATCAGGGCGCGCAGCCGGATCAGCAGCCGTTCACGGACGGCTTCGGTCAGGGGCGGCGCGGCCATCAGGTATTGAACCGACAAGCTGAAGTCATGGGATAAGTGTAATCACCGGCTGGCGCGCTGTCGATGTGTGGAACGGCAATGATCGTCCGATTAAATTACACGCTGGTGGTGACTTCCGTCCCATCTGTGCCTAAAGTCAGTCGGACAGGTGGGTAGGGAGAGCAGAATGGCTCTGGAAAAAGGACGCGTCCTCGAACGCAAGGTGTTCTATGCCGGACAGAACGTCTTCAAGGAAGGCGACAGCGGCGACCGCGCCTATCTGATTCAGGACGGCAGTGTCGAGATCAGCAAGAACGGGCTGATGCTGGCGACCCTGACCAAGGGCGAGCTGTTCGGCGAGATGGCGCTGGTGGACGACCAGCCGCGCATGGCCACCGCCAAGGCGCTGACCGACGTGTCGGTGGTGATCATCGGCCGCGACGCGTTCCGTGAAAAGCTGGCGAAATCCGACCCGTTCATCCGCGGCCTGCTGAATATCTTCGTCCGAAATATCCGCAACCTGACCCGCTGATGGCGGCGGTCAGCGGCCGGGTTGCGGCGGATTTCGCCGCCTTTTCCTGCGAACAGATGTTCGCCCTGGCTGCCGATATCGAACGCTACCCGGAATTCATTCCCTGGTGCCGCGCGGCCCGCGTTCTGTCGCGTGACGGCGATGTCTGGCGGGTCGAGAACCATTTCGGCGGCGGTCCGCTGGACGCAATGTTCCGCACCCAGGCCCGGCCTATTCCGCCCCATGCCCTGGAAATCACCAGCACCGACCTGCCGTTCCGTGCCTTCCGGCTGGAATGGCGGTTCCTGCCGTTGCCTGGCGGCGGCTGCCGGGTCGAGGCCCATTACGACATCAGCCTGATCAGCCCGTTGCTGCATGGGCTCGCCCGGCTGGCCATGCCCGAGGCGACGCGCAAGATCATCGACCGTTTCCGCGCCCGCGCGGTGGCCCTGTATGGCGGCGCCGTGCACTGAGTGCTATAAGGCGGCGAACTTTCCGCATCAGGTGATTCCATGGCCGCCGATCAAGACCGTCCCGAATCCATGCCTGCTGACGCGCCGGTGCGCGAGCAGGCCGCCACCTTCCGTCCGGTGGCCGAAGGCATGGAAAAGCACCTCAACGTCTATCACCCGGTCCTCGACCACGGCTTCATCGCCGTCAAGGATTACATGGGCGACGACGTCTCGGTCCTGCAGATGGCGCGCATGAGCTATGGCAAGGGCACCAAGAGCCTGGCCGACGACCGCGCTTTGCTGCGCTACCTGATGCGCCACCTGCACACCAGCCCGTTCGAGGGCTGCGTCATCAAGCTGCACGTCAAGCTGCCGATCTTCGTCATGCGCCAGTGGGTGCGCCACCGCACCGCCAGCCTGAACGAATATTCGGCACGCTATTCCATCATGCCGGACGAGTTCTACATGCCCGATCCGGCGCAGCTGGCGGTGCAGTCCAAGGACAACAAGCAGGGCCGTGGCGACACCCTGACGCCGGAACAGGCGGCCGAGGTGCTGCGCCTGCTGCGTGAGGATGCGGTGCGCAGCTTCGACACCTATCACAAGCTGCTGAACGCCGACGAAGAGGGCAAGGCCCTGGACGAGGACGGCATCGGCATCGCCCGCGAACTGGCCCGTATCGGCCTGCCGGTGTCGGCCTATACCCAGATGTACTGGCAGACCAACCTGCACAATCTGATGCACTTCCTGCGCCTGCGCGCCGATGTGCACGCCCAGTATGAAATCCGCGTCTTCGCCGACAAGATTCTGGAGATCATGGCCGATTGGGTGCCGGTGACCACCGAGGCGTTCCGCGATTACCAACTGGACGCCGCCCGCGTCAGCCGCATGGAAATCGCCCTGCTGCGCGACATGCTGGCGGGCAAGGCCAGCGTGACCGACGGCGAGGCCTATGGCATGACCAAGCGCGAAATCCGCGAGTTCCAGACCCGCTTCGGGGTGTGAGACGCGAAAAAGAACCCGTCATTCCCGCGGAAGCGCATATGCGCGTACGCGGGTGTGACGGGGGGTGATGCTGAAATGCTGAAGTCGGGGGCCGTCAGGCCCCCTGTTCCTTTTGCATCAGCTTGGTCAGCGTATCCACCAGGGCCTGGCGTGAAAACGGCTTGGCTACATAGCCGTCCACCTTGAGGTAAGCGGCCTGACGCACATGCTCGGCGTCGGTCTGGCCGGTCAGCATGACGAAGCGCACTGCGGGGTGCAGTTCCTTGACCACGCTCAGCAGCGCCAGCCCGTCCATGCCGGGCATGACCCAATCGCAGATGATGATGTCGGGAACGCCGCGCTTCTCGATCTTCTCCAGCGCGTCCTCGCCATTGACGGCGGTGGTCACCCAGTGGACGCCCAGGCCGCGCAGCAGGCCGGACACCAGCATGCGCGAGGTGTCCACGTCTTCCACCACCAGGAACTTCTTGCCGGCGATCCACTCGCCGAGGCCGGGATGCTCGCTCATCGGTCGCCTCCTTATCGATACATGCCGACATAGACGATCATGTCTTTGCCCGGCACCTGTTTCACATAGGTCAGTTTGGGTTCGATGCGGTTGCTGACCGGATTGAGCCAGCGGTATTCCACCCAGCCCTCGCCCTTGTCGCGGGCGGTGCGGATGATGTCCTGCACCAGCAGCTTGCCGTCGGCGTCGCGCACGTTCAGCACCGACTTGCCTTCGTGCTTGGGATTGGGCGGATAGACCAGCCAGGTGCCGTTGCCGTCGATGACGTTGACGTAGATTTCGCCGAAGCGGAAGGGGCCATCGCCGTGGAAGGTGCGGCGCGCCTGCTCCAGGTCGCGGCTTTGCAGCAGCTTGGCGGCTTCCAGCGTCAGGTCCCTGACCTGATCGCCGGTGGGTTTCTCGACGGCGGCCGCCGGCAGCGCGCCCGCCAGCAGCGCGCCCGCCAGCAGTGCGCCCGGGGCCAGGGCCAGTATTCCGCGTCGGTTCATCATGCCGCTCCCTGTTCGCCCAGGCCCAGATCCACCAGCAATTCGGCCACCGCCTGCCGGGACACCGGTTTGACCAGGATGGCGTCGAAGCCGCAGGCCAGGAATTGCTCGCGCTCCTCGGGCATGGCGTGGGCGGTGTAGGCCACCAGCTTGGCGCCCTTGTCCAGTCCCTCGGCCCGCGCCTTGCGGCAGACTTCGTCACCGCTGATGGTGGGCATGGAGATATCCAGCAGGATCAGCACGGCGGCGTTGTTGGCCATCCATGCCAGGGCCTGGTCGCCGTCCTCGGCGTTGGCCACCTGCCAGCCCATCTTGGTCAGAAAGCGGCTGACCAGGATGCGGTTGACCTCGTTGTCATCGACCACCAGTGCCGATCTCATGGCTTTCCCCTTCCCCTCACCCGGCCGACAGCGGCAGGGTGAACGTGAACGTGCTGCCCTCTCCCACCTTGGATTGCAAATCCATGGTGCCCCCCATCAGTTCCACCAAGTGACGGGCCAAGGTCAAGCCCAGACCTGTCCCCCCATGCGATCGGGTCAGGAACGCATCCACCTGACGGAACTTTTCGAAGATCTTGTCTTGCATGTCGTCAGGAATGCCGGGGCCGGTATCGCGCACATGGAACGCCAGCCGCTGGCCGACCCGCTCGATGCGCAGCCCGACCTCGCCCTTGTCGGTGAACTTGACGGCGTTGTTCAGCAGATTGTGCAGAATCTGGCGCAGGCGGGTGGGGTCGGCGGTCAGCGTCTCGGGCAGGTCGTCGGCCATGGACAGGGTAAAGCCCAATCCCTTGGCCGCCGCAATCGCTTGATGCACCGCCGCCACCTCGGCCGCCACCTTGCGCGGATCGACCGGCTTGCGCGCCAGCACCATCTCGCCCGCTTCGATCTTGGCGATGTCCAGGATGGAATTCACCAGTTCCAGCAGATGGCGGCTGCTGCGTTCGATGATCTCGGCGTTCTCGCGCGCTTCGTCGTCGTGGGCCTCGTCGCGCAGCAATTCGGCGAAACCGATGATGCCGTTCAGGGGTGTGCGTAATTCATGGCTCATGCTGGCCAGGAACTCGCTTTTCATGCGGCTGGCTTCCTCGGCGTTGACGCGGGCCTCGGTCAGGCGGCCGAAGGACTCGCGCACGCGGTCGGCCATTTCGTTGAAGGATGCGGCCAGCCGGGCCATCTCGTCATTGCCCTGGACTGGCAGACGGTGATCCAGATCGCCGTCCTCGAACCGGCGGATCGAGGTGATGACGGCGGTGATGCGGCGGGTCAGGAACGACGCCATCCACACCGCCACCAGGATCACCAGCACGACCATCAGCAAGGTGGACACCGTCAGGTCGCGGGCCATGCGCTCGACCTGATCGACGATCATGGACATGACGCCGTCCAGGTGGCCCTGCAATTCCATGTCGCGCTGCATCACCACCTGATCGGCATATTCCCGCGATTCGGTGGCGGCGCGGTGGAAATCGTCCACGTTGGCGCCGATGGTGACGAAACCGAAGCCACGCGGGCTGTTGCCGTAGGGGCCGGTGTAATAGGGGATGGCGGCGGCGGTGGTCAGCTTCCACAGGCCGGACCAGAAAATCTCGAACGAGCCCGAGCCGCCGTCGCGGGTCAGGTCCATCCAGCCGGTGCATTGCGGCGCATGGTTCAGGTAGCGGCAATCCATGCCCAACTGCCCGGCCTTGATCTGCGCGGCGGCGCCCTTTTTCTTCAGCGACTGCTCGTGGAAGGGCGCTACCCCGGCCAGGAAGTCCCAGGCCGTCTTGCCGCTTTTCTGCCACTGGTCGTAAAGGTCCTGGTCCATCCACGGCGTGGCGGGCTCGCCGGTCTCGGGATCGTAACCGGTCAGGAAATAGTGGCGAGGATGGGCGATGGAGCGGCCCTTGTAATCCCAGATGAAAGCGTAATTGCCCGCCCGCGCATCGGCGATGGGCGAATAGCGGTCGGCGGTGGGCATGATGTGGTCGGTGATTTCCATGATGTGGTCATGGTCCAGCGCCAGGGTCACCCAGCCGGTCAGCTGATTGCCGCGCATGACCGGCATGGCCCAGCGCACGATGCCGCGGAAGCGTTGGCCCACCGGGTTCTCGGTTCCGGCATAGGCGGCCTTTTCCGGTTCGAACGCCATGCCGCGCTTTTCCGCCGCCGCCGGGGTATAGGGGCCGATAACGCGTGATCCCACATAGGCGCCGATCACGTCGGACACATGGATGCCGCCGGGTTTCAGCGCCTTCAGCGCCGGGAAATAGGTCTCGGCCCTGACGAAGGTGTTCTCGCGCCGCGACACGTCGCGCAGGTCGGGCGCCATCAGCGGCGAATTGGTCACCTTGATCTTTTCACGGCCGTCCAGACCGATGAAGGTCATCTCCAGGAACAGCGGGCGCTCCTCCAGCACCGCCGCCTGGTCCGCCTGGCGGTAGTTGAAGTTGCGGGCGTTTTCCTCGTTGGACGATTGCATCTGCGGGCGGTCGTATTGCGGCACCGCCTCGGGGCCGGGCACCCATTGGCTGCCGTCGGGCGACAGTACCCAGGGATGTGCCCGTTCGATCTTGCGGGTGCGCTGGCTCAGGAAGCGGCGATAGGCATCCTCGGTCGGTTCCAGCAGGGCGGCCGAGCGGATGTCGGCGTCACGGTCATACAGGAACGCCGCCACATTGCGGGCGGTGTCGGTGGTCAGCCGTTCCAGGGTTTCGCGGGCGGAATCGTCCAGCGCCTTGGTGGCGGCGCGGGTGGTGCTGTTGGCGACCTCGTCCACCGTCTCGCGCATGGTCTGGGTCATGCGCACCACGTTCTCGGACACCCGGTCGGCCAGCCAGACCTGGCCCTTCCAGGCGAACAGGGCCAGCGCCACCAGCGGGATGACCTTGATCACCACGAAGATGATGATCAGCTTTGCCCGGATGCCAAGTGACTTGATCCCGTCCACGGCTTTTGTTCCGAAATCCGTTTCCCCCACAAACCTTCGTATAGCACACGCCTCTGAACGGGAATCAGCGCCACTTGCAACGGATGGGAAAAATTTTGCGAATGCCTTGTAAACCGCGCCGTGCGGCGGCATTGCCGGTCCGTGATGATGCCGCTTGACAGCGCTTTCCCGAGAGCATGGCGGCCATGGTCACGGCATCGTCATGCCTTGGCCGTTGACGCCCGCCGCCAGGGGCGTAGCCTTTTTCGGGAAACAATCCTGAGGGAGGGATGAAATGGCGTTCAAGCCTTGCATCGATGCGTGCGATGGCGCGCACCGCCTGTGCACCGAGGCCGCGATTCACTGTATGCAGCAAAGCGGCGTCGGTGCGGAATGGGAATTGGTGCAGCTCTTGCTGGATACCGCCGACATCACCGAAACCGCCAGCGATTTTCTGTTGCGCAGCTCGCGCCAGCATCATCTGGTGGCCAAGGTGACGGCCGAGATCGCGCTGCGCTGCGCCGAGGCCTGCGAGGCGCATGCCGACAAGGATCTGCGACTGGGGCAGACCGCCAAGGCCTGCCGCAAGGCCGCCGAGGCCTGCGAAAAGCTGTTCTGACGGGGATGACGGCCGACGCTGCGGCGTTGGCCGACCCGCAAGGGGATGATGGGTATGGGGTTGATTGAACGCGCCCTGGCGGCATGTGTGCTGGGGGCGCTCTTGATGTTGGTGGAACTGCCTGCGGCCCAGGCGGGCGAGGCGGTGACCCTGCAACTGAAATGGCTGCACCAGTTTCAGTTCGCGGGCTATTACGCGGCGTTGGATCAGGGCTATTACGCCGAGGCCGGGCTGGATGTCACCCTGCGCGAAGGCGGTCCCGAGGTGGATGCCGAGCTTGAGGTGGCCGAAGGCCGCGCCCAATACGGTATCGGCAATTCCAATCTGGTGCTGGCGCGCGCCGCCGGGCGGCCGTTCGTGGCGCTGGCGGTAGTGTTGCAGCATTCGCCGGAAATCCTGCTGACCCGGCGGCAACCGGACATCGCGTCTCTGTCCGATCTGGCTGGAAAGCGGCTGATGGATGCGCCGCTGTCGGTGGCGGTGGCGGCCATGCTGACCCGCTCGGGCATCGACGTCGCCGCCCTGCCGCGGGTGCCCCATCACGGCAATGCCGGGGATTTGCTGGACGGTAAGGCCGACATGATGGTGGCCTACAGCACCAACGACCCCTTCGCCTTCGAACGGGTGGGGCGTCCCTACATGGCATTCAGCCCGCGTGCCGTCGGCGTGGATTTCTACGGCGACACCCTCTTCACCACCGAACAGGAAGTGCGCGATCACCCCGACCGGGCGGCCGCCCTGCGCGCGGCGTCATTGCGCGGCTGGCAATACGCCATGCAGCACCCGGTCGAGATGGTGGAATCGATCCTGGCCCATCATGGCGGCAACCGCGAACAATTGCTGTTCGAGGCGCAGGAGATGGAGCGCCTGATGCAGCCCGAACTGGTGCCGCTGGGTGAGATGAATCCCGAACGCTGGCGGCGCATCGCCGAGGTTTTCGCCGAGTCCGGGCTGTTGCCGCCCGGCTTCGATGTCGCGCCGCTGTTGTACCGGTCCGAGGGTACGGTCATCCCCGCCGGGCTGTTGTGGGGCATGGCGGCGCTGGGCGTGACGGTGCTGCTGTCCACCCTGGCGGCGTTGCGCATGGCGCGGCTGCGGCGGGGCCTGCAACAAAGCGAGGCCCGCTTCCGCGCCCTGGTCGAAGACAGCCCGGTCGGCATCTTCCACTATGATCCCGATCTGGTGATCACCTATGTGAACGCGACCTTCGCCGCCATCATGTGTTCGGCCCCCGACCGTCTGTTGGGGTTGAGCATGCATAATCTCCGCGACCAGGGGCCGCTGCCCGCCATCCGGGCACCGCTGGAGGGGCGGCGCGGCCGCTACGAAGGGCCTTACCGCTCATCCCTCAGCGGGCGGGACCTGCTGGTGTCCATGACCTGTGCGCCGCTGCGCGACAGTGACGGCACGGTGATCGGCGGCATCGGCATCGTCGAGGACATTACCGAACGCGTCGCCGCCGACAGCGAGCGGCGTACGCTGTTGCAGGCGGTCGAGCAAAGCCCGGTGGCGGTGGTGGTGACCGATGTCGGCGGCACCATCCGCTTCGTCAACCGTGCCTTCGAGGTCAATACCGGCTATGGCCGTGAAGAGGTTGTGGGCCAGAATCCGCGTCTGCTTCAAGGCGGCGACAAAAGCGCCGAGGAATACGCCGAATTGTGGCGCACCATCACCGGCGGTGGGGTGTGGAGCGGCGAATTCCATAATCGCCGCAAGGACAACAGCCTGTATTGGGAGCGGGCGGTGATCGCCCCGGTGCGGGATTCCTCGGGCACCATCGTGCAGTTTGTCGGCGTCAAGGAAGACATCACCGAGAAGCGGGCCCATGACGAGGAAATGCGCCGCCTGGTCGCCCATCTGACCGAGGCCAACACCGAACTGGAGCGCTTCGCCTATGTGGCGTCACACGACCTGCGCGAGCCGCTGCGCACCGTCGCCTCGTTCTCGCAATTGCTGAAGCGGCGCTATCACGGCAAGCTCGATGCCGAGGCCGACGAATTCATCGATCTGGTGGTCGGCGCCGCCAGCCGCATGCATGCGCTGATCGGCGATCTGCTGACCTATTCCCGCGTTACCGGCAAGGGCTCGCCCTTCGCCACGGTCGATAGTGCGGCGGTGTGCGTCCTGGCGGTCAGCAATCTGCGCGAAAGCATCGAGGAGGCGGGGGCAACGGTGGATATCCAGCCCTTGCCCGGCGTCACCGCCGACGAGGTGCAATTGATGCAGCTGTTCCAGAACCTGATCGGCAACGCCATCAAGTTCCGCCGCTCCGGCCACCCGCCCACCATCACCGTGTCCTGTCGCGGCGGGGTGTTCGCGGTGGCCGATGACGGCATCGGCGTCGCCGACACCGATCAGGACATCTACGAAATCTTCCGCCGCCTCAATTCAGCCGAAACCTATCCCGGCACCGGCGTCGGTCTGGCCATCTGCAAACGCATCGTGCAACGCCATGGCGGCCGCCTGTGGCACGAACCGCGTTCCGGCGGCGGCACGGTGTTCCGCTTCACCCTCGAGGCGGACCAGCCGGTGGGTTAGACCATGATGCTCTGAATGTGCATCACGGTCTAAGCTTTCATCATTTTTCCTCGCCGGGCGGGTTTCTCCGAAACCCTGGGCCGCGCCCGCAATGGGCGCGCTGCCCTGATAGGGCTGGGATCAGCCGCCCAGGAATTCCAGCTGCCAGTCCATCTCGTCGGCGGTCAGCGGAAAGATGCCGCCGCGCGCGTGCAGGTGGCGGCTGGGGGGCAGGCGCAGCAGGCGGGACTGCAACTGGTCGCACAGGCCCACCGACAATCCGGCCTTCCAGGTCACCGCCACGATGCCCTTGGCGCTTTGCGTCGCCACCGTCTTGCGCACGGTGGCGACTTCCAGCCCGGCCATTACCGCCAGGGCGGCGATGACGAAGGCGTGGTCGCCGCCCGACAAAGCGGCATCGATGGTGCTTTCGTCCAGCTTACCCTGGTTCTTCAGGGTTTGCGCCCGCATCAGGGCGGTGGTTTCGTCGGCGGCCTTTCTGGCATCGGCCTTGGCGATGCCGGTCGCTTCCAACTCGTCCAGGCGCTTGCGCACCACGGCGGCGACCGCCACCGCCGCGTCGGGTTCCAAATCCTGACGGGCGGCCAACCCCTGCAACAGGCTGGCGGCGACGAAGCGCGCCAGCTTGCCCGCCGCCTTGGGCGACAGGTGCGGCCGTTCGGCCAGCGGCTGATGCCATTGTTCGATGTCGGGGGCGCGGTCGATCAGCCGGTCCAGCGTTTCCTCGCGGATTTGCGCCGACGGATTGCCCAACAGGGTGGCGATGGCGTCGATATCGTCGGTGGCGGCGATGGCGTCGGCCACCCGCGCCTTGACCTCGGCACGCTTGGAAATGGCGGCCAGCGCGCCGGGGATGGGGCTGGAAGCGATGATTTCCAGCAGGTCGTCGTCGGACAGAACCGGCGAGAATTGCAGCACCGGCGCCGACACCGCGATCTCGGCGTCGCGGGCCAGACGGCGGATGACCTCGGGCGGGGCGTCGGCCACGTCCTTCAGCGCATCGGACAGGATACAGCGCACCTTGGCGATCTGGTCGCGGGCCAGAACCTCCAGGGTTTCGTAGGTCAGGCGGCGCAGGCGGTCCTGTTCGTTGGCCGACAGGCCGGGCGCCAGACGCACGATCTTGGCCGCCAGTTCGCCGCGCACCCCTTCGTCGCCGTCACCGGCCAGCAGCAGATTGGCCTGGGGCGGCGTCTGGACATTTCCGGCGACCGAGCGCCGCACCTCGGGGCTGGTATCCTCGGCCAGATAATACAGGATTTCCGGCCGCACGTCGGGGCGGGCGGCCAGTTCCGCCCGCTGTGCCGCATTGGCCGAGGCCGCCAGCTCGCGCGCCGCCTCGTAATCCAGCTTGCGGCCATTGCCCAGCAACCGCTTGAACAGCCCCAGCACCATGGTCACCTCTTCCCGCGTTCGGCGGCTTCGGCTGGCGGCGCCAGCCGCCAATCGCCCTTGCCGTCGCGCTTGACCTCGTACATGGCCTTGTCGGCGCGGGCGATCAAATCGTCCAGGCTTTCCACGCTGGCCCCGCCATGCACCGCCACGCCCAGCGACATGTGCAGCGGCCGGTCCTCGGAGCCCGAGAATTCCGCCAGTTCCACCGCCGCCGCCAACAGGGCGCGGCAGCGTTGCACGGCGATGTGCTCCTCGGCCCCTTCCAGCCAGATGGCGAATTCGTCGCCGCCCAGGCGGGCGACAAGGTCGATGGGCCGGGTGTGGTGCAGCAGCATGTCGCGCACCGCCAGCAGCGCCTGATCGCCGCGGGTATGGCCGTGCACGTCGTTGACCATCTTGAAATTGTCCAGATCGACATAGATCAGGGCGGCGGGCTTGTGCTCGCGGCTGAGGCGGTTGAAGCGGCGCGCGATTTCCTCGAAGAAGGCGCGGCGGTTGAACAATCCGGTCAGGGAATCGGTGCGCGACAGCCGCAGGATACGTTCGTGATTGGCGATCTGTTCGTTGGCGAGACCGACCTGATTGGCCACGTCGTCGATCAGCAGGCGGTCGTCGTCGCCCCAGGCGGCGCGGCCCTGGTCGCGCCACAGCAGCACGGCGCCGTTGATCGACTGGCGATAGCGGCTGACCGAGGCCAGAGCGTGCCAGCCCTTGATGTCCTGGTCGAAATGATCGCCGCCCGCCAGGGTATCCAGCACGGATTTTTCGTCGCCGCCTTCGCCGAATTGCGCCGCCAGGGCGAAATCCGAGGATTCGGGGAGGATGCGGAAGATCTGGCAGCCGGTGGCGCCCAGCGCGCGGGCGGTGGCCTCGGCGGCGGCGCGCAGCATATGGGCCGGTTCCACCTCGTCGCGGATGGTCCGCACGATATAAGACAGCAGCCGCTCGCGGTTGTTGGCCCGCGACAGCGCGGCATCGCGCAGCCGTTCCTGGGTGACGTCGCGGCAGACGCCGCGCGCGCCGCGCCATTCGCCGTGCTCGCCCAGGATCGGGGTCGAGGACAGCAGCACGCAGGCCTCGCCGCCATCGGCGAGCTTCATCCACACCTCGCGGTCCTCGACCGCCAGGGTGGCGAGGAAGGGCGAGTTCTCGCCCAGGGTGGCGGGCATGACCACGAATTCCACCGGCTCGCGGCCCACCAGCTCATCGGGGGTGAAGCCCAGCGCGCCCTTGGGACTGACGAAGGCGAAGCGGCCGTCCGGCCCCACTTCCCAGGCGAAATCCGAGCTGATCTCCACCAGATCCTTATAGCGCTGGCGCGATTCCACCAGGGCCGAGCGCAGGTTGCGCTCCAGCGTCGCATCGCGGCCCAGCACCAGCAGATGGCCGTCCTCGGTGGGCAGGGCCGACAATTCCAGGATCACCGCACCGCCGCCGGGAACCGGCAGCGTCTCGATCACCGGGCGGCCCACGCCCTGGCGCAGGGCGTCCAACTGGCCCAGCCGTCCCTCGGCGATGGCCTGGGCCAGCAGCTCGGCGCGGCCATTGGCGGCCACCACCGCGCCATCGCGGTCCAGCACCACGGCGGCACCGGCATAGGCCGACAGGGCGGCGGCGCCCAGGCGGAATTCCCGCAATGCGGAACCGCCGTTTCGTCCATGCCTGGCCTCGGAAGACGCGCTCATGATCCCTTGTCCTTGCAGCCGGAAACCATGCTTAGCATAGGTCGGACCCCGTCAATAGAGCCGAAACCGCGATGCGCACAGCTCCTGACGGGACTTTCACGGGCTTGCCTTCTCGGGCAGGCGGGACTATCTCAATCGGACATGACCGACAGCCCGAACACCGACCCGCGCCGCCAGGGCCTTGCCCACGTCCAGTCCTGGGTCTTCGACCTGGACAACACGCTGTACCCGGCCTCCAGCAGCCTGTTTCCGCAGATCGACGTGCGCATGCGCCAGTTCATCGCCGAACGGCTGGGCATGGCGCTGGACGATGCCTTCGTGCTGCAAAAGCGCTATTACCGCGAATACGGCACCACCCTGCGCGGCCTGATGATCGTGCACGGCATCGAGCCCGAGACCTTCCTGGATTACGTCCACGACATCGACCACACCGTGCTGGACGCGGCGCCGCGCCTGGACGCCGCCCTGGCGCGGCTGCCGGGGCGCTGCTTCATCTTCACCAACGGGTCCGAGAAGCACGCCATCAGCGTCATGGACCGCCTGGGCATCACCGGACGGTTCCACGGCATCTTCGACATCCGCGCCGCCGATTTCATCCCCAAGCCGCAACCGGCCTGCTATCAGGCCATGCTGGCGCGCTTCGGCATCCAGGCCGCCCCGGCGGCCATGGTCGAGGACATCCACCGCAACCTGAAGCCCGCCGCCGATATCGGCATGACCACGGTGTGGGTGCGCCAGGACAACCACCCCGACCACAAGGTGGTGCAGCAGGACGAGGACGACCTGGGCCACGTCCACCACATCACCGACGATCTGGTCGGCTGGCTGGAAGCCATTCCCCACGCCCAGTGATGTCTTGCGCGCGTTGACAGCCATCGCCAGCGCGCTATGTTCCCCCAAACACCCATCACCCCAAGGATAGCGATCATGAGCTTCGCCGATCTGCAAAAGGACGTCGAGAACGCCTGGGAGGCGCGCGACACCATCAATTTCGAGACCGGCGGCAAGATCCGCGACGCGGTGGACACCGCGCTGGGCATGCTGGACACCGGCCATCTGCGCGTGGCGGAGAAGCTGGACGGCGAGTGGGTGGTCAATCAATGGCTGAAGAAGGCGGTGCTGCTGTCCTTCCGCCTGAACGACAACGCCCCCATTCCCGGCGGCCCCGGCACCGCCCATTGGTTCGACAAGGTGCCGTCCAAGTTCGAGGGTTGGGATGACGGCAAGTTCCGCGCCCACGGCTTCCGCGCCGTGCCCGGCGCCATCGTCCGCCGTTCGGCCTTCATCGCGCCGGGCGTGGTGCTGATGCCCAGCTTCGTCAATGTCGGCGCCTATGTGGACCGCGGCACCATGGTGGACACCTGGGCCACCGTCGGCTCGTGCGCCCAGATCGGTTCCAACGTGCATATCTCGGGCGGCGCCGGTATCGGCGGCGTGCTGGAGCCGTTGCAGGCCGGCCCGGTGATCATCGAGGACAATTGCTTCATCGGCGCCCGCGCCGAAGTGGCCGAAGGCGTGGTGGTGGGCGAGGGCTCGGTGCTGTCCATGGGCGTGTACCTGGGCGCCAGCACCAAGATCGTCGACCGCAGCACCGGCGAAGTGTTCATCGGCCGCGTGCCGCCCTATTCGGTGGTGGTGTCCGGTTCCATGCCCGGCAAGCCGTTGCCGGACGGCACCCCCGGCCCCAGCCTGTACTGCGCGGTCATCGTCAAGCGCGTGGACGAGAAGACCCGCTCGAAGACCTCGATCAACGAGCTGCTGCGCGACTGACCCGCTGGCGGATGCCCGGATCAAGTCCGGGCATGACGGCTTTAACAGGCTGCGGAAAGGGAGCGTCATTCCCGCGAAAGCGGGAATCCATGTGTCCGCATCCCAGATATTGCGGTGAAGTCAGTGTCTTTCCCCAACATGGACCCCCGCCTTCGCGGGGGTGACGGGATAAATGGGCTGTTCGAGAGTTTTCCGCAGCCTGTTAAACCTGTTCGTCATGGCCGGGCTTGACCCGGCCATCCACGTTTATCCGAAAGGACCGCCCCATGGCGCTTGATCCCGTCGCGCTTGCCCAGGATTTGATCCGCTGCGCCAGCGTCACTCCCGAGGATTCGGGCGCCATGGCGGTTCTGACCCGTGCCCTGGAAGGCATGGGCTTTGCCTGCCATGCGGTGGATTCCGCCACCGGCGGGCCGACCATCAAGAACCTCTATGCCCGCCTGGGCGACAGCGGTTCCAATTTCTGCTTCGCCGGGCATACCGACGTGGTGCCGGTGGGCGGCGCCTGGACGGTCGAGCCGTTCGGCGGCCATGTCATCGATGGCCGCCTGTTCGGGCGCGGCGCCGCCGACATGAAGGGCGCCATCGCCTGCTTCGTCGCCGCCGTGTCGCGCTTCCTTGAGGCCGGACCGGCCAGGGGCTCCATCAGCCTGCTGATCACCGGCGACGAGGAAGGCCCGGCGGTGGACGGCACCGTCAAGGTGCTGGAGTGGTTGCAGGCGCGCGGCGAGAAACTGGATCTGTGCCTGGTGGGCGAACCCACCAATCCCCGCCATCTGGGCGAGATGATGAAGATCGGCCGCCGGGGCTCGCTGAACTGCAAGATCAGGGTGTTCGGTACTCAGGGCCACGCCGCCTATCCCCATCTGGCCGACAACCCCATTCCGCGCCTGCTGGAAATGCTGCGCCGCCTGACCGAAAAGCCGCTGGACGACGGCAGCGCCCATTTCCAGGCCAGCACCCTGGCGCTGACCACGGTGGACGTGGGCAATGCCGCCACCAACGTCATCCCCGGCGAGGCCCGCGCGGGCTTCAACATCCGCTTCAACGACCTGCATTCCGGCGCGTCGCTGGAGAAATGGATTCGCGGCATCCTGGCCGAAGTGGGCGGCGATTACGACTGCACCATCGAGGTGTCGGGCGAAAGCTTCCTGACCCAGCCCGGCCTGCTGAGCGACGCCGTCGCCGATGCCGCCCAGGCGGTCACCGGCCGCCGCCCGGAACTGTCCACCACCGGCGGCACCTCGGATGCCCGCTTCATCAAGAATTTCTGCCCGGTGCTGGAATTCGGTCTGGTCGCCCAGACCATGCACAAGGTGGATGAACATGTTCAGGTCGCCGACATGCATGCCCTGACCGACATCTACGGCCGCGTGCTGGAGCAACTGGTGGGGCGGCCGTGATCTCCCGCCCCGAAATGGCCGCCGCCATCGCCGGCGCCTTCCGGCTGGCCCGCCGCGACCCGCGCGGCCTGGCGCTGTTCGATACCACCCCGCGCGGCTTCTGGAATTCGTTCTGGGCCGCCGTGCTGGTGGCCCCGGCCTTCATCCTCAGTGACCTCCTGGGCAGTTCCGTGCCGCCCGAGATCGGTCCGCGCGAAATCCTGGTCTGGCTGATCAGCTATGTGGTGGCCTGGACCGCCTTTCCGGTGGTGATGATCACCGTGGCCGATTCCCTGGACCGCTGGCCGCTCTATACCCGCTACATCGTCGCCTATAACTGGTCGTCGGTGGTGCAGGTGGCGGTGCTGCTGCCGCTCAACATCCTGGCGGCGGTCTTTCCCAGTCCCGCGACCCATACCCTGGTGGCATGCGCGATCATCGTCCTGTTGATCTATTACGTCTATGTGGCCTATGTCGGGCTGGCGGTGAATCCGGGCACCGCCGCGGGCGTCGTATTGCTGGACGTGCTGCTGTCGCAGCTGGTCCGCCTCGTTTCCGACCGTCTGATGGGAATGTGAGAAAATGGCCCTGTGGCGCCCCATGACCGTGGCCGACCTGCCGCGTGTCAACCAGATCGCCAACATCGTCCATGTGAATTACCCCGAGGATCCGGCGGTGTTCGCCAACCGGCTGGCGCTGTTTCCCGACGGCTGCCGCATGGCCGGGGACGGAGCCCTGAGCCTGGGCTATTGCATTGTCCATCCCGGCATCATCGGCCAGCCGCCCGCCTTGGACAGCGTGATGCAGGCCCTGCCTGCCGAGGCCGATTGCCTGTACATCCACGACGTCGCCCTGTTGCCCGAGGCGCGCGGCCGCAAGCTGGGCATCGCCCTGGCACGGCTGATGGAGGATGTGGCCCGCACCCACGGTTTCGACCGCATCGCCCTGACGGCGGTGAACAATTCCGACGGCTTTTGGGGCGCGCTGGGCTATGAGCCGCAGCCCTGCGACACCCTGGCCAGCTACGGCAACGCCACCTATCGGGTCAAACTGGTGCAAGCTTAGAGATTTTCTACGGTACGGCGTGATGCCCGGACGGCGTGTGCCGTTTGTGTGCAAATGCGGCAAATCCTTGCATCGCCTGCGCTTTCCACCATTGCGTTAAAAACCGTAAAATTGTAAGTAACCTCAAGTAGATAGTCCCGAGCATTCATGTCCATTGCGCATTTTCCGCTCCGGGTTTCTCCTGATGGGGGATTGAAACCAGGGGATACGCCATGCGCACCATTCTCACTCTGTGCCGGGCCGCCTTCGCGGCCGTTCTGCTGATCGCCAGCTTCGGCGCCGCCCAGGCGGTGGAATACGGCAGCCGCGACGAGGCCAAGGCCATGGCCGAGAAGGCCGCCGCCTTCTTCACCGCCAACGGCAAGGACAAGGCCTTCGCCGCCATCAACGAAGGCAGCGACGGCTTCAAGGACCGCGACCTCTACGTCTTCGTCTATGACGATGCCGGCAATTGCGTCGCCCATGGCGCCAACAAGGCGCTGATCGGCAAGAACCTGATCGACATCCGTGACACCGACGGCAAGGCGCTGATCCGCGAGATCGTGGCGGTCAAGACCGCCGCCTGGGTGGATTTCAAGTGGCAGAACCCGCAGACCAAGGCCATCGAGCAGAAGCACGCCTATGTGGTGCGCGGCGGGGCCTACACCTTCGGCGTCGGCGCCTACGACAAGCGCTAGGGCTTTTTTTGGGGACAGCGGGGCGGCCATGGGTATGCTCAGTCACATGTCGGTTTCGGCGCGGACGCTGGTCGCGCCCGTCGTCGGCGCGCTCAGCACGCTGGTGGTGGGCGTGGTCCTGGCCGTGGCGGTGACCACCAGCGACCGCGCGGCGGACAGCGTGTCCGCCGCCAACCGGATCGAGGCGGGCATCGATGCCCTGCAACTGGACATCGCCCTGGGCAACGCCGCCCTGTATCAGGCGGTGAGCTGGCAGGGCGCCATGATCGAGGCCGCCCGCGTCGCCGAGGTCAAGCAGCGCTATGCCGCGCTGGCCGGGCGGGCGGGCAAGCGCCTGGACGATTTGCCCGAGGCGGCGCGCGGCGCCGCCCTGGAGCAGACCCGTACCGCCCTGGCCGAATACCGCAAGGCGGCCGAGCAGGTGCTGGACCTGATGGACGTGGACATGTCGCTGGCCAACATGAGTCTGTCCGAGGTCGGCATCCGTTATGCCCGGCTGGAAAGCGCCGCCAAGGTGGTGGTGGACGGTGCCGTCGCCCGCCGTGAACAGGCCGAGGCCGCCGCCCATGCCCACGGACGCACCATGCTGACCACCGGTCTGGCGACGGTGGCGCTGGCCACCCTGGCGGTGCTGGGGCTGGGCCTGCGCGCCGGGCGCCACCTTGCCCGCCCCATCCGCACCCTGACGGCGGTGATGAGCCGTCTGGCGGCGGGCGACCACGCCCAGGACATCCCGCTGACCCGGCGCGGCGACGAAATCGGCGAGATGGCCCGCGCCGTCCAGGTGTTCAAGGATAACGCCCTGCGCACCGAGGAACTGGCGGCGGAACAGGAGCGGGAACGCCGTGCCCGTGAACGCCATGCCCAGGCCATCGAGACCCTGACCCACGATTTCGACAGCGCGGTGGCGGGGGTGGTGGATCAGGTCAACAGCGCCTCGACCGACATGGAGGGCACCGCCCGAACCCTGACTGCCACCGCCGACCGTACCCGCCAGCAGGTGGGCGAAGTCGCCGACGCCAACCAGCAGGCATCGCTGAACGTGCAGACCGCCGCCACCGCCGCCGAGCAATTGTCGGCGTCGATCCACGAGATCGGCCGCCAGGTCCAGCAATCGACCCATGTGGCCCAGGCGGCGTCCGAGGAAGCGGCGCGCAGCAGCGACACCGTCGCCAGTCTGGCCGAAAGCTCGGCCCGCATCGGCGAGGTGGTGCACCTGATCAACACCATCGCGGCGCAGACCAACCTGCTGGCGCTGAACGCCACCATCGAGGCGGCACGGGCAGGCGAGGCAGGCAAGGGCTTCGCCGTGGTGGCGGGTGAGGTCAAACACCTGGCCACCCAGACCGCCAAGGCCACCGAGGAGATCGGTGCCCAGGTCGGTGCCGTGCAGCAGGCCACCGCCCAGGCGGTGCAGGCCATCGGCGCCATCGTGCGCCGCATCGACGACATGGGCCACATCACCGACGCCATCGCGGCGGCGGTCGAGGAACAATCGGCGGCGACCACGGAAATCGCCCGCTCGGTGCAACTGGCGGCGTCGGAAACCCGCCACGCGTCGTCCAGCATCGGCATGGTCACCACCGCCGCCGCCGAAGCCGGTGACGCGGCGGGCAAGGTGCTGGTTTCGGCCCAGGGACTGGCCCGGGACGCCGGACGCCTCAAGACTCTGGTGTTCGACTTCCTGCGCCGGGTGCGCGAGGCCTGATCCCGCCCACGGCTGTCCACACAGGACAGCAGTGGATCCCGCCCGGCCTCACCGCACGGTGAAGAAGCGCATCATCTCGGCCAGCCGTGCGGCCTGATCCTCCAGCGAGGTGGCGGCGGCGGCGGATTCCTCCACCAGGGCGGCGTTCTGCTGGGTTGTTTCGTCAATATGGCCCAGGGCGTCGTTGACCTGCTCGATGCCCGAGGATTGTTCGCGGCTGGCCTCGGTGATCTCGACCACGATATCGGCCACCTCGCGCACGGCGCCGACGATCTCGTCCAGGGCCTTGCCGGTGCCGACCACCAGTTCACCGCCGGAATGGACCTGGGCGGCGCTGTCGCCGATCAGCGTCTTGATTTCCTTGGACGCCTGCGCCGAGCGTTGCGCCAGATTGCCCACCTCGGCCGCCACCACGGCGAAGCCCTTGCCCGCGTCGCCCGCCCGCGCCGCCTCGACCGCCGCGTTCAGCGCCAGCAGATTGGTCTGGAAGGCGATTTCGTTGATCATGCCGACGATGGCTTCGATCTTTTCCGACCCGCTGCGGATGCGCCCCATGGCGGCAATGGCGTCCGCCACCACATTTCCACCCTGCAACGCCACGTCGCGGGCCCGTGCCGCCAGATCGTTGGCGCGGGTGGCGCTGGCGGCGTTGCGGCGCACGGCGGCAGCCAGCTGCTGCAAGGCGGCGGCGGTTTCCTCTAGATTGGCGGCCTGCTGTTCCGAACGTTCCGACAGATCGTTGCTGCCCGCCGCCACTTCCGACGCCGCCCCGGCGATTTCATGCGCCGCCGAATTGATGCCCGCGACCACCCCCGACAGGGTTTCCGCCGTGCGGTTGATGTCGTCCTTGAGTTCCCCGAACACGCCGTGGTGATCGGCGGTGACCCGGCGGCTCAGATCGCCGTCGGCCACCGCGCCCAGCACCGCCGCCACGTCGCCCAGCGCCGAATCGGTGGTTGCCACCAGCCCGTTGACCGCCTGGCAGAGGTCGCGGAAAAAGCCGTCCTTGCCCGCCAGCGGAATACGTTGCGACAGGTCACCGTCGCGGGCCGCCCCGACCACCGCCATCAGTTCGGCCACCAGCACCGCCTCGCGCTGCTGCTGATCGGCCACCGCCTGTTCGCGCACGGTGTCCAGATAGACCGACACCGCCAGATCGATGTCCAGCAGCACGGCGCGGGCGATGATGGAATGCAGGCGCCCCAGTTCCACCTTGTTCCCGGCGCCGAACAGATTGGTCTTCTGCGTCTCGGTCGCCACCGCCAACAGGCGGCCCAGCACCATGGCGTAGCCGCCGATATACCAATGGGGTTCCAGGCCGATGCGGGCGTGGGTGCGGCCGATCTCGCGCACCGAATTCATGTAATCGGCGTCAAAGGCGCCCGAGAACAGCCGCATCCAATGTTTCTTCTGCGCCGCCTTGGCATGGTTGACCACGCCCTCGTGCGGGAACAGCGCCCCCAGTTCGGGAAAGCTGCGGATATGGCGGTAGAATTCGTCCAGGATGCCGTCCAGGCACCGCTCCAGCACCGGCCTGAAGGTGCGCAGGGCATCCTTGTCCGCGCTGATTACGGACAACAGCGCCAAGCGCTTTGCGAGAAGATCTCCGGTGCTCATTCCAACCCTGCGCTGCGCTCAAAAGGAATTCATGGTAAGCGCAACTATCGTCCACGCCAATGGTTCACAGGTTGCGGTCGTCTCCGCCGTTGGAGGGATAACGCACCCCGGTCAGGTACAATCCATCCGGCGGACAGGTCGGGCCGCCCGCCTTGCGGTCGCGGGCGTCCAGCGCGCGTTTCATGTCCTCGGGCCGCCACTTGCCCTCGCCCACCAGCTTGAGCGTGCCGACCATGTTGCGCACCTGATGGTGCAGGAACGACTGCGCGGCGGTCACCACATGGATTTCCTCGCCGACCCGGCTGACGTCCAGGCGTTCCATGGTCTTCATCGGGCTTTTCGCCTGGCATTCGCTGGCGCGGAAGGTGGTGAAATCGTGATGGCCCAGCAGGTATTGCGCGCCCGCATGCATGGCATCGGCATCCAGCGCCACCGGCACCCACCACACCCGCCCGGCATCCAGTCCGGCCGGGGCGCGGCGGTTGAGGATGCGGAACAGATAGGACCGCCCGGTGGCGGAAAAGCGGGCGTGGAAATCGTCGTCCACCGCCTCGGCCGCCAGCACCACCACCGGATGGGGGCGCAGGTGGAAATTCAGGCCGTCGCGCACGCGGTCGGCGCGGTAGTCGCGCGGCGCGTCGAAATGCGCCACCTGCCCGGTGGCATGCACCCCGGCATCGGTGCGTCCGGCGCATTGCACCAGGGTCCGGGTCTGGCAGAAGCGCTCGACCGCGTCTTCCAGCGCCAGCTGCACCGAAGGGCCGTGTTCCTGCCGCTGCCAGCCGTGATAGGGGCGGCCGTCATATTCCAGGGTGAGCTTGTAGCGGGGCATCAGCCCAGGACCGTGCCCTTGGGCACCGCATAACCGCGCAGCAGCTCGGCGGCCCCCATGGGGCCTTTGCCCGGACGCTGCACCCGCAGCAGCCGCAGGGTGCCGTCGCCGCAGGCGATGCACAGGGCTTCGTCCAGGGCGGTGCCCGGCGCGCCGTTGCCCGCCACCGGCTCCGCCGCCAACACTTTCAGGCGTTCGCCGTTCAGCTCGCACCACACGCCCGGCCACGGCGTCAGGCCGCGCACCTGCCGGTCCAGTTCGGCGGCGGGGCGGGTCCAGTCCAGGCGGCCCTCGTCCTTGCTCAGCTTGGCGGCGTAGGTCACGCCGTCTTCGGGCTGTTTGACGTGCGGCAATTGGTCGTAGCGGGCCACCGCCTCGACGATCAGCCGCGCCCCCATCTCGGCCAGTTGGTCGTGCAGCATGGCGGCGTTGGTCTGCGGCGTGATCGCCACCTTGTCCACCAGCAGCATGTCGCCGGTATCCAGGCCCACATCCATCTGCATGATGGTCACGCCGGTCTCGGCATCGCCCGCCAGGATGGAACGTTGGATGGGGGCGGCGCCGCGCCAACGCGGCAGCAGCGAGGCATGGACGTTCAGGCAGCCCCGGCGCGGCGCGTCCAGCACCGCCTTGGGCAGGATCAGGCCATAGGCGGCGACCACCGCCATGTCCAGGTCGAGGTCGCGGAACGCCTGCCGGTCGGCCTCGTCCTTGAGGTTTTTCGGGGTGCGGACCTCGATACCCTTGGACTGGGCGAAGGCGTGCACCGGAGTCAGCTGTTCCTTGTGCCCGCGCCCGGCGGGGCGCGGCGGCTGGGAATAGACGCAGACCACGTCGTGGCCGGCATCCAGCAGGGCGGCGAGGATCGGCACCGAGAAATCGGGCGTCCCCATGAAGCACAGGCGCATGGCGGTCAACCCGCGTCCTTCTTGGCCTTCAACAGCTTGCGCAGGATCATGTTGCGCTTCAGCGACGACAGATGGTCGATGAACAGGATGCCGTCCAGATGGTCCATCTCGTGCTGCAACACGGTGGCGAGCAGGCCGTCGGCCTCCATCTCGCGCGTTTCGTTCTGCGGATCGAGGTAGCGCACGCGGATGGCGCGCGGCCGCACCACGGCGGCGTAATGCTCGGGCACCGACAGGCAGCCCTCTTCATAGGTGTTGTCGTCGTCCGATGCCCAGACGATTTCCGGGTTGGCCATGCGCAACGGCTGGCGGTCTTCCTCGTCGCGGCCGATATCCATGACGATGACCCGGCGGACGACACCCACCTGCGGCGCGGCCAGACCGATGCCCGGCGCGGCGTACATGGTTTCCAGCATGTCATCCATCAGCTGGCGCAATTCGTCGTCCACCGCCTCGACGCGGGCGGCCTTCTGCTTCAACCGGGGATCGGGAGCGGTGAGGATGGGGAGCAGGGCCATGGACGCGTTACCTTTGTGAGAATTCCACAGGGGGAGATATGGAACCTGCACCGGTGCGTCAAGCGAATCCCCCACTGACTTGTCGTAATCGCCCTCAAACGGCGGGCGAGGCGCCTCCGCGCCTCTTGCCTTCCGCGGCATAAGCCGCGCGGCCCCTTGGGCCTAATACCCCGGATGGAGAGGCATTGAGGATGCCTCTCACCCTTTCACGCGGGCGCGATAGGTCAGCACCGTCTCGCCCTTGGCCGGGACCGTCACGGTCCAGGCGGCGGTGAAGGCGTTCTCCTTGGCGTGCTTGGCGCTTTCGTCCAGAACCAGCCATTCGCCGCCGAAGGTCTCGCGTACAATCACCTTGGCCGGGGCATCGCCGCCATTGGCCAGACGCACCTGCCATTGCGCTTCGGTGATCTCGGCGGAAACGCGGGTGAAATCGGTCTGGTTGCGCCGGGCGGTGACGTCGAAGGCGCGGCCCAGCGTCACGCGGGCGCTGGCCCCGGCGGGCGTGGCGGCCAGACGGTCCTCGCCCAGGAAGGTGGCGGCGCCGTCCTTGGCCCGCTGGAACACGCGGATGGTTCCGGCGGGCAACGGCTCGCCATTGCCGTTCTTCAGGCGCAGCAGCGCCTGGGGATGCACCGGCGGCTGCTCGGGCTGGCGGTCGCGCCACGCCTGACCGGGCAGCGCCTCAAGCACCAGCTGCCGTTCGGCGGTCACGACCTGCGGCGCCAGCAGCGGCACCTGCTTGCGCTCGCCGTCCCGCAGGCTGACCGGCTGCGCCAGGGTATAGAGGTGATAGCCGCCCACCGCCTGACGGCTGGGCGGTTCGGCCATGGGGGCGGCGGCCATCAGCGCCTTTTCCATGCGCGCCATGCGGACCGGCGCAGCGTCGGCGGCGCTGTTGAGGTCGCCCGCCATCACCTGCACGCGGGCATTGGCGAAATCGGTCCCGGCATTGTTGCTGAGTGTGGCCCAGGCCGACAACGCCGCCTTGTCGCCGCTCGGCGCCAGCTCGGCCACGTAATCGGCCTGCCACGACAGGCCGCCGGTCAGATAGGACAATTCGATGTCGCGTTTGCCGCTTTGCTCGGCGGCGATGGTGGCGCGATAGGCGGGCACGCCGCGCAATTCGGCGGGCAGGGCATCATAGAGAATGCGCGCGGGCGTTCCCGCCACCACCTTGCCGCCCACCTGGAACAGCGGGTTGGGTCCGGCCGAAATGACCTTGGCGCGGTCCTCGCGCTCGGCACCGCCGCCGTCGCGCCACACCACCGTCACCTCCTGCCCGACCGAGGAGGCCAGCAGGGTATCGGCATCCAGGCCCGACAGGCGGAAGCCCTGTTCCTGTACGGCAAGGCCGGAACCGGCCAACATGGCGGTGGTGTCGCGGGCCTGCCGCGCCACGCCCTCGACCACCAGCAATTGGGTGCCCTTGTCCAGGGTGGCGGCTCGGCGGTCGCGCACCAGGGCGGTGTCGTCCTGGGTCAGGGTCAGGCTCAGGCCGCTGCGGTCCGTCGGCGACAGCACGGTGTCGGCGAAGCCCGCCGCCGCCAACAGCGGCAGACAGGCAATTGCGGTAAGCAGGGCGAGGCGCCGTCTCATGGGGTGTCTCCACGTGATCTTCATGTCAGCGTTTCTATGCTATGAAAACGGCGGCACGATGGCAGAGGAGAAAGATGGTGGACGCGGCGACGATGATCGTGGGGGCGATCGCCCTGGTGGCGGTGGGCGCGGCGGTGGTGCTGGCGCTGCGCGCCCAGGGTGCGGCGGGCGCCCAGCAGGACGGGCTGGCCCGTGCCGTGGACGGTGTCGCCCAGACCCAGGCGGCGCTGACCGGACGGCTGGCGCAACTGGCCGAGAGTCAGGTCACCGCCCAGGCGCAATTGTCGGAACGCATGCAGGCCCAGGAACGCGCCCTGGCCCGCGCCGTCGAGGAACGGCTGGCGGCGCTGGGCAAGCGCATGGATGACGGCCTGCAACAGGCGTCGCAGCGCCAATCCACCACCCTGCACGATCTGCGGGAACGGCTGGCGGTGATCGACGCCGCGCAAAAGAACATCACCGAGCTGTCGGCGCAGGTGGTCAGCCTTCAGGACATCCTGTCCAACAAACAGGCGCGCGGCGCCTTTGGCGAAATCCAGTTGAACGACATCGTCAGCACCATGCTGCCGCCCAGCGCCTACAAATTCCAGGCGCCGCTGGGCGACGGCCGCCGGGTGGATTGCCTGCTGGACCTGCCCAACCCGCCCGGCGCCATCGCCATCGACGCCAAGTTTCCGCTGGAAAGCTTCCACGCTTTGCGCTCGGCCCGCGACGAGGCGGAACGCATTGCCGCCGGACGGGCCTTCGCCACCGCCATCCTCAAGCATGTGCGTGACATCGCGGAAAAATACATCGTCCCCGGCGAGACCGCCGAATCGGCGCTGATGTTCCTGCCGTCCGAGGCCATCTACGCCGAATTGCACGCCAATTTCCCCGACGTGGTGGAAAAGTCGTTCCGCGCCAAGGTGTGGATCGTGTCGCCCACCACCCTGATGGCGACGCTGAACACCGTGCGCGCCGTGCTGAAGGACGCCCGCATGCGCGAGCAGGCCGGGGTGATCCAAAAGGAAGTGCGCACCCTGCTGGATGACATCGAGCGGCTGGACAGCCGCGTCACCGCCCTGGACAAGCACTTCACCCAGGCGGCCGAGGATATCCGGCAGATCCGCATCTCCACCGACAAGGTGGTCAAGCGCGCCGACCGCATCGAGGCGGTGCAATTGGGCGACGACCCGGCCATCGAGGAAGTGGCGCCGCCCCAGCCCAAGCTGCCGAACGCCTAGGGCGTCGAATAGACGCACCCATGCGGAACCCTCGCCGGGCGTGGATCGGTCGGGATTACTTTCCCGGCACGCTGACCCGGATGGCGGCGGCGGCGCGGCGGCCTTCCTTGTCGATCACCACCACGCGGGCGAAGCCGTCGCCGTCGGGGCGCCAAAAGGTGGCGCCGTCGGCCAGCGGCTTGCCGTCGGCCACCCAGCGATAGGGCGGGCGCCCGCCCGCCGCGTTCAGGCCGATGCCGTCCTCAAGACTTTCCACCGTGGCGCCGTCGGGCGGGAACAGGATGCGCAGCGGATCGGTACGGCCGCCGGGCGATGGCACCGCGTCCTCGGCCGGGTTCAGTTGCGCCAAGGCGGGCGGCGGATCACGGTGAAACAGGGCGTGGTCGGGCTGGCGTGGCGCCGGACGCGGCGCGCGGTCGGGCGGCAACAGGTCGAAGGCGCGGAACAATACCGGGGCGGCGGTGCCGCGCCCCATCTCGCCGGGGCGGGGGGCGCCGTCCGGGCGCCCGACCCACACCGCCACGGTGTAATCCACCGACGAGCCCACGCTCCAGGCATCGCGGAAGCCGAACGAAGTGCCGGTCTTGAAGGCGATGCGCCGCACCCGCGCCACCGCCGAGCCGGTGGCGAAGCCATCGGGGGCGGGGCTGTCTTCCAGCACCTGGAGCACCGCCCGCGCCGCCGCCTCGCCCACCAGCCGTTTCGGTTCGGGTGCGGTTTCGCCGCTCAGCACCGACAGCGGCAGCACATGGCCGCCATCGGCCAGGGCGGCATACAGCGCCGCCAGATCGGCCAGCCGGATGCCGACGCCGCCCAGCGCCAGCGGCAAGCCGGGTTCGTCGCCGCCGGGGGGAAAGGCCAGCCGTGCCCCGGCCTGTTGCAGCAGCGCGACGAAGCGCACCGGCCCCACCCGTTCCAGCGCCTGCACGGCGGGGACGTTCAGCGACCGCTGCAATGCCTCGCGCGCGGTGATGGTGCCATGGAAATCGTGGTCGAAATTGCGCGGTGTCCAATCGCCGAAACGCTGCGGCATGTCGGACATGCGCGTTCCCGGATGCAGCGACAGATCGTCGAAGGCCAGGGCATAGATGAACGGCTTGAGCGCCGAACCGGGCGAGCGCACCGCCTGGGTCAGATCCACCTGACGGTTCAGCCAATCGGCGCTGCCCAGGCTGGCCAGCAGGCGGCGGTCGCTGTTGGCGACCACCACCACCGCCAGATCGGCGCCGGGCTCCAGCCGCGCCGCCACCGCTCGGCCCAACCCCTCCAGCCCGCGCTGCACGCCGCCGTCGATACGGGTACGCAGGATGCTGCCGCGCGGCGCTTCCGCCGCCAGCCGCTCGGCCAGATGGGGGGCCAGCAGGGGCATGGATTTCTGGAATGTGGGTACCGGGTCGGCCTTGGCGGCGCGGGCCACGTCGGCGCCGATCACCCCGGCCCTGGCGGCGCGGTCCAGCACGCGGTCACGCGCGGCGCGGGCGGCCTCGGGCCGCCGGTCGGGGCGCAGCCGTTCCGGCGATTGCGGTAACGCCACCAGCAACGCCGCCTCGGCGGGGGTCAAATGGTCGGGTTCCTTGCCGAACCACGCCAGCGCGGCGGCGGTGACGCCCTCCAGCGCGCCGCCGAACGGTGCCAGGGTCAGATAGGCCTCCAGCACGCCATCGCGGCCCAGCCGCGCCTGCAATTGCACGGCGCGCAGGGTTTCCTCCAGCTTGGCGGCCAGAGTACGCGGCTTGGGTTCCAGCAATCTTGCCGTCTGCATGGTCAGGGTCGAGGCGCCCGACACCACCCGGCCATGCCGCGCCATCTGCCCCATGGCCCGCAATACCGCCAGCGGGTCCACGCCGGGATGCCAGCCGTAGCGGCGGTCCTCGACCGCGCGCAGCATGGCCAGATACAGCGGGTCCACCCGCTCGGGCCGGGTCGGCAGGCGCCAGGTGCCGTCGGCGGTGGCGAAGGGCCGCAGCAGATGCCCCTCGGCGTCCACCACCACGGTGGAGCGTCCCTGCAAACGGCTGAGATCGGGCGGCAGCAGGCGGTCGGCGGTGACGGCCAGGGCCGCCACCGTCATCAGGCCGATCGCCGCCGCCCGGATAGGCCTCATTCGCCGATGGTCACCCGGCCCGGCTCGGTGCGGGCGCGGATGCGTGGGGCGTACATGTGTTCGACAGTGGCGGCGGGCAGGGCGAAGCTGCCCGGTGTCACCGCCCGCACCACATAGGCGGCCTTGAACTCCCAGGTCTTGGAATCGTATTTGCGGGTCGGCATGTCGGGGTCGCTGCGGTCCATCTCCCAATTGGGCAGGGTGACGACGGCGATGAAGCGGTCGTCGCGGGCCTGCCGCGTCTCAGCCTCGGACAGCCGCCCGACCCAGCCATAGCCCGGCTGTTCCGGCCGCAGCAGCCCCTCGATGTCCCACCCGGCGGGCAGCAGATCCAACAGGGCGTATTCACCGGTCACTTCCGACAGGCCCTTGCCCTCGACCACCACCACCAGCCGGTCGTTGCGCTTGATCGCCGCCAGATCAGCCGGTTGGCCGTCCAGGGTAAAGACATGCTTGGACAGGCGCACGCCCTGGGACAGGGGCGGTTGCGGCTCGGCGGGCACGCCCTCGGTTGAAACCACGCGGAATACCGCGCCATCGCCGGCGTTTTTCAGGGTGATGCCGCGCGTCAGGGCATCGCTGGTAACCGGGACGGTGACCGGGTCGCCGGTGCCCACCGCCTTGCCGTCCACTTCCACCGCCAGCTTGCCGCTGTTCTTCGCCATCTCGGCGGCGGCCAGCAGCATCCAGGCCTTGTCCTGGGTGGTGGTCAAATCCACAGGGGCGCCCAGGGTGCCGCCTTCCTCCAGCAGCGGCGCCACCTGGGCGCCGCGTCCGGCCCCGGCCATCACCGCCGCCACGCCGTAGATGTCGCGCAGGCGCGAGCCATAGGGCAATTGCACGTATTTGCCATCCGCCGCCGCCAGCGCCTTGCGCGCCGCCTCATAGGCGGTGTTGGCCCGCGCCCGTTCGCCCACCGCATCCAGGGCGGCGCCCAGATGGGCCTGGGCCATGGCCGATTTCGGCGGCTTGGAATCGTGGAAATAGCGCAGGTCACCGGCATTGGCCAAACCCTTGCGGGCCAGCAAAGCCATGGCATAGGCGCGGACTTCGTCGCGGTCGGCGCGCACTGCCTGCGATTTCAGCCACGTCCGGCCCAGATTCATGGTGGCGGAGGGCACGTCATAGCCCTTTTCCACCGCGCGCCCCAGGAAATCCAGGGCGAACACCGACAGCCAGGGATCGGCCTCGCCGCCCCACTGGCCCCACATGTTGAAATTGCCCTCGGGCGTCTGCATGGACACCACGCGCTCGACCGCGTCCTGCACCCGCTGGGGAATGGACTGGTCCTGGCGGCTGCCGGACAGCAAGGCCAGATCGTTGAAATACAGCAGCGGCAAGGCGCGGCTGGTGGTCTGTTCCAGGCAGCCGAAGGGATAGCGGTCCAGCCAGCGCAGCAGGCCGGGCACGTCGATGCCCTGCCAGCGCGACAGGCTGATGGCCACGCTGCCGGTGCCGGGGACCATGCCGTCCAGCACGGCGCCGTCGATGGTCGCGGTTTCACCCGCCGCCATGGACACCACGCTCTGGCGGGTTTCCGGCAATTGCGCCGGGCGCACCTGGATCGGCCAGTCGCGGGCAACGGCAAAGCCGTCCGGTCCCTTGACCGCCAGTTCCACCTTGCCCAATCCGGCACTTCCGGCGGCCAGCGGCACGGTGAACACCTCGCGCTTGCCCTTGACCAGCGGAATGGTGCGGGCGATTGTGTCCCCCGCCACCGCGCCATGGCCGGACAGGGTCAGGGCGTAGCCGCCCTCGGCGCCGTCCACGTTGTGCAGCAACACGGTGGCGCGGCCCTGGTCGCCGGGGGCCAGGAAGCGCGGCAGGATCACTTCGGCGACGATGGGATCGCGCACGGTCAGCCGCGCCTCGGCCGAGCCCACCTTGGCGCCGTCCCAGGCCACCGCCATCAGCCGCAGCTCGCCCTGGAAATCGGGGACCTCCAGCGGGATGGCGGCAACGCCGTCCTTGACCGCCACCACGCCCGAGAACAAAGCGACGGTGCGGGTCGGCACCACGTCCAGGCCCTTGCCGCCAAAGGCATCGCCGCCCTGGTCGTCGCCGGTGGCGAGGCCACGGATCAGGCGGCCGTAATCGTCGCGCATGCCGACGCCCAGACGGCGCTTGCTCAGATAATGGGCCTGAGGCGCCGGGCTCTTGAAACGGGTGAGTTGCAAGATACCCTGGTCCACCGCCGCCAGGGTGACGAAGGTGTGGTCGGCGGTACCCGCCACCTTGACCGGCACATTGATGGTCTGGCGCGGCGCCATACGCTCCGGCGCGCCCAGGGAAATGCCCAAGGTGCGGTCGGCGGGGTTGAGGCCCAGCCACGCCACGCCCACGGCCCGCACCGGGGCGTGCCCCAGCTTTTCCGACAGCGGCCGGTACAGAGTGACCAGGGCATAGGCCCCCGGCCCCCATTCTGGCCGCACGGTCACCGAAACGTCTGTGCCGCCCGCCGGAACGGCGATGCTCCGCACCTCGTGTACCTGCTCGTTGGCGATGACCACCAGGGCCTCGCCCGCGAATTCGCTGTCGATATGCAGCCTGGCGCTGTCGCCCGCCGCATAGCCGGGTTTGTCGGCGGCCAGTTTCAGGCGGTCGGGCCGGTCGGCGGTGGCATTGCCGTACCAGCCGCCCCAGAACGACACCGAGGACACGGCATCGCCCGCGCCGTCGCGGACCTCCAGGCGGTAACGGCCCCAATCCACCACCTGCCGCACCAGGGCCGGATCATTGGCGCCGATGTTCAGGGTCCCGGCGGCGATCTCGCTCTCGCGGGCCACCCGCTCGTAGCGCCAGCGCGAGCCCGAGCGGTACCATTGCCAGGTCGAGGTATCCTTGAACAGCTTGTAGCTGACGTTGGGCCGGGCCACCGCCTCGCCCGCCTCGTTCACCGCCACCACGTCGAACAAGGCTTCGGCGCCGCGCCGCACGCTGTCCTCGAAACGCGGCTTGATGCCCAGCGACACCGGGCGCACCCGCAGCGGCACATAGACGTGCTCGCCGGTGGCGCGGCCGCCCGGTTCGCGGATGGCGATGCCGATATCGGCGCGCAGCGGCAGGCTGGAATGCAGGCCGGTCGGCACCTGTCCGGTGACCTGGGTCGCGCCCTTGTCATCGGTGTCGGACACCGCCAGTTCCACCCGCGTGCCTTCGAATTTCTCGTCGGGCAGGCCCCAGCGATAGCCCTTGAACTTGGGGAAGGGGGCGGGATCGGGCTCGACGCTCAGTTCCGCCTCGCCGCCCAGGGCCGAGGCCGGGGCGCCGTACAGGAAGCGCGCCTCCACCGGAATCGACAGGGCATCGCCGGGCTTCAGCACCGCCGGGCGCTCGCCCAGACTCAGGCCCAGCCGTTGCGGCACGAAATCCTGAACCTCGAACGACACCCGGCCCACCGCTTCGCCCTCGGGGTCCACATGGGCGGTGGCTTCCCAATTGCCGCGATTGGCGGCGGCGGGCAGCTTGATGGACAGCGCGCCGCCGCCGCCGCCCTGGTCGGCGAGTGTGAAGCGGCGGTATTCCTTGCCGTCGGGGCGCATGATCTTCACCACCAACTGGCGGTTCTCGATGGCCCGCACCGCCGGGTCGCGCGACAGCGCCGTCAGGTGCACGGTTTCGCCGGGGCGGTAGATGCCGCGTTCGGTGTACAGGAAGGCATCCACCGGACCGGCGGGGGCACGGCCATCGACGCCACGGTCGGACAGGTCGAAGCTGCCGCGCCGCAAATCCAGAAAGGCGAAATCGTCGGCGCCATAAGCCATGATCATGACCGGCGCCATGCCGCCCTGGCCGCGCATCAGGCCGGGGGCAAACCGGGCGATGCCGTCGGCACCGGTGACCGTCTGGCCCAATTCGTCGTTGTTGCGGGCGATCAGCGTCAGCCGCACCCCGGCCAGCGGCCTGGCGGTTTTCAGCGACCGCACCGACAGGGTCAGGCCGTCGGCGCCGGTAAAGCTGGTCAGGCCCAGATCGGTCTGCACCACCCATTGCGCCGCGATGTCGCGGTAATCGCCGTCGGGGTCGTAGTAATAGCCGTCCTCGTCATCCTCGCGCGAGGCATCGGGGTTCTTGGCGGTGACCAGATAGGCGCCGGGCTCGGCCTTGCCGATGGCCTCGGCCAGCGGGAACAGGCTGGTGACGGCATCGTTGCGCGGTCCCGACACGTTCATGGTGCCGGTCCACACCTTGCGGCCCTCGTCCTCGCCGATGTTGCGGGCGGCATAGGGATAGGTCTTGCGCTGTTCGACCAGATCCTCGCGCATGCGGGCCAGCAGGCGGTCGCCGACGCGGTAGACATTCATGTCCAGGCGTTTGACGTTGACGGTGGTGACCGGCAGACCTTCGGCGGTCTCGCGCGGCAGCACGAAGCCGGGGCCGAACGACACATTGGCCGGACGGTCGGCGAAGCCGACGGTCACGGCGGTGTCGGCGGCCAGCTTCTCGCCCTTGGCGGCGGGCAAACCGGCGCGCAGGGTCAGCTGATATTCACGCCCGAAGGCGAAGCCGCTCAGGCACAGCCGCTCACCCTCGACCCGGAATCCGGCGCGCAGACCGGCGGGCAGCGCCACGTAATCGGCATAGCGGACAGAGGTATCCAGGGCGGCGGAAAAACTCAGGCAGGCTTCGGGGGTGTCGGCGCCCGCCTCGGTGGTGACGCGGCGGAACATCAGATCGCCGATCTTGACGCCCTCCAGCGGCAGCGGCGCGGGCGCCGCCTGCTGGCGCACCGGCTCGACCGTCACCGGGGCGGCGGGCATGGGAACCACGACGCGGGCCATTGTCGGCTGTGGTTTCGGCGCGTGCCGGAAACGGGGCAGGTCGCTGATGCCCCAGGCGCCCAAAGCGGTGGCGCCCATGGCCAGGGCCGCCAATGCGGCCAGCATTCCGTTACGCATGTTCCCCCGGACCCCCTCAGGTCAATGTATGCGGCGACTATCGCCCAGGGTCCTTTCACTTTCAATCGACGCGGGATATGCCGGAGGGATAGATTTCGCCCACGGCGCATATATCGCCCGATACGTGCAAAGGGGCTTGACGGCATCGGGCGATGGGCTCAATGTGAGTGAACGTTCACTTATGAGGTCGGCCATGCGCGACGGCAGTGCCACCAAACAGAAGATTCATCAGGCGGCGCTGGCGCTGTTCGCCACGCGCGGCGTCGCCGAAACCAGCGTGCGCGATCTGGCCCAGGCGGCGGGCGTGGCCGAGGGTACGCTGTACCGCCATTACGCGTCCAAGGACGATCTGGTGGCCGATCTGTTCGCCACCAATTACGCCGCCTTCGCCGCCCGGCTGGCGGCGTTGCGCGACGTGGACGGGTTGCGGGCGCGGCTGGCGGCGGTGGCGGCGGAAATCTTCCGCTTCCACGATGCCGAGCCGATTCTGTTCCGCTTTCTGCTGCTGGTGCAGCATCAGGCCCTGCCGCGCATGGCCGAGGGGGATGACAACCCGGTGTCGGTGCTGCACGGCATGATCGCCGAGGCTGCGGCAACCGGAGAGATCACCCTGGCCGATGCCGCGCTGGGCACAGCCCTGGTGCTGGGTCTGCTGCTGCAACCGGCCACCGCTTTGGTCTATGGCCGCCTGTCCGGCCCGCTGTCCCCTTATGCCGAAACCGTGGCCGCCGCCTGCTGGCGCGCGCTGAACCCCTAGGAGTGTCCCGCGATGCATGACGGTCTGTTCCGCCTGCTGCGCCACCGCCGCTTCCTGCCGCTGTTCGTCAGCCAGTTCCTGGGGGCGGCCAACGACAATCTGTTCAAGAACGCCCTGGTCATCCTGGTGATCTACCGCATCGGCGCCTCGGCCGGGCTGGAGCCGAAGATTCTCGCCACATTGGCGGCCGGGCTGTTCATCGCGCCCTATTTCCTGTTCTCTGCCCTGGCCGGGCAAGTGTCGGACCGGTACGAGAAAACCCGGCTGATGAAGGCGTGGAAGGCGGCCGAGATTCCCATTTCCGCTTTGGGCGCCTGGGGTCTGGCGGCGGGCAGCGTGCCGGTGATGCTGGCGGCGTTGTTCCTGCTGGGGGCGCAATCCACCTTCACCAGCCCGATCAAATACGCCGTGCTGCCGGAATTGCTGGCCCAGGACGAACTGATCGGCGGCAACGCCCTGATCGAGGGCGGCACCTTCCTGGCCATCCTGATCGGCACCATCGCGGGCGGCACGCTGATCCTGCTGGAGGGCGGCGCCTGGATGGTGACGGTGTGCATGCTGGGCATGGCGGTGCTGGGCTTCGGCGCCAGCCTGATGCTGCCGCGCGGCCATGACGGCAATACGGGCGTGCGGGTGCGCTTCGCCCCCATCCGCGACACCGCCGAGCTGTGGCGGCTGATCCGGGTGCGGCGCGACCTGACCCTGGCGGTGCTGGGCATCTCGTGGTTCTGGCTGGTGGGCGCCACCTATCTGGCGCAATTCCCGGCCTTCGCCAAAGACGTTCTGGGCGCCGACAGCCACGCGGTGACGCTGATGCTGACCATGTTCTCGGTGGGTATCGGCATCGGCTCGGTGCTGTGCGGGCGGCTGCTGAAGGGCGAGATTTCCGCCCGCCACGTTCCCTTCGCCGCCCTGGGCATGACCCTTTTCGCCCTGGACCTCACTGCCGCCGCCGGATCGGCCCAGCCCTCGGCGGATTTGCTGCCGCTGGGGGAATTCCTGGCGCGGCCCGGTTCGTGGCGGGTGCTGGCCGATCTGCTGGCGTTCTCGGTGTGCGGCGGCGTCTATATCGTGCCGCTGTACGCCATCCTACAGGCGCGCAGCGACGACAGCGCCCGCGCCCGCGCCGTTGCCGCCAACAATGTCGCCAACGCCCTGTTCATGGTGGCGGGCGCCGTGCTGTGCGCGGTGCTGCTGTCCATGGGTGTCAGCGTCACCGGCCTGTTCCTGCTGCTGGGCATCGCCAATCTGGCGGTGGCCGTCTACATCTGCGGCCTGCTGCCCGACGCGGTGCTGAAAGGGGTGTTCGCTGGCCTATTCCGTCTGGCCTATCGCGTCAAGGTGCAGGGGCTGGAGCATCTGCCCAAGCTCGGCGAGCGGGCGGTGATCGTGGTCAACCACACCTCGTTCCTGGACGCGGCGCTGCTGGCGGCCTTTCTGCCGGAACGCCCGGTCTTCGCCGTCAACACCTTCATCGCCCGGCAATGGTGGGTGCGCCCCTTCCTGCGGGTGGTGGATGCCTTTCCGGTGGACCCCACCAACCCCATGTCCACCAAAAGCCTGATCGGCGCGGTGCGCGAGGGCCGCTCGCTGGTGATCTTCCCCGAAGGCCGCATCACCGTGACCGGCGCGCTGATGAAAATCTACGAAGGCCCCGGCATGGTGGCCGACCGCGCCGAGGCGGTGGTGGTGCCGGTGCGCATCGACGGCGCCCAGTTCACGCCGTTCTCGCGCCTGCGCGGCAAGCTGCGGCTGCGCTGGTTCCCCAATATCACCATCACCGTGCTGCCGCCGCGCCGCTTCGCGGTGCCGGAGACGGTCAAGGGCCGCGACCGCCGCCGCCGCATCGGTGCCGCGCTCTATGACGTGATGTCGGGCATGATGTTCGAGACGGCGCACCACCGTGACCGCACCCTGTTCCAGGCGTTGCTGGAGGCACGCCGTCAGGCGGGCGGCGGCGCCGTGGCGGTCGAGGACGTGACGCGCAAGCCGCTCAGTCATGACCGGCTGCTGACCGGTGCCCTGGTGTTGGGCCGGGTGCTGGCGCGCGGCACCGAAGCGGGCGAGGCGGTGGGCCTGATGCTGCCCAACGTCAACGCCGCCGCCGTGGCGTTCTTCGCTTTGCAGGGGCGGGGGCGGGTTCCGGCCATGCTCAATTTCTCCACCGGTTCCGGCGCCGTGTTGTCGGCGTGCGAGGCGGCGTGCATCCGTACCGTCATCACCTCGCGCCGCTTCATCGAACAGGCCCGCCTTGGTGCCCTGGCGGCGGCGTTGGAAAGCCGGGTGCGGCTGCTGTACCTGGAGGATGTGGCGGCATCCATCGGCCCGGTCTCCAAGCTGGCGGGCCTGCTGGCGCGGCCCTTCGCCCGCTGGATGCATGCCGGTGCCGGTCGCCGCCCGTCCGATCCGGCGGTGATCCTGTTCACCTCGGGGTCCGAGGGTACGCCCAAGGGCGTGGTGCTCTCTTCCGCCAACATCTTGGCCAATTGCGCGCAACTGGCGGCGCGGGTGGCGTTCAGCCCTACCGATAGCGTGTTCAACGCCTTGCCGGTGTTCCATTCCTTCGGCCTGACCGGCGGGCTGCTGCTGCCGCTGTTCTCGGGCCTGAAGGTGTTCCTGTACCCCAGCCCGCTGCATTACCGCATCGTCCCCGAGATGGTGTACGACACCAACGCCACCATCCTGTTCGGCACCGATACCTTTCTGGCGGGCTATGGCCGCGTCGCCAACGCCTATGATTTCTACAGCCTGCGCTATGTCTTCGCCGGGGCGGAGAAGGTCAAGGACGCCACCCGGCGGATGTGGATGGACAAGTTCGGCCTGCGCCTGATGGAAGGCTACGGCGCCACCGAAACGGCGCCGGTGCTGGCGGTCAACACCCCCATGCATTTCCAGGCGGGCAGCGTCGGCCGTCTGCTGCCCGGCATCGAATACCGGGTCGAGCCCATGCCCGGCGTGGACGAGGGCGGGCGGCTGTGGGTGCGCGGCCCCAACGTCATGCTGGGTTATTACCGCGCCGAATCCCCCGGCCAGCTTCAGCCGCCCGCCGATGGCTGGTACGACACCGGCGACATCGTGACGGTGGACGATGTGGGCTATGTCCGCATCCAGGGCCGCGCCAAGCGCTTCGCCAAGATCGCGGGCGAGATGGTCAGTCTGGGCAAGGTCGAGGGCGAAATCTGCGCCCGCTGGCCCGAGGGCAACCACGCCGTGGTGGCGGTGGCCGACGACCGCAAGGGCGAGCAATTGGTGCTGGTGACGGAACGGGCCGAGACGACGCGCGAGGCGGTGCTGGTCCATTTCCGCGCCCAGGGTCTGGCCGAATTGCTGGCGCCCAAGGCGGTGCTGAAAGTGGACCGCCTGCCGCTGCTGGCCACCGGCAAGGCCGATTACGTGGCGGTCAAGGCACTGGCCGAAGCCTTCGTGCGGCCGGGGAGCAACTGAGATGGACACCCTGTTGATCCTGTTGGCGGGGGCGGCCTTCGTCATCGCCATCCTGGCGCAGTCGCAGTCGAACCGGCTGGGCGGCGATCTGGTCGTCTTGCGCAAGCGCTTGGGCGAGGTGGAAACCGAGCTGCGGCGTTTGCGCGAAGGGCCGTTGCCCGAACCTGAACCGGAGCCCGAACCGGTGCCTGAACCGGAAATCACGGTGGTGCAGGCCGAACCGCCACCACCACTACCACCACCAGCTCCCGCGCGTCCGGCGGTGGAGCAGGTGCTGACCGAACGGTGGCTGGTGTGGCTGGGCGGTTTGGCCTTGGCGTTGGGTGGGGCCTTCCTGGTCAAGATGTCGGTGGAGATGGGGCTGCTGGGACCGGCGGTGCGGGTCAGCTTGGGCGGCTTGGGCGGCGCGGCGCTGATGGCGCTGGGCCATGTCCTGCGCCGCCGCGACGTGCCGGGGCAGGTGCCGCCCTCGCTGGTGGCGGCGGGCGCCGCCATGCTGTTCGCCAGCCTGTTTGCCGCCCATGGCCTGTACGGGTTGATCGGGCCGCTGCCCACCTTCGCCGGGTTGGCGGCGGTGGCGGCGGCGACGGCGCTGCTGGCGGTGATCCACGGTCCTTATGTGGGGCTGCTGGGGCTGGCGGGGGCCTTTGCCGTGCCTGCCTTGGTGCATTCTTCTGAGCCCAATGCGGTGGGGTTGTTCGCCTATCTGCTGGTGATCTCGGCGGGCATGCTGGCGTTGCTGCGCTGGTGCCGCTGGTGGTGGCTGGCCTGGGCGGTGTTGATTGCTGCTGCCGGGTGGACCGGCCTCTGGCTGATCGACCCGTTCCAGCCGGGCGACGAAGCAGTGCTGGGCGGCTATTTGCTGCTGCTGTCGGTACTGTTCGCCCTGTTCCGCCTGGGCGTGCCCGGTGTGGCGGCGCTGGCCCTGCCGGTCGAGGCGCCCATGGTGCCGCGCGTGGTGTGGGCGGCCGCCGGAATCATCGCCGCCTTGCTGGGGTTGGTGGTGCTGGCCGCCGATCATTCGGCGGTGGCCCAAGGCGTGCTGGCGCTGTTCGCGCTGGGCTGCATGGCCTTTGGCCGCCGTGATGCCGCCTTCGACCGCCTGCCGTGGCTGGCGGCGGGGGTGACCGTGGTGGTGGCCGCGGCGTGGCAAGCCCCCGAACCCGGCGATCTGGCGGTGTTGGCGGGTGGCCTGTCCGTGCTGTTCGGCTTGGGCGGCTTCGCCCTGCTGAAGAAGGGGCGGCGGCGCTGGCGCTGGGCCGCTTTGGCGGCGGGCGCGCCGGTGGCGTTGCTGGCGGCGGCTTATGCCCGCCTGCCCGGCGGGCTGCCGGACCTGGGCTGGACCGCGCTGGCGCTGGTGCTGGCCGGGCTTGAGCTGGCGGCGGCGGTACGGGTGTCCATCCGCCGTCACTGGCTGGGCATGGAGGCGGCGCTGGCGGGCTTCGCCATCGGCGTGGTCGCCGCCGTGGCCCTGGCCGCCACCATGGCGCTGGAACACGCGTGGCTGACAGTGGCGCTGGCGCTGATGCTGCCGGGCATCGGCTGGGTGGCGTGGCACACCTCCATCACCGGGCTGCGCCGGGTGGCGTTGCTGGTGGCGGCGGCGGTGTTGGTGCGGCTGGCGCTTAATCCGCGGATTCTCGATTATCCGCTGGGCCAGGGGCCGCTCAATTGGCTGCTGTACGGGTACGGCGTTCCGGCTGTGGCCTTCTGGCTGGCGGCCCGGCGCTTCCGCCGCACCGCCGCCGATTCTCTGGTGGCGGTGCTGGATGGCGGCGCCATCCTGTTCACCATGCTGCTGGTCAGCCTGCAAATCCACCACCTGATGAATGACGGCCTGGACGTGCTGCATCCGCCCGCCCTAACCGAGATCAGCCTGCACGGCATCGCCTGGCTGGGTGGCGCGGCGGTGCTGTGTGTGGTCCATCATCGCGGCGGTGGTGCGGTGCCATTGTGGGCGGCACGGTCCTTGGCGCTGCTGGGCACCGCCTCGGCGGTGATGCTCCAGGCGCTGCTGTTCAATCCGCTGTGGGGTGGCGTCGAGACCAGTGTCGCCCTGCTGCTGCTGGCCTATGCCGCCCCGGCATTGCTGTACGCCGTATTGTGGCGGGTGATGCCGGTCGAGCCGGGTTGGAGCGAGCGTGCCGCCGCCAGTCTGGCGATCGGTTTCGCCTTCCTGTGGCTCAGCCTACAGGTGCGGCACGCCTTCGCCGGACCGCGTCTGAACCTGGGCGCGGTGGGGCAGGCCGAGATGTGGGCCTATTCGGTGGCGTGGCTGGCGGGTGGATTGGCCCTGTTGGGCGGTGGTATCGCGCGCGGCACGGCGGCGTTGCGCAGGGCCGGTCTGGCGGTGGTGCTGCTGGTGGTGGCCAAGGTGTTCATCCTGGACCTGTCGCACCTGACCGGATTGTGGCGCGCGTTGTCGTTCCTGGCACTGGGCGGCGTGCTGGTGGGAATCGGCGGCATCTACCGGCGGTTCGTGCGGGCGTGAGGGGGGATCAAGAAAAATCGAACATCAGCTTCAGGCGGCTGTGGTGGGCGGCGCGGATGTGGTGGCGCGCCGCCGCCTCGGCGGCCTCGGGGGCGCGGTCGCGGATGGCGGCGACGATGGCCAGATGCTCCTCGACCGCCTGGGCGGAACGGCCCTGGTTGGCCAGGGTGGTGCGGCCCAGCAGCGCCATGGTCTCGCGCAGGGTGCTCAGGGTCTTGACCAGGTAGCGGTTGTGGGCCGCCCGATACAGCGTGTCGTGGAAGACGCGGTTGTGATTGACCATGTCCGCCGCCGACGCTCCGTCCAACTGGCGTTCGCGCTCGATCAGCTCCAGCAGGATGGTGATTTCCGCTTCCGAGGCATGCTGGGCGGCGAAGCGGGCGGCGGTGCCCTCCAGCACTTCGCGCATGGCGTACAGCTCGTTGACGTTGGCGTAATCCAGCTCGGCGATGATCATGCCGCGCACCGGATCGTTGACCGCCAGTCCCTCGCTCATCAGCCGCCCCAGCGCCTCGCGGACCGGGGTGCGGCTGATGCCCAGGGACTTGGCCAGTTCCACCTCGCGCATGCGGGTGCCGGGGCGCAAGGTGCCGGTCTGGATGGCCTCCAGGATCGAGCGGTACGCCTGCTCGCTGAGGGGCAGGGATTCGTCGGTCATGGCTGTCGCTCCGGTCTTGGGCTGCGCAAAGCCAGGAAGGTATATGCGGCGGGCGCCGGGTTCAATCGTCCGACAGCTTCAGCGTGCTGGGACGGCGCTTCTCCATGGACCATTTCAGCAGGGACGCCGAGCGGAAGATGCCGTGGGCGAACTTGCCGTAGGGCAGGGTCAGGAACAGCGCCATGACGCAGCCCAGATGCAACGCCAGCAGAACCGGCATGGCGCCGCCATCCCGCCCGGCCAGCAAAGCCAGGCCGCTGGCGCTGACCAGCATCAGCAGCAGGATGAAGGCGCGGTCCATGGGGCGCTGGGCGGTGTCGCCCTGAAGCGGATGACGGCGCAGGTTCAGCCACAGCAGCCCCGCCGGTCCCACCAGCAGGCCGATGCCGCCTAGGCTGCCCAGGATCACCGGCAGGCTGTCCAGGGCATAGGGGGCTGCCATGTCCAGCAGGTAATGATACAGGGTGGCGATGGCGGTGGCGGCGAAGCACAGGGCGAAGCCGTAGAAGGTGCAATGGTGGAAACGCCGCCGCCACAGCGAGAAGGCGTCGTCGGAATTGTTGCAGCCCTGGCCGTGGCCGCCGTCCAGATAGGTCAGGGTCAGGACGTTGACGGCGGCCTCGCCCGCCGCCGGGGCCGAGGGCATGCCGGTCACCGCCGCCTCGCGCCAGAAACGGCGCACGCCCATGCCCAGGGCCAGGACGGCGAACAGGAAGATAGGGGCGAACATGCCGACCAGCGTGTTGTGCGGGAACACGGCGTAGAAGCCCTCGCCGCGTCCGCTGGCGGTGCCCAGCATCGCCGCCAGTCCCAGGAACAGCGCCAGCGCCGCCGACAGCACCAGCGCCAGGGTCACGCCCTGGCGGCGGTACAGGCCGCCCAGGGCGCGCGGCCAGGCGTAATCGGCATAGGTCTCGCCGCGCACGCGGGCCATGGCCTGGGGCACCGTGACGGCGAATTCGTGCGGCGGCGCGTATTGGCAGGCATGCAGGCAGGCGCCGCAATTGTGGCACAGATTGGCCAGGTAATGGATGTCGGCGGCGGCGAAATCCAGGCGGCGGGTCATGGCCTGGAAGGTGGCGCAGAAGCCTTCGCAATAGCGGCAGGCGTTGCAGATTTGCAGAACGCGGGCCGCTTCGGTCACGGCGGGGGTGTGGTTGGTGTGCACGGCAGTGTCACTCCGATTGCGAGGCGGCCAATTTCGAGGCGGCATGGGCGGCGCCCGCGCCTGCGATCCGGCCGAAAGTGGTTCCGATGGTCATGCCGACTCCGGCGGTATAGCCCTTGCCCAGGATGTTGCCCGCCATCATCTCGCCGGCCACGTACAGGTTGGGGCTGGCGCGGCCGCCGAAGCGGACGGCGGAATCCCGCTCCACCTTCAGGCCCAGATAGGTGAAGGTGATGCCGGGGCGCAGCGGGTAGGCGAAGAACGGCGGGGTGTCCAAGGGCCGCGCCCAATGGCTCTTGACCGGCTCCAGTCCCTGGGTGGTGCAGTCGTCCAGCCGGGTGTGATCGAAATCACCGACGCGGCAGGCGGCGTTGAAGCCGTCCACCGTGGCGCCCAGCCGCGCCGGGTCCAGGCCCAGCTTGCCCGCCAGTTCGGCGATGCTGTCGGCGCGGGTGCCGGGGAAGACCGGCGGCATGAAGTTCCCCACCGATTTGGCGTCGATGATGGAATAGGCGGTCTGGCCCGGCTGCTGGGCCACCAGACGGCCCCAGATGGCATAGCGCTTGGGCCAGAAATCCTCGCCTTCGTCATAGAAACGCTCGGCCTGGGCGTTGACCACGATGCCCAGCGACACGCAGTCGATGCGGGTGCAGATGCCGCCGTCATACAGCGGCGCGCGGGCGTCGATGGCGACCATGTGGGCCTGGGTCGGATCGCCGATGCTGTCGGCCCCGGCATCGATCATGAAGCGCAACAGCGTGCCGGTGTTGAAGCGGGTGCCGCGGATCAGGAAATTGTCGGCGGGATATTCGCCGCGCTCGTTGCTGCCCCAGGCCTGGCGCAGCCAGTCGCGGTTGGATTCGAAACCGCCAGCCGCCAGCACGCAGCTTTTGGCGGTGATGCGGGTATCGCCGCTCCAGGCGGCGACGAAGCGGCCGTCCTGCAATTCCAGGCGGTCCACCGGGCGTTCATAGCGAATCTGCACGCCCAGTTTCTCGGCGCTGCGGTAATAGGCGTTCACCAGCGCCTTGCCGCCGCCCATGAAGAAGGCGTTGGTGCGGGCCACATGCAAGGCGCCCGACAGCGGCGGCTGGAAATGCACGCCGTGGCGGCGCATCCAGCCGCGGCAGGACGACGATTCCCGGATGGCCATGCGGGCCAGTTCCTCGTTGGTGGCGCCGCCGGTGACCTTCAGCAGGTCGCGCCAGTATTCCTCTTCGGGATAGGCGTCCACCAGCACGTCCTGCGGCGCATCGTGCGAACAGCGCAGATTGCGGGTGTGGCTGGAATTGCCGCCGCGCCATTCCTTGGGGGCGGCCTCCAGCATCAGCACCGAGGCGCCCGCCTCGCGCGCCGTCAGGGCGGCGCACAGGGCGGCATTGCCGCCACCGATCACCAGAACGTCGGGGGAAAACTCGGTCATGGGTGTTCTCCGAACGGACGGGAAGGCCGCCGGGGGCCTTCCCGGACTTGCATTCACTCGGGCTTGAAATCCAGTTCCCGATAGACGGCCTGGATCAAATCCTTGCCGATACGGCTTTCCACCTGACGGTGGACCGGCAGCATGGTGGCCTTCCAGGCGGCCTTTTCTTCCGGCGTCAGGGTGTAGATCTGGGTCTTGCCCGAGGCGCGGATGGCGTCCAGCGCCCGCTGGTTTTCCTCGGCGGCGATGCGGTCGTTATAGGCCGAGGCCTCTTGCAGCGCGTCGGTGATCAGGGTCTGCACGTCGGGCGGCAGGCCGTCCCAGAACCGCTTGTTGATCAGCACCGCATAACCCAGATAGCCGTGGTCCGACAGGGTCAGGTACGGCTGAACCTCGAAGAATTTCTGGGTCAGGATGTTGGACAGCGCGTTCTCGCCGCCGTCCACCACGCCGGTCTGCATGGCCTGATAGACCTCGGAAAAGGCCATGACCTGCGGCATGGCGCCCATGGCGCGGGTGTAGGCGTCGGTGACCTTGGCCGACACGATGCGGAACTTGGCGCCGCGCCAGTCCTCGACCTTGCGCAGCGGGCGGTTGGCGGTCATCTGCCGCATGCCGTTGTCCCAATAGGCCAGACCCAGGATGCCCCGGTTCTCCAGCCCCTTGAGCAATTGCTTGCCGACCGGGCCGCGCGTGATCTTGTGCACGTCGCTCAGGTCGCGGAACAGGTAGGGCAGCTCGAACACCTCGAATTCCTTGGATCCCAGCGGCCCGAACTTGGACAGGCTGGGGGCCAGCATCTGCACGGCGCCCAATTGCAGTGCCTCCAACTCTTCCTTGTCCTTGTAGAGCTGGCTGTTGGGGAAGACGTCGATGCGGACCCGGCCCTGGCTGCGCTCGTTGACCAGGGTCTTGAACAATTCGGCGGCGGCGCCCTTGGGGGTGTCGGGGGCGACCACGTGGCTGAACTTGATGACGATGGTCTTCTGTTCCTGCGCACCCGCCGTAAAGGGCGAGAGCGCGAACATCGCGCAGGCGATGGCGGCAAACAACTTCATGGCGATTCCTCCTGGCCCGGTTTCTTGGCGACAGGATGTGCTGATGTCGCCCGATGTGGCCTTATGGATACGGGTGTACACGAATGTATCCACAATCTCAAGCGGGGCGATGAGGCCATGAAAAAGGCGCTCCGCCCTGAGGGGGGGAGCGCCTGTGCGGAGGCGGTGGAAAATCAGCGCGACGCGCCGGGGATCATGGCCTAACGCCGGAACACCACCGTCTTGCTGCCGTTGGGCAGCACGCGGTGTTCGACGTGGTATTGCACCGCGCGGGCCAGCACCACGTTTTCGATGTCGCGGCCCATGGCCACCAGATCGTCAGGGGTGTGGGTGTGGTCCACCCGTTCCACCGATTGCTCGATGATCGGGCCTTCGTCCAGGTCGGACGTGACGTAATGGGCGGTGGCGCCGATGATCTTGACGCCGCGCGTGTGGGCCTGATGGTAGGGCTTGGCGCCCTTGAAGCTGGGCAGGAAGGAATGGTGGATGTTGATGCAGCGCCACGACAGCGCCTTGCACATGTCCTGGCTGAGAACCTGCATGTAGCGCGCCAGCACCACCAGATCGATGTGCAGCCGCGACACCATCTCCAGGATGGCGGCTTCCTGTTCCGCCTTGCTGTCCTTGGTCACCGGCAGGTGGTGATAGGGGATGCCGTGCCATTCCACCACCCGCTGAAGGTCGGGATGGTTGGACACCACCGCCGGAATCTCCACCGGCAGCGTGCCGGTGCGATAGCGGTACAAAAGATCGTTCAGGCAATGGTCGAACTTGGACACCAGCAGCAGCACCCGCGGCTTGCGCGACGAATCGTGCATCTGCCAGTCCATGCCGAAGCGTTCCGCCACCTCGCCGAAGGCCAGCCGCAACTGCTCCAGCGACGGCATGCCCGGACGGTCCAGGAACACCGTGCGCATGAAGAAACGCCCGGTCACCACGTCGCCGAAATGCTCGGATTCGGTGATGAACAGATTATGGCCCGACAGAAAGCCCGCCACGGCGGCGACGATGCCGACGGCGTCGGGACAGGAAATGGTCAGCACGTAATGTTTGGCGGTGGTGGTCATGGTGGCGATACTCTCCGGCGTCATGGCCAGGCTTGACCCGGCCATCCATGCGCGCGGTGCGTGGATGCGCGGGTCAAGCCCGCGCATGACGGTGAAGGTTGAGGTAAACCCGACCTAGCAGTCGAGGTTGTGCAGGCGTTCCCACGCGCTGGCATGGCTCATGAACGAGTTCCATTCGGCCATCTTCAGCTTGATGTAGCTGTCGACGAAGCCGTCGCCGAATCCGGCGCGGGCCACGTCCGAGCGTTCCAGCAGGCGCAGGGCGTCCAGCAGGTTCAGCGGCAGCTTGCGCACGTTCTTCAGGGTGTGGCCGTCGGTGTACATGTTGATGTCCAGCCGTTCGCCGGGATCGCGGCCGTATTCCATGCCGTCCAGACCGGCCATCAGCAGCGCGGCGGGCGCCAGATAGGGGTTGGTGGCGCCGTCCATCAGACGGAATTCGAAGCGGTTGGATTCCGGGATGCGCACCATGTGGGTGCGGTTGTTGCCGGTATAGGTGATGGAATTGGGCGACCATGTCGCCCCCGACGCGGTGATGGGGGCGTTGATGCGCTTGAAGCTATTGACGGTGGGATTGAACAGGGCGCACAGATCGGCGGCGGAATGCATGACGCCGCCCAGGAAATCATAGGCCAGCTTGCTCATGCCCAGTTCGCCCGCCGGGTCCTCGAACACGTTCTCGGCGCCCTTCCACAGGCTGACATGCATGTGACAGCCGTTGCCGGTCAGGGTGTTGAACGGCTTGGGCATGAAGGTGGCGCGCATGCCGTATTTCTCGGCCAGCGTCTTGGTCATGTATTTGAAGAAGGCGTGACGGTCGGCGGTCTTCAGCACGTCGTCATATTCCCAGTTCATCTCGAACTGGCCGTTGGCGTCCTCGTGGTCGTTCTGGTACGGCCCCCAGCCCAGATGCCCCATGGCATCGCAGATTTCCTTGATCAGATCGTATTGCCGCATCAAGGCCAGTTGGTCGTAGCAGGGCTTGGGGTATTCATCGTGGATGTCGGCGATGGACTTGCCGTCGCGCGACAGCAGGAAGAACTCGCATTCCACGCCGGTCTTCATTTGCAGGCCCAGGGCCTTGGCCTTGGCGATCTGCTTCTTCAGCACATTGCGCGGTGCGTCGGGCACCTCGGCACCGCCGCAATAGACGTCCGAGGCCAGCCAGGCCACCTCGGGCTTCCACGGCAATTGGATCAGGCTGTCGGGGTCGGGCACCGCCACGGTGTCGGGATGGGCCGGGGTCTGGTCCAGATGGGTGGCGAAACCGGCGAAACCGGCACCGTTCTTCTGCATGCCCTTGATGGCGGAAGCCGGTACCAACTTGGCCCGCAGCACGCCGAACAGGTCCACATAGGAAATCAGGAAATACTGAATACCGCGTTCCTTGGCGATCTCGGCGAGGTCTAGAGCCATGGGAATCCCCTTGCTGATACGCGCCCACGAAATGGGCAATGACGGCGTATGCCGCTAAATTCGGCAAAATCACCCTATGCCGAACGGGGCTGCATTTCAACTGGCAAGAAACTTTTTTTCCGCAGAGAGCGGGGTGTGCGGCAGTGAATTGGCACTTTCCCGCCATTTCTTGCCATTCCCAGCAGGAAACACCTTGCCCTTAGCTGCACAAACGTTTCTCACAGGGAAACATTTTTGCATAAACTCATTGACCCCCTTCCCGCCCCCTTGCTAGGGTCGAGCCATCGCACGAAGGAGAATGGTCATGTGCGGAATCGCAGGAATTCTTTTTAAGAAGCCGGTCAGCAATCAGGTGCTGGGGCGTGCGCTAGCCGACATGATGGACGGCTGTCAGCATCGCGGCCCCGATTCCACCGGCTTTGCGCTCTATGAAAAGGACGTGGACGGCCTACGCCTGCGTTTCCTGGTGGATGACGAGCAGGCGGTGGCGCGCATCAAGGCGGCGCTGGCCGAACACGGCGCCACCCTGAAGGCCGACCGGCGCGAAGGCTCGACCTATGTGGCCGAAGTGGCCTATAGCGGCGAAATCCGCCCCTTCGCCTATGCCATGGAACACGCCGCCAAGCTGGTGTCCATCGGCACCTCGCTGGACATTATCAAGGATGTGGGCACGTCGCGCGACCTGGACGGCATCTACGGCATCGGCAGCATCACCGGCAGCCACGGCCTGGGCCATGTGCGCCTTGCCACCGAATCCGACGTCAAACCCGAGGCGGCGCATCCGTTCTGGGCCACCGGTTTCGCCGACGTCGCCATCGTCCATAACGGCCAGATCACCAATTACTGGAAGATGCGGCGCCGCCTGGAAGCGCGTGGCTTCGAGTTCCGCACCGACAACGATTCCGAACTGATCGCCGTCTACATCGCCGACAAGATGGCCCAGGGCATCGCGCTGGAGGCGGCGCTGGAGCAATCGGTGGACGATCTGGACGGCACCTTCTCGTTCCTGGTGTCCACCAAGGACGGCATCGGCTTCGCCAAGGACCGTCTGGCCGCCAAGCCCATGGTCATGTACGAGGACGACAGCATCGTCGCCATCGCCTCGGAAGAAGTGTCGCTGAACCGGCTGTTCCCCGGTCAGCCCCTTTCCACCACCGAACCTTTGCCGGGGACGCACCAGACATGGTCACGATCGATCTGAGCACCACGCCCGTGCGTGCGGGCAACGAGACCCTGCGCGCCGCCGCCCAGCGCGGCGAGGACATCGAAATCCTCAACCCCGACGCCCGCCACCATATCGGCGTCGGCCTGACCGCGCCGGTCACCGTGCGCATCAAGGGCTCGGCCGGGTATTTCTGCGCCGGTCTGTCGCACGGCGCCCGCTTCGAGGTGGAGTCCAACGTCGGCTGGGGCGTCGGCGATTCCATGTATGCCGGGTCGGTGGTGGTCGGCGGCAACGCGGGCGCCATCGCCGGTGTCGCCCTGCGCGGCGGCGAGGTGGTGATCAAGGGCAATGTCGGCAGCCGCGCCGGTCAGGTGATGAAGGCCGGAACCCTGCTGGTGTGCGGCAAGGCCAGTTTCCTGGCGGGCTACATGATGTATGGCGGCCGCATCGTCATCCTGGGCGATTCCGGCGAACGGGTCGGCGAGGACATGTCGGCGGGTGCCATCTATGTGGGCGGCAAGGTGCAGAGCTTGGGCTCGGACGCCGCCATCGCCGAGACCAGCGCCGAGGAGGATGCCGACATCCGCGCCTTCCTGGCGAAATACGGCATCCCGTTCGCGGGCACCTTCACCAAGATCGTCAACGCCGGGACCAAGCTGCGCTATGGCGTCAACGAGCCCATCAGTCGTCCGTTGCCCCACCCGGTGTTTTCCGAGGGCGGCAGCTATTGGAACGCCAAGGTGGTCGAGGATATCGGCGCCAAGAGCCTGATCGGCCGCTACCGCATCCGCGGTTACGGCGCCGCCAAGGCAGTGCCGCATTTCGGCGACATCGCCTTCAAGGTCGATCCCGCCCGCATCGGAACGGCGGGCGACCCGACCAAGGCAGTCAAGCTGGACATGGTTCTGGGTGACCGCTTCGGCGCCAAGCCGCTGAAGCTCTCCATGCCGGTGCTGATCGCCCCCATGAGCTTCGGCGCGCTGTCCAAATCGACCAAGATCGCCCTGGCCCGCGCCTCGCGTCTGTCGGGCATCGTCGAGAACACCGGCGAGGGCGGCATGCTGCCCGAGCAGCGGGCCGAGGCGGCGCAGTTGATCTATCAGTGTCTGTCCGGCCGCCTGGGCTGGAACATCCACGACATGCTGAAGGCCGACGCGCTGGAAATCTATATCAGCCAGGGCGCCAAGCCCGGTCTGGGCGGTCAGCTGATGGCGAAGAAGGTGACCAAGGAACTGGCCGCCATCCGCGGCATTCCCGAAGGCATCGATCTGCGCTCGCCGTCGCGCCACCCCGATATCATGGGTGCCGACGATCTGGTCATCAAGGTCGAGGAATTCCGCGAAGCCACCAGCTACGCCAAGCCGATCTCGGTCAAGATGGGCGCGGGCCGCGTGCGCGACGACATCAAGATCGCCTACAAGGACGGCTTCGATTTCGTGCAATTGGACGGCTTGCAGGGCTCGACCGGCGCCGCCTCGACCGAGGTGCTGGAAAATGTCGGCATCCCCACCCTGGCGGCGCTGCAAGAGGCGTTGGACGGCCTCAACGAGATCGGCCATGACGGCTCCATGCCGGTGGTGCTGATGGGCGGCATCAAGGACGGCATCGACGCCGCCAAGGCGCTGGCCCTGGGCGCGAGCGCCGTCGCCATGGGCACCGCCGCGCTGATTGCCGGTGGCTGCATCAGCTGCATGCAGTGCCATGTGGGCAATTGCGTGGTCGGCATCGCGACCCAGGACCCCGAGCACGAGGCCCGCTACAAGACCGAGCTTCAGGCCCAGGCCATCCACCGCTTCCTGGAATCGGTGCGCTGGCAATTGGCTGCCATCACCCAGGCGCTGGGCTACGGCGATTTCCGCCAATTGTCGCGCGCCGATCTGGTGGCCCTGACCCCGGAAGCCGCCGCCATCACCGGCCTGCCCTATGAACCGGGCTACCGCGCGGCGCAAGACCAACTCCTGACCCAGGTGGCCTGATCATGAGCTGCAAGCCCTTCTCGCTGGACCTCGCCGCCGACCAGAGCGGCCTGCCCCATTACGAGCCGCCGCCCTGTCAGGTGGCCTGCCCCATCGGTACCGATGTCGGGTCCTATGTCGGCCTGATCTGGAGCGGCGATTATTCCGGCGCGCTGGAGGCCATCACCGCCACCAACCCGTTCTCGGGGGTGTGCGGCCGGGTGTGCGACGCGCCGTGCGAACCGGCCTGCCGCCGCGCCAATGCCGACGGCGCCGTCGCCATCCGCGCCCTCAAGCGCTCGGTGATGGACGCGCTGGGACCGGATTTCCACCTGCCCGCCATCGCCGCCGACCAGGACAAGAGCGTCGCCATCATCGGCGCCGGCCCCGCCGGTCTGACCGCCGCCCAGGACATCGCCGCCGCTGGCTACAAGGTGGACGTCTACGAGGCGCTGCCCAAGGCGGGCGGCATGATGGCCTGGGGCATTCCCGATTTCCGCCTGCCGCCCGAGATCGTCGAGCAGGACGTGGCCCGCATCCTGGAACGCTGTCCCGGCATCACCCTGCATCTGTCCACGCCGCTGGGCGATGCGGTGACGCTGGAACAATTGCGCATGAGCCACGACGCCGTGCTGCTGACCATCGGCGCCAGCGCCGGGCGCAAGCTGGGCGTGCCTGGCGACGATCTGCCGCAGGTGGTGGACGGCGTCACCTTCCTGAACAAAGTGAACGGCGGCGAGCGCCCGCAATTGCCGTCCCATGTGGTGGTGATCGGCGGCGGCGACGTCGCCATGGATGCCTGCCGCACCGCGCGGCGGCTGCCCGGCGTCAAGAAGGTCACGGTGCTGTACCGGCGCGGCCCCGACGAGATTCCCGCCCGTCACCACGAAATCTCGGCCGCCTTGGCCGAAGGTATCGAGATCGTCTATCACGTCGCCCCCGCCGCCATAGCCCAGGCTTCGGGCGGTGCGGTCGAGCTGCGCTGTCTGAAGACCGAATTGGGCGAGCCCGGTGCCGATGGCCGCCGCGCCTTCCGCACCATCCCCGATTCCGAATTCGCCGTCAGCGCCGGACTGGTGATCGCCGCCGTCGGGCAAAAGGCGGTCAGCCTGGATCTGGCCAAGCACGGCCTGATGGACGGCGACCGTATCGCCACCGCCGAGGCCGACATGAGCACCCGCCTGCCGGGTGTCTATGCGGCGGGCGATGCCGCCTTCGGCTCCAGCACCATCGTCCAGGCCATGTTCCAGGGCCACAAGGCGGCCTATTACGTCCTGGCGGCGCTGGAGGGCGAGGCCCATCCCGCCCCCTACCGCACCCCCTACCGCACCCGCGCCGCCGCTTTGGCTCAGGACCCGGCCTGGGAAAAGCTGGGCCGGGTCGAGCCCCGCTTCCTGGGCCTGCGCGACGATGCCTTCGCCGATGCCGAGGCCGGATACGATGACCGCACCGCCAAGGAACAGGCGGCGCGTTGCTATCGCTGCGACACCGAGACCGGCTCGACCGATTATTCGGTGAAAATGCGCGAAGCCATCTTCGCCCTGGCCCGCACCGATGCCACCCCGGCCGACGTGGCGCGGCTGACCCGCACCCGGCTGGATGCCCGGCCGGAACCGGTTCCGGCGGCACGGGCCACCTTCGACCAATTGGTGTTCCTGCCCGCCAACCTGACCCGCCTGGTCATCGACCCCTATCGCGAATCCTGCAAGACCGCCACCGAGCTGACCGCCGATCTCAAGCTGGAGCATCCCATGCTGGTGGGCGGGCTGGACGCGGCGCCCGAGGCGGTGAAGGCCGCCGCCGCGACCGCCATTGCCCAATCGGGCAGCGCCTATCTGGGCCGTTCGCCCATCGGTGCCGGGGTGCCGTGGCTGCAAATCCTGCCGCCGGGTGCTACCGCCCAGGCGGGGGCGGCACTGGTGCTGGCGGTGGGCACACCCCATGCCGCGCCGGTCAAGCCCGCCTTGGCCCATCCCGGCCAGAGCTGGGGTGTGATCGCCAATGCCGCCCATCTGGACGCCGCCCTGGACCTGGCGGTGACCGAGGCCGCCGATCTGGTGGTGCTGGACGGCACCGGCGCCCTGCCCGCCGATTGGGCCGATCTGGGCGGCGCCCCCGATCTGTCGCTGCTGTCCGCCGCCATCGCCAAATTGCGGGCGCTGAAGGCCGAGGAGCGTTTCCCGCTGCTGTGGTTCGGCGGCCTGCGCTCGGGTACCGACATGGCCAAGGCCATGGCGTTAGGCGCCAATGGCGGCATCGCCTGCACCGCCGCCGCCATCGCCCTGGGCGGCGCCCCCCAGGCCAGCGGCGTTGACTTTGCCCCCCTGGAGGACCCCGCCGGATCGCTGGCCCGCTTCCTGAAAGCGGCGGTGTCGGAATGCTCGATGATGGCCCGCTGCACCGGCAAGACCAACGTGCACAATCTGGAACCCGAGGATCTGCGCACCACCGCCCTTGAGGCACAGCGCGCCACCGGCATTGTCATGGCGGGCCTGAAAAGGGCCGGATGATATAAATAAAATTTAAATGAAACTGCGCACGAAGCCGGTGCATTGGATACATCAATGCACCGGCTTTTTTATTATCCTAAAAATTGCAGCTACTGCGCACAAGATTGACCACGGCATTGGCGCATATGCATAGATATTAGTCATCGCCAATACCTGAAAGGCGGAATCCCGCGCCGATTTCACTGGCATATGGATTGCAAATATTCCTGCCAGAATTGGCTTCACGCGGGAGCGCCGCAGGAATGACCTTACCCGAGGATACCCAGACGTCCCCCGATCCGGTGCCCGCCGCCGCCACCCTGCTGCGCCATGCCCGCGCCCTGGCCGGGCACGCGGTCACCGCCGCCGGATGTCAGGCCCAGGCCTTCGACGAGATCGCCGCCCGCACCAGCGAGTTGACCCAAGCTCTGCGCGCCACCGAAAGCGATCTGGAGGAATCCAACGCCCGCGCCGGAACGGTGCGCCGCACCACCGAAGCCCGCATCGACCACATCGCCGGATCGATCCGCCAACGGCTGGACGACAGCTCGCGCGCCTTGCAGGACAAGGGCACGCGGGCGGCGCGGGTGCTGCATTCCATTTCCGCCATCGGCGGCAAGGTGCGCATGCTGGCCATGAACGCCCGCATCGAGGCGGCGCGGGCGGGCGAGCACGGCCAGGGCTTCGCCGTGGTCGCCAACGAGGTCGGCACCCTGGCCAACCATACCCTGCAACAGGCGGCAGAGGCCGCCGAGGCCCTGGATTTCAGCGACATCTTCGCCATCCTGGAGCAGACGGTGACCGAAATCGCCGGGCAATTGGCGGAATTGCAGACCCTGACCGAAAGCTCGCTGGGCGATCTGGAAACCATGCTGGGCGGCATCGCCGCCAAGGTGGACGACATCGCCAGCCATAACGGCGTCATCCGCGAGATGATCGATCTGGGCAACGCCACCCGCACCCGCACGCTGGACAAGATGGCGCGGGTGGACGACGAACTGGGCGCGTTGGGCGACGCCCTGGCGCAGCCGCCGGACCAACGGCTGCCGCCGCTGCGGACCCTGGCCGAGCGGCACAAGGTCACCCTGGACCCCGCTTATGACCGGCTGGTCGATATCCGGGCACGCGGCGCCCTGCGGGTGGCGGTCGAACCGCGCTTCGTCGGCCTGTCGTTCCGCCGCCAGCCGGGGGGCGAACTGGAAGGCCTGGACGTGGAATACGCCCGCGCCTTCGCCCGCTCGTTGGGCGTGCGCTGCGAGTTCGTCGAACATCCCTGGGATCAGTTGACCGAATTGCTGGCCGCCGGACGAAATGCGGGCGAAGCGCCGGTGGACGTGGTGTGGTCGGCGTTGCCGCCCAGCGCCAGCTTCGCCGGGACCGCCTATTCCGACACCTACACCTGGCTGCCCTTCGTGCTGGCCCGCCGGGTCGGCGACAGCCGCATCAACGGGCTGGCCGATCTGGACGGCAAGGTGCTGGGCGTCATCAACGACCCCGGTGCCTTCGCCGTGCTGGAGGCGGCGGGGGTGCGCTGGCAGGCCAATGCCCGCAAACCCGGCGGCAAGGTCATGTTGTCCAATCTGGTGGCCTATTCCGACCAGAGCCGCATTCACGATTGTCTGGCGAACGGCGTGGTGGACGGCTTTTGCGTCGATCTGCCCATCTATCACTGGGCCTGCACCGATCCGGCCAGCCCATGGCACGGCAAGATCGAGATCATCGGCGGCAATCTGGCGCCCCAGCCCTATTACTACGCGGTGGGCGTCGCCGCCGAGGCGGCGTCCTATCCCTTGCTGAAGGAAATCAACGCCTTCCTGGCCGCCTTCCGTACCAGCCCGGAGCGCGCCGCCCTGGAACGGCACTGGCAGGGCGCGGTGACCGAGGGCCGAATCAGCTATCACGACGAGCCCGGCAATCTGCCCGGCGAGGCCGAGTTGAGGGCGCTGGCCGGGGACTAAACATCCCCGGTGCGGGAATAGACGATCACCGACAGCAGCTTGATCGGAAGCTTGCGCAATTCCTCGGGGCCGTGCGGGGCGTCAGCGTCGAAGAACAGCGAATCGCCCGCCTGCATGGCGTACAGCTTGTTGCCGTGGCGATAGGCGACCTCGCCTTCCAGCAGATAGATGAATTCCAGGCCGGAATGCTGGAACAGCGGGAACACGTCCGATTGCTCGGTCAGCGTCACCAGATAGGGCTCGACCACCAGATTCTTGCCGATGGTGTGGCCCAGCAGATGGTACTGGTGCCCGGCCCGCGTGCCGCGCCGTTCGATGGCCAGACCCTGGCCGTCCTTGACGAAGGTGGCGTCGCGCTGTTCCTCGAACTTGCGGAAGAAGGCGGTCACCGGCACGTTCAGGGCGCGGGATAGCGATTGCAGCGTCGACAGCGACGGCGACGTGACGCCGTTCTCGATCTTCGACAGCATGCCGGGCGACAGATTGGCCTGTCGGCCCAGATCGGCCACGGTCATGCCCAGCTTGGTGCGGTACTCGCGCACCTGATGGCCGATCGCCACCTCCAGGCTGTTCTCGCGCGCGCCGTCCAGGGCGTGGGGATTCTGGGAGTGCTCGGGCATCGTTTCCTCTCAGGCAACGTTTCGCGAAGTATATGAAACGCAGCCCCGTGCCGAAACGAAAAAGCGCCGGGCGGTTGCCCGCCCGGCGCCGTTTCTACATCCGATGACGGATCAGTCGTGCATGGCCTCGCCGTGCAGGGCCAGATCCAGGCCTTCGGTTTCCACTTCCTTGCTGACGCGCAGGCCGATGGTCAGGTCGATCAGCTTGAGCAGCACCACCGAGACGATGGCGGTCCAGGCGATGGTCACCGCCACGCTCTTGATCTGGATCCACACCTGGATGGCGTTGCCGTCGATCAGACCCGACTTGCCGGTGCCGCCGATGGCGGCGACCGCGAACACGCCGGTCAGCACCGCGCCGACGATACCGCCGATGCCGTGCACGCCGAAGGCGTCCAGCGCGTCGTCATAGCCGAACAGCTTCTTGAGGCCGGAAACACCCCAGTAGCAGATCGGGCCGACGATCAGGCCCAGGATCAGGGCGCCCGACACGGTGACGAAACCGCAGGCCGGGGTGATGACCACCAGACCGGCGACCGCACCCGACACCGCACCCAGCAGCGAGGGCTTGCCACGGATGATCCACTCGGTCAGCGACCACGACACGATGGCGGCGGCGGTGGCGATGTGGGTGTTGATCATGGCGACGGCGGCGGAACCACCAGCGGTCAGGGCGGAACCGGCGTTGAAGCCGAACCAGCCCACCCACAGCAGGGCGCCGCCGACCATGGTCAGCACCAGATTGTGCGGGGCCAGGTTCTCGGAACCCAGGCCGGAACGCTTGCCCACCATGATGGCGGCGACCAGACCGGCAACGCCCGAGTTGATGTGCACCACGGTGCCGCCCGCGAAGTCGAGCACGCCGTCACCCAGCAGCAGACCGCCCGGACCCCACACCATGTGGGCCACCGGCACGTAGACGAACAGCAGCCACAGCGACACGAACAGCATGGCCGAGCTGAACTTCATACGGTCGGCCGGGCCGCCCAGGATGATCACCGGGGTGATGATGGCGAAGGTGCCCTGGAACATCACGAAGACGAATTCCGGGATGGTGCCGCTCAGGGTATCGGGCAGGATACCGGCCAACATCACCTTGTCGAAGCCGCCAAAGAAGGCGTTGCCCTCGGTGAAGGCCAGCGAGTAGCCGACGACCACCCACAGGATGGACAGCAGACCGGCGCCGAACATGGACTGCATGAGCACGGCCAGCACGTTCTTCTTGCGGACCAGACCGCCGTAGAACAGCGCCAGACCGGGCACCAGCATCATCAGAACCAGAACGGACGACACCAGCATCCAGGCGGTGTCGCCGGAATTCAGCACCGGCACGGCGGCGGGTGCGGCCTCGGCGGCGGCTTCAGCCGCAACTTCCTGGGCGAAGGCGGCGCCGGCGGCCAGCCACGCCGGCACGGCGGCGGCAAGGGCGGCGCCCGTCTTGCGAAGGGACAAAGTCATGAAGGTTCCCCCTTTACAGAGCTTCGGGACCGGCTTCGCCGGTACGGATACGCAGGGCCATGCCCAGTTCCTGGACGAAGATCTTGCCGTCGCCGATCTTGCCGGTGCGGGCGGCGGTGGAGATGGCCTCCAGCACGGCATCGACCAGTTCGTCGTCGACGGCGGCTTCCAGCTTCAGCTTGGGCAGGAAGTTCACCGCGTACTCGGCGCCGCGATAGATCTCGGTCTGGCCCTTCTGGCGGCCGTAGCCCTTGACCTCGGTGACGGTCATGCCTTGGATGCCGATGCCGGACAGCGCCTCGCGCACTTCATCCAGCTTGAACGGTTTGATGATGGCGGTAATGAGCTTCATTGCGCTCCCCTCGGATCGTCCGCCCGCCGACAGCGCAGCGCGGCCAGTGCGGAATGTGGTGCAATATGGGTTTGCAACCCCCGTGCCGTTTTCGAAGGCACAGGAATCCTTGCCCAAACCGCCACCGCATCGCGCACGTCTGCACACAAATAAGGCAGATGCGAAGCAGTCGCACATTTTCCAGGCAGGAAACGCAATCCAGTCCCCAGGAAACAGCACGGGCGCAAAGGGTCACCCCTTTACGCCCGTGCCGTCCATCCGACGAAGGTCAGGCCGCCGGAACGAATTCGGCCATGGCATCCACCACGCAGGCCCGCAGGTATTCCGCCGAGGCGGAATCGGCCAGCAGGTGGAAATCGTCGCCCTGGCGGATGACGATGCCGTTCAGACGCGCCACCGAGGTCTGGGCCACCGCGCCGTCGGCGAAGACGTGGCGGCGCAGGTCCACGCCGCACAGCTTGGCCATCATGGCGGGCACGGCCGGGCCGCGCAGGTGGAACCAGGCGTGGCTGTCGCGGCGCGGCAGGGGAAAGCACAGACCGGCTTCGGCCTCCCAGCTCCAGGCGGCGTCCAACGTCTCCACCAGCCCCGGCCCGCCCTCGGGCCGCCCCAGCAGCAGGAACTCGCCCGCCGACAGCCGCGCCAGCAGCGAACCATCGGCCTGGATCACGGCGCGGTTGGGAACATCGGGAATGGTCAATCCCTGGGCAACCAGCCAATGGGGCGTGTCGGCGCCCTTGAAGCCGGTGCGGGCGACGGACGACAGATCGATCAACACCACGGAGGAATCGGGAACGGCGCTGACGCTCATGATCACATCTCCTGCCGGGCGTTGTTGGGATCGTAGAAGGGAATGGGCACCACCCGCGCCGTCACCATCACCCCGCCATCGGCCCGCACCTGGAAGGCGCTGCCCGGCGCGCTCTGGTCCGGCGCCACATAGGCCAGACCGACCACCTTGCCCAAGGTGGGCGAATCGGTGATGGAGGTGACGCGGCCGACGATGGCATCGCCCCGGATCACCAGATGGTTTTCCTTGGGCACCACCGGCGCCGCCGGGTCCAGCTCGAACCCGACCAATTGGCGGCTCAGGCCCTTGGCCTCCAGCGCGTCCATGGCCGCCTTGCCGATGAAATCCGCCTTCTTGCGTCCCACCGCCCAGCCCATGCCCGCTTCCAGCGGATGGGTCAGGCTGTCGGTGTCCTGGCCGACGATGATGTGGCCCTTTTCCAGACGCAGCACGCGCTGCGCCTCGATGCCCACCGGACGCAGGCCGAAATCCTTCCCGGCGGCGCTCAGCTTGTCCCACAACTCGGCGCCCCGGCTGGTCGGAACATGGATTTCATAGCCCAGCTCGCCGCCGAAGCCGATACGCATCAGCCGCGCCGGGATACCGGCAACCGTTCCGGTGCGGATCGCCAGATAGGGGAAGTCCTGGGCGCCAATCGCCACGTCGGTTCCCGCCGCCGCCAGCACCGCACGGGCCTGCGGCCCCAACAGATTGATTGCGGCATAGGCGGCGGTGACGTTGGCGATGTCCACCTTCATGCGCCATTGCGCGTTGAAGAACTGCATCAGCCGGAAGACGCGATCGACGCCGCCAGTGGTGGCGGTGACATAGAAATGTTGGGCGTGCAGGCGGGCGGCGACGCCGTCATCGATGATCGCCCCGGTCTCGTCCAGCATCAGGGCATAACGCACCTTGCCCACCGCCAGCTTGTCGTAGGTCCAGGTGTAGATGCGCTCCAGGAACGCCGCCGCGTCGGGGCCGCGCACCTCCAGCTTGCCCAGGGTCGAGACGTCGATCAGACCGGCGGCGGTGCGGGCCGCCGCGACCTCGTCCGGGATGGCGGCGGCGGAACCGTACCAAGCCGGGCGCATCCATACCCCGGCCACCATCATCTTGGCCCCGGCGGCCACATGCTGGTGGTGCATGGCGGTCAGGCGGGTCGGCTCGAAGCCGCGCCCAGCCAGATGGCCCATCTTCTCGCCGATGACCGGGGGCCGCACGGTGATGGTGCCGACCACCGGCGGAGTGATGCCGGTGGCGGCGGACAGCGCCTTTTGCACCAGGGCGTTATACAGCTTGCCCTGGCTGGGTCCCATGCCCGCCGTGGTGAAGCGCTTGAGCAACTGGATGTGATCCCAGCCCATGGCGGCAGCATCAACGATGTCGCGCACCTGCACGTCCTCGTCGAATTCGATGAAATCCTTGCCCTTGGGATGGGGGAAGATGGGATGGGGATAGGTGCGCCCGGCGGCATCGCCCGCCACCGGCGGCGGCACCGTCCCCGCCTTGCCCGCATGGGCGGCGGCGGCCAGACCAGCGCGGGCGCCGTCCTCGGCAGCGGCGCCCCACACCCCGGCCACCGATCCGGCGGCATAGAGACCGGGCGGAGTCGCCTCGACCCGCGGCATGCAGGTGGCATCGTCGGGCACCAGCCGGGCGCCGCCCTGGCTGAGCAATTGGGTCAGCGGCACATAACCCACCGAGACGCAGACCACATCGCAGGCGATCTCGGCCCCCGCAGGACCAAAGGCACCCTGGCCGGTGACCGGCGCCAGCCGCACGGCGCGCACATGGTTCGCGCCCTCGATGGCTTCGGCGATGCAGGTGCGCGGCTGCACGGCAATGCCCTTGGCCTTGACCGCCGCGACGCGCGGGTCATCACCCGGCGCCACCCGCAGATCGGCCACCGCCGCCACCACGACACCCGCCGCCAGCAGGTCCAGCACCACGCCATAGGCATCGTCATTGCCCGCCAGCACCACGGCGCGGCTGCCGGGCTTGACCGCCCACAACCGCATCAGCCGTTGCGCGGCGCTGCCCAGCATGATGCCGGGCAAATCGTTGCCCCGGAACACGGCGGGCTGTTCGTGGGCGCCGGTCGCCACCACCACCGATTTGGCCCGCAGCTTGTACAGACGGTTGTCCTTGGTCACCGACAGCCAATTGTCGGCGAACAGGCCCTGGGCCACCGCGTCGCTCAGCACCGTGACCAGCGGATGGGCGACAACGCGGGCGGCAAGGCCGTCCACGCTTTCGCCCAGGAAGGTCCCGGCGCCGCCCAGGATCGGGTTGTCATCCACCAGCACCACCTCGGCCCCGGCCTCGGCCGCCGCCAGCGCCGCCGACAGACCGGCGACGCCGCCGCCGATCACCGCCACGTCGGCGAACAGGTATTGCTTGTCGTAATATCCGTGCGGGGTCTTGGGATCGACACTCCCCAGACCGGCCAGCCAGCGGATCACCGGCTCCCAGAAGTTCCAGGCGATGCGGGGCGTGAAGAAGGTGCGGTAGTAAAAGCCGACCGGCAGGAAGCGCGAGAATTTCTCAAGCAGTCTCCCCTTGTCCGAGGCCAGCCCGCCGAAGGTGTTGATCGCCGACACCACCAGACCGTCGGTGATCGCCCGTTTGCAGGCATAGACGTTGGGCTCGGCCCCCACCTGCACCATGGTGTTGGCCTCCAGCCCGGCGGCGGAGACCAGACCGCGCGGGCGGTGGTACTTGAACGAGCGCGAGATCATCCACTGACCGGCGGCGGCCAGGGCGCTGGCGATGGTGTCGCCGCCCAAAGCGTGGATTTCCCGGCCCTCGAAGGTGAAGCGCACGGATTGGCTGCGATTGATCAGGCGGCCATAGGGGGCCGGAAGGCGGTTGCTCACGGGGCGTCTCCTTCGGGCAGCTCGGACACCGGATAGGTGCGCAGAATCTCGTCGGTGGCGAGGTGACGCTCGGCCACGAACCAGTACGAGGTCGGCACGTGGCACCACCATTCCCGCACCACCTGCGGCCGGTTGGTCTTGTGAAACAGGTAGTCGGCCACCAGCACCGGATCGGCGCCGGGCGCCGGGCGCGGCCGCACCTCGCCGCCATAGGAAAATTCCGAGATATTGCGCGGGCCGTTCAGCGGACAGGTCATGATCTTCATAACAGTCTCCCCCTTACGATCCGACCGAAGCGGCGCCGGCCTCGCCCACCTGCTCGAAGCGGGTGAAACGGTCGTGGCGGAAGGCGGCCAGGATGTCGGGCTGGGTGTCGGTGGCGACGCATTCGGCCATGCGCTTGCCGCACACCGGTGTCGCCTTGAAGCCCCAGGTGCCCCAACCGGCGTCGATGTAGTAATTGTCCAGATGGGTCTTGCCCATGATCGGCGCGAAATCGGGGGTCATGTCGGCCATGCCCGCCCATTGCCGCATCACCCGCGTTTCCGCCAGGAACGGGAACAGTTCCAGCATGTGCCCCATCAGTCCTTCCTTGAAGTCCAGGGTCGAGCGGGTGGACCACAGCGGATAGGGATCGACGGCGCCGCCCATCACCAGCTCGCCGCGCTGCGATTGCCAGATGTAGCAATGCAAGCTGCCCGACACGATGATGGAATTGATGATCGGCTTGACCGGCTGCGACACGCAGGCCTGAAGCGGCACGGTGCGGATGGCGAGGCGCAGCCCGGCCATGGCCGCCACATGCGAGGTGGCGCCCGCCACCGCCTGCACCACCCGGCCCGCCTGGACGGTGCCGCGGTTGGTGTGCACGGCGGTGACCTTGTCGCCGGAAATCTCCAGCCCGGTGACCTCGGTCAATTGGTGGATTTCCACGCCCATCTGCGCGGCGCGGATGGCATAGCCCCAGGCCACCGCGTCATGGCGGGCGGTGCCGCCCACCGGGTGGTAGAGCGCACCCAGGATGGGATAGCGCGCGTCCTCGCCGACGTTCAGCATGGGCTCGATTTCGGCGACGCGGGCGGTGTCCACCACCTCCGAGCGCACGCCCAGATGCTTGTTGACCTCGGCCCGCCAGCGCATGGTGCGCAGGCTGGCATCGGTATGGGCCAGGGTCAGGTGATCCTTGCGGGTGTACATGACGTTGAAATCCAGTTCCTGGCTCAACGTCTCGAACAGGCCCATGGATTCCTTGTAGAACGTCACACCCTCGGGCGTCAGGTAATTGGCGCGGACGATGGCGGTGTTGCGCGCGGTGTTGCCGCCGCCGATATAGCCCTTGTCCAGCACCGCCACCGAGCGGATGCCCCAATGCTTGGCGAGGTTGTAGGCGGTGGCGAGGCCGTGGCCGCCCGCGCCGATGATCACCACGTCGTAATGCTTCTTCAGTTCGGGCGTCGCTGGCAGCTCGCGCGGCGGCGGCTTGGAACGGTCACGGAAACCGGCTTTGAGAAGGGCGAGAGGCATGCGCGTCGTCCGTCGGGAAAGGATGGGTCACCCTAACAATCCATTTCCTGGCAGGCAACTTTTTTTCTTTTTAGAATGGTGAGGCAGGCCGTGTCCGCCCTTCCATCCCGTCCTCTTGAACGGGAAACCGCGCCCTCCAAGGCGCAAGCAATGCGAAAATCCGTTTCCTGCCATGAACCAGACGCGCCAAGCGCACGGGGCCGCCATGATGCCGCCGCATTGGCGGGGTTCACTGCGGCTTGCTAATTTCCTCCCCCCTTCGACAGAGTTTCCGAGGTCCGTCATGCGTCGTCTTTCCCTTGCCGTCCTGATGCTCGCCGCCGCCACACCGGCGCTGGCCGCCGAGACCGCCGACGTGGCGCGCGAGATGCGGCTGCCCGCCCCCGTGGTCGAAAGCGTGTTCGCCAACGTGGATGCCTATGTGAACTCAGCCCAGGGCCCGGCCAACCGGCTGATGAGCGGCGTGCTCAAGGAAGTGACCCTGAAGGCGGTGAAGGCGCGGCTGGGCAATTTGGACGATTCCGGCCCCGGCAAGGAATCCGAGTACAGCAGCGACGAGCACAACGCCACCTACAAGGCCAGCGTCCGCACCACCCGGCGCGAATCCAGCGAAACCGCCGAATGCGTGGACAATACCGTGACGGTGACCAGCGCCGAGGCGCCGCCGCTGATCAAGGACGGCGCCTTCACCTTCGACACCGCCCATCCCCGAATCACCTCGACCAATTGGCCGTTGACCTTCTGCCGCAGCCGCACCGGTTCGGGCGATTTCGGGCCGTGGGGTCTGGGCCGCTGATCGTCACATTTTCCCTGGCCTATCGCGGCGTCAGGCCGCGATAGGCACGGCAGGCCCGCCGCTGCAAGGTCAGCGCTTCTCGCGTTGAACTTCGGTGCGGGGGGCGGCCTCGGGTAGCGGTGGTTCTGACGGGGCCTTGGCCTCGGGCTGGGGTTCGGGTTTCGCGGGGGCCGTTTCAGGCTCGGAAACCCGCTTCTCGGATTGCTTCAGCGCCGCCACCAGTTCGCCCATCTGCTGGTACAGGGTGTGGGCAGCCTGGGATTCCGACAGCACCACGCGGGCCAGATCGCTGCGCGAGGCATAGGATCGTTCATAGGCGTCCAGCAGGTCGAACAGCGGGCGGTTGGCGTTCAGGTATTGCTCCTCGAACGCGGTGATGACCTTGCCGCTGCTGTCCACCGCCTGTTCCAGCACCGGCACGCGGCCGCGCGCCGCGCCCAGCGCGTTGTAGCTGGTGCGCACCAGTTGTTCGATGCGCGAGCGGGTGTCCAGCGACTTGAAATTGGCCTCGCGCGCCTTGGCGTTGGCCATCATGCCCGCCGTCAAATCGGTGCCGCCGTTCAGGGTCCAGCTGGTCACCAGCATGGCGCGCTGTTCGTTGTCGTAGGGATAGACTTCGTTGCCGTTGCTGGTGGTGCCCAGGGCGGCACCACCGGCGTTCCAGGTGCGGGTGCGGGTGAACTCGAAATTCAGCTTGGGCAGCAGACGGCTCAGCGCCTTGTCGCGTTCGGCCAGCTGCACCTCGACCTGTTTGGCACTCAGCAGATAATCGGGGTTCTGGCGCAGCGCCCGTACCAGGGCATTCTCGACGCTTTCCGGCTGTTCCGGCATCAACGAGGCGGGCAGCTTGAGCGACAGCGGGGTGACCCCGGTCAAGCGGCGAAATTCGTCCAACGCGGCGCTGAACGAGGCGCGGGTTTCGATGATGGCGCCTTGGGCGGCGGCGGACCGGGCCTTGATGCGGTCCAGATCGGCCTGGGCGGCGCCACCGCCCTCGACCCGGTTCTTCATCAGGTCGTTCAGCTTGTCCAACTGGCTCTTGTAATCCTCGGCGAAGCGGATCAGCAGGCGGCCACTCAGCAATTGCAGATAGGCGGTCACCGTGGACATGGCGATGCGCTCGCGGGCGCCGGTTTCCTCGATCTCGGCGGCGGTCTGGCTTTTGTGGCGCACCAGCGCCTCGGCGATCAGCGACGGCGAGATGATCGGCTGGGTCAGGGACAATATCTTGTCGCGGCGGTGATGCTTGCTGTCCAGCACGCGATTGTCGTTCTTGTCGTTGTAATCGGCGGGGCCGGACCGTTCACGGCCGCTGCTGTAGCTGTAGGTGACGGTGGGCAGGAAGGCGGCATAGGAATCGATCACGCCCCAATCGGCGGCATCGGTCTTGGCGCTGGCGGCCTTGATCTCGAAATTGTTCTGCAGCGCCAGCGCCACCGCCTCGTCCAGGCGCAGCGGCTCCGCCAAATCGGTCTCGCGGTCGGTGACCTCCAGCGGTACCACGGTTTCACCCAGGAACAGGGTGCGCAGCAATTGCGCCCGCGCGGGGCCAAGCTTGGGCACGGCCTCGTCCTCGGCACGGGCGGGCAAGGTGACGGCGGTGTTCCACAGGGCGGCGCACAGCAGACCGGCCGTCAGGCGCTTTCGAAACGTCACGGAATTTCCCTTCCCTCGACTAACTTCCGAGAACCCGCTCGCGCGGGTCAATTTCCCAATACCCGCTCGCGCGGGCCGTCGGTGATGACGCGGCCGCCGTCGATGACGACGATCCGGGTGCAGATGGATAACAAAGTACGGCTGTGGCTGCTGACCAGGATGGCACGGCCATCGCGCAGGGTAGCCAAGCGGTCGGCCAGAAGCTTTTCCAGCGGTGCATCCAGGCCGGTATTGGGCTCGTCCAGCAACAGCACCGGCGGCTCGCCCAGCAGGGCGCGGGCCAGGGCCACCATCTGGCGCTGGCCGCCCGACAGAGTGCTGCCGCGCGGCCCGACCTGGGTGGCCATGGTCAGGTCGCCGCGCTCCAGGAAATGCACCAGACCCGAGGCCACCAGCGCCCGCTCCATCTGCTCGCGTGGTGCCGACAGATTGCCGCCGCGCACGTTGTCCTCGATGGTGCCCTCGAACAGGCAGGGCTCCTGCGGCTTGTAGCCGATGGTGGCCGACAGGTCGGCGGGGGCTAGCGCCTCGACCGGCAGATTGTCGATCAGCACCTGTCCGTGGGTGGGGCGCAGGACGCCCGCGATCATGCGCAGCAGGGTGGTCTTGCCCGCGCCGGGATGGCCGACCAGGCCGACGATTTCGCCCGGTTCGACCCTGAAACTGATGCCGTTCAGGGTGGGCGGCCCTTCGCTGCGCAGGCTGATGCCGATTCCGGCCAGCCGCACCCGTCCGGACAGGATGCCGCGCTCGGGCGGCGGTTCGGCGGTGGCGGGCGGCGGCAGCAGCCGGTCCATCTCGGACATGGCGGCGCGGAACTCACGGTAGCGGGTGATCAGCAGCACCACCGAGCCCAGGGTGGACATGGCGCGCGAGGTCAACATGCTGGCTGCCAGCAAACCGCCCGAGGTCAGCATGCGCTCCTCGACCATCAGGGCGCCGCAGACGATGGTCGCCACATAGGCCAGATTGGACGTGCCCAGCGACACGGCGCCGCCCAAGGCATGCCAATAGCGCGCTCGCCCCGACGCCTGTCCCGCCCGCGTGCTGGCCTTGCGCCAACGCCGCGCCAGTTCGTCGTGCAGGCGGCCGCCGACGATGGCTTCGCGTGCGGTCAGGGTGTCGGCCAGCAGGGCGAAACGTTTCTCGCCCGCCCGCCGGGCCTCGCGCTCGTAATCGTGAATGGGAATGGCGAACAAAGCGTGCAGGCCCAGGGTCATGGCGCCCACCACCACCGGCACCAGTACCAGCGGTCCGGCGATCAGCCCGACCACCAGCAGGAACAGCAGCAGGAACGGGATATCCAGCGCCGACAGCATGTAGGCGGTGGACAGGAAATCGCGGCTGCCCAGGATCTGCTTGTACTTGTCCAGCACCAGCCCGACCGAGGGCAGGCGCGACACCTCGCCCGCCAGCAGGCTGCGGAACAGGGCATGGTCGATATCGGCCTCAGCGGTGACGGCGAAGCGTTCCATCAGCAGGGCACGGGTGGCCCGCACCGCGTAATCCAGACAAATGGCCAGCCCCAGGCCGATGGCCAGCGCCCACAATGTCTCGGTGACGCCATTGCCCAGCACCTTGTCGTAGACGAAGCTGGAAAACAGCGGGAACAGCAGCGCCAGCAGGTTGACGATCAGTCCCCCCGCCAGGATCTGCATCAGCCGCCCTTTGTGGCGGCGCAGGAAGGGCAGGAATTCGGCCAGCACCTCGACGCGCGGCACCAGCGCCACCGCACGGCCCAGATGGGGTATCCCCTCGGGCAGCACGCCGCCCGCCAGACGTTGCAGTCCCTGCGGTGTGGACAGCAGCGGCTGCCATAGTCCGTCCTCCACCTCCAGCAGCACCCCGGCCATGTCGCCCTCGGGCAGACAGCCGGGCTCGACCCGCACCGGGCGGGCCGCCAGCCCCTGGCCGCGCAGCAGGGCTGCCAGATCGGAATCGTCCGTCGGCAGGTCCATGTCCCGGCCCAGCGCGCCGAGCAGGCTGGCGAGTGCTTGCGAGAACGGTACGGCGGTCACCCCCAGTGAACCTCCACATTGTGGCTGCTGGCGCCGCTGGTATAGGTGAAGGTGGTGGTGTGGCCGCCGCCGGGATCGGTGTAATTGCCCGCGGTGGACGACCCGGTGGCGTTGAAGGTGTCGCCGCTGTCCAGGTACAGCTTCAGGGTGCCGCCGGTGGCGGCGGCGTCCAGGATGCCGTTGATGGTGGTGTAACTGATGGCCGAGGTGGCGTTGGCGGTGCCGTCGCGGACGTCGATGGCCTCGATGGAATGGATGCGCGAGGTGCTCAGATTGGTGGCCAGATTCCACCCAGCCACGACCATGGTATCGGTGCCGTTCTCGGTGGTCAGATCGGTGTAAAGGTTGTTGCTGCCGCCATAGACCAAGGTGGTCGCCAGTTGTGCCACGCTCAACACGAAGCTGTCACTGTCGGCATCGCCGTACAGGCTGTCGGTGCCGCCCGAGCCGTTCAGCACGTCGTTGCCCGCCCCGCCCCACAGCGTGTTGTTGCCGCTGCTGCCGGTCAGGGTGTCGGCCTGCGCCGAACCGCGCAGATTCTCGAAATTCGAGATGGTGTCGCCCGCCGCGTCGCCGCCGCTGGCGGTGTTGGTGCCGATATTCACCGTCACCCCGGCCAAGGACGAGGCATAGGACAAGGTGTCGGTGCCGTTGCCGCCGTTCAGCACGTCGGCGCCGCCGCCGCCCTCGATGGTGTCGGCACCGCCGCCGCCGGTGATGGTGTTGGCGAGGCTGTTGCCGGTCAGGGTCAAGCCCGCACCGCTATTGGCGATCAGGTTTTCCAGGTTGGTGCCCAGCGTGTAATTGATCGAGGAATAGACGGTGTCGGTGCCCTCGCCGCCCACCTCGGTGATGGTGTCGCTGGCGTTGTCCACGTAATAGGTGTCGTCGCCCGCGCCGCCGATCATGGAATCGGCGCCGGCATTGCCGTTGATGGTGTCGTTGCCGGTGCCGCCATAGATGGTGTCGACGCCGGCGCTGCCGCCCAGCGACAGGTTGCCGCCGCCGCTGGCGCGCAGCACCTCGACATTGCTGGACATGGTCCAGTTGGCGGTGGTGTACACGGTGTCGATGCCGCCGCCCGCCAGTTCGCTGACACTGTCCGAAGTGCTGTCCACGTAATAGGTGTCGTTGCCGCTGCCGCCGATCATCACATCGTTACCGGTGCCGCCATCGATGATGTCGTTGCCGGTGCCGCCGGTGATGGTGTTGTTCAGGCTGTTGCCGGTCAGGGTCAGGCCGCTGTTGACCAGCGCCGTCAGGTTCTCGACATTGGCGGTCAGGGTGTAATCGATGCTGGTGTAAACCAGATCGGTGCCTTCATTCAGGTTCTCGATGACGCTGTCGCCGACGTTGTCCACGTAATAGACGTCGTTGCTGGTGCCGCCGATCATGACGTCGGCACCGGTGCCGCCATCCAGGGTGTCGCTGCCCGCGCCGCCGTCCAGGGTGTCGTCGCCCGCCGCGCCGAAGATGGTGTCGTTGCCGTTCTGGCCGTAGATGACGTTGACCCCGCCATCGCCCGCCAGGATGTCGTTGTAGTTGGAACCGATGATGTTCTCGAAATTCAGCAAGGTGTCGGTCAGCGTGGTGGTGCCGTCGACCACGAAGCGGGAATAGCCGGTTCCCGCCGCCCAGGCACCGGTGACGATCTGGTCCAGCGAACCGTTGCGGTCCATGTCGGCATCGGCCAGATAGACCTCGATGCCGCGGCTGGTGAAACCGGGGCCCGCGACGGTGGCGTAGCTGATCCAGTCGGTGCCGTTGCCGGCGTTCAGATAGTCGGAATTGGAATGGGCGGTGGCGTTCAGGTTGTCGCCGGTGCCGCCATAGATGACGTCGTCGCCGTCCATGCCGAAAATGGTGTCTTTGCCTTGGCGACCGTCCAGGACGTTGCTGGCCGCCGTGCCCGCGACGATGTCGGTGCCGCTGGATCCCGTATAATTCTCGAAATTATAGACCAGTGTGGTGTAGGTGGTGGTGGCGTTGGCCTCACTCAGGATGGTGTTGGCCGTCAGGGTGGCGATGTCGGCGCCGGTCGTGTCCTTCAGGGTCTGGTCCGACCCGTCCAGATTGACTTTCTGGGTATAGCCCAGGTTGCTGTAATCGACGCCGTCGCCGCCCGCCACGGTGACGATGCCCGCCGTCGCCGTCAGGCTCAGGGCGGTGTTGGTGCCGCCGTCCAGGTACTTGTGGCCGCTGTTGTTGACATAGACGATGTCGTTGCCGCCCATGCCCCACACGGCGTCGTTACCCGCGCCGGTTCGCACCGCGTTGTCCAGTGAATTGCCGTAGATGGCGTCGGCGTTATCGGTGGCGTTGACCCATTCGACCTTGCTTTCGGCGGTGTCGGTGACGGCGCGGTAGGAATCGCCCTCGGCCTGGTTCAGTTTGCCGCTCGCGGCGCCCACCGTGTAGCTGGTCCCGGCAAAGGCGGTGCCGTTCCACAATTGAACCGTTTGTGAGGAATTGCTGAGGTTGACGATGATCGAGCCGCCGCCATAGACGATCTGATCGACATCGTTGCCGCCGATGACGACGTCGGTGCCGACGCTCAGGGAATAGTAATTAAAGCCGTTGCCGCCATTCATGATGGTGGTGTCGGTCGAAACCCGCGACGCGGTGAAGCGGTCGCCCGCGTTGGTGTTGTTGCTGCTGTCACCGCCGTAAAAGACGTCGTTGCCGCCATTCGAGGTGAAGGTGTCGTCGCCGTCGTTGCCATAGACGGTTTCACTGGCGGCGGTGCCGGTGAACACATCGTTGCCGCTGCCGGTCAGCCATTGCTCGACATCGTAGAAGCGGGCGATGTCCAGGCCGCCCGAGCGGGCGACATTGTTGGCCGGGTCCAGGATGATCTGGGCGGTGTAGCTGCTGAAATCGACGGTGTCGGTGCCGCCTGCGCCGTAGAAAACGTCGATGTTGGTGCCGTCGCCCGACTGGCCGCTGGTGGCGATGAAATAATCGTTGCCCGCGCCGCCGATCACCGTGTCGGCACCGTCGCCGCCATCGACGATGTTCATGATATTGGTGATGACGCCCCGGGTCAGGCCGCCACCGGCGCCGTCGGAATTGCTTCCCCCCACGGCGACGGCATCCACGCCGGTACCGGTGCTGGTGATGGCGGTGAAGATGATGTCGTTGCCGCCGCCGCCTTGGATGCTGTCCTGGCCCTGGCCGCCATACAGCACGTCGGCCTGATCGCTGCCGGTGATGACATCGTCGCCGTCCAGACCGTACAGGGTGTGGCTGACGCCGGTATAGGCCGCCATGTTCAGGGTGTCGTCGCCTTGGCTGCCGATCAGGTTTTCCACATTGGCGATATCGTCGCTGGTACCGCCGCCCTTGGTCGCGGTGCCCGAGCCGGTGGAATCGGCGGTGAAACTGACGCCGTTGACGGCGGTGCCGACATAGGCCAGCCAGTCGGCCAGGGTGGCGCCGCCGCTGTTGACCGTGGTCTTGCCGATGCCGTTGAACGACAGCCAATCGGTCCCCGCGCCGCCGTCCAGGCCACCGCCATTGGCGGCGTTGTTGTTTCCGGCGCCGCCGAAAATCCAGTCGTTGCCCGCGCCCGCGCTGATGCTGTCGACGCCGCTGCCGCCGACCAGGGTGTCGTTGCCATCGGTGGCGGTGATGGTGTTCTTGCCGTCTCCGGCCCAAACGATATTGCGGTTGGCGCTGCCGCTGGACGAATCGGCGCCGCCGACATTGATGAAATCATTGCCCGAACCGGTGGTGACGGTGTCGTTGCCGGTGCCGGCCACCACGGATTTGTCGCCATCGCCGGTGGTGACCACGTTGTTGCCGTTGCCAGCCTGGATGATGTCGGTGCCGCCTCCGGTGGTGACCGTGTCGTTGCCGTCGCCGGCCCAGATGATGTTGTTGCCCTCGCCGCCGTCGATGACGTCGTTGCCGGCATAGCTGAACACGATGTCGTCGCCGTCCCCGGCGGTGATGGTGTCGGCGCTGTTGCCGCCATAGACCAGATCGTCGCCCGCTCCGGCATTGATGGTGTGCGGTGCGCTGGCGGTTTCCAGCACGTAATAATCCGTCCAGCCCGAGCCCGGAATGTTGATGGGGGCGTTGTCGGTGATGTCGCTGCTGGAGGCGACGTTCTGGAATTCCAGGATGAACTTGCGGGTGATGTTGATGTCTTCGACGCCGCGGCCGACGACATTGATCTTGATCTCATAGGTTCCCACGGTCGCCGCCGCCACGTCGTAGACCAGGGTGATGGTCTGGGCGTCCGGCACCACCGCCGAGGATGGAACGGTGACCTTGCCATCGGTCACCACCTGGGTGGTGCCGCCGATGATCACCGCCACCACGCCGGCGGGCAGGTCGGAAATGGTGATGCTGTTGATGGTGCGGATATAGCCCGCCAGGGTCAGCATCAGTTCCTTGGCGTAATAGAAATGAGTCCCGGCGCTGTTGGGGCGGCCGGTATCGACATTGAGGTCGGCATAGGTGGTTTGGCCGTTGCTGTAGCCGGTGATCCCGGCGAAGCCATCGGCGTAGATGACGTCGTTGCCCGCGGTCCCGGTCAGGGTCTCGGTCCCGTATTGCAAGGCGTCTGTGGCCTGGATGTTGTTGGTGACCGAACTGCCGCTGGGACCGCCCGATCCCGAGATGGCGGTGGTATAGGTGCGGGTCACGCCGCTGACCGTCAGGGTTTCCGAGATGGCGGTGGGGGTGACGTTGACCACGTTGCCTTCGGACAGGCTGATGAATAGCGGAATCTTGGCGGTCTGCGGCTGGCTGCCCGGCGCGTCCGAGGTCTGGGCCGGGGTCTGGTGAATCTGGGCCGGGGCCGGGTCGAAGGCTTTGTTGCGGGTGTCCTCCAGCAACTTCTCGGCCTTCTTCATCAGGTCATCGACCGACGATTGGCCCGCGCCCACCGGCAAGGGCGCCACCTGTTGCGCCTGGGCTTCGTTGGCCTGATCGCCCGCATCGTCGGCGGTGCGGTTTTTCTTGCCCTGGGTCAGCTTCTGGTCGAACTGGGTCAGGCTGGTCATGGCCGGGATCGAGCTGGGCGGAGTCTCCACCTTGCCCACCGACGACAACAGGTCGGTGGCGCCGATACGGCCATCGGGGAAGGACACCGACGGCGGCTTGGCGCTCATGGCGTCGATGGCGGCGCCGGGCAGGATCAGGCGGCTGCCGTCCTTGGTTTGCAGCACCATGTCCAGGTCGATGATATCGACCCGTTCGATGCTGCTGCGCGGCACCGGGACATTGAACTGTCCCTTGTCGTCGCTGCCGACGATCCTGGTTTTTTCAGCCATCTAGCGGTCCCCCGAACCGGCTTTTGTCCTAGCCCACCTGGGCGCTGGCGACCACTTCGCGGGCGGCGTCGCGCGCCACTTCGCGTAATTGCTTTTGCAGGTCGCGGGTCATGTTGCGCTGGTTGGTGCGCATTTCCTCCAGGGTTCCCTCCAGCAGCGTGCTCTGGCGGTTGATGCCCTGGGCGATGGTCTCCAACGCCTCCAGCGACGTGTTCATGCCGCTGAAATTCTCCTTGATCTCGAACAGGTGGCGGTTGGCGCCGATATCGGCGTCCTCCACTTTCTTGATGCGTTCGCCCAGGTCCTTGAGCGCGTTCAGCATCTCGGCGTTGGCGTCGCGGGCCAGTTGCTGGGCACCCGACAGCGCCTGCAACTGGTTCTGGCTGATCATCGCCACCTCGCCCAGCTTGGCGGTCAGGCCTTGCAGGCCGCTGGCCATGTTGGTGGTCGAGGTCGCCAGCCCCTGGAGCTTGCGGTCCAGCTTGGATTCCGCGTCCGAGCCGCGGTCGTTGACCGAATGCAGCAGGCCCACCGCCTCGTCCAGCTTGTTGAGCGTGTCACGGCCCAGAGTGCCCTGGGCGTCCTGGTGCAGGCGTTGGGTGTCGTTGCCCGCGCCCATCTTCTGGTCGATGGAATTCAGCACGTCCACCAGACGGGAGCTGATGCGCTGCTGGTCGGTGCTGGCGGTCTGGATGCCGCGCAGTTCCGCCAGCATCTGTTCGTTGGTTTCCTTCATGCGCGGGCCGAAGCCCAGCAGGTCGTTGGTCTTCTTGACCGCCGCCACGTTGCTGTCGATGGCCTGGGCCACCAGTTCCAGGCGCTGGGCCAGACCATCCACGCGGTTGGACAATTGCAGCGACGCGTCCTGGGACCGGTGGAACAGGTCCTGGAGGTCGTTGATGTTGCCCATCAGCTCGGCCATGAAGTCGGACAGGAAGGCCTCGGACACGCCGCCCTGGCCGCGCGGCATGGCGGCACCGGCCACCACCGGGCCGATGGGGCCGCGGATGCGCTCGGTCAGTTCATGCAGCACGGTGCGGGCGTCGGCCAGCAGCTTGCGCACGTAGCGGCGCACCGCCAGCAGCGACATGCCCAGCATCAGGCTGCCGACCAGACCGAACATGGAGGCGGAGAAGGCGATACCCATACCGGCCAGCGGCTTGCGCAGTTCGCCCACCAGCTTGATGAATTCTTCTTCGACGGCGCCGCCGCCCGCGCCGCTCATGCCGTCCAGCATGCCCGAGATGCCGGTCAGGGTCTCCAGCAGGCCGATGAAGGTGCCCAGCAGGCCCATGGCGATCATGAAGCCGACCAGATAATTGGGCAGCTCCATCTTGCTGTCGAACTCGGCCGAGATGGCGTGCAGTTCGTTCTCGATGGCATCCTGTTCCAGGGTCGAGGACAGCTTGCCGTTGGTCTGGGCGATATGCTCCAGATAGCGCCGCACCATGCGCTTGGCCAGCCACTCGCCCTCCAGCAACTCCTTCATGACGCCGCCGGTCTGGGCCTCGCGGCCAAAGCGCAGCAGCGCCAGATGTTCGCGCTGGGCCTCGACCAGGCGCAGCACGATCAGCACGCTGCCAGCCAGCCCCACCGTCAGGATGCCGGTGTTCAGCACCACGTTGCCGACGATGGCCATCCAGACGAATTCATGGAAGGCGATGCCCGCCGCCAGCACGCCGATCACCGGCAGGATCGCCTGGATCATGACCAGGGCTTGCAGACGGTAGGCTTTGATGAGGGTCAGGATTCTGTTCATCAACGGGCATCCCGGAACGTGTTGTCGGCGAATTTGGTAAGCGGAGACAGGATATGACGGGCGACGGTGCGCCGGCCGGTGACGATGTCGCCGGTGACGGTCATGCCCGGAGCCAGCGACTTGCCGGCGTAAGAGGGGGGTAGGGCATCGATCAGGATGCCCACCCGGTAATAGAATTCACCCTTGGCATCGGCCACGGTGTCGGCGCTGACCTCGGCCACCCGTCCCGACAATGTGCCCAGCGCGGCGCTGTCATAGGCCGAAACGCGGACCTTGGTGATCAGGCCGGGGCGCAGCTCGCCGCGGTCGCGCGGATTGGCGCGGGCCTCGATCAGCACTTCGCCCGCCGTGGGGGTCAGCTCGACGATGGCGTCGCCGGGCTTGATCACTCCGCCCACCGTATTGGCGGTGATGCGGTTGATGATGCCGTCGGCGGGGGCGCGCACCTCGGTACGGGTGACGCGGTCGGCCTGGGCGGTGATGATCTGTTGCAGCCGTTCGATCTCGGCCTTGGCGGTGACCAGATCCTCCTGCGCCTGGGCGCGGAAGCGGGCGCGGGCCTCGTCGGCGCGGGCGCGGGCCTCGGCCAGGGCGGCGTGGATCTTGGGGATGGTTCCTTCCACCTCGCCCAATTCGATGGCCGAACGCTGCTCGCGGCTTTGTGCGTCCAGTACTTCGAGGCGCGAGGCGGCGTTGCGGCTGGCCATGCCGTTCAGCATGGCGGAACGCTGGCGGGCGGTGGACAATTCGCCGCTCAGGCGCTGGCGGCGGCTTTCCAGTTCAGCCAGTTCGGCCTGACGCTGGCGGTTCTGTTCATCGAACACCCGCATTTCCTGTTCCAGCTTGTGGGCGCGGGTGGTGAACAGACGGCGCTCGTCGTCGGCGACGCGTCCGGCGGCCAGTTCCGGCGGCAGGGCAATGGCGGGCAGGCCGCGCGCTTCCGACTCGAGCCGGGCGGCGCGGATGCGCTGGCCGGTCAGTTTGGCCTCGGTTTCCGACAGCGATGCCCCGGCGCTGGTGGCGTCGATGGTCAGCAACAGGTCGCCTTTCTTGACGGTCTGGCCCTCACCCGCGTTGATGCTGGCGACGATGCCGCCTTCCAGATGCTGAATCTGTTGGGCGCGTCCGGCGGGGACGATGCGGCCATCGACCCGCACCACCTGATCCACCTCGGCCCAGGCGGCCCAGATTGCCAGCATCGCCATCAACACCAGCACCGCCAGCAGAAAGGTCTGCGGCGCCTCCATGCGGCGGCGCAGGCGGCGGCCGAACACGGCCAACGTCTTGGCTGACGCGCCGGTCACCGGGGGTTCAGCGGCGGTGGAAGCGGATTTCGACCCGGCCATCACCGACCTCGTTGTCCTGTTCGATGTTGACGGAAATGCTCTTGCCGGTGCCCAGCCCCTGGTCGATCAGCGCGTTGCGCACGGTCAGGCCGCGGTAATAGGCCAGGCGCCGCGCTTCCGAGAAGGTTTCGGCGCCCATGATCGAGCGCACCTGGGCATTCATGCCCGCCAACTGGCCTTTTTGCCCGACCAGCGCCTTGACCAGTTCGGCCTTGGCCTTGTCGTTCAGTTCGAAGATGCCGCGCGGGAAGACGATGACGATGACGCCGGTGCTGCGTTCCAGGTCGGCGTCTTCCGTGTTGTCGTTGGCCACGGGCTTGGCATCGACCTTGATCTGAACCTTTTCCTTCAGCGCGTTCAGTTCCTCGCTGCCGGGGACGTGGTTCTTTTTCAGTTCCTCGACCTGCTTCTTCAGGCGTTCGCTTTCGTTACGGGCGTCCTGAAGGGCGGCGAGGGCGTCGCGCAATTCCTTGCGCAAATCCAGCATCTCGCCTTCGGCGACCACGCGTTGGGCTTCGCGCTCCTTGGCCAGTTCGGCCAGTTCGAGCACCTTCTGCCCCACCTTGTTGGAGGCCATCACCAGCGCGAAGACGAAAACCACCAGCACGAAGACCAGCGTCAGCACGACGTTGCTTAACGCGTCCACGAATCCCGGCCAGTAGTTAAGCTCCTTGCCCTCCCCCATCGTCCCCCCGTGAGCCGTCCTCGTGGCCCCTCAGCCCTTCCCGCCATCCCCAATCGTGGCCGGAAGGTGTCCTTGCCGTCGTCGCCTTCAGCGCGCAAGCGGCCTTCGCCCCGCGCACTGCAACGGTCGTATAGGTTACATATACATCCGGTTAACAAATCCGAAAACAAGTTGCTTCCCAGAAGCTTCTTTTAAGTATTTAAAAATACGGCATATCTGATTGATATGGTTCAATAAACCGTTGCATTCATAAATTTATCATTCTAAGGCCATACCCCACAAGTCAGGGCCGCTCGTGCGGGTGGAATTTGCCTAATTCCTTGATGTGTGCGGCCTACCGTCAGCATATTCGATGTGGCGGCGGCCCGTTTACAAACAGAGCATTCTGTTTACGGAAGAGTCGCCTCCATTCATCATTCATTGATGTTCTTTGGGGTCTTTTTCTCGGGTGCTTCTTAATAAGCCCGTTTTGACCGGCGATACCCTTTTTCGAGGACTTGAATTACCGCCAGCGTGGATTACCATTAACTGGAAGGCGAAGAGGGTGCCATGCACGAAAGATTGGCGCGACAGATCGGCAATGCGACAGCGGCGGACGGGACGCTCGATCTGGAGCGTCTGCTGCGCGACGTCGGCCAGGCCTATGCCGATCACGACCGCGAGCGCGAATTGGGCCGGGATGTGATCGGCCGGGCGCGGGCTGAACTGGACACGCTGCGCCGTTCGATCCGCGACGAAGCGGAAAACCGCTTCAACATCGTCATGGATAATGTGGGCGAGGCGGTGGTGACCGTCGCCCTCGACGGTACCATTCTCAGCTTCAACCGTGCCGCCGAAGACATGTTCGGCTATACCGCCGCCGGGATGGTGGGTGGCGACGTGGCGCTTCTGACTACGCCGGAACGGGCGGCGCGTTTGCGGGTGACCCTGGCTGATTATGCCCGCACCGGCGATCCCGGGCCGTTGGCCCATATGCGCGAGGGGGAGGGCGTCCGCCACGATGGCGATGTCTTTCCCATCGAGATGACCCTGGCCGGGGTCAGTCTGGACGGCCAGCAGCAACTGGTCGGCGTGATCCGCGATACTTCGGTCCAGGTGGAGACCGAGCGGCAATTGCGCGAGAGCGAGGGACGGTTCCGCGATCTGGTCGGTTCCGCCTCGGACTGGTTCTGGGAAACCGATGCCGATCACCATCTGACCTTCGTTTCGGAACGCATCGCGGCGGTGTTGGGCGTCAAATCCTCGGCCATCGTCGGCAACACGTTCTTCGACCTCGGACTGGCGGACGACGCCGTCGCCGCCGAGGAACACCGGGCGGAACTGGCCGAACGGCGTCCGTTCCGCGACCGCGTCTTCCATGTGGGGCCGCCCGAGGGGCACGACAGCCGGGTCATCCGCATCAGCGGCATTCCGGTGTTCAACGATCTGGGCGACTTCAGCGGCTATCGCGGTGTCGGCGTCGACGTCACCCGCGAGGTCCAGGCCGAGCGCCGGGCCCATAAGGCGCAGCAATTGCTGGCCGATGCCATCGAACGCATCGTCGATGGTCTGGCCATCTACGATGCCCAGGATCGTCTGGTGCTGTTCAATCCGGAATACACGAAGGTGTTCGCGGGCCTGGCCCAGGAAATGCGCCCGGGAATCCGCTTCGAGGATCTGCTGCGCAGCAATCCGAAGGTGTTCGATACCGAGGGCAAACCGTTCGAACACTGGGTCGAACAGCGTCTGGCCCATCACCGCGCCGCCTCGGGTCAGCCCTTCGTCGTCCGTCTGGTGTCCGGCCGCTGGATTCTGCACCGCGAATTCCGCATGGCCGACGGCGGCGTGGTCGGCCTGCGTACCGACATCACCGAACTGAAGCAGCGCGAGCAGGAGCTGGAAAGCCTGCGGCGCCTGTACCGCGTTATCCTGGACACCGCCGGTGAAGGCATCGTGGGTCTTGATGCCGAGGGGCGGGTGACCTTCGCCAACCGCCGCGCCGGGGAATTGCTGGGCCATGGCGCCGAGGGCATGGTCGGCCACGATTTCCACCAACTGGCCCAGCCGGTCGATCCCGACGGCAATCCCTGGCAGGCCGAGGACACCACCATCGGCCGGGTGCGGGCGCTGGGGACCCTGGCCGAGGTGTCGGAAGATTCCTTCCGCCGCGCCGATAATTCCGTCATGCCGGTGGATTACGAGATTTCCGCCATCCACGAAGACGGCCGCGTCACCGGCGCCGTGGTGGTGTTCCGCGACGCCACCTTGCGGCTGCGGTATGAGCGGACCCTGGCCGACAGCCACCGCGAGCTGGAGCGGCTGGTGGCCGAGCGCACCCGCGAGCTGACCAGCGAAGTGGAAAGCCGGGCCCGCACCGAACGGGCGCTGCGCGATTCGCGCGAACGTCTGAAAAGCATCTCCGACAGCCTGTTCGAGGGCGTGCTGGTGATCAACCGCAACGGCCTGCTGACCTTTGCCAATCCTTCGGCGCGGGCGCTGCTGGATTTGGACGATGAGCCCGAGGGGCTGCCGCTGGACAGTGTGCTGTCGGTGCGGCGCCGGGGCGCCATCGTGGCGGCGCCGTGGGCCAGTGTCCTGGCCGGAGAGGGCAATTTCCTGGACAATGACGCGGTGTTCGTCACCCCCGGCGGCAAGGCGGTCGAGGTGGCTTATGCCTGCTCGGCGGTGTGCGGCGACGGCGAGGTGCGGGCGGTGGTGGTGTCGTTCCGCGATATCTCGCCGCTGAAGGCCGCCGAGCGCGAGGCGCTGCAATCGTCGCGTATGGCCAGCGTCGGCCAGCTGGCGGCGGGCATCGCCCACGAGATCAACACGCCCATCCAATATATCGGCGACAATCTGCGCTTCATCGCCGATTCCATGGCCGACATCGCCGCCGCTGTCTCGGCCGGGCGCGAGAACGGCAATCCTGAATTCACGCAGGCGCTCGATCAATACGATGTCGCCTATCTGCTCGACGAGGTGCCGCGCGCCGTCAGCCAGTCGCTGGACGGCGTCGCCCAGGTGGCGCGTATCGTGCTGTCCATGAAGGAATTCTCGCATCCCGGCTCGACCAACAAGACCATGGCCGACATCAACCGGGCGCTGGACAGCACCATCACCGTCAGCCGCAACACCTGGAAGCATGTCGCCACCATCACCACCGATTTCACCGCCGATTTGCCGTCGGTGCCGTGCTACGCGGGCGAGCTTAATCAGGTCTTCCTGAACATCATCGTCAATGCCGCCCATGCCATTGAATCCGCCCATCGCGGCGATGACGGCGTCATCCATGTCACGACGCGGGCGCAGGACGGCTTTGTCGCGGTGACCATTTCCGACAACGGTACCGGCATTCCCGAATCGGTGCGCGACAAGATTTTCGATCCGTTCTTCACCACCAAGGAAGTGGGCAAGGGCACCGGTCAGGGCCTGGCCATCAGCCGCGATGTGGTGGTGGTGAAACATGGCGGCCGCATCGAGGTGGACAGCCGCGACGGCGAGGGAGCGAGCTTTACCATATGGTTGCCCTTGGCTCCGGGAGATGACACCCTTCCTGATCAACCGGAGGGGGAATGATGGACGCGCGCACCAAGGTCCTGTTCGTTGATGACGACCTCAACATCCTGTCCGGGCTGAAGCGTCTGATGCGCGGCTGCACGGATTTCGAGGCCCGTTTCTGCCTGGGCGGCGAGGAAGCGTTGGCGCTGATGGCCGAGGAGCATGTGGACGTGGTGGTGTCCGACATGCGCATGCCGCACATGGATGGCGCCGAGTTCCTGACGCAGGTGCGGGCACGCCATCCCGGCACCATCCGCGTCATCCTGTCGGGCTATGCCGATTCGGAAAGTGTGCTGCGGACGGTCGGCCCAGCCCATCTGTATCTGGCCAAGCCGTGCGACCCGGCGACCCTGACCCAGGCCATCATCCGGCCGATGGCGTTGCGCCGCCTGCTGGGGGCCGAGGGGCTGCGCGATGCCCTGGCCAAGCTGTCGGATCTGCCGACGCCGCCCGACCTGTTCTTCAAGCTGGAAGATGAATTGCGCTCTCCGGCGGTGTCGGCGGCCTCGGTGGCGGCCATCATCGCCCAGGACGTGGCCATGACCGCCGAATTGCTCAAGCTGACCAACTCGGCCTATTTCTCGGTGTCGGGGCGGGCGACCACGCCGTTGCAGGCGGTGCGCACCCTGGGTCTGGACATCATCGGGGCGCTGGTGCTGCGCATCGGCATCTTCCGCCATCTGGAACGCAACAGCGCCAATACCGACCTGATGGCGGCGTTGAACGATTACAGCCTGCATATCGCCGCCCTGGCCGAGCGCATCGCCGAGGGCGAGGGCGCCACTCCGGCCCAGGCCAAGACCGCCTATTGCGCGGGCATGCTGTGCGCCGTGGGGTCGCTGGCGCTGCTCGATACCTTCCCCGATTCTTATCCCCGGCTGTTCGTGCGCAGCAGCGCCGCTGATCCCGCCTTCACCATCGAGGCCCGGTCCTACGGTGCCAGCCACGCGCTGATCGGCGCCTATCTGCTTGGCCTGTGGAATTTCGCCGATCCGCTGGTCGAGGCGGTGGCCCATGCCTGCGCGCCCTCGGCCTGTTCCGGCCCCGAGAATGTGGTGCTGACGGCGGTGCATGCCGCCCGCGTGTTCGGGCCGCGTTTCCCCCTGATCCCGCCCGGCGCTCCGGCGCAGCCGGCACTGGACATGCCCTATGTGTGCGAGGCCCGGCGCGATCTGCGCATTGAATCCTGGAAGGCCATGGCCGCACAAATCGCTTCGGAGGTGAGCCATGGCTGAACGGGTGCTGCTGGTCGACGATGACCCCAACCTGCTGTCGGCGCTGCAACGCCAGTTGCGCAAGCAGTTCGAGCTGACCTGCGCCGAGGGCGGCGCCATGGCGCTGCAGGCGGTGACCGATGCGGGCGAGAAGCGTCAGCCCTTCGCCGTGGTGGTGTGCGACATGCGCATGCCCGGTATGGACGGCATCGAGGTGCTGTCGCGCATCCGCACCCAGGCGCCCGAGACCGTGCGCCTGATGCTGACCGGCAATGCCGACCAGCAGACGGCCATCGACGCCATCAACCGCGGCTCCATCTTCCGCTTCTTCACCAAGCCCTGTCCGGCCGAGGATCTGGCGGTGGGCATTCAGGCGGGCATCGAGCAGCACCACCTGATCACCGCCGAGCGCGAATTGCTGGAAACCACCCTGGCGGGCAGCATCAAGGTACTGGCCGATGTGGTCGCCATGAACGATCCCGTGGCCTACGGACTGGCGACCCGGCTGCGCGAATGGGTGCGGCTGCTGAGCGTGGAATTCAAGCTGCCGCGCAGTTGGCAACTGGACATGGCGGCCATGCTGCTGCCCATCGGTCAGGTGTCGATTCCGCCCGAGCTGGTGGCGAAGAAGCGGCGCGGCGAGACCCTGACCGGCGCCGAAGAGGCGCTGTTCATCCGCGCCCCCGAGGCCGGGCGCAACCTGATCGCCAATATTCCGCGCATGTCCAAGGTGGCGGAACTGATCTGGCTGCAGGATCGCGGCTATGACGGCAGCGGTTTCCCCGCCGAGGGACCCAAGGGAAACGACATCCCGTTCGACGCCCGCCTGCTGAAAATCCTGAAGGATCTGGCCGAATCCTGTCCGTCCGGCATTCTCGATCCCACCGCCTTCGCCCAACTGGACCGCAACCGCAATCAATACGATCTGACGCTGCTCAGCAAGGTGCGGTCGTGCCTGATGTCGCTGCTGGGCTCGACCCAGCCGGTCGAGGTGGAGGTGCCGGTTTCGACCCTGCGCACCGGCAATCTGGTGCTGTCCGACATCCGCCTGACCAACGGTCATCTGATCCTGTCGGCCAATACCATGCTGTCGGCGGCCCAGGTCGAGCGGCTGCGGGCGTTGGGCAAGATCTACAGTTTCGTCGAGCCGGTGCGGGTGCGGGTGGGATGAACGCCTTTACCTATGCCTTCAAGTTCGCTGACGGGCGCGAACTCAAGTTCGACCTGCGCTTCGATGCCGACATGCGGCTGGAACAGCGGGCCGAGGAGGCGTGGACCGGCCTGGACTATCACCGTTGCGCCAATTGCCCGTTGCCGCCCGAGGCCCGCCATTGCCCGTTCGCCGCCGGGCTGGCGCCGTTCCTGGGTGGGTTCGACGGGTTGGATTCCTTTGCCCGCGTCCAGGTCATGGTGCGGTCCGCCCAGCGCGTGGTGGTGGCGGAACGGGCGGTACAGCACGGGCTGGCTTCGTTGATCGGGCTGATCGGCGCCACCTCGGGCTGTCCGCGTCTGGAGTTTTTCCGGCCCATGGCCCGCTTCCATCTGCCCTTCGCCAGCGAGGAAGAGACGCTGGTGCGGGCCTTTTCCATGCATCTGCTGGATGATCTGATCAACGGCCGCCCGCCCGCGTTGGACGATCTGGTGGCCGATTACGAAGGCGCTGCCCTGGTCAACCGCTCCATGGCCGACCGCGTGCGCGCCGCCTTTCAACGCGACGCCGTGGTCAACGCCCTGGTCACCCTGGACGCCTATGCCCAGGCGGTGCCCTATGTGATCGAGGACCGGCTGGAGGAACTGGCGCACATCTTCCCGCCCCGCAAGGCGTGATCTTCACCCCAGGACGGCGCGGTTGCGTCCGGCATCCTTGGCGGCATAGAGCGCGGTGTCGGCGCGGCTGATCAGGGTGTCCAGCGTGTCGCCGGATTGCAGGGTGGCGATACCGGCGCTGACGGTGTGAGGGCGCCCGGTGGCGAAATCGTGGCCGTGCATGGCCTGGCACAGCCGTTCGGCCAGGGCCGTGGCCTGCGGCCCCTCGGTTTCCGGGCAGAGTACCAGGAATTCCTCGCCGCCCCAGCGCCCCACCATGTCTTCGGCCCGGATTGTGGCGCGGGCCAACTGGGCGAAGTCCCGCAGCACGGAATCCCCGGCCAGATGGCCCAATTCGTCGTTGACCGTCTTGAAATGGTCCAGGTCCAGCAGGATCAGCGACAGCGGCCGCCCGTGGCGCTGGAAACGGTTCCATTCGTCGGCCAGCCGCTCGTTCAGACTGGCGCGGTTGGCCAATCCGGTCAGGGTGTCGGTGCGCGACAGGGCATAAAGCTGCTTGTTGACCCGGCGCAGCTTGACCGCCCACACCAGGCTGGTGAACAGCACCAGGGAAAAGGCGGTGACGATGCGGATGATCAGTTCGTAATCCATGCCCGATTGCACGGTGATGGAAACGTGCCGGTTGGCGATCTCCTCGCGCTCGGCCAGGGTGATGGTGGCAACGCCGCGGTTCAGGATGTCGCGCAATATGGTCAGGTGTTTGCGCACGCCGATGCGCAGACGATTCTCGTAGCCCGGCACTTGCCCGGCGATCTTGAGGTTGAACCAGCCACCCTTCTTGATGGTGTGCACGGCGACGCTGAGCGAGCGCATGGCCATGTCGGCGCGGCGTTCCGAAACCATGGCGAAGACCTCGGCCTCGCTGTCGGCGGTCACCACCTTGAGGGCGGGGAAGTCGCGGCGCACCCGTTCCTCGATGGAGGTGCCGGTGGGCAGGGCCAGGGTTTCGCCCACCACCGCCGTCAGGTCGGCGACGAAGGGATGATCCTCGCGCGCCACGATGACGTTGCGGTCGATGAACAGCGGATCGGTGAACAGCAGCCATTCGTCGCGTGACGGCGACTGGTTCAGGAAGCTCAGGATATCGCAGCGGCCATTGCGCGCCGCCTCCAGCGTCTCGTCCCAAGTGGCGGTCTTGACCAGTTGCAGCCCGACCCCGGCCCGCTCGGCGGCCAACCGCAGCAGATCGGCGGCGATGCCCGCATGGTTGCCTTCGGCGTCGATCACTTCGTAGGGCGCCCAATCGGGATCGACGCAAAAGGCGAAGGGGCCGTGCTCGGCCAGATAGCGCCGTTCCGACGGTGTCAGTTCGACCGCGCCCGCCGCCAATGGCGCCAGGATGGCGGTCAGGACCAACAACAGGCGGATCAGAACCATAAACCCAATCCGCTCATGATCGTGTATCCGGCGCGGCTGTCGGCAGAGGAAGCCTCGTCATCATAGGCGATATGGGCCAATGCCGCCATCAGCGCCACGCCCGGCCCCAGCATGCGTTTGGCCGAAAGCTGGGTGACGGTCACCCGGTCGTCGCCGGGCAGAAGGGCCGAGCCGCGTACCGCCGATTGGTAATGATCCAGGCTGACCGACAGCGGGCCGTCGGTGACCATGGCGCCCAGATCGAACGAGCGGCCGCTGTGATCGATGCTGGACGCCGTCGTCCCCCGGCCGGGATAGGAATGGTGCTCGGCGCCCACCGAACCGCCCAGGGTCAGCGGCCCGGCGCTCAGGTTCAGGCCCGCCGACAGCGCCTGGACCTTGTCATGGGTGGCGGCGCCCGGTGCATCCAGCACGCCGCGGCCATAGCCCAGCGACGCCGTTACCCCGATCCCGCCCAGGCGTTGCTCCACCATGGCGCCGAATGCCAGGAACTGGGAATCATGGGGAACGCCGCGATTGTCCTCGGATTGCGAACTGGGGGTATAGGACACGCCCAGGGTCACACCCGCCAGGGACGGGGTGAAATACAGGGCCTTCTCGGCATTGTCGTCGTGGTCCAGCTCGGTCTGGTTGCCGCTGAACATGGTGGTCACCGCCGCCGGACGCGGCACCACCGTATCCGACAGCACGCCGTTGGACGGGCCGTTCCACAGACCGGCGGCCTCGGGCGCTGCCACATGCAGCAGCGAGGCGGCGTTGTAATCGCTGCCCAGTTGCAGCTTGCCCCAGCCGCCCTCGATCCAGACGTAAGCCTTGTCGATGGTGTCGCTTTGCTGGTCGGTGGCGCCGCCCGCTTCCAGTTCGGTGTGGACGCCGATCACCAGGCCGTTGTCCAGCCGGGTCTGGCCCAGGACGTGGATTTCGGTGTCGCCCTTGATGTCGGCGTTGCCGGTGTCCAGCTTGTTGGAGGTCTGCCACACCCCGACCACCCACCATTTGCTGTAGCCACCCAGGTGCAACGACACGGGTTCCGCCGCCCGGCAGGGCGCGGACGCGATGATCACCGCCGTAGCGATCCACCCCAATCTGGTCATGGTGCCCCTCATGCTGAAAGGCATAACACGAAAGGGTGATCTCGACCAATCAGGCGATGGTCAGGCCGTATTTCCGGATTTTGTCGTGCAGGGTGGTCTTGGCCACCTGCAATTCCTCGGCGGTGCGGGCCAGGGATTGGCCGTTGCGGCGCAGGGATTCGGCGATCATGGAGCGTTCGAAGGCATCCACGGTCTGGGCCAGCGGCCGGGCGCCGGGCGGCTCGGGCGTGCCGAACGGCGGAAAGCCGCTTTCGATGCCCAGCACGCAACGGTCGGCGACGTTGCGCAGCTCGCGCACGTTGCCCGGCCAGTTATAGCCCATCAGGCGGTGCAGGCGTTGGGCGTCGGGTGGCGGCAGCGGGCGGCCGTGGCGGGCGGCGGCCAGCGAGGCGAAGTGCTCGTACAACAGGCCCACGTCCTCGCGCCGTTCGCGCAGCGGCGGCAACAGGATGGTGGCGACGTTCAGGCGGTAATACAAATCGGCGCGGAAGGCGCCGCGATCGGCCATCTCGCGCAGATCGACCTTGGTCGCTGCCACCACCCGCACATCCACCGGGACCGCAGTGTTGGACCCCAGCCGTTCCAGGCTGCGTTCCTGCAGCACGCGCAGGAACTTGATCTGCATGGCCATGGGCATGCTTTCGATCTCGTCCAGGAACAGGGTGCCGCAATTGGCATGCTCGATCTTGCCGATGCGGCGCTTGGCGGCGCCGGTGAAGGCCCCGGCCTCATGGCCGAAAATCTCGCTGTCGAACAGGCTTTCCGGCAGGCCGCCGCAATTGATGGCGACGAAATTGCCCTTGCGGCGCGGCCCGGCATCGTGCAGGCAGCGCGCCACCAATTCCTTGCCGGTGCCGGTTTCGCCATGGATCAGCACGTCGGCGGCGGTACCCGCCAGATCGGCGATCAGCGCCCGCACCCGCCCCATGGAGGCCGAGGCGCCGATGATGCGGGCCTCGATGCTGTCGCGTTCCTGCAGGCGGGCGCGCAGCTCGCGCACTTCCAGGATCAGCTTGCGCTTGTCCAGGGCGCGGCGCACCACCTCGACCAGATAATCGGGGGAAAACGGTTTCTCGATGAAATCGTGGGCGCCGGATTTCATGGCCTGCACCGCCAGCGACACGTCGCCATGGCCGGTCATCAGCACCACCGGCAGGTCGGAATCCAGCTCCTGGGCATGGCGCAGCAAATCCATGCCGTCGGCGCCGGGCAGGCGGATATCGGTGATCAGCACGCCGGGGCATCCGGCGGCCAACAGCCGCTTGGCCTTTTCCGCGCTGTCCACCGCCTCGGCCGGGATGCCTTCCAATTGCAGCGCCTGCTGACAGCCCAGGCGGACGTTGGGATCGTCCTCGACGATCAGGGCCTTCAGGGTGTCGGTCATGGCGCGTCTCCGGTGACGGCGGGCAGGTCGAAGGTGAATTGGGCGCCGCCCTGGCTGGCGTTGCCGCCGGACAGGGTGCCGCCGGAATCGTGCACGATGCCCGCCGAGATGGCGAGCCCCAGGCCCAGGCCGCTGCCCGAATCCTTGGTGGTGAAGAACGGTTCGAACAGATGGGCCAGCACGTCCTCGGCCAGACCGGGGCCGTTGTCGCGCACCGTCACCGTCACCCGGTCGCCCTCACGCCGGGCGGCGATGTCCAGCCGGGGCTCGGCGGTGCCGTCCAGGGCATCCAGGGCGTTGCCGATCAGGTTGACCAGCACCTGCTCCAGCCGGTTGGAGTCGCACAACGCCACCGCGTCGTCGGCGACGTCGATGCACAGTTTGGCGCCGCGCAGACGGCGGTCCAGCAGGAACAGCGCGTTATCCACGGCGCGGCGGACCTGGACCGGACCGATGGCGCCGCTGGATTTGCGGGCAAAGGATTTCAACTGGCTGGTCAATTGCCCCATGGCGTCCACCAGACTGCCGATGCGGTCCAGATTGCCCTGGGCGGAATCCAAATCGCCGCGCTGCATGAATTTCACCGCGTTGCCCGACAGGGTGCGCAGCGCCGCCAGGGGTTGGTTCAATTCGTGCGCCAACCCTGCCGACAATTGGCCGATCACCGCCAGCTTGGCGGCGTGGACCAGTTCGTCCTGGGCGGCGCGCAGCGACAGGGTGCGTTCCTCGACCTTGCGTTCCAGTTCGTCATGGGCGCGCTGCAACGCCTCGCGCGCCCGCAGGCGGTCGCGCATGTGGCGGCGGCGCAGGTTCCAGGTGACCAGCAGGATGCAGACGAAGGCGCTGCCGACGGCGGCCAGGGCGGCACGGGTCCAGGCCATGCTGGTGACCTGACGCACCGGCGACAACACGGTCAGTTGCCAATGGGTGCCGCGCAGCGGCGCCTCCTGGGCCAGGAACCAGCCGCTGACCGGAAACACGCTGTCGGTACCGGGGTGGTGGCGCACCAGCTTGACCAGTTGCGCTCCGCCCTCGACCCGGCGCATGGACACCAGCCCCAGCGGCGGCAATTCGCGGCCGTTATATTGCAGGGTGCGGATGAAGTCGCGGCGCAGGTCATCGTCCAGCGGCCTGAGCGCGGTGAACTTCCACGACGGCACCGAGGCCAGGATGACCACGCCGTTCTCGTCGGCCACCAGCACCGGCGCCTCGACCGTGGACCAGGATTGCTCAAGCTGTTCCAGGCTGACCTTGACCACCGCCACGCCCACCTGTTCGGCTCCGGCCATCAACGGCGCCGACAGGTAATAACCGGGTTCGCCCCGCGTGGTGCCGATGCCGAAGAAGCGGCCCGGCCGTCCGGCCTGCGCCTCGGTGAAATAGGGGCGGTAGGATAGATCCTCGCCCACATAGGAATCGGGCCGCCGCCAATTGCTGGCCGCCACCACCCGGCCATCCATGTTCATGACGTAGATGGCCAGGGTCCCGGCGCGTCCGTTCAACTGCTCCAGATACAGATTGACCGCGTGGCCCAGGAAATCGCCGCCGTCGCCGTCGCTCAGCAGCCGCACCACATCGCGCTCCAGCCCCACCGTCGCCGGGAAATAGGCGTATTTGTCCATTTCCCGTTCCAGGCTGGCGGCATACAGCGCCAGACGGTGGTTGCCGGTGGCGCTCAGTTCCGCCAGCCCCATGCCCTCGGTGACGCGAAAGCCCATGATGCCGCACAGCAGGGCCAGGGCGGCCACGCCGGGCAACAGGATTCCGAAACGGCGGACAAGGCGGAGCAACGGCATCCAGAGACTCACCCCAGGGAACGGCGCCTCATCATAGCAGGCCGGGCAACCACGGCCGCGCCACATCCAGCGCCAGCTTGCCGATCAGTACCACGACCACCACCAGGAAGGCCTTGCGGATGAAGCCCGAGCCGTTGCGCAGCGCCATGCGGGTGCCGACCTGGGCGCCCGCCAGATTGCACACCGCCATGCCCAGGCCCACCGCCCACAGCACCGGGCCAGAGGTGGCGAACAGCGCGATGGCCGACAGGTTGGTGGCGACGTTCACCACCTTGGCCCCGGCGGTGGCGCGCAGGAAATCCATGCCGAACAGCCGGACGAAGGCGAACAGCAGAAAGCTGCCGGTGCCGGGACCGAAGAAACCGTCATACAGGCCGATGACCAGACCGACCAGCGCGCCCATCCACGGATCGGACGGGCGCGGTTCGTGGGTTTCGACGTGGCCGAAATTCTTGTTGTGAAAGGTATACAGCGCGGCGGCGACCATCAGCACCAGCACCAGCGGCCGCATCCAGTCGCGCGGCAGCCACGCCACCAGCGCCGCGCCCATCCAGGCGCCGACCAGGGCGGCGGCGGTGGCCGGTCCGACGATGCGCCATGGAATGGTGACGGCACGGCCGTATTTCCACATGGCCGACGAGGTCCCGACGATGCTGGCCACCTTGTTGGTGCCGAACAGGGTGGGGATGGCGGTCTGGGGGAACTGCGACAGCAGCACCGGAATCTGGATCAGCCCGCCGCCGCCGACCACGGCGTCCACCATGCCCGCGAAGAACGCGGCGGCGCCCAGGATCAGCCAGTCGGAACTGAAAGCAAGCCACTCGACGGTCATTGGTCACCTGAAAGAAAATGCCCGCCCGTGTCCCAACGGGCACACGGGCGGGCTGGTGTCACCACACTATTACTATTACTCGGCGGCGGGGGCGGGGGAAAGTTCCGCCGCGTCCTCGTCTTCCTCGGCGTATTCGCTCACCGGCTCGCCGAGGGCGTTTTCCCACTTGGCGACCACGGTGGTGGCGATGGCGTTGCCCAACACGTTGGTGGCGGTACGGCCCATGTCAAGGAAGTGGTCGATGCCCATGATCAGCAAGACGCCCGCTTCCGGCAGATGGAACATGGGCAGCACGGCGGCGACCACCACCAGGGCCGAGCGCGGCACGCCAGCGATGCCCTTGGACGACACCATCAGCACCAGCAGCATGATGATCTGCTGGTCCAGGCTCAGCGGGATGTCGTAGGCCTGCGACACGAACAGCGCGGCGAAGGCGGTATAGATCATCGAGCCGTCGAGGTTGAAGGAATAGCCCAGCGGCAGCACGAAGCCGATGACCCGCTCCTTGACGCCGAAGCCTTCCAGCTTTTCCATGACGCGGGGATAGGCGGCCTCGGACGATGCCGTCGAGAAGCCCAGCAGCATGGGTTGGCGCACTTCCTTGACCAGACGGAACACGTCCTTCTTCAGGACCACGAAACCGGCGCCGATCAGCACGGTCCACAGCACCACCAGGGTGATGTAGAAGCTGCCGACGAACTTGCCGTAGACCAGCAGGATGCCCAGGCCCTGGACGGTGACCACGTTGGCGACGGCGGCGAACACGCCGAACGGCGCGAAACGCATGACGTAGTCGGTGACCTTCAGCATCACCGGCACGGCGCCTTCGATGGCTTCGGTCAGGGTGCGGGCCTTGGTGTCGCGCAGGCTGCCGAGCGCCAGACCGAAGAACACCGAGAACACCAGGATCTGCAGGATCTCGTTGTTGCCCATCGCTTCGATGATGTTGCGCGGGAACACATGGGTCATGAAATCCTTGAGGTTCAGCGACGCGGTCTTCAGACCGGCGGTCGCGGTGACCTCGGGCAGCGGCACGCCGACATTGGCGCCCGGCTGGAACAGGTTGGCGAAGACCAAACCCAGGCCCAGCGACACCAGCGACGCCATCAGAAACCAGCCGATGGCCTTGCCGCCGATGCGGCCCACGGTCTTGGCGTCGCCCATGCCGGCCATGCCGGCCACCAGGGTCGAGAAGATCAGGGGCGCGATGATCATCTTGATCATGCGCAGGAAGATGTCGGTGCCCATGGCGAAGTACGAGGCGATTTCCTTGGCCGCCCCGGCGCTGCCGGACATGACGTTACAGGCGTAGCCGACCACGATGCCCAGCACCATGGCGACCATGATCCAGGTCGTCTGCTTGTTCATTTTCATGGCTTTACTCCTCCCCCCGAGACGGTGCTTCCCGCCGGGGCCATAATGATTGTCACTCGGCCGCCTTGAGGGTGCTGGGGCGGGTCAGGGTCTCGGGGCGCAGCACCTTGTCCAGGGCTTCGCGGGTCATCAGGCCGTGGGCCTCGACCAGTTCGGCGACGCCCTTGCCGGTGCGGTGGGCCTCGGCGGCGACTTCGGTGGCGTTGGCGTAGCCGATGATCGGGTTCAGGGCGGTGACGATGCCGATGGAGTTGCGGACGCTGGCTTCCAGGTGCTCGCGGTTGGCGGTGATGCCGTCCACGCACCGCTCGGCCAGGATCAGGCAGCCGTTGCGCAGGTGGGTGACGCTCTTGAACAGCGAATGGGCGATGATCGGCTCGAAGGCGTTCAACTGCAGCTGACCGGCCTCGGCGGCGAAGGTCACGGTCATGTCATTGCCGATGACCTCGAAGGCGATCTGGTTCATGACCTCGGGGATCACCGGGTTGACCTTGCCCGGCATGATGGACGAACCGGCCTGACGGGCGGGCAGGTTGATCTCGCCCAGACCGGCGCGCGGGCCGCTGGACAGCAGGCGCAAATCGTTGCAGGTCTTGGACAGCTTGACCGCCACCCGCTTCAGCACGCCCGACAATTGAACGAAGCTGCCGCAATCCTGGGTCGCCTCGATCAGGTTGGGCGAGGTGACCACCGGCACGCCGCTGATCTCGACCAGCAGGCGGCAGACCAGGGGGGCATAGCCGGGATGGGCGGTGATGCCGGTGCCGATGGCGGTGGCGCCCAGGTTTATCTCGCGGATCAGCAGGGCGGCTTCCTTCAGGCGCTCCTCGTCCTCGGCCAGCATGACGGCATAGGTGGAGAATTCCTGGCCCAGCGTCATGGGGACCGCGTCCTGCAACTGGGTGCGGCCCATCTTGATGATGTCGGCGAATTCATCGGCCTTGCGCTGGAAGGCGGCGCGCAGGGTGGCCATGGCGTCCACCAGGCGGTAGATGCCCATATAGGTCGCCAGCTTCAGCGCCGTCGGATAGACGTCGTTGGTGGACTGGCTCATGTTGACGTGTTCGTTGGGATGCAGGTGCGAATATTCGCCGCGCTGATGGCCCAGGATTTCCAGGGCGCGGTTGGCGATGACCTCGTTGGCGTTCATGTTGGTCGAGGTGCCGGCGCCGCCCTGGATCACGTCCACCACGAACTGGTCGTGCAGCTTGCCCGCCTCGATCTCGCGGCAGGCGGCGACGATGGCGTCGGCGCGGCGGGCGTCCAGCAGGCCCAGCTGATGATTGGCGCGGGTGGCCGCCATCTTGATCTGCGCCAGGGCGCGCAGCAGATCGGGGTAATGGGCGATGGTGGTGCCGGTGACCGGGAAGTTCTCGACGGCGCGCAGGGTGTGGACGCCGTAATAAACGTCGGCGGGGACCTGGCGGTCGCCCAGCAAATCATGCTCGATGCGGTGGTTGGGTTTCTCGACGCGGCTGGTGGGCTTCATGGATCGTTCGCTCCCGTTTCCTCGCCCGGTCGCAGCCGGGCCCGGAGCTTCTGGATCGCAACCGCCGTGCCACTTTCCCGCCCCTTCCGGCAGGAATCATCTTATTGATTCTGCTTGTTTTTTCTTGGCTTTGTGGATGCTCTATCCGGAAGTTCGGATAGAGAGGGTAAAAGCCGTTCGGAAATCCGAACGACCTACCCGCCATCCGTAGCTTTCCGGAGAGCCGGGGCGGGGGCTTTATGGTCTTATGCCGCCATGAATACCGATCTCGCCCTTGTGCTGGCCTTCCTGGCCGCCGCCATCATCATGTTCGCCCTCAACCGCCCGCGCATGGATGCGGTGGCGCTGCTGATGATCGTCGCCATGCCGCTGTCCGGCATCATCACCATGAACGAGGCGCTGGCCGGGTTCAGCGACCCGGCGGTGGTGCTGATCGCCGCTTTGTTCGTGATCGGCGAGGGACTGGTGCGCACCGGCATCGCCCAGCGGCTGGGCGATTGGCTGATCGCGCGGGCGGGGGCCAGCGAGGCCCGGCTACTGGTATTGCTGATGGTCAGCGTCGCGGGCATCGGCTCGGTGATGAGTTCCACCGGCGTGGTCGCCATCTTCATCCCGGTGGTGTTGCGGGTGGCGCAGAATGCCGGGCTGGCGCCGGGCCGCCTGATGATGCCGCTCAGTGTCGCGGCGCTGATCAGCGGCATGATGACTCTGGTGGCGACGCCGCCCAATCTGGTGGTGCATGCCGAACTGGCGCGGCACGGCCTGGACGGGTTCGGCTTCTTCGCCTTCACCCCGTTCGGCGTGCCGATTCTCATGCTGGGCGTCTTCTATATGATGTTCGCCCGCCGCTGGCTGTCGTCGCGCGGCGACAAGGAACACCGGCATACCAGGCCGCGTCTGGCCGATTGGGTGCGGCTGTACGGATTGGCCGAGCGTGAGTACCGGCTGTGTGTCACGCCCCGCTCGCCACTGGTGGGCAAGACGCTGGCCCAGTTGGATCTGCGCGCCACCTCGGGCGTCAATATCGTCGCCATCGAGCACGAGACGCTGATGGGCGAACGCTTCGCCAGCCCGAATGCCCACACCGTATTGCAGGCGGGCGACGTGCTGTATCTGGACCTGTTCGCGCCCACGGTGGATATCCGCGAAGTGGCCGAGCGCTTCCATCTGCAACGTCTGCCGCTCAACGGCACCTATTTCTCGGACCGTAGCCAGGAAATCGGCATGGTCGAGATCATGGTGCCGCAGACCTCGTCGCTGATCGGCAAGACGGTGGCCGGGGCGCGCTTCCGTTCCGAATACGGCCTGCATGTGATCGGCTTGCAGCGGGGCGGTTCCCCCCATCCCGGCAGCGTATTGGAGCGCAAGCTGCGGCTGGGTGATACCTTGCTGCTGATCGGGCCGTGGAAGGCCATCCGCCGTCTCAAGAATGAAAAGCGCGAGCTGATCGTGCTCAACCTGCCCGCCGAGATCGATCAGGTGGTGCCCGCCGCGCCGCGGGCACCCCATGCCCTGCTGGCCCTGGCGGTGGTGGTCGGGCTGATGGTGTCGGGACTGGTGCCCAACGTCCAGGCGGCGCTGATCGGCTGTTTGCTGCTGGGGCTGTTCCGCTGTGTCGATTTCAATGCGGCGTATCATTCCATTCATTGGCAAAGCCTGGTGCTGATCGTCGGCATGCTGCCGTTCTCGCTGGCGCTGCAACGCACCGGCGGCGTCGATCTGGCGGCAGGACTGTTGTTGGATGCGGTGGGGCAGGCCAATCCCCATGCGGTGCTGGCGGCATTGTTCGCGGTGACGGCTTTGTTCGGGCTGTTCATCTCCAACACCGCCACGGCGGTACTGATGGCGCCGGTCGCCCTGGCGGTGGCGCAGGCACTGGGCGCTTCGCCCTATCCCTTCGCCATGATTGTCGCCCTGGCCGCCTCGGCCGCCTTCATGACGCCGGTATCGTCGCCGGTGAACACCCTGGTGATCGGTCCGGGCAATTACCTCTTCGGCGACTTCGTGCGGGTTGGTGTGCCCTTCACCCTATTGATCATGGTCTTCAGCGTGGTGGCCGTTCCCTTGCTGTTTCCCTTTTGACGAATCTTTGCGGATTCATGAAAAAGGCGGTTGACGGGGTCCGGCAGGGCGCCTATAACCCGCGCCTCGCTGCTTCGGTGGCGGGCCGGAAAGTCAGACAGCCGGTGGGTTTGAGCGAAAGTTCGGACGGTTCAAAAAAGAGTTTGACGCGGTTGGGGGTCTCCTGTAGAACCCCGGCCTCCCGGAGAAGCAGCGGCGACGTTGTTTTGAAGGAAAAGCGGAGGTTCAACTTTCTCCGCTGG
>Ga0209373_10000203_pt1 | contig 125273 bp, 124 predicted proteins | sample Higcelweek5metaG_FD_187173 | JGI IMG/M metagenome (GOLD analysis project Ga0209373, IMG submission 187173) | Freshwater pond sediment microbial communities from the University of Edinburgh, under environmental carbon perturbations - High... | ecosystem: Environmental > Aquatic > Freshwater >... | reverse complement strand
CCTACTAACTGTGAATTTAACTGTAAAGGAAGTTATGCTTATAACGGAACTAATAGGACTTGTGCTTCTTGTGGAATTGGTACTTGGAATCCTGAAGGTAATAGGAATACTTCTTGTACTTCTTGTAATGCTATATCAAACATGAGTTCATGGTTAAGTAATGGTACTTCTGCAGTAAACTGCCAATTTAATTGTAAGGCAAGCTTCAGTTATAATGGAACAAACAGAACTTGTAATTCATGCTCTAATGGTGCTTGGACGCCTGAAGGTAATCAAAATACTTCTTGTACTGCTTGTGATTCTATATCAAACATGAGTTCATGGTTAAGTAATGGTACTTCTGCAGTAAACTGCCAATTTAATTGTAAGGCAAGTTTCAGTTATAATGGAACAAACAGAACTTGTAATTCATGCTCTAATGGTGCTTGGACACCCGAAGGCAATCAAAATACTTCTTGTGCTGCTTGTGATTCTATAGCTAACATGAGTTCTTGGTTAAGTAATGGAGGCTCTTCTTCGGGGTGTCAATTTAATTGTAATGAAAGATATTCTTATAATGTAGGTAATAGGACTTGTGATCTTTGTGGAACTGGTGTGTGGGCATCTGAAGGTAATCAGATGAGTTCTTGTAGTGGTTGTAATAATAAGCCAGCAAATTCCCACTATACTTCTAATGGTTCTATTATATCCAATTGTTCCTGGGCTTGTGATACTGATTATTATCAGTCTGGTAATTCTTGTATATTAAGAACATGCGTTTATCCTGATGATTATGAACAAACTTCTTATGATTGTATAAATAATAATTATACGGATACTTATTATCAAAAAAAATCTACTTCTAATTGTGCGGTTCCAAGTAGTGGTGATAATATAACTGCTTATGCTCCAGCTAATGGTAGTTATACTGATAATGTTTGGTGCTATGGTGATAGAACTGGTACTTTTGATTGTGCAAGAGTTGCAGATATACCGCCTAATGCTTGTTGGTATTGTAATTTTTCTGGAACAGGAACTGTAGGTGATAGCAGTGCTTGTAATAGCAGGGGAACTAGATATTATACTTATACATGTAATCAGTCTATTCATACTGTAAATTGGTGGAGTGGATGGGGTGGATGTAATTGTAATACAGAATATTATGGAAGTGCTTGTGAGTCGCAATGTTCTTATGGTGGATGGAATGAAACAGGAAGGGATTGCCAATCAAATAGCCAATGGTATGTTTGGTATTCAAGAAGTGTTTCTGGTTCTAATTGTGGTGGAGGTTCTACAACTTCTGGCTATAATGGAACTTCTTGTACTTATTGTGCATCTAGCGCTAGTTGTTCTTATTATACGGGTAATTCTTGTACCCAATTTAGTTCTAATGGTAGTTATATTTATGGCTATCCTTCTTGTAGGTCTGGTTATTCTAATGCTGGTTATACAAATTTAGGTAGTTGTGGTACGTATGCTTATGTTATGAGAGCTTTGTGTGTTACTGGAAATATCTGTAATACTTCTAATCATACTTATTCTTGTCCATAAAATTAATTAAGTAATATATGAAAAAAATATTTAGATGTTTATTTGTGTTTTTATTTGGGATTTTTTTAACTGGTTGTGTTAATAAAAGTTTGAAAAGTGGAATTGTTGTTGATAAATCTAATTTAAACACAATAGACAATATAAGAAAAAACACAAATATTGTATCAATGCCAAAGTTAAATGATTTTAAAAGCAAAGAAGATCAGATAGATCCTTTCTGTGATGATTTGGATTGTTATATTAAAAATTTTAAAAGTTGTAATAATTCACAAATTAATTTAAAAATAAATAATAATCAATATTCGTCATATATATATGCCAAAGAGAATGGTGTTTGCAGTTTTTTTATTGCCAACACGATGAATCAAAAAAAATCTTTGCAGTGTGACTTTTATAGTGATGAGTTGAGTGATGATTTGTTTTATTACGTTATTTATGGGTATAAACCTAAAGATAAAGTTATATCTGATAAGGTTTCTAAAATTATTGACATTGCTTGTGATGAAAATAGTCTTATAAGTGTTAAACAATAATAACAAATGAACATTAGAAATATAATAGAAAAAAATTATATATATTTATTTTATTTTTTATTTGTATTTTTAATACTTTATCCAATATTTTTTAATTCTGGACATATTTTTATGCTTGATTTTAGACAAGCTTTAGGTTCTAGAATTGTTATTGGTGTTGATTTTGATATAGTTTTAAGGTTTTTAAATTCATTTATACCGATTTTATTATTATCTAGAATATTTATTGTTTTTGCTTTTTTAATGGTTTTGTTTGGGTCTTCTAAAATAGTTTCTTTGTTTATAGAAAATAAATGGATAGTTTTTATAGTTTCTACTTTTAGTATTCTTAATCCAGCTTTTTACGGCAGATTTGGCTTAGGGCATGTTCCTATTATTTTAGGAATTGGTTTTTCGTTATTTTCTGTTGGATATTTATTAGAATATTTTATTAGTGATACAAAAATAAAATTACTATGTAATTTGTTTGATTATAGATTAGTTTTATTTGGTTTGTTTTTTGCTTTGTCGATAACGGCTTCTCCGCATTTTGTATTTTTAAATATTTTATTTTACATTCTTTTTTTAGTTGGATATTTTTTGAAATGTAATCACAATAAAAATATGATGTTTTTTATTGTGCACAATGTATTAAATGTATTTATGGTGTTGTTTTTTAATGCAAATTTTATTTTTGGTACAATATTTAGTACCACAAATATTAATGGTTTTATTAACAATATTGATAAAGTTTATGCTGTTGTTCGTGGTAACAATATTTTTGACACGATTTTTTATTCCTTGAATACTTGTAATTCTGCTATGGATATAGTTTCCACCTACTATAATAGTTTAATAACTAAGTATCCTTCTGTTTTGTTTATAATATCTTTTTTTGTTATATTTTCTATTTTTATTTATGGAATTATAGAATCTTTAAAAAACAAAACATTTAAAAAATATAAATTTTTATTTATTTTTTTATTATTTATTTTTTTTGTTTCAATAATTTTAAATATCGGATATTCTACGAAATTTACCGGAATATTTAGTAAAATAATGTATAATTATGTGCCTTTTTATAAAGGAATGAGAGAGAGTACAAAATGGTTTATTGTTACGAATATTATTTATTTAATTTTTATATCAATTGGGGTTAAGAATCTATATAATTTGATTGGAAAAAATATATATAAAAAAATATTTTTCGGAATAGTTTTGTTTGGTTTTATATTTCTAAGAGCACCATATGTAATGTTTGGTATGTGGGGACAATTGAAAGTAATTAATTATCCTAATGATTTTGCTGAGACTAATAATTACTTAAAAAATGTTTTAAAATGTGATGGTGAAATTTTGTCATTACCATATAAAGATTATTTAAATTTTAGATTTATTGGCAATAAAAGATCTAATGATACATATAATTTTCTTTCTGATTATTTTGATTGTAATGTTATTGTTGGTAATTCAAATGAGGCATTTACTGTGTATAATAAAAATGATCAGGATAGAAATAATGATATTTATTTAATGATTAACAAGAAGGATTTGGATGTTGAGGCGTTAAAAAAGTATAATATTAAGTATGTATTATTGGGAAAATTTGATGATTATTTAACATATTATAATTTGTTAAATAATAAATTTGAGTTAATCAAAGATTTTGATCATTTTGAATTATATAAGATTAAATAAAATGAAAAGTTTTTTGAAAAATATATGTACCTTTTTAAAACAAAACATTTATTATTTTGTTTATATTTTTTTTATATTATTAATAATTTATCCAATTTTTTTAAAATCTGGTCATATATTTTTAATTGATTTTTATTTAGCTTTCTATAAAAACATAAACATAAATAATATATTTGATATATTATTAAAGGTATTAAATTATTTTTTTACTATAAATGTATTATCTAGGTTATATATTGTTGCTTCTTTGTTTTTGATTTGTTTAGGTGCTAAAAGTATCGTTTCTGTTTTTACTAAAAATAAAGCAATAATATCATTTTTGCCTTTATTTGCTTTGATAAATCCATTTACATATGACAGATTTGGTAATGGGCAGTTTGCTTTTTTGTTGGGGTTTGCGTTTGCTATGTTTGCTGTTGCGTATTTGCTAAGATATTTTTTAGATATTAATAATGATAAGTTTTTTTTAAAAATTATAAATAAAAATTTCTTTTTATTTTCATTGTTTTTTGCCTTATCTATAGCTGCTTCAAATCATTTTATTTTTTTAATGGGGTTATTTTACTTAATATTTTTGTTTTTTTATTTTGTTAAAAATAAATTTTCAAGAAAGAGTTTTTTTGAATTTTTATTATTAAATTTTATTGCTCTATTTCTTATTTTTTTTATTAATATACCAATTTTGTATTCATTGCTTATCAATAATGGTAATTTAATTAATTTTGTTAACAATATTAAAGATTCTCATTTTCTAATTGCTAGTAATAATTTTACGCAAACTTTGTTTTTTAATTTAAATAATTCTGGAATGTTTACGGAGAATGGTGTGAATTATAAGAGTTTAAATCTTGAATATAATAGTGTTGTATTGGTTTCTGCGTTTTCTGTAATTTTTATTCTTTTTGTGTTTGGTATAAGACAGGCAATTATTAAATATAAGAAGAATTCTTATGTATTTTTATCTTTGATGTTTGTATTCTTATTGTCTTTAGTGCTTTCTTTTGGTAATAGTTTTTGTTTTAATAAATTAGCAAATTTTAATTATTCTCATATTCCTTTTTTTAATGGTATGAGGGAAGCTACTAAGTTTAATTTAGATATGTGTATTATTTATTTAATATTTATATCTATTGCTGTTGATTGGATATTTAATAAAATTAAAACACAAAAAATACAATATTTAACCGCTTCTGCTCTTGTTTTGATATTTTGTTTAAGAGCCCCTTTTTTGTTATTTGGTTTCTGGGGTCAATTCAAAATATATGATTATCCAAATGATTGGTATAGGACTGATTCATATTTAAAGGATGAGCTTAAATGTGATGGTAAGATGTTGTTTTTACCTTTTGAGGATTACATTGATTTTGATATATATAGAAGTAGAGATAATAGGCCTAATATAATACATAATTTTATTGGAAGCTTTTTTAGTTGTAATGTTGTTACTGGTTTATCCGTTTCGGCTTTTGTTGATTCTGATGTAAATAAATATAGAATGATAGTTGATATAAAAAATAGTTTAAATGACGGTTTTGATTTAAATAATATTTTAGAGAAACATAATATAAAGTATGTAATACTTGGTAAGTTTAATAATTATAAACATTACATAGAATTATTAAATCAAAGTAATTTTATAAAAGTTACTAATTTTAAAAGTTTTGAAATATATAAACACCAATAAGTATCTTAGTAATACTGTAAGTATATGGTATCTTTTGGTATAATATAATGTAATTATTAACAAAAAGAATGTTTCTAAATAACGGCAACAAAATAATTTCATTTTTAAAAAATGTATATGCTTTTCTAAAACAAAATGTACATTATTTTGTTTATATTTTTTTTATATTATTAATAATTTATCCAATTTTTTTAAAATCTGGTCATATATTTTTAATTGATTTTTATCAAGGTGTTAGTAGGCGTATTTATATTGATAATTCTTTTGATATTATTCTTAAATTTATAAGTTATTTATTACCGGTGACAATGGTGTCGAGAATATTTATTGTTTTTGTTTTGTCTTTAATTTGTTTAGGTGCTAAAAGTATTGTTTCTGTTTTTACTAAAAATAAAGTAATAATATCATTTTTGCCTTTGTTTACTTTGATAAATCCATTTACATATGACAGATTTGGTAATGGGCAGTTTTACATTTTATTGGGATTTGCGTTTACTATGTTTTCTGTTGCATATTTATTGAAATATTTTTTGAATATTAATAATGATAAGGTATTTTTTAAAATTATAAATAAGAATTTCTTTTTGTTTTCTTTATTTTTTGCTTTATCCACAATTGTTTCTTTGCATTTTATTTTTCTAACTGGGATATTTTACTTAATATTTTTGTTTTTTTATTTCGTTAAAAATAAATTTTCAAGAAAGAGTTTTTTTGAATTTTTATTATTAAACGTAACTTTATTTTTATTAATATTTGTAGCAAATATTAATATGTTTGTTTCAATTGTTTTTATGAATAATAATGTAGTTAATTATGTTAAAGATATAGTTTCTATTAATGTTAATCAATATTATACGGTTAATGGTATATTTGTAACTTTTGGTTCCAACTTAATTCAAGCTTTGTTTTATAATTTAAATAATTCTGGAATGTTTACGGAGAATGGTGTGAATTATAAGAGTTTAAATCTTGAATATAATAGTGTTGTATTGGTTTCTGCGTTTTCTGTAATTTTTATTCTTTTTGTGTTTGGTATAAGACAGGCAATTATTAAATATAAGAAGAATTCTTATGTATTTTTATCTTTGATGTTTGTATTCTTATTGTCTTTAGTGCTTTCTTTTGGTAATAGTTTTTGTTTTAATAAATTAGCAAATTTTAATTATTCTCATATTCCTTTTTTTAATGGTATGAGGGAAGCTACTAAGTTTAATTTAGATATGTGTATTATTTATTTAATATTTATATCTATTGCTGTTGATTGGATATTTAATAAAATTAAAACACAAAAAATACAATATTTAACCGCTTCTGCTCTTGTTTTGATATTTTGTTTAAGAGCCCCTTTTTTGTTATTTGGTTTCTGGGGTCAATTCAAAATATATGATTATCCAAATGATTGGTATAGGACTGATTCATATTTAAAGGATGAGCTTAAATGTGATGGTAAGATGTTGTTTTTACCTTTTGAGGATTACATTAGATTAAATATATATGAAACTGATAGAGCTGGAATGATTTATAATTTTATGAATCGTTTTTTTTCTTGTGATGTAGTTACTGGTGTATCTTCTGCTGCATTTTCAAATATAAGCGAGAATAGATATAGAATGATAGTTGATATAAAAAATAGTTTAAGTACTCAATATTCTGGTATTATTAGATCTAATTGGTTTGATTTTATAGGTAAGTTAAAAAAATATAATATAAAGTATATAATATTGAGTAAATCTGTTAGTTATTATTTTCCATACGAGGCTGTTATGAAAAAAAATATAAACGTATTTGAGTTGTTGAGGGATACGAAATATTTTATGATATATAAGCTTAATTATTAAAGTAAAGTTGTGACTTTTATGAAATATTCTTTTATTTTGCCAACTAGATTTATTGACGATTATCTAAAAAAAAGTGTTTTTGAGATATTAAAACATAAAAGAGATGATTACGAAATTATTGTCGCATTTAATGGCGATGATTTTGTTAATTGCTTTAATGAAAGAGTGAAGATTATAAAATGTCCAAAAAATAATGTATCTTTGAGTAGAAATATGGCAGCTAATATTTCTTCTGGAGATTTTTTAGTTTTTATAGATTCTGATGCTTATATATCTGATAATTTTTTTGAAGTTTTAGACAAAAACTTTGATAATAATGTTGATTTTTTGTGTGGGCCAAATATTACTGCAATAGAAGATTCTTTTTTACAAAAAGTTTTTGGTGTTGTCTTATCTATTGGCTTTGAATATAAACATTATTTAGATTATCCAAGAAGGGTTGGTGTTATTATGCCTTCTGTAAATATGTCTATTAGCAAAAAGGGTTTTGTTTTAATAGGTGGTTTTAGTGTCGATTATAATATTGCTTCTGAAGATACTAACTTTTGTTTGAAATATTTTGATTATTTTAAAAAAGGATTTATCTATGATCCAGATTTATTTGTTTATCATCATAGAAGAAAAACTTTGATATCATTTTTTAAACAATGTTCATTATATGCTATTTTTAATGGAAAAAATTTTTGTTTAGATTTAAAAATTTTTTTGAGAAATAAATTATTTAAAATTCAATCAATTTTACCAACCATATTTGTTTTTGTTTTTTTTACTTTTTTTGTTTATGGTTTGCTTAGTTCTGTTTTTATATATTTTTATTTATTAAATTTTTTATCTTATTTGTTTATATTGTATAAATTATTTTTTAAAATATGGAAATATGAGAAAGATATAAAAAAGCTTTTATTGGCTTCGGTTATATTTTATGTTTTATTGTTTATTTATGGTTTCAATTTTTTAATTGGTTTTTTGATTAATAAAAGAATTAAAGATGTCTATTTTGTTAAAAAATAATTTATTTAGGAAAATATTAAGTTACATAAAAATTTTTTTAGATTTTTTATGTAAAAGTAATTTTTTTATATATTGCTTTTATGTTTTGTCTATTATTTTTCCTATCTTTTTTGTAAAGGGTGGTATTTTTCTTGTTGATTATCCTTATACATGTATTGATAATAAGGTTTTTGATTTTTTGCAATTTGATAATTTTAGTATAATTAATTTTTTATATAGATTTTTTTCTTCAATTATTGGTTGTGATTTATTTTCTAGGTTGTTTATTTTTATTTCTTTATATGTTTTCGTTTATTCGTGCTATAAGTTATCTTTTTTATTTTCTAATAATAAAAAAATATCTTTAGTTGTGTCATTTTTTGGACTTATTAGTCCATTCACTTATAGTAAAATTGAAAATGGACAAATTGAATTAATTCTTGCTTGTGGTTTTTTCTTTTTAGCTTGTTATTTTATTTTTGATTTATTAATTGATAGTCAAAATAAAACTAAGAAATTTAAAAAGAATGTTGTGTCATTTTTTATATTTGTTTCACTTGCCATTCTTTTAATACCTCATTTTTTATTGATTTCCTTGTTTTTAATTCCAGTTGTTTTTATTGTTTGTTATAAATATAGTTTAAAAATTAAAAATATATTTTTATATTTTTTATTGTTTATGCTTATTTTTGTGTCTATAAATTATAGATTGTTTTTTGGTGTTTATGGAAATCTTTCTAAAAATTATTTGAATTTAATAAACATAAACAGGGAGCTTGTCCTTCAGAGTTATTTTGTTCCAATAGGGAATAATTTATATGAAACCGTGTTTAATTCATTAAATTTATCAAATCAATTTACTGAAAATATTGGTTATAATTTTAAAAGTTTGGTGTATGAATATCCAAAACCACTTATTATTGTTTCTTTTTTTGGTTTCTTCACTTTATTTATTTGTGGTGTCTTTCTATCAATTAAAAAAAACTATTTAAATCTTAAATTTATATATTTTTATTTAATTGGAGTGTTTATTGTGTGTTTAGTATTGTCTTTTGGATTATCAAAAAATATATTTTATAAATTAAATAGTTTTATATTTTTTAATATTCCTTTTTTTGACGCAATGAGAGATTCTTCGAAGTGGAATATTTTTATAATAATTATATACTTAATCTTTGTATCTATTTTTTTTACTGTTTTAAATCAATTTTTATACAAGAGAGGAAAAATGGTTTTATTTAATAGCTTAATAATCTTGTTTTTTATTAATTCTATAATTAGAGCCCCATATTTGTTTTTTGGTATGTGTGGACAAATGATGGATGTTATTAAACCATTGCCAAATGATTTTTATGTTGTAAGAAAGTATTTGTTAAATGAATCTATTAGGCATGATTCTAAAATATTGGTTTTGCCATGGTCTGAATATGTAAAACCTAAATTTTTGGTTGATAAGAGTGACAGAATTGTTACTATGTTTAATTATTTTACTAGATTTTTTCCATATTATACCTTTGGATTTAATAATGTTAATAGATATGCTGATTATCCAATAAATGATAAAATGTTTGTGCTTAATAATATGGATTTAGGGACTGTGTTTATAGATTATATAAAATTATTAAAATTTAAATATATCGTATATGTAGGATCTTATTATTTAGATGTTAATACTTATAAATATTATGATGATAAAAATGATATTGATTTTTTAACAAATAATCTTAATTTAGAAAAAGTGTTTTCTAGTGATTATATTTATTTATTCAAAATAAAATAGTTTATGATAATAATACCAACATACAATGAAGAAGATAATATAGAAAAAATCATAACAATGATTTTAAATAGTTATAATAATCAAAAAATTTTAGTTGTTGATGGATTTTCTACTGATAATACGAGATCTATATTGTTAAAATTGAAAGAAAAATATAAAGATCTGTTTTTGTTATTTGAAGACAAAAGAACAAATTTGGGTCCGTCCTATATAGATGCTTTTAAGTTTGTGTTGACTAATTGTTATAATGAAAAAAATATAATTACATTAGATGCTGACTTATCTCATCCAATAGAAAAGATAGGTGATATGATAAATTTACTTAATAACTATGATTTAGTAATTGGTTCTAGATATGTAGACGGTGGAAACATATCGGAATGGACTATAAAAAGAAGGCTTATTAGTCTTTTTGGTAATTTGTATTCTAGATTTTTTTTACATTTAAATATTAAGGATTTAACAGCTGGTTTTGTTGGGTATAATATTGATGTTTTAAAAAAAGTTGATTTGAATTCTGTAAAAACAGATGGATATGGTTTTCAAATAGAAATGAAATATTTTTTTTCTAAGAAAACAAATAAAATTTTTGAATTTCCTATATTGTTTAAAGATAGAATAGATGGTTCTTCTAAATTTTCAAAAAAAATATTTTTACAAGCAGTGTTTGTGCCTATAAGATTGTTTTTTTTGAATTTATTTAATAAATAAAATATGAATATAAGTATTGGCATATTTGCGTATAATGAAGGGGAAAATATAGAAAATATATTAAATAGTTTATTATCTCAAAAATTAAATTTAATAAATATTGATGAAGTTTTTGTTTATTCATCAGGATCTACTGATAATACAAATGAGATAGTAAAAAAATTTGAAATTAAGAGTAATTTTTTAATAAGACTCATAGAAGAAAAAACTAGAAATGGGAAAATTGTTTCTATAAATAATTTTTTAAAAATAGCAAAAAATAATATTTGTATTACATCTAGTGCAGATATAATTTATGACGAAAATTTAATAGAAAATTTATGCATTCCTTTTATTAATGATTCAAAACTTGGTGCTACTAGTTGTTTTATTTGTCCATTAAATGATAAAAACAATTTATTTGGTTTTATAGCATCAGTTGTTTTTGATTTATATAATGATTCTATTTCAAAATATCCAAAAATGGGTGAAATTGTTGCTTTTAGAAAGTGTTTTAATTATTTGGATGATGTAATTTTTCATGATGAATCCATGATAGAGATAGCTGTTAAAAAAGGTGGCTATTATATAAAAAACATAGAAAATGCTTTTATTTATAATAGGGGACCAGAAAATATAAAAGATTTTTTAAAACAGAGAGAAAGAATTGCTGTTGGGAATATGTTGTTAAAAAAAGAATATAAATATTGTTTTTATAAAAAATCTTTAAAATATATTGTTGATAAATTTTTTAATATTGTATTTGGACGTCATTTCGTAAAGTATACAATTTGGTTGTTTGTAATGTTTGTTTTAGAAAGATGGGCTAGGTTTATTGGTTTTATAAAATATAAAATTTTTCATAAAAATTATAATATTTGGGATATTTCAGAAAGTACTAAAAAACTTTTATAATAAATTGTTTTTTGTTGATAAACATTATGTTAAAATATTTATTATTGTTGTATAATGTGATTGCTGTTAGTTAAATAATTATTATTTGATATGGCTCGTAAAAAAAATAAGAAAAAACAAGAAGAATTAGATGAAATAATAGAAGAAAAGATACCTTCTAATGGAATTGATGAAGCAAAAACTAAAAACGTTGTATTAGTGTTGTTGTTGCTTTTTATTGTTATGTCGTTTTTAAGTCTATTTAATATAGCCGGTCAATTTGGTGTTGTATTTGATAAAATTTTAACTTTTATATTTGGTTTTGGAAAATGGTTTTTTCCAATTATTTTAACTTTTTTATTTGTTTTTTATTTAACAAGTAAACATATTCATAAAATGATTGGTTTTGGGTCTTTGCTTGTGTTTATAAGCTTTTTATCATTTTTAGATTTGTTTCATCTTTTTGAAACATTAAATTTTGGTGGCGTTATTGGGAAATACTTTTTGTTTCCATTTATAACATTAACTGGACCTATAGCATCATTTTTTATAATGTTAGCAATATTTTTTATAGGGTTTATATTTGTTGCTGATATTCATATTAATGAATTATTTTTAAAGATATATGAATTTATTAGATCATTATTTAGTAAAAACACTAGTAATGATGATACTATTAACGAAAACACAATAAGTATTGGTGGTTTAAATAATATTGAAAATGAATCAGAACCAAAAAAACTTTTTGAGAAAGTTACAAATCCTTTGAATCCCATTACTCCTTCTTATAGAATAGAAGATTCAAACAATACAGCTTCTTCTGGTAATGATAAAAAGTCTAATACACCATCTGGTGGCGATATTAATGCTTCTTCTGCAATGAAAAAGCTTCATGTTCCTAAAAGGGAATTGTATTTGCCAGTAGATTTATTAGAACATAGAGTTGGAGCTGCTAATGCTGGAGACGTAAACGCTAATACTTTAATGATTCAAAGAACTTTGGCTAATTTTGGAATTAACGTAACTATGGATTCTGTGAAGGTTGGCCCATCTGTTGCTCAATATGCTTTTAAGCCACAAGAAGGTGTTAAACTTTCAAGAATATCTGCATTACAAGATGATCTTGCTTTAGCTCTTGCTGCTAATTCGTTACGTATGGAAGCTCCTATTCCAGGAAAATCATTGGTTGGTATTGAGGTTCCAAATAAAGTTGGCGCTATAGTTTCTATGAAAGAAATGCTTGATAGTGAAGAATTTAAAAATAGAAAATCAAATTTAAGTTTACTTTTGGGAAAAGATGTTTCTGGTAAGCCATATATTGCTGATCTTGCTAAAATGCCACATTTGCTTATTGCCGGAGCTACTGGTACTGGTAAATCTGTTTGTATTCATGGTGTTATAGCTTCTCTTATGTTTCAAAATTCTCCAGATGATTTGAAATTTATTATGGTTGACCCGAAAAGAGTTGAAATGACTCTTTATAATGGAATACCTTATCTTTTAACTCCTCCTGTTACTGATCCAAAAAAGATTGTTAATGCTTTGAAATGGGCGGTTGGTGAAATGGATAGAAGATATCAAATTTTAGCAGAGGCTAAGAAAATTAATTTATCATCATATAATGAGTCTGTAACAGAAGAGCAAAAAATGCCTTATATTGTTATTGTTATTGATGAATTAGCTGACTTAATGATGTTGTCTCGTGGTGAAGTAGAACCTTGTATTATTAGAATTGCTCAACTTGCACGTGCTGTTGGAATACATTTAGTGCTTGCTACTCAGAGACCTTCCGTAAATGTTATTACTGGTTTAATTAAAGCTAATGTTCCGGCTCGTATTGCTTTTTCTGTTGCTTCGTCTATAGATTCTAGAACTGTACTTGATGAAACTGGTGCTGAAAAATTAATCGGAAAAGGAGATATGTTGTATTCTGCTGCTGATACTCCAAAACCAGTTAGAGTTCAAGGTGCTTATGTTTCTGATGATGAAATTAGAAAGTTGGTGCTACATTTAAAGACGTTGGATTATAATGTTGATTATGATGATTCTATTGTTGAAAAGAAATCTTTAATTACAAATGGTGGAGTTACGGCGTCTGGTTTTAATGCAGATGATGATTTATTTGAAGAGGCTGTTGCTGAGATTACTAGATCTAGGAAGGCTTCCACTTCATTATTACAAAGAAAATTTAGTATTGGTTATGCAAGAGCTGCTAGACTTATGGATTTATTAGAAGAGGCTGGTATTATTGGACCTTCTAATGGTGCAAAAGCTAGAGAAGTTTATATTTCTGAAGATGATGGCGGTAGTAGCGATGATGATTCTGGTGGTTCTTTAGGTGATTTTGGTGGTGATAAAAATAATCATGATGATCAACTTATATAAGATAAACATTTTTTTATTAATTCGTATTATTAATTAAAATACTATGAAAAGGTTACAAATAATTTTCTGTTCATTTATTTTTGCTTTTGCTTTTATTTTTTCAGCTAATGTAATTAATGCTGAAGAAAGCATAGATACATATGTTGACCCTATTGGCTATAATAAAACATTTGATCCAAATACTAATCCAATAGAAACCGTTGCTGCTGATATAGTTGGTGGTATAGCAAATACTTTTATATCAAGAGTTTTTGGTGTTATTGGTATAGTCGTTTTGTGTTTATTTATATGGGCTGGGTTGAAATATATTTTAGCTAGAGGTGATTCTGGAAAAGTAAAGCAAGCAAATAGTGTTATGAAATGGTCAGTTATTGGACTACTCATAGTATTTAGTTCTTATATTGTTATTAATTTTATGTTTACTGTTATTAAAAGACTTGGTGCTGAAAGTTAATAAGAAACATGTAATATAAATAAAATAATAATTAATTATTAATTTATTGTGATTATGAATTTTGATTATAAAAATAATAAAAAAATAAAAATTATATTTCTTATTGTATTAATTATTTGTATTCTTTGTTTTGGTATTATTGCATTTATTTTTGGAAAGAATTTTAATGTTATCTTTGGAAAAACAAAAAATACTAATATTGTTTCAGAAAATAATAAACAATTATCTTCTGTTATTAAAAAAGAGGTTATAGATGAAGAGTCTTCTGTTATTTCTTCTGTTTCTAAGGCTTCTGATTCTGTTGTTTCAATAGTTATTTCAAAAAATGTTTCGAAATATAAAACAATAAACATAAATCCTTTTAATGATTCTGATTTGTTTGGTTTTGGTGGTCTTACTCAGCAGGTTCCTACTGGTGAAACGCAAAAACAAGAAGTTGGTGGTGGTAGTGGATTTATAATATCTGAAGATGGAATTATTGTTACGAATAAACATGTTGTTGATGATGAATCCGCTATATATTCTGTTGTATTGAACAATGAAAAAACTTATGATTTAGATGTGCTTGCTAGAGATACTGTTGGTGATGTAGCTATTTGTAAGATTAAAAATTTAAAAGATAAAGTTAAGCCATTGCAATTAGCTGATTCTGATCAATTAAAATTAGGCCAAACTGTTATAGCTATTGGTAATGCTTTAGCTGAGTATAGAAATACTGTTACAAAAGGTATTATTTCTGGTATTGGTAGAAATATTTCTGCTGGTAGCTATTATTCTGGAACATCAGAAACATTAGAAAATGTAATACAAACGGATGCTGCTATTAATTCTGGAAATTCAGGAGGTCCGCTTATAAATTTATCTGGAGAAGTTGTTGGAATAAATACTGCGGTAAGTTCTCAAGGTCAAAATATAGGATTTGCCATACCTATTAATTCTGTAAAATACGTAATTGATAGTGTTACAAAGACTGGTAGGATAGTTAGACCATATATTGGTATTAGATATGTTCAACTTACTGAATCTATAGCAAAAGCTAATAATTTACCTTATAATTATGGTGTTATAGTTTTAAGAGGTGAAAATACTAGTGATGATGCTATTATTAAGGATAGTCCTGCCTATAAGGCTGGGATTAAAGAAAATGATATAATTCTTGAAGTTAATGATATAAAGTTAGATCAAGATCATTCTTTGGTTAAACAAATTTCTAATATGAAAGTTGGTGATAAAATAAAGTTAAAAGTTTATAGAGATTCTAAAATTTTAGATTTTAATGTTACTTTAGAAGAAAAATTATCGAAATAATGGATTTAAAAGATATAATACAAAGTATAGATGATTTAAAAATACGTATTGCTAATGCAATGCGTATTTTGGATATAGAAAATAAAAGGATAAGAATAAAGATATTAGAAGTAGAATCTCAGGATGAAGATTTTTGGAACAATACTGTTAATGCTCAAAATATATCAAAAGAATTAGCATTTTTAAAGGAACATGTTACATTTTGGGATAATTTAGGATATGACCTTGATAATTTACGTGAAATTGCGGCTGATGATGTTGTATCAAAGGATGTTAACTTATTAGATGATGTAAAAAAAACTTTTTCAAAAATTTTAGAAAATTTTGAAAAAGAAGAATTTTTTGTTTTGTTTAACAATAAATATGATAATTCTAACGTGATTTTATCTATTCATGCTGGTGCTGGAGGAGATGATGCTCAAGATTTTGCATCAATGTTACTTAGAATGTATATGAGGTTTTGTGATAAAAAGGGTTTTAAAGCTACTATTATTGATGAAACAAAGGGTGGTGAAGTTGGTTTTAAGAGTGCTACTGTTTTAATAGAGGGGGCTTATGCTTATGGATATTTAAGAAGTGAATATGGCGTTCATAGAGTTATAAGAATATCTCCATTTGATGCAGATCATGCTAGACACACATCTTTTGTGTCTGTTGAAATTTTGCCAGAATTAGATGATATTAAAGATATTGTTTTAAAAGATGATGACCTTAGAATAGATACATTTTGTTCTTCTGGGGCTGGTGGTCAATCAGTAAATACAACGTATTCAGCTGTTAGAATAGTACATATTCCTACTGGTATTTCTGTTTCTTGTCAAAATGAAAGAAATCAAAGTCAAAATAAGGAAATTGCTATGAAAATTTTAAAATCTAAATTATTAGAATTAAAACAAAAAGAATTGCTTGATGAGAAAAATCAATTAAAAGGTGATTATAAGAGTATTGAATGGGGATCTCAAGCTAGGACTTATGTTTTTCATCCTTATAAACAAGTACGTGATCATAGAAGTGATTATGAAACTTCTGATATTGAAAATGTTATGGATGGGAATATTGAAGAACTTATAGAGGCTTTCTTAAGAAAAAAATAAAGTTATATACAATTAAAATAATGAACTACCTTAGAGTAGTTCTTATTTTTTTAACCTAAAATTAGTATATTTTTTAATATTAATTTTTTTAATAAATAGTATTATTGAATTATTATTTATTAATTTTTTATTTGTCTAAAATATTTTTATTTTTTATTATTTGTTTCTTTATTTTTGTTGGAATTTTGACTTCTAATCCTGATTTTAGTTTTGTTAATTGTAATAATCCAAAAAATATATGTTTTTATAACAATACTAGCCAAAAAGTTAGTGGATATATCGTTTCTGATGTAACCAATAAAAACAATAAACAAGAGTTTATTTTGCGTATTTTTAATAAAAATAATGGGAATAACAATATTTTAATATCTACTTATTCTAAGGAAGATTTATTTTATGGTGATTTTTTAAGTATTAATTGTGACTTATTAGAGCCTAAGAATTCTGATGGTTCAAAATTTAATTATGTTAAATATCTTCAATTAAAAAATGTTTATTCTACTTGTAATGCTAAAATTCTTACTATTGATAATAATAAAAACAAAATTAATTTTTATTATTATTTATTAAAATGGAAATATTTTTTAAAAAACAGAATAACGGATATATATGGCACGCCGTATGATGGTTTGATTTTTGGTATTTTATTTGGTGGAAATTATTTAAGTAAAGATTTATCAAATTTATTTTCTAATGCTGGTATATCACATATTACAGCTGTTTCTGGGTATAATATTTCTATAATAGTATCAATATTATGTTTTTGCTTGTTAAACATTGGATTAAATAGATCTAAGATTTTTTATTTTATATTAATATTTTTAATAGTTTTTGTGTTATTTACTGGTATGACAGCATCTGTTGTTAGAGCTGCTATTATGGGCATTTGCTCTTTATTGGTAATAAAATTTGGTAGATTATCAAATGGTATTGTTGTTTTATTTTTTGTTGGTTTTTTAATGGTATTGTTAAATCCATTGATATTGATTTATGATGTTGGATTTCAGTTATCTTTTTTAGCAACATTTGGAATAATATTTTTTAAACCAATATTAGATAAATTATTTATTAAATTTCCAGATTTTCTTAATTTAAAAGATTCTTTGTCTTCAACTATTTCTGCATTTTTATTTACTAGTCCAATTATTTTTATTAATTTTAATTCTTTTAATTTATTTTCTATTATTGTTAATTTATTAGTTTTGGAATACGTTCCACTATTAATGTTACTTGGTATAATTTCAATTTTTTTACCTCAGTTAACATATTTTTTTGCTATTGTAATTATAAAATATATTATATTCATTTGTGAATTATTTACCTGATTTGTGCCTAGTAGTTAATCAATGTTCCGTGATATAATTATTAAAGATTAAAAATTAAGTGCAATTTTAATTACTAATAATTAATGAGTGGTATGAAGAAGATTGTTGCCGTTTTAACTTTATTGTCTATATTTATTTCAAATTCAGCTTATGCTTATTTTACTGATGATCCTTTGGATACAAATCCTAATTCAGATAAAAATGGATCATGGTATTTGGATAGTTCTAATGTTTATAGTGCTTGGGATTTAAGTAGTGGTTCATCTGATGTTATTGTTGCTGTTATTGATTCTGGTGTTGATATTAATCATCCTGATTTAAAGGATAATATTTGGACAAACCCTAAATATTTAGATAAAGATGAATATCCAAATGATATCCATGGTTGGAATTTTGTTGATAATAATAATGATGTAATTCCAAAAATAGATGTTAGTTGTAAATCCGAGGGGAAATGTTCTCTTGAAGGTGTTAATCATGGAACTGTTATTGCTGGTGTAATTGCTGCCGTTGCTAACAATAAAGAGGGTATTGCTGGTATTGCTTATAAGACAAAAATAATGCCGTTAAAGGTTTTAAATCCTTCTGGTGGTGGTAACGTTGATAATGTTATAAAAGCCATAAATTATGCCGTTAATAATGGTGCGTCTGTTATTAATATGAGTTTTGTTGGTGATACAAATAGTCAGGTTCTTAAAAAAACAATAAAAAATGCAGTTGATAATGGTGTCGTTTTTGTTGTTGCATCTGGAAATAATATTGAAAAAGGTGGAATTGATTTAGACAAAACACCAATGTATCCTATTTGCTCTGATGAAGATGGTAGCGATGTTGTAATTGGTGTTTCTGCTATTGATAGAAATGATAATAGGGCTGGATTTGCAAATTATGGAGCTAATTGTGTTGATATTTCTGCTCCTGGTGTTGGTATATACAGCACGACTGTTTATTATCCACAAAACTCGGATTATACAAAATATTATAATGGTTATTGGTCTGGCACTTCTGTTGCTACTCCTATAGTTAGTGCTACTGCTGCAATTATAAAGTCTATAAATAAAAATTTTACTCCACAACAAATTAAAGACATTATTGTTAGTACAGGAAATGATTTAACAGATAAAACTTTGGGTAAAAAAATAAACGTTTACGAAGCGGTTAAGCTTGCTATTACTAAAGCAAAGGAAAAAGAAAGATATTTTAATATAATTACTGGTGCTGGTGTTGGAGATTCTCCTATGGTAAAAGTTTTGCGTGATAATGGTTATGAAGAGGTTAATTTTTTAGCTTATGATAAAAATTTTAAAGGTGGTGTAAATGTTGCATACGGTGATGTTTTTGGTGATTCTAATAAATATATAGTAACAGCGCCTGCTTCGTCTGGTGGTCCTCATTTAAGGATTTTTGATAAAGCTGGTAAATTAAGAAAAGAGTTTTTTGTATTTGATAAGAAATATACAGGTGGCGTTAATGTATCTATTTTAAATAATTTTACTCCATTTGCTGGTTCTGATATTGTTGTGTCTCAAGCTTCTAGCGGATCAAATGTAAAAATATTCGATGGTAGTGGTAATTTAAAATCATCTTTTTATCCATATGGTAGTAATTTTAGTGGCGGGGTAAATGTTACTTCATGTAATTTAGATGGTGGTGAGGATTTTAATATAATTACATCTGCCGCATCTTTAAATGATTCAACTATCAAGATTTTTAATAGCAAAGGAGAATTTGTTAGAGAATTTTTAGCCTTTGATAAAAATTATAAAAATGGTGTCTCTATAGGTTGTTTAGATTATGATTTAGATGGAAAACAAGAAATAGCTACATCTGTTATATATAATAATAAGCCATATATTAGAATATTGGATAAAAATGGTAACTTTATAAAACAATTTGTCGTAAACGATCAAAGTGTAAAATATGCAATAAATATATCCGGTTTTTATTCTTCTGATTTTCCAAAATATAGAATGATAATATCTCCAAAAAAATATGGTGAGCCACAAATAAGAGTTTTTGATTTAAGTGGTGGAGTTACTAGTGAATTTTTTGCTTATAATAAAAAACTTCTTGGCGGAGTAAGCTTTGCTCTTGAAGAATAATTAATAAAAAAATATATGTCTAATATCAAAACAAAAAATATAATTGTTGCTGGTGGTGCTGGTTTTATAGGTTCAAATTTATGTGAAGAGCTTGTAAAAAGAGGTAATAACGTGCTTTGTATAGATAATTTTTCTACGGGAAGTCAAAAAAATATAGATCATCTTTTACAATCTACTAATTTTGAATTTATAAATCATGATCTTACTAAACCAATTAATTTAGAAGATTATAGAGAGGCTAAGAAATTTAAAATTGAGTTTTATGGTGTTGCTGAAATATATCATTTAGCTTGTCCAACATCCTCTAAGGATTCGGCTAAGCTTGCTTTTGATACAATTTTTTCAAGTTCTCATTCAACAAAAACATTGCTTGATATAGCTGAAAAATATAATTCTAAAGTATTTTTTGCTTCATCTTCTTCTGTATATGGTACTCCCGTTGAAGGAGAATATCTTATAGATGAGAAATATATTGGTCGTATGAATAATTTATCAGATTCTGCGTCTTATGATGAAGGAAAGCGATTTGCTGAGACAATCTGTTATGTTTATAACAAATATAAAAATGTTGATATAAAAATAGCAAGAATATTTCCAACTTATGGTCCAAGAATGAGATTAGATAGCGGTGTTTTTATTGCTGATGCTATTATTAAAGCAGTAAATAATGAAGATATTACTATTGAATATTCAAAAGATGAACATGCTTCTTTTTGTTATGTAAAAGACTTAGTTGAAAGTATGATACTTATAATGGAAAATGGTAAGTTTGGTCCATATAATATTGGAAATCCTGAGGCTATAAAAATATCAGAAGTTATTGATACAATTAAAAAAATCGTTTCTTCTGTTTCTCTTGTTGAGTATCAAGATAGTGGTAAAAAGAAGATTATTCCGAACATAGATTTAGTGAAAGAAAAATTTGGCTGGTTTCCGTTAACTCTTTTAGAGGAAGCATTAAGAGATACTGTTGATTATATGAAAGCTGCAAAGAATAGTTTTAATGCAAGCGATATGTTTAAAGAAGGAGAAGAGGATATTATAAAAACTTCTAAAGATAATCTTAAAAAGAATAAGAATAGTATATTTAGTATGATCTTTAAAGAATAGAAAAAACAAAACTAAAAACAAAATATAAATGTTTGTATTATTAGCCACTAATTTAATAACTAATGCTTCTCAAGCATTAAATAAGGTTAATTTTTCCAACCCAACTTGGGATGTATTTTTGATTTTATTTTTTATTACATTTGCTTTTTTGTATGGTATTTTTTTGGGTAGAGATAAAATTGTTAATCTTATAGTTGTTATATTTTTTTCATATGTTCTTACAATAAATCTAGATTTTTTATCTAAAATGATTAAAAATTTAACAGAATCCCAGTTTTCTATATTGAGGTTGATTTTATTTATTGTGTTTTTATTTATATTGTTTTTTGTTGTTGTTAAAAACTCGATACTGTCTTCCGTTTCTAATTATGCGTCTTCATGGTGGCATGTTCTATTATATAGTATTATTCATACAGGATTGTTGATATCCCTTTCATTAAGTTTGCTAAGTAGCGATTTGTTGAGTGTATTTGGCGAAGGCGTAAGAACTGTTTTTATATATCCACAGTCTGTGTTTGTATGGGTTTTGTTGTCGATTTTATCTTTGATTTTTCTTAAAAAATCTGGAGAATAGTGAAAAATAAAATATATTATACAATACTATTGACTATTTAGAAAAAAAGTGTTACTTTAATAGAAACAAATTTTCCGCTTGTTATATCTTAGTAGTGAAATTGGAAAATTTATTTAATATATGAAGAAAAATAACACAGCACAACTTGATAACATTGATTTAGACAAAGATGGTAATGCTAAAATATCTTCTTTAATGAAGGATATTTTTTCTTATTTATCTGAACAAGAGGTAGATATTACAAAGAAAAGATTTGGGATATTTGAAAGAAAACATACTCTTGAAGAAATAGGAAAAAGCTATGGTGTTACTAGAGAAAGAATAAGACAAATCGAAGGAACTATAGTAAAAAAGATTGTTAGTTTAAATCAAAGAAATGAAAAATTAAAAGAATTAAGAGATTCTATTGTTAGTTTTGTTAAAGAATACGGTGGAATAGTTGAAGAATATTTTTTAATTGATAATTTTTTCAAAGGATTAAATGAGAACGAAAAGAGTTTTGTTGAGTTTTTATTGTCCAAAGTATTAATTGAAGATTTAGTTCAAGAAAAAACAAAAGATGGAAGTAAAGTTTTCTATCAATTAAAAGGATTTGCTTCTGACTCATTAGATAAAATTATCAAAGAAGTTGTTAATATACTTGATGAAGTTAAAGAACCATTGCATATTGATGATATATTTGCGAGATTGGATGTAAAGAAAGCTATGCAAAATGTAGATGGAAAACTATTAGAAATGTATAACAGTTCTGAAACTGACAATAATATTCTTTTCAAAAAGACAGTTGAATCTTATTTAAACGTGTCTGATGCAGTAAAAAGAAATGTGTTTGGTATGTGGGGTACAAAATCTTGGAAGACCGTTTCTCCAAAAAGAATGAGTGATAAAATTTATCTTATATTAAATAAAGAAGGTAGACCATTGCATTTTAAAGAAATTACAAAAATTATAAACGAAAGTGGTTTTGATAAAAAGCCTGCTAGAGACGTAACTGTTCATAATGAACTTATAATAGATGATAGATATGTTCTTGTTGGAAGAGGAATATACGCTTTAAAATCTTGGGGATATAAGAAAGGTGCTGTAGCTGATATTATAGAAGAAATTATTAGAGATAATGGATCTGCTATGACAAAAGCTGATATATTAGAAGAAGTTAGTAAACAAAGAATAGTTAAAGATTCTACTATATATCTTTCTCTTACAAACGATAAAAGATTCAAAAAAGTTGCTACTGGTAAATACGATTTAGCTAAAAGATAAAGTTTTATGAAATACCATTCTAATTTTTAGAATGGTATTTTTTATTGTAAAAATTATAATAGAAAATAATCTAATTATATATTATAATTTAGTGATTATTATAAATTAAATAAATGAACGTTAAAGTATTTTTTGACAAAATAAGAACTGAGAATAGGGTAAATTTAACATTGAAATATGTTTTGTTATTGATATTAGTTTGTTTTATTTCTGGTGTATTATTTGGGGTTGTTTCTAAATATAGTGATACCATTCCGGGAGGTGATGGAATAAATTTTTCTTTTATTTCTAATATTACAACACATATAGGTATGTGGATTTTTTTGGCTACTATTATTGCGGTGTTTAGTAAAACACCAAAGATAGCTTCGTTAAAGGTATTTTTGTTTTTTAGTGGGGTATTGATTGGCTATTATTTTTATTCTATGCATCTTTTTGGTTTTTTTCCGATGTATTATTTTTGGCGATGGGGAATTATAGCTGTAATATCAACTTTCGCATCCTATTTAATTTGGTTTAGTCGTGGGGATGGCTGGTTAGCTGCTTTGTGTATGGCGTTACCAATTGGTTTATTAATCCAACAAGGAAATTCTGTCTTTTATTATTTTTCTGTTGATCGTTTATTTGATATTATTTTTGCGATTTTGTTATTTATATTAATACCAAAAAATAAAATAAAGCAGTGCTTGCGTACCGTCCCTATAATTGTTTTTATTTTTTTAATATTTGAAAAAACCAATATTCTATCGTGTTTTTTAGGTGGTCTATAAATAAAACGGGGATTACTCCGTTTTTTTATTTGCAAAAAATGGTATAATTGGAAGTGAATAAAAATGAATAAGAATAGAAGTAATTATTAATTGTTTTTTATGTTTCCAGTTGAATATTTAGCACAGTTTTTACAGAGTTTTAATTGGTCTGCTTTAGTAGATTATATAAACAAACCATTCTATGTTTTGTTTTGGGTATTTTTTATTAATGGTGGCTTTTTATTGTTTGTTTTAGTTTTATTGTGGTGTGTCTATAAAATATATATGGACACTACAATGGGAATATTTATGTCTAAAACTAAAAGAATATGTTTGTCTATTGATATTCCTAAAAATAATATGCAAACTCCAAAGAGTATTGAATCTTTATATTTGCAATTGATGTCAACTTATTCAAAAGCTAATTTACAAGAAAAATATTTTAAAGGTAAAGTTCAGGCTGAAACTTTTGGTTTTGAAATTGTTAGTTTGGATGGTTATATTCAATTTTTGATATATTGTCCATCATCTACTAAAGATGTTGTAGAATCTGCTATTTTTGCACAATATCCTGATGCTGAAATTATGGAAGTTCCTGATTATACTCAAAATTTTCCAGAATCATTTCCTTCTGAGGAATGGGATATGTGGGGAACTGAGCTTGATTTAAAGACTCCAAAAGAAGATTTTTATCCTATTAAAACATATTCTGATTTTATTGATGAGGATGCTGAGGAACTTAGATATAAAGATCCTCTTGCTGGTATTCTTGAAATTATGAGTAAACTTAAGTTAGGAGAAAATTTGTGTATACAAATGTTAGTTAGACCTCATGATCCAGGTGATTCGTCTTGGTATAAAAAAGTAAGAGCAGAAATAAATACAACTATTGGGGTGAAAGAAGTTGCTCCTGCTGCTACGAATGGTCCTATTAAGATGTTGCTATCTCCTTTTCTTACTATTGGTAAAGATATTGTTAGTCAATTATTAACTACCGAAATATCCAAAGACGCTGAAGTAAAAAAAGAAGAAAAATCTGATTTAACTGCGTGGGCTACAAAATTAAAGCCCGACCAAAAGATTGCCATAGAATTAATGGAAAAAAAATTGTCAAAGAAGTCTATGGAGTCTAAAATTAGAATTATGTATATCGCCAAAAAGGAAGCCATGAATAGGGCTAAAGGTATTACTGGTATTATGGGAACAATATCACAGTTTAATAATCCTTATGGTGCTTCTTTGATTCCTTGTGGAGATGTTACTACTGGTATACCAAAATATTTTAGAGTGAAACAAAGAGTTGCTAGAAGACAGAGTTTGTTTATTAAAGCTTATAAGGGTAGAAGTATGTGGAGAGGAAAGGTTAAATATCATTTGAACGCTGAGGAACTTGCTTCTATATTTCATTTTCCAAATGTTTCTGTTAGGGCTCCTATGATTACTAAAGTAGAAAGTAAAAAGGTTGAACCTCCAATGGATTTACCAACTTTAGACTAATTGTTTATTGGCGCGATTAATCGCGCCTTTAACAATTTTTTTATCCGATATTTACAAACTTAAAAAAATATTATATAATGTCTTCATTGAAATTTGCCAGCGTAGCTCAGTTGGTAGAGCTGCAGTTTTGTAAACTGTCGGTCGGGGGTTCGAGTCCCTTCGCTGGCTCCAAAGGAAGTTAATTAGTTAATTTTTGTTAATATGTCACAAGATAATTTAATAGTTTTGGCTTGTACTGATTGTAAGTCTGTTAACTATCATTCAAATAAGAATAAAAAAATTCTAAAGAATAGATTAGAAATGCAAAAGTACTGTAAGGCTTGTAGAAAACATACATTACATAAAGAAAGTAAATAATAAAAAACTCTTTTAAAGAGTTTTTTTTATTTGACTATATCTGTTATTTACTGTTTAATATTAATTAAATTTTGACTTATGGAGGTATTTTAATGATCGATAATTTTAGTGATACTAATCCAAATCTTGAAAATGTTGATTATAAAGTAAATGAAATGTATGAAAATAGATCCTTAAGAAAAGAAAAAATTGGTTGTCTGTTTTGTGGAAAAAAGGCCGTGAAGGTTGTTCGTAATATAAATAGTGATCATTCTCAACCTTTTGTTTCAATTAGACACTGCAATTCTGATGAATGCAGAAAGTTAGCTGCTATGACTTGTAACGAATGGTTAATGAATCCTGTTGCATAGCATTGATCCCGTCATAATATGTGGCGGGATTTTTTAATTGATTTTGCTATTAAAATGTAATAGAATAAAATAAATAATTAAAACTTAAATTTGATTTTATGGCTGAAAACTCAATGGATTTTATTATTTCTTATTGTAAAAGACGTGGTTTTGTTTTTCCTTCATCAGAAATTTATGGTGGTTTCGCTGCTATATATGATTATGGTCATTATGGAATTTTATTGAAAGAAAATATAAAGAATTCATGGATGAAACATATGGTGCAATATAGAGATGATATATTGGCGCTTGATAGTGCTATTTTTATGCATCCTAAAACTTGGGTTGCTTCTGGACATGTTGGTGGTTTTAATGACCCACAAATTGATTGTAAGACTTGTAAAGCTAGAATGAGAGCTGATCATTTGCTTGAAAAATTTGGAATAAATGCTGATAAACAACCTATTGATGTTATAAATCAAGAATTAGATAAAATTAGAGCTACTGGTAAACTTGTTTGTCAAAATTGTGGTGGTAAGGATTTAACTGAAGCTAGAGTATTTTCTCTTATGGTTAAATCAAATATTGGTTCACCAACAGATGCTTTAAACGAAGATAACGTTGTTTATTTAAGACCAGAAACTTGTGGTGGTATTTATTTGGAATACAAAAATACTATGGATAGTGTTCATCCTAAGATGCCTTTTGGTATTGCTCAAGTTGGTAAAGCTTTTAGAAATGAGATAGTTGCTAGACAATTTATTTTTAGAACTAGAGAATTTGAACAAATGGAAATGCAATATTTTCATAATCCAAAAGACACAAAAGAATTATATGAAGGTTGGAAAAAAACAAGATGGGCTTGGTATTTAGAATATGGTATACCTGAAAACAAGATTAGATGGTATAAACATGAGAAATTGGCTCACTATGCCTCTGATGCATATGATATCGAATATGATTACAAATCTTTGGGTGGATTTAAAGAAGTTGAAGGTATTCATGCAAGAGGTAATTGGGATTTATCTCAACATTCTAAATTTTCTGGTGAAACTCTTGATTATTTTGATCAAGCAACTGGTGAGAGATATATTCCACATATCATGGAAACGTCCGTTGGTCTTGGAAGATTATTCTTAATGTTTTTAGATAATGCTTTAGTTGAAGAAAAGATTGTTTCTGAAGATGGAAAAGAAGATTCTAGAACTGTTTTAAAGATTCATAAAGAATTAGCTCCTATTAAAGTTGCTATTTTTCCATTATTAAAAAATAAAGAAGAATTGCAAGCTGGTGCCAGAAAGATTTACGACACATTAAAAAAGAATTTTATGTGTGAATTTGATGATAATGGTAATGTTGGTAAAAGATACAGAAGACAAGATGAAATTGGAACTCCTTATTGTATAACATTTGATTTTGATTCATTAGAAGATAATGCTGTGACTGTTAGAGATAGAGATACTATGAAACAAGAAAGAATTAAAATTGATGAATTAAAGAAATATTTTGTTGAAAAATTTAATAGTTAATTTAAAAAACCGCGTTTTGATTGACTCGGTTTTTTGTTTTTTTCTGTTTGTTGTGATATCTCACAAAGATAGCTGTTCTTGCAAAAATATTATATCATTGTTAAATAGTGCACGATCTAATAAGGTTTCTATTGTGTTAGAAATTGATTAAACATAATAAAATTGACTTACTTTGTTTTTGTGTTATTATTTTTTATACTTCAATTGAACCAATAGGAGGTTACAAAATGAAGAAAATTGTTATTCTTTTTGTTCTTATGATGTTTTCTCTTGCTGCCTTTGCACAGGAGAATACTGCTCCGCAGGCTACTTCGCCCGAAACTGCTCAGGTTTCAAACTCTGCTGCCGTGCCACAAAGCCAAGACAAGGTTGTTATTATCAAGTCTGTTGGTAAGGATTTGAGCTTTAACAAACTTGTTGTTTACTACAACAGGGACAGAAAAGTTCAAGTGTCTATTGCCAAGGGTGCCCAGGCTCAGGTTGAACAAAACGAATACAAAATCGAATTGAGTGATGGAAAAGGTTTGAGGGTAAATTTTTACCTGAAAGCTAATTCTAATGTAAAAATTGATTTCCAGAAAACTGAAATTACACTTTCTGGTGATAATTTTTCATATTATCTGACTGACGATATTAGATAATATTTTTTCGTTGGTTGGCTCCAGAATAAATGGAGCCTTTTTTATTTGTATAAAAGCTTATTTATTGTATAATTGGAGCAGATTATAATTAATAATTAACGTTATAAATAATAATGCAAAATAATTATAAAATTCAAAGATTAGATAATGGTTTAAATCTTATTACTGTAAAAGTTGATAATGTTGATACTGTTAATACTATTGTTTATTTTCCTGTTGGCTCTAGATATGAATCGGAAGAAGATAATGGAATTTCTCATTTTATAGAACATATGATGTTTAAGGGAACAGAAAAGCGTCCAAATACTTTTATATTAAGCGAGGAATTAGATAGTATGGGTGCTATATATAATGCCTATACATCAAAGGACATGACTGCTTATTATGTTAAAAGTAGTAAAAACGATATTAAACAAAATATTGAAATTCTTGGTGATATACTTTGCAATTCTAAGTTTGATATTGATGAAATAAACAAAGAAAGAGGCGTTATTATTCAAGAAATGAAAAAATACGAAGATCTTCCTGAATATTCTGTTGAGGATTTATTTGAACAGTTGGTGTTTGGTGATAAGGATCAGTTGGGTCAATTAATTATTGGTTCTGAAAATAATTTAAAATCTTTTACTAGAGATCAGTTTATAAATTATAAAAATACTCATTATTTTAGTTCAAATACTTTTGTTTGTGTTGTTGGAAATTTTAACGAAGATCAAGTATTAGAATTAGTGAAAAATAATTTTAAATTTCAAATAGACGGTGTAAGAGAAGATTGTGTAGAAAATTTAAGATTAGGGCAAAAAAGAATTTTAGAACAATCTAGTTCTAGATTTAGACTACAGTTTAAAGATGTTGAGCAAGCTCATTTAAAGTTAGGTTTTCCAGCTTTCTCTTATTTTGATAAAGAAGTATATCCATTATCTTTGTTTTCTGCTGTATTTGGTGAGTGTATGAGCTCTAGGTTATTTATAAATATAAGAGAAAAAGAAGGACTTTGTTATAATATTTATTCTTCTGTTGATAGGTACCAAGATTGTGGTTTATTTTCTATAAATTCTGGTCTTGATAAGGATAGAATATTTGAAGCAATAAGTTTAATAAAGAAAGAATTGCAAGATGTTTTAGATAATGGTATTACTCAAGATGAATTGAACAAGGCTAAATCTATAATATTTGGAAGAATGGATATTGCTTTAGAAGATACTTCAAATGTGGCTGAATTTTATGGAAGACAATATCTTTTACAAAACAAAATCATTACACCTATTGAGAAAAAAGAAATTATAAACAAGGTTACACTCACAGAAATTAATGATACAATAAAGAAAGTAATAGATTTTAATAAACTAAATATGGCTATAATAGGGCCATATAATAATGGTTCTAAGTTTGAAGAATTGTTAAAAAATTAATAAAATAGTTTTAGTTTTAATTATATTTTTATGTTTGGAGAAAAAGAAAATAATAATGTCGTAAAAATAGATATATCTTATAATCTTATAGTAAAATCAGTTTTGTTTGTTGCTGGTTTTGCATTTTTGTTTTTAATAAGAGATATAGTTGGAATGCTTCTTATTTCTATTTTACTTACAACCGCAATAGGTCCATTTGTTGATCTTATGCATAAGAAGAAAAAATTACCAAGATGGGTTGGTATTCTTATTGTTTATATTGGAATTATCGGTATATTTGCTTTGGTTGTTGGAATGTTATTTCCAGCGATAATAAAAGAATTTAGAACACTTATAGATAAATTACCTTATTTTTATCAATCTTTATCTGTTAAATTTGATGGAATTCAATCCGTTGCCGTTCAAGATGCTTTAAAAAATTATGTTTTAGGATTTGCAAAGGGTGCTATATCAAAACTTCAAACTGGAAGTAGTGGTATATTTCAATCATTTAGTAATCTTATTTCTGGTTTTGCATTTTTCTTTATAACTTTAGTTATAACTTTCTATATGACAATGGAAGAAGATGGTCCTGCTAGATTGGTTAAAGCTTTAGTTCCAAAGAAATGGCATCATTATGCATTAAATCTAATGGTTAAAATACAGAATATTGTTGGTGGATGGCTTAAGGGACAATTGTCTTTATGTCTTATTATTGGATCAATGTCTTATATTGCTTTGGTTATAATGGGAGTTAACTATTCTTTACTTCTTGGTTTACTTGCTGCTTTAACAGAAGCTATTCCTTATGTTGGTCCTATTATAGGTGCTGTACCTGCTGTTTTTATGGCTTTTACACAATCTCCAGTTAAGGGAATAGCCGTTACTATTATATATGTACTTATTCAACAAATGGAAAATCATTTTATAGTTCCTAAGGTTATGAAGAAGTCGGTAGGGTTAAATCCAATTATTGTTATTATTGTTGTTATGATTGGTGTTAAAATTGCTGGTTTTGCTGGAGCTTTACTTGCTATTCCTATTACTGCAATATTACAACTTATAGCTACTGAGCTTTTCCATTTAGAACAGGATGGTATTTTTAGAGAGAAAAGTGAAACAGAAAATGAGGTGAAAATTATTGGAGAAGATAATAAAATAAATTAATTATGCTATATATTGTTGCTACACCAATTGGTAATTTAGATGATATTACGATGCGGGCTTTAAATATTTTAAAGTCCGTTTCTTGTATTTTATGTGAAGACACTCGTCATACACAAACATTACTTAATCATTATGAGATTAAAAATAGATTAATGAGTTATCATCAACATAGTAATATTGTAAAAATTGATGAAATTATAAAGAAGCTTGAGAACAATGAAGACTTAGCTCTTGTTACTGATGCTGGTACTCCATGTATCTCTGATCCTGGATTTGCTTTAATAAATAAAATTCGTGAAGAATTGCCGGATATAAAAATATTTCCAATTCCTGGGGCTTCGGCTATGATTTCTGCTTTGTCAGTTTCTGGTTTTAATCTTTCTAGCTTTACTTTTCTTGGTTTTATTCCAAATAAAAATGGGAGAGAAAAATTTATAAAGAATATTTGTGATAATCCTGATTCAGTATTTTGTTTTTATGAATCTTGTTATAGGGTTGAGAAATTATTAGATCAAATTGAAAAGATTTTTATTGATAAGGATCAGGAAGGTAGAAAAATTTTTATTGCTAGAGAATTGACTAAAATGTTTGAAAGTTATTATTATGGTACAGTAAAGGAAGTTAGAGAAAAAATGTTACAAGATCCTGTTAAAGGAGAGTTTGTTGTTGTTATTAATAGATTTAAAGAATAATTTTTTAGTTTTTAGTTTTTTTATTATGATTGATTCTCATTGTCATCTTGATTTTGAAGATTATGATTCTGATAGAGATAATATTGTAAAAACGGCTATAGATGTTGGTGTTTTTAAAATTATTAATCCTTGTTCTCATTATTTTTCTAATTTTAAGGTAGTGGAACTATCTAATAAATATGATGGTTATTATTTCTCTGTTGGTTTACATCCAGAAGAAGTTAATAAGAAAAATTTTGGCGCGCCAGATGATGTTGACCCTGTTAATGAAATAGAAAAAATAATTTCCAATAAAAAATGTGTGGCTATTGGTGAAATAGGTCTTGATTATCATTATATTAATAGTGATATGGGATCTTGTTTAAATAGCATAAATATAGAAGATGTTATTAAATTGCAAAAAAAATTATTTATATCTCAATTGGAATTAGCTAAAAAATATAATAAACCTGTTATAATTCACAACAGAGAATCCGTTGATGATATTTATAGTATTTTGAAAGATTATAAATTAAATGGTGTTATTCATTGTTTTTCTGAAAATCTTGATTGGGCTAATAAGTTTATAGAATTAGGTTATTATATTTCTTTTAACGGTATTATTACGTTTAAAAATTGTGGTAATGATTTAATTGAAGTTGTAAAAAATATTCCACTCGAAAGAATTTTAATTGAAACTGACGCTCCATTTCTAACTCCAGTTCCTTTTAGGGGTAAGCTAAATAAACCAGAATACGTTAGATTTGTTGCGGAAAAAATAGCTGAATTAAAAAATATATCAGTTGAAGAAGTTATAGAAATAACTGATAATAACTGTAGTGAGCTATTTGGTATATAGAGTAATGTGGTTGCTTTTTATGGTAAATTGTGTTATTATATAAATATACAGTGATATTGGGAGGAAGCATGGAAAAGAATACAAAAGAGACTATTGGGGCTGATGGTCGTATTTATAATCGTACTATTGATGATAAATACGATGAACTTGATCCTATCAATAATGACATACCTTTTTTTGATGGGAATTGTCGTAGAGACAAACAAATGTGCAAATCTCAAAATTCTTTCTTAGCTAATCTTGATGTTTAAAAAAATATCAAGATTAGTCTAGATGTAGCTTTCAAAGGCTACATTTTTTTATTGTTTAAAATTTAAATAAATGTAATAATAATTTTATAACATTATATTAAAAAAATGAGTGATTTATTAAATAATTTAAACGAAGAGCAAAAACAAGCTGTTGTCTTTGAAAATGGTCCTCTTATGATTGTTGCTGGTGCTGGTACTGGTAAAACCACTGTTCTTACAAAGAGAATGGCGTATTTAATTTTAGAAAAAGGAATGAAGCCTGATGAAGTTTTGGCGTTAACTTTTACAGAAAAAGCTGCTAGAGAAATGGAAGAAAGAGTGGATTTACTTTTACCAATGGGGTTTGTTGATCTTTGGATTACTACGTTTCATTCTTTTTGTGATAAAATTTTAAAACAACATGCTTTAGATATTGGGTTGTCTAATGATTATCAATTACTAACAGAAACTGATCAATGGATTTTGATTAGAAAAAATTTTGATAGGTTTGATTTCTTGAAATATTATAAACCTATTGGCAATCCTACAAAATTTATATCTGCCATGATAAAGCATTTTTCTAGATTAAAAGACGAAGGAATTGAACCAGAAGAATATTTGGAATATGCATCTAATTTAAAAACTAAAAATAGAGAAAAACTAAAAACTAAAACAGAAGTAGAAGAAATTTTAACTGATGATGAGATTTTGAGAATTCAAGAAATTGCTAAATCTTATGATTTATACGAGAAAATTTTAGCTGAAAATAATTTAATGGATTTCGGTGGTCTTATTAATAACACTTTAAAGTTATTTCAAACTAGGCCGTTTATTTTAAATAAATATAGAAACAAATTTAAATATATTCTTGTTGATGAATTTCAAGACACTAATTTTAATCAATATCAATTAATTAAAATACTTGCTGCACCAAATAATAATATTACTGTTGTTGGAGATGATGATCAGGCGATTTATAAGTTTAGAGGAGCCTCTCTTTCTAATATTTTAAATTTTAAAAATGATTATCCAGAATCAAAAGAAATTTTGCTTTCTAAAAATTACAGATCTGCTCAAGATATATTAGATCTATCTTATGGGTTTATTAAACAAAATGATCCAAATAGATTAGAGTATAAAATAAATTTATCAAAAAAATTAACTGCTGCAAGTCTTGCTGTCGCTAATATTGAACACATTCATTCTCTTACTTTAGAGAATGAAGTTAAGAGTGTGATTAATAGAATTTTTGAAATTAAATCAGAAAACCCAGATTTAACATATGGTGATTTTGCAATATTAGTAAGATCAAATTCTTCGGCAAAAATTTTTAATAATTTATTGTCTATAAATAATATTCCAAATGAGTTTTTGGCATCTACTGGCTTGTATTCTAAGGATATTATTTTAGATATGCTTGCTTATTTAAAAGTTCTTGATAGAAATTTTGATAATGCTTCTATGTATAGAGTTCTTTCTATGCCTATTTTTGGAATAGAGAAGAGGGAAATTATAAATATTTTATTTAATGTAAATAAATATTCAAAATCAGTTTTTGCTATTTGTAAAAATGCAACTGGAATGAATTTCCCATTGATGTTAAAAGAAAAATTAGAAAAAATAATTGCATTAATAGAAAAACATACAAATTTATCCACCAGAGAAAGCGTTAGGTCTATTATAAAATATTTTCTTGTTGATTGTGGCGTAGCCGCTGACTTAACCAGGAAGAACGATCAAAAGCAGATTTCTTATATTAATAAGTTTGCTGCTATTGTAGAAAAATTTGAAGATAGTAATTACGATGTTACTCTTCCACATTTTTTGGAATATATTGATTTGATATTAGAGTCTGGAGACCAAGGTTCTTTAACAATAGACGAACAAGATCCTGATACTGTTAAGATCATGACTGTTCATGCTTCTAAAGGATTGGAGTTTCAATATGTATTTGTTGTTAATATGGTTGATAAAAAGTTTCCTGTTATAGGAAAGAGCGATCCTATTGATGTTCCATTGAATTTAATAAAGGACAAAGAGGTTATTGGTGATGGAGATCCACATTTAGAAGAAGAGAGAAGATTATTTTATGTTGCTATGACAAGAGCTAAAAAAGGATTGATTTTTACAAGTAGTGATGATTATGGTGGAAAACAAAAGAAAAAATTATCTAGTTTTATGATGGAGTTAAAAGAAATAGAAAACGGACTTATCCATCAAAAAGAAGATAATTCTATAACTGATAAGCTTGGTATTAATTTTTTATCTTTTGATAATGTAGCAAAGGAAAATAGAGATAAAATAAATTATTATCATTATGACAAATATTCTTTTACTCAATTAGAAGGATATAAAAATTGTCCATTACAATATAAATTTCAATATATTTTAAGAATTCCAATGTCTACGGGTAGACCTGTTTTTAGTTATGGACAAAGTATGCATAGTACTCTTGAAGAGTTTTATAAGAATATAAAGGATAGAACAGAAAAGAAACAAGTAGGGTTGTTTTCTGCCTTCGCTGAAGCTTCGGCAGACAAGGAAGAATATGTTTCAGAATTAGAATCAATTATTTCTCAGAAAGAATTATTGAAAATTTATGACGAGAAATTTATTGATGAATGGTATGATAGTGATAAACAAAAACAAGAATATTATGAAAAAGGTAAGAATTCTTTAAAGAGATTTTATTCAGAATTAAAAAATAATTTTATAGTTCCTTATTCATTAGAACAAGGTTTTAATATAAAAGTTGGTGATTATTTTATGAAAGGTAAGATAGATAGGGTAGATATATTACCTGACGGAACATGTGAAATTATTGATTATAAAACAGGTACTGGAAAAGATGAAAAAGATGTAAAAAAAGATCAGCTTATGATTTATCAAATTGCTGCAATGGAGGTATTAGGATTGAAGCCATCTAAACTTACTTTCTATTATCTTGATGATAATTCTAAAGTTTCATTTCTTGGTACTGATGAGCAAATAAGTAAATTAAAGAATAATATAATTACTTGGATTGAAGAGATAAGGCAAAATAATTTTGAACCAAAACCTAGTCCTCTTTGTAAGTTTTGTGACTTTAGAGATATTTGCGAATTTAAAGAATAATTATTATTGACAGATTACCATAAAGTGGTAATCTGTTTTTAGCTTCACTAAAGGATGAAGCATTTGATTAACCCTTTTCACTCGTGATAAGGGACGTCATTTAATAGGGAAGGGGCAGAATTGTTTATGTTTTATACATTGCAATTTTGCATGGGAGACTCGACCTAGTCTTAAAAATTGGTCCAAACATAATACCTGATTTAATTCAGGAATAGTAGGGGAGGCCTTGGAATATTGTTTGTCTTTTTGAGTTGCAGCTTATTTCATTTGTCTGCAACAACATGAAAGCATTACTTTATGTAAGAGGTATTACCTGAATTTGTGGGGAAGAGATGAATATCTTATAAGATATATCAAATCACCCCACTTTTTTTATTTTATAAAAAAAGCACATCTAATTGTATAAATGTGCTGTAATAAGGAAGCTAATTATTGGTTTACTTCCTTGTCGTAACGAGAACTGTTCGTGTTAAGCCAGTTTGATGTTGCTTCTGCGGCATCGCCAGCTGATACGATAAGTGCTTTCAAAAGTTTTTCTCCAAAAGAACCAGCTTTTGCAGCAGCTAACATTGCCTTATTTTGGCAATTTGCAATGCCTTTTTTAACAGCATAGTCGAAAGTTTCTTTATCCCAATCGGATTTGCATTTCTGGTTGTAATAAAGATACGTGCAGTCTGCGATTGCTGTTTCGTTTTTGTTTAAACTGTGTCCGATACCACTGCTGACGGCGTTGTGATACGAATTTGGTGAAAAACTCATTTCTTGTGTGCCGTTAGCCAAAAGGCTGATAGTGGTTAACAAAAATATGCTTATGATAAGTATAAATTTTTTCACTTAAAACCTCCTAAATTGTATTTATTTTATATAACATTTTTAGTAAAAAGTCAAATAATTACTATTTAATAACAGTTACCTACGTGTGCTTTTTATGTTATAATAATTACGAAAATTTAAATTTAATTTCTTTATTATGTCTTTCAAAAAATATATAATTATAATGATAATTGCTACTGTTTTTGCTCTTGCTGGATTTGGATTTGTTCTTTTTAATATTGATCCATACGAAGCTGGTGCTTTAGGGTTTACTTTATTTTATTCTACTTTATTTTTTTCTGCCGTTGGAACATTATCTCTTGTTATGTTTGTTTTTAGATGGATTTTTAATAGAAATCAACCAATTTTTTCTCTTATTACAAAGTCTTTTAGACATGGAGTTTTGTTATCAATATTAATGTCTATATTTTTAATTTTAGAACAACTAGAATCGCTTACTTGGTGGAATATGACTTTAATAATAGCTATGATTATTACTGTTGAATTTTTCTTTGCATCTCACAAGCCAGGAAGAAAACTTATTAGTTAATTTTTTCCCTTGTAATTTACTTTTTATCATTGTAATATTACGTTAATTAAATTTTTAAGCTCTTTTTATGAAAGAAAAATTAGAACAATTAAAAAAGGCTGCTATTGATGAAATATCTAAAGCTTCTAATTCTAAGGTTATTGATGAAATTGAAGTTAAATATTTTGGTAAAAAATCTGAACTTTCTGATATTTTAAAATCTATTAGTACTTTATCAGATGATGAAAAGCGTGAAATAGGGCCAGTTGTTAATTCTTTGAAGTTAGAATTAAATTCACTTATTGAAAATAAAAAAAATGAAATTATAAATAATGAATTAGATTCTAAATTAAAAGATGAATATATAGACCCAACTATTGATTTGAAAAATGAGAAGGTTGGACATATGCATCCAACTACTCAACTTAGATATAAGCTTGAGGATATTTTTAGATCTATGGGTTTTATGGTGTACGATGGTCCAGAAATAGAAACTGATTTTTTTAATTTTGAAGCTTTGAATATACCAAAAAATCATCCTGCTAGAGATATGCAAGATACTTTTTATACAAAGAATGATACAGTTCTTAGAACTCAGACATCTAGCTGTCAGGTTAGAGCATTAAGAGAATTTGGTGCTCCTATTAAAGCTGTTATCCCTGGTAGAGTTTTTAGAAATGAAGCGTCTGATGCTACTCATGAACATAATTTCAATCAAATTGAATGTATAGTTGTTGATGAAAATATTTCTATTGCGAATTTAATTTCTACTATTGATATGTTTATTAAGAAGATTTTTGGTGATGATGTAAAAATTAGATTAAGACCAGGATATTTTCCGTTTGTTGAACCAGGATTTGAACTTGATATTTCTTGTTTGGTTTGTGGTGGTAAAAAATGTCCAGCTTGTAAACATACTGGTTGGCTTGAACTTGGAGGTACCGGAATGATTCATCCAAATGTTTTAAAAGCAGCTGATATAGATTCTTCTGTTTATTCTGCTTTTGCTTTTGGGTTTGGTATCGATAGAATGATGATGCAAAAATATAAAGTAGAAGATTTAAGATGGTCTATGAGTGGAGATCTTAGATTTATTAATCAGTTTTAATCGGAATAAAATGTTTATATCACTTGAAATATTAAAAAAATTTGTTGATCTTGATGGTATTGACCCTAAAGAAATTGCCGATAAAATCACTGAACATTCTTTTGAGGTTGATGATTGTATAAATAAAGCTGATAGTTTTAAAAATGTTGTTGTTGGTAAAATTGAAAAAGTTGAATCTCATCCTTCTGCTGATAAGCTTAGAGTTTGTGATGTTTTAATTTCTAAAGTTGGAGGTTTGCTTAATAAAAAAGAAAAAATTGTAAAAATTGTTTGTGGCGGTTCCAATCTTGAAAAAGGTATGTTTGTTGTTGTTGCTCTTCCTGGGTCTTTTGTTAAATGGCATGGTGAAGGTGAACTTGTTGAAATTAAAGAAACCGAACTTCGTGGAGTTGCTAGTTATGGTATGATTTGTGCTAGTAGTGAAATTGGTTTGTCTGATATTTTCCCAGAAAAATCAGAAAAAGAAATTATAGATTTAAATTCATTTAAAGATAAAATTAATAAAGATATAAAAGTTGGTGAAAATATTGCGGATTTACTAGATTTAAATAGCGTATCTTTTGATGTTGATAATGTTGCACTTACTCATAGACCTGATTTATGGGGACATTATGGTGTCGCTAGAGAATTATCTGTTATATACAAGAGAGAATTGAAATCATTAGATTTTAGTGATTTGTCAAATGGTATTTATACTCAATTAAAAATTGAAGTATTAAATAATTCTATTTGTAAAAATTATAATGCTGTTAAAATTAATAACATAAAAGTAGAAGAATCTCCTGAATGGCTTAAAAAGGCTATGATTTCTATTGGCCATAACTCAATAAATAATATAGTTGATCTTACAAATTATGTTATGATTGAATTAGGTCAACCACTTCATGCTTACGATGCATCAAAAATTTCAAATAAAATTTTTGTTAGAAACGCAAAGACTGGAGAAAAAATTAAAACGTTAGATAAAAAAGAAATCATTCTTGATGAATCTACGTTAATTATATCTGATTCCATTAGACCAATTGGTATTGCTGGAGTTATGGGTGGGGAAGAATCATGCATTTCTAATAGTACTAATTCTATTGTTTTAGAGTCTGCAAATTTTGATGGGACTTCTATTAGAAAGACAATGCAAAAATTTGGATTAAGAACAGATGCTGGTGCTAGATATGAAAAACAGATAGATCCAGAATTTGCCAATATAGCACTTGCTAGATTTATATATTTATTAAAAACTATTTGTCCAAAAGTTGTTATAGAAGCTGTACAAAAATATCAAAATTACAATACATCTTCAAAAACTATTTCTATTAGTTTTGATTTTATAAAATCTAGAGTAGGGGCTGATATTTCTAATATGGAAGTGACTTCTATATTAAAAAGATTAGGATTTGTTGTTGATGAACAAAATGAATCAATAGATGTTACTGTTCCATATTTTAGGAATAAAGATATTAATATTAAAGAAGATTTAATAGAAGAAATAGCTCGTATATATGGATATAATAATATAAAGCCAGAACCATTGGATGAATCATCTTATTTGGTGCATGATAGTGGTCTTAGAAAGTTTGAAAAAAGAGTTAAAGAAATTATGATAGATAATGGTTTTTCTGAGGTTTTAAACTATTCATTTATTTCATCGGATGATCAAAAGGAGTTTGGTTTTAAAGATTCAGAAGTTGTAAAAGTTTTAAACCCATTATCTTCTGATACTGGGGTAATGAGACCAGTTCTTGCTATAAATTTATTAAAAAATATAAAAAATAATCTTAAAAATTTTGATAATGTAAAAATTTTTGAAATTGAAAGAATTTTTAGAGACGATATTGAATCTGATAAATTTGGTAGTCTTCCTTTCCAAAATTATTATTTCTCAGCATTTTTTACGGAAGAAAATATTGAAGTTCCTTTTTATAGTTTAAAGAATTATTTAGAAAAATTATTCTCATTGTTTAAATTAGATATTACATATAGTGTTGCTTGTGAAATTATTCCTTCATATTGTCATCCTTCTAGATTTGCAGAAATTGTGGTTGATGGTTTAAGTTTAGGTTTTATTTCTGAAATAAATCCAAAATTGACATCAAAAGATAAAATAAAACAAAGGATATCTTTCTTTGAACTTGATTTTGAAAAGATGTATGAATTATTTGAAGAGAAGTATAATTATTCTGCTATATCAAAATTTCAAGGTTCAGATATGGACATTAGTATGATTACTGATAAAAGAATATTATGGCAAGATATTAAAAAAGAAGTTCTTAGTATTTCTCCTTTAATAAGTTCGGCTGAATTATTCGATGTATATAATGGAGAGAATATTGATAATGATAAAATTTCTTTGGCATTTAGAATTTCTTTACTAGATAAAGAAAAAACTATGACAAATGATATTATTGAAAATGTTTACAATAATGTTATTGATATGTTAAAGACTAAATTTAATGCAGAGATAAGAAAATAGATATTTAACAAGTAGGTGGTACATGGGTGCTACCTACTTGTTTTTTTGTTTGTTTCGTGTTATAAATTATGTGTTTAACAATTAAATCCTGGGAGGGTTTATGATTAGTTTAAAGGACAGTACTTGTAGTGTAGGAGATTTGGCTGCTTTATCACAAGCTATGGGTGACGTGAGTTTTGAAACCGCAAGGATTCAGATTTCACAAAACCTCAACAATGGTTATCTTTTTTGTGAGGAGAATTTGTTTTTTTATAAGTTATCAGACGATAAAAAAAGAATAATTGTTAAAATGCCTTACAAAAGTATTGATAATCCTTGGGTTTATATGCTTTTTGTTTTGTCAGAAGATAAAAAATATGTTGAAATTTTCAACGAAAGAGAAAATTCTGATGATTATTTTTTAGTTCTTGATAAAAAAGATTCTTTTCCTGATGAAGCTTTTATGTTTGAACGTAAAGAAGAATGTTTCTTTTGTAATATAAAGGAATTCTCTTCTATTACGAGTCATTATAAAATAGCTTTAAATGTTCAACGAGGTGAGGTTGTTGGATTTACTTTAGACATCTAACAAGTTATACTTCCGATGATGAAAATTATCGGAAGTTTTTTATTTTCTGTGTATAAACCCTTTGTTTTATTAGACAAATAGTGTAAAATATAGCATTGAAAGGTAATTTCAAGTTAAATTTTAAATTTGAATGATTATGTCTGAAGAATTAGATAAAAAAAATAATGAAGAGTATAACGCTTCGTCCATACAAGTGTTAGAAGGACTTGAGCCAGTTAGAAAGAGACCAGGTATGTATATTGGTAATACGGCTGGAGAAGGTTTACATCATTTAATATGGGAGATTGTTGATAACTCTATTGATGAAGCTATTGCTGGTCACTGTAATAGAATAGATGTTACATTACATGCTGATGGATATGTTTCTGTTGCTGATAACGGAAGAGGTATTCCTACTGAAAAACATCCAAAAACTGGAAAGTCTACTCTTGAGACTGTTTTAACAGTTCTTCATGCTGGAGGAAAGTTTGAAAGAGGTGCTGGTTATAAGGTTGCTGGTGGTCTTCATGGTGTTGGAGCCTCAGTTGTTAATGCTTTGTCAACTCATTTGAAAGCAACTGTTTATTGTAAGGGAAAAGTTGTTGAACAAGAATTCCATAAGGGTATTCCTGCTTATGATGCTAAAGAAGTTGGTGAGTCTGATAAACACGGTACTACTATTATGTTTAAACCAGATGATACAATATTTTCTACTACAGAATTTAAATTCAAAAAAATATTAGCCCATTTAAGACAACAATGTTATCTTACAAAGAAAATAAGAATGGTAATAAATGATTATAGGGATGAAGATAATAAATATTCTTATGAATTTTATTTTGAAGGTGGAATTAAATCTTATGTGAAGTATTTAAATAGGAATGAAACTGTTATTCAAAGTGAAAATTTTTATTTTGAAAAAGAACAAGATGATATAAATGTTGAAGTTTCATTACAGTATAGTGATGATTATGATGAAAATGTTTTAGCATTTGCTAATAATATATATAACCCAGAAGGTGGTTCTCATGTTGTTGGTTTTAGAACAGCATTAACAAGAGTTGTAAATGCTTATGCTAGAACCAAGGGGTTCTTAAAAGAAAAGGATGAAAACTTAACGGGAGATGATATTAAAGAAGGCTTAACTGCTGTTGTGTCTGTTAAAGTTCCTGATCCACAATTTGAAGGACAAACAAAAGCTAAACTTGGTAATATAGAAGTTAAGGGTGTTGTTGATAATTTATTTAAGGAAGCATTTACAATGTTTTTAGAGGAACATCCAAAAGATGCTGAAGAAGTTATTAAAAAATGTATATTATCATGCCAAGCTAGAAATGCTGCTCGTGCTGCTCGTGATACTATTTTAAGAAAAAGTGCCATGGATGGATTCACTCTTCCGGGTAAACTTGCTGACTGTTCTTCTAGAAATGTTGAAGAAACAGAATTATTTATAGTAGAGGGAGATTCTGCCGGTGGTTCTGCAAAACAGGGAAGAGATAGAAAATTCCAAGCTATTCTTTCTATGTGGGGTAAAATGTTAAATGTTGAAAAAACAAGAATTGATCAAGTTTTAAAATCAGAAAAATTAATACCTTTAATTATTGCTATAGGTACTAATGTTGGAGATAACTTTGATCTTTCAAAATTAAGATATGGTAAAATTATATGTATGACTGATGCCGATGTGGATGGTGCTCATATTAATACTTTACTTTTAACGTTCTTTTTTAGATATTTTAGACCATTACTTGAAGAAGGACATATTTTCTTGGCTCAGCCACCACTTTATAAGGTACAAGTTGGTAAAAGTATAAAATATTTATATACTGATGAAGATTTGGAAGCTGAAACTAGAGCATTGGGTGACCAAAAATATGATGTTCAGAGATATAAAGGTCTTGGAGAAATGAATCCGGAACAACTTTGGGAGACTACAATGAATCCAGAAACTAGAATTATTAAAAGAGTTGATGTTGATGATGCTCAAAAAGCTGATGCGGTATTTGATATGTTAATGGGTGCAGAAGTTGCACCTCGTAGAACTTTTATTGAAACTCGTGCTAAGACCGTAAAAAATTTAGACGTATAATAAAAAATCACCTAATTTTAGGTGATTTTTTTATGAAAATTTTAATGTGGAAAACTTCAAATTTTGATTGTGTTAGGGGCTATTGACTTATTTTTTAGTTTTGTATATAATGGATTTACGTTGATTTTAAGAAAGCAACTTTACAACTTAATAAATGGTAGAAAGAATTTTGTGTACAAATGCAAAATTGGTAAGAAAGTCAATTTCTTTACATTATATGTAAATTCATTTTATTATAAGAGTTTGATCCTAGCTCAGGATGAACGCTGGCGGCGTGTTTAAGGCATGCAAGTCGAATGGGTTTAGACCCATGGCAAACGGGAGAGTAATACTTTGGTAACTTACCCCTTAGTCGTGAATAACTTCTCGAAAGATTAGATAATACACGATGGTCTTAAAAAGCTAATACTTTTTAAGTAAAGATTTATCGCTAAGGGAGAGGCCTAAGGCCTATCAGCTAGTTGGTGAGATAATAGCCCACCAAGGCTTCGACGGGTAGCAGGTGTGAGAGCACGACCTGCCCCACTGGGACTGAGACACTGCCCAGACACCTACGGGTGGCTGCAGTTAAGAATCTTCCACAATGCACGAAAGTGTGATGGAGCGACGCCGCGTGATGGATGAAGCCTCTAGGGGTGTAAACATCTTTTATTTAGGAAAAATTTTTGATGTTACTAAATGAATAAGGGGCTGCTAACTTCGTGCCAGCAGCAGCGGTAATACGAAGGCCCCAAGCGTTATCCGGATTTACTGGGTGTAAAGGGTCTGTAGACGGTTTAGTAAGTTAATCGTAAAATGTTCTAGCTCAACTAGAATTTCGCGATTAATACTATTAGACTAGAGGTCGGGGGAAGCAAGTGGAATTGGTGGTGTAGTCGTAATAAGCGTTAATATCACCAAGAACACCAAAAGCGAAGGCAGCTTGCTAAAACGATCCTGACGTTGAAAGACGAAAGCGTGGGGAGCGATACGGATTAGATACCCGTGTAGTCCACGCCCTAAACGATGAGTGCTAAATATTGGAAGTATCGACCCTTCCAGTGTTGTTTTAATCAAGCTAACGCCTTAAGCACTCCACCTGGGGAGTACGGCCGCAAGGCTAAAACTCAAAGGAATTGACGGGGACCCGCACAAGCGGTGGAGCATGTGGTTTAATTCGACAATAAGCGGAAAACCTTACCAAGGCTTGACATCTCTGGAATCCTGCAGAAACGTAGGAGTGCCCGCAAGGGAACCAGATGACAGGTGCTGCATGGTTGTCGTCAGCTCGTGCTGTGAAGTGTACGGTTAAGTCCGATAACGAGCGCAACCCCCATCATGAGTTACTATGTCTCATGAAACTGACTACATCAAGTAGTAGGAAGGCGGGGATGACGTCAAATCAGCATGGCCCTTACGCCTTGGGCAACACACGTGCTACAATGGGTAATACAAAGGGTTTGCCAAATCGCAAGATGGAGCTAATCCCAACAAAATTACCCCCAGTTCAGATTGAGGTCTGCAACTCGACCTCATGAAGCCGGAATCGCTAGTAATCGTGGGTCAGCACACCACGGTGAATACGTTCTCGGGTCTTGTACACACCGCCCGTCACGTCAAGAGAGTTGGTAATACCCGAACTATGATGTTATATCGTAGGAAGGTAGGACCAATAATAGGGATGAAGTCGTAACAAGGCAGGGGTAGCGGAAGCTGTTCCTGGATCACCTCCTTTCTAGGGAGATAAATCGTTTCACTTTTTGGTGAAACACTAGTCGACATCAAAACGGTATATCGCAAGATGACCCTTGATGATTTTTTCAAGAATTTTCTTACTTACTTTCTACCATTTATTAGGTTGTAAAATCAACATAAAAAATACACTATTTAATTAGTGTGTTTTTTGTTTTTAAAAAAATATTTATAAAAAATCCACTTCTGTTTTGAAGTGGAATGAGAGAATAATATTGTTTCTTGTTTAGCAGGGGTTTGGTTTTATAATAAACAAAAATATTATTGAAAGACTAAATAATGATAACAACACTATCCATACTAATATTTTCATTACAATAATTTTGTATTTTTCATTCTTAAATTTGAATCCTATTAAAAATGTTAATATTGAACTTAATATGAAAATAATTGTAAGTATGATAATTAATTTCCATAGTATTGTTTGCATTAATTACTCCTTGATTGAGATGCGTGGTTATATTAGTACAATATTATGTAAAAGTCAATATTAAGATTAATATTTAGATAAAAGTCAAATTATTGTTATAATATAATATTGATTTTTTTATAGTTTTGTGTTATTTTAAATGAAATTTCTCATATGGAGGACCTAATGAAACGTGTATTTTTTGTATTTTGTGTTTTGTTCGTTTCTGTATTTTCTATTTTTGCTCAACAGCAAGACAAATACATTGGTAAATCTAATTTACCGCCAGAAAACATGAAAGATGTTATATATTTCAATACGTTAACGCGATATCAGCTGTATTGGGATGCATATCAAAAAATTTCTGATGGATCGATTTATAAAATTTTTTCAAAGGATTCTTTTTGTCTTGTTGCTTTCGCAAAAGACTTAAAGAAAGAAGAAAATGTTTTTATTGGAAAACTTAAAGAAATCCCATCAAATAAATTACTTGCTTGGACGTTTGACAAAGATGGAAGGAATCAGCCGTTTAATGTCTCCAATTTGAAAATAAATATTATTGATGGACAAAATATAATTAACAATAAAACATCTGATTTTCCTTTTTCTGTTATTAATAATGCAAACAGTAATTATATGTATGTTGTTATTACTGGAATACCTGAAAATATTTCTAAAATTTCTGTTTGGGCTACTTATACAATTAATGTAGATGGCGCAAAAACAGAAGATCGATATTTTGTAATTTCAGCTAATGTTATTGATGAGAAAAAATGAAAAAATGCATATTTTTTATTTTTATTATTTGGTTTTTTTGTGAAAGTGTCTATCCGGAAACTTTTCAGATCCCTTTTATCAATTTACCAAAAGTGTCAGTTGATGGTAAAAGTCAATTTTTTAAAGTTATGGATAGGAAATATAATACACTTTCGGATGGAAATGTTTATCTAGATTATGTTCTTTTTGTTTCGAAAAATAATATAACAGATCTAATTGTGCAAGGTTTTGTTAAGGATGGATTTGTTTTTTATTTAAACGATAATGATTTTGGAAGAAAGCTGTCAGATTCAGAAAAGGGTTTAATAAAATTTTCAGTAGTAAATAATACTAATGGGGATTTTATCATAACCTTAAAAAATGTATCAATAAAAATTTTTCGTTTAGATATAGATGTAGTTGTTTTATATAAAAATGTAAATTTAATTACTATTTTGGAACTTACTAATGTCGATGTTTTTCCTACTAAATTTCAGAATGAAAATTCTTATTTTGATAGAAAAGACGTTGCTATTGGAAAGAGTGTTATTATAAAAAGATAAGATTTATTACGGCTGGGGGCATATTTTGCACCCAGCTTTTTTAATTAGACAGATGTTAATTTATATGTTACAATATATTTATTAAAAAATGTCAATTGTAGTATGGAAGAAATATATAAAAAAGTAAAAATAATTAAAGAAACCCCAGATTATTTAATAGTTTATAAACCATATAATCTTACTGTTCATAAGCCAAACGCTAATTATCCGTTTCCAACATTGGCTGATTTTTTGGTATCAAAATATCCAGAGCTTAGTAAGGTTGGAGATGATCCTATTATGCGTCCTGGTATTGTTCATAGATTAGATAAAGAAACTTCTGGTTTAATGATAGTTTGTAGAAATCAAGAAGCTTTTGAATATTATAAGAAATTATTCAAAAAGAGAACTATTCATAAAAAATATTATGTTTTAGTTCATGGACAATTATTTCATGATCAAGAAATAGATAAGCCTATTGTTAGGTCTAAGACTGATGGTTCTAAATTTTGTGTTTCTGTAGGTAAAACAGCAAATGAAAAAGCAAAAGAAGCAATAACAAAATTAGAAGTATTGAAAATATATAGAGATTTTACACTTTTATCTGCTGAACCAAAAACTGGTAGAACTCATCAAATTAGAGTGCATTTGCAATCTATCTCAAGAATAGTTGCTGGTGATAATCTTTATAAGCCTAAAAAATCAAAAACTCCAAATAAATTGAATAGATTATTCTTACATGCATATTGTTTGAAATTTAAAGATAGAAATGGAGAAAAACAAGAATATAAGATAGGTTTGCCAAAAGATTTACATGAATTTTTAAATAAATTACAAGAAAAAAAATAAAAAGATAGAATATAAAATGAAAAATATTATTACAATTTCTGGTAAGCCTGGTTGCGGTAAAACTACTGTATCAAAAATTTTATCAAAAAAACTAGGTTATAAAATTTTGTCTTCGGGAGAAAAATTTAGAGAAATTGCAAAAAAACAAAACATGAATATTGTTGATTTTGTTGCAAATTATCTTCCCAACCATGACGAAATAGATTTTGAGATAGATAAATATTTTGTTGATTATGTTAAATTTCACGATGATATGATAATTCCAACAAGAGTTGTTGGGCATCTTTTAGAAAGAAATAGTATAGATAATTTTAAAGTTTATTTATATGCGGATAGTGAGTTTAGGGTTAATAGAATAATATCAAGAGAGAAAAATACAAATAGACATTCTGTTGAAATAGATTTAAAGAAAAGGGAAGATGCTGAATGTGAAAAATATAACAGAATTTATAACATTGACATAAATGATTTAAGTGTGTATAATTTGGTGATATATACGCATTTTTTGCCCGAAAATATTGGTTTTATTAAAGTAATATTTAATAAAAAACAAGAATATATTAGGGTTGATAATACTCTACCGGAGACAATATCTGGTATTATTATTAAAAAGTATAGTGAATTTAAGAATCTAAATTTTAAGTAAAATTAAATGGCAGAAGAATTAGAAAAAAAAGAAACTACAGAAACTGTAGAAAACACTACTGAAACAACAAATGAAGAAGTTGTTGATGTTGAAATAGAAAAAGAAATTGAACAAGAACAAGAACAAGAAGCTGCAAAAGTTAACGATGTAGTTGATGTTAAAATTGATGAAAAAAGCAAGAAAAACATAAAAGCAGACGATATTAAAGCTGGAATGTATTTAAAAATCTATCAAAGAATTATAGAAAAAGGATCTAAAGGTGAAGATAAATCAAGATTACAAATGTTTGAGGGTTTATGTATCGCTAGAAAACATGGTGATCAAGCTGGTGCTACTTTTACAGTTAGAAAAGTTACAAAAACTGGTCATATTGTTGAAAAAATATATCCTATATATTTACCAACTCTTGAAAAGATTGAAGTATACAAGACTTTCAAAGCTACAAAATCTAAATTATATTTTGTTAGAAAATTAAACGCTAGAAAATTAAAATCTATCAAATAATATATGAAAAACTGTTTTGATTTACTCAAAGCAGTTTTTTGTTTTATAATATAATCAATGAAACTAAAAGAAAAAGACAAAATAATAATAAATTCTATATTAGAAGATGTTAGGGAATATAGAATTAAAAATCATTGGGATAATAACGAAATTGTTCTTGTGAGCTTTGATTTTTTATTCAAAAAAATATTAAAAAACAAAGAAAAAATATTATTTTGTAAAGATTTTTTGCTTATAAATCCATTAAAATATGGATTTAGTGGCGTTAAATATGACATTGTTGAAAATAATGATGTTAATTTATTCAAAAAAATATCAAAACAGAAGCTAGTTTGTGGCCAAAGTATTCAACCACAATATATTTTAAATGATGTTTTTTATAAATTTAAAAAGATGAATAAATTTATAAAAAAAGAATTAGGATCTGAATTATTAATACAATCTGGCTATAGATCTCAAGCTTATCAATTAATAGTATTTTTTTGGAATTTACGTGATTCTAACTATGATTTTGATAATATAATAAAAAGAGTTGCTTTACCGTTTTATAGCGAACATAGTTGTATTAATAAGCAAGCTATGGATCTAATTAACATGAATGCTAAATCTTTATTGGATCGTGTTAAATTTGAACATACTAAAGAATATAAATGGTTAAAAGATAATGCTATTTTTTTTGGCTTTTATGAATCTTATCCAAAAGACAACAAGTTTGGTGTTATTTATGAGCCATGGCATTGGCATTTTGAAAATAAAAAAGATGAATAATTATTCATCTTTTTTTGTATATCTAAATATTTTTTCTATTTTTCTGAATGTTAGTTTTTCTATCTTTGTTTTTTTAAGTTTTGCATCATTTTGTATACAACTATTATTTCCTATATATATTCCAAAATGCCTATTTGTATGATTTATATCTTTTTCCCATATTACAAGATCTCCTTTATTTATATCTTTTACATTATTAAATTCTTTCCAATCGGAATCTAGTAATACTTTTTCCATTGAATTTACTGTTGCGCAGGGTGATTTTATAAGAAAGTTAATATATAAAATATTTGAAACAAAACTTGCACATGAATTATCTCCATCATCTAGTAAATCCATAATTTCTCCGTTTTCTTTTTCTGCAAAAAAATTTCTAAATATTTCTAAATTTTCACATCTATCTAGCATTGATAGGTATGTTTTGTAGTGTAAATATTTCATTTTATTTTTTTATTAATTGTGTTATTGGGTTTATGTTCTTTATTGTATTTTGTTTTTGATGTTTGAAATATTTCTCATTTATAAACCCTAATAATAGAAAGAAAATAAATACTATTATTATTGTTTTTGGTGTTAATTTACTTACCATACTCTTTTTGTTATTTGTATATAATTTATAATAGTTTTATTTTGTGATTTTGTAAATAAATTATAGAGCATTTTGGCTTATGTGTGGACAAAATTATATTTTTGTGGTATAATTTATATAGTTTTAATAGGAGACTAATTGTTATGATAAGTTTTGAAGACGATGCTGTTATTGTAGAGGAATCAACCGCAATTGCTATTGGTATGAGCGCGGTAGAACAAAAAATAGACTGGAAAATTGTTTCTATTTTTGTGTGCTTGATTATTTTAACCGTAGGTTTGTTTAAAGAGGTTTGTTTTTGATAATATAAAACAATAATTAGAACTTAAGGGTTTACAATTATGTAGACTCTTTTTTATTTTTAAAAAACAAAAAAAGGGAGACTAGCTCCCATACTGATTAATTGTCTAAATAATATTTTCCATCAAGTGTTACTATTTTCACTTCTTGTAAATTGTTATTTTTTATATAATTATATGTTTTGTAATCTTTTGTTGTTGTAAATACTGATACAATAATCATTCTTTCAAATCTCGCACGAAAGCAAATAAATTTGCTTTCTCGTCATCTACCTAGTAAATAAAAAATCGAAGCTTACACCTCGATTTTTTATTTACTGGTGCTGACGGCGAGATTTGAACTCGCACAGATTTTACTCCACTGGCTTCTTAGACCAGCGTGTCTACCAATTCCACCACGTCAGCATTTATAATTGTAATATTATAGACGTTAAATTATATTTAGTAAAGCTTTGCATATAATCTTGTTTTTTGTTATTATGATTAAACATTTGTATAAGAGGAGAGTTTTATGAGTGATGATTTGAAGCCTTCTTGTCACGTACTGGAAGTTTTCCAGAAACGTATTTATGGTAAGTTTGATCCAAAAGAATTGACTAATATTATCAAAGAACAAGAAAAATATAGTCATGACATGTTTATCGGGCTTATTTACCACATTGGTATTGAACTTAGTAATTCTGGAATTAAAGATTGTAATAATGAAAGATATAATCTTGGTTCTGAATTAATAAGCTCTGGTGACTTATTGATATCTTTTGCAAGAAGAACATCAAGAAACCAACATAAGTTAACATTAACTCAAGAAAATAAGATTTTTGGAAACAATAATCACACGGAAACAATACGTGAGTTGGCTGTTGATGTTTCCAAGATGAGTTATAAGTTTGTTAGTGAATTTATTATTTGCTTGAGTGAATCTTTTTTGCAAGATAATGAAGATAATAAAAATGAGTTATCAGAAATAGGTAAAGGAATTAAAAAGAATATTTGGAATAATATTTGTAAGAAATATTCTAAGGAAGTGTAATCTGCGCATCCGTCTAAATGGCGGATTTTTTTATTTTGATTTGTATTATATAATATAGGAATAATGATTAATTAATATTAAAAATATGAAATTTACAAAAATATTCTTTGTTATTTTATCTATTTTTGCCTTATCTGGATGTTCATCTAAAAATGTTAATAAAACAACTAATAATGTTGATGATAATACTAATAAACCCGCCATATCATCTAATATTATTAAAACAGATTCCAATACATCTAATAACACTACTACATCAAAAGAAACTTCATTAAATGAAATTTTTAAAGGTAACGAAAATTTGAAATGTATTTTTTCATCCACTAATGCGGATAATAGTAAGCAGGAAGTTACTTATTATATAGATTCTTCTAAAAAACGTTTTAGAGTTCAATCTGATATTGAATTTGAAACAAATCCTGGCCAAAAATCTCATATTTACGCTATTTTATCTGATGGTTATATATATTCATGGATTGATACTAATGGGCAAATGAATGTAGGAACAAAATTTAAGATAGGTGATTCTTCTAATAAAGATATAATAGATTTTAATGAGAAAGTTAAATTAAATTGTGAAAAATGGAATATTGATAGCTCGTATTTTAATTTACCAACAAATATAAACTTTCAAGATTATTCAACAATTGCAAAATAAATTATATAAAATACAATAATATTGACAAAAAGTAAAATATATGATATGATATTATAGTCATGATAAACATCGTCTGTTGTCGTGACGTAGTCTTAGGGAGGGGACAAAGAATGAATTGGTTCTGTTAAAGGCCATGAGGAAGACCCTCAAATTCTAACGAGATTCATCTTTAACGAGATATATCTCTGATGAAATTCATTTTTTCTAAAAATAATTCGGATATAATTCCGGATGAAGAAAGGGGCTCCGATCAATACCGATGTTTTAATGTCCGTAGCGATTTATGCCCTAAGTATCAACACGAGGTTCAGTGATTAAGTAGTTTAGTAAAAACTTTGCGTAATGGATAACTCCTTTACAATATAAGTTTTGAAAAGCGAAACAAAATCCTAGCCTCTCTTTTTTTTGTTTAAAACTATCATTTTATATTTTTTTATTATATAATTCTTTTAATTATTGGTTAAACGATGAATATGATTCAAGTTGTGAACGTATCTAAAAATTATGGTAATAGAGAAATTTTAAATAAAGTTAATTTTACTATTTGTAATAACTCTAGAATAGGCTTAATAGGTCTTAATGGTACTGGAAAATCTACTTTAATGAAGATAATCTTAAGACAAGAAGAACCTACTAGTGGTTCTGTTGTTTGGGTTGATGAGTTTGTTTCTTATTTGCCACAGGTAATAGAATTTGATGAAGATGATACTGTGTTTTCGTTTTTAAATAAAGAAATAAAAGAAGAGTGGGAAGATTATAAAATAGACAAATGTTTGTTTGACGTTGGTTTGGAAAAAATTAATAAAAATTTAAAAGTAAAAGTTTTATCTGGGGGACAAAAAACCAAACTTGGTTTTGCTAGAATATTAATGAATGATCCAACTACATTACTTCTTGATGAGCCTACGAATAATTTAGATTTGGATACCTTAAGTTGGTTAGAACAGTTTTTGAAAAATTTTTATGGTAATGTTTTAGTTATTTCTCATGATAGAAAATTTCTTGATAATGTTGCTAATAAGGTTTTTGAGTTAGATTTTTATTCTCATAAAATTACTGAATATACTGGTGGATACTCTGATTATGTTGAAGAGAAGGCTAAAAGAATAGAAAAAAAAATAGCTGTTTATAATAGAGAACAAAAGAAAATAAAGGAAATGGAAGAGTGGATAGCTTTAAAAACACAACAACTTTCATTCTATCAAAGTCCGAAAGTAGCAAGACAATTACAATCATATAAAAAAAGATTTGAAAGAGAAGCTTCAAACTTAACAGAAAAACGTGTTGATAGTAGAAAAATAAAGATAAATGATATTTCTGAAAGTGTGAACGCTAGTAAAATGATTTTTAGGGTTAATACTTTGAAATGTAGAAATCTTATCTATTGTAAGAATCTTGATTGTTATGGTGGTGATAGAATTCATTTAGAAGGTAAGAATGGTTGCGGTAAAACAACGTTTTTAAAAATATTATTAAAACAAATAGATGATTATACTGGTGATGTAATATTTGGTAATAATTTAAAAATTGGATATTTTTCTCAAGAACATGAAACTCTTGATGATAATATGAGAATAGTTGATGAATTTATTGCTAATACAAATATTAAAAATGAAGCTAGAGCACGTGATGTTCTTGGTACTTTTCTTTTTGTTGGTGATAAAGTTTTTGAAAAAATAAAAAATCTTTCTCAAGGTGAAAAGGTTAGATTAATAATAGCTGAGCTTATTAATCAAGATAATAATTTTATTTTTTTTGATGAGCCAACTAATCATCTTGATATTGAGAGTAGAGAAGTTCTTGAGACTGCTATATCAGCTTACAAGGGTGGTTTTCTTATGATTTCTCATGATAGATATTTTGTTGAAAATATAGGAATTAATAGAAAATTTGAAATTACTAATGGTAGTTTAATTAATTCTCCATACAAAGCTACTGGTATTACTTATTTTGACGATAGTGATTACGAAAGGCATTTAAAGCAAGAATGGGGTGTCGTTGATGAAAAAGTTGATGAAAATATTTTTATTTTTTAACAAGTAAATATTTGCTTCGATTCATGACGTACTAAACTTAAACATTATAGTGATTTTTCTATCTTCATTTCTAAAAGTTCTCACAACATAAAGTTGCTTGAATTTTATAAACGAAGCATAGAAAAACACTATTTAACTAACTTAGTTTGATGATTATTAAAGAGATACAAGTTAAAAATATTCTATGTAAATCTAAAATACCAGGAGTTGATTTTGCGATTAATCCTTATGTTGGATGTGTTCATGATTGTAAATATTGTTATGCTACGTATATGTTAAAGTATACTGACCATGAAAATGATGAATGGGGTCAATTTGTTGATGTTAGGATTAATGCTATAGATACCCTTCCAAAAAAACTTGAAAAATTAAATAATAAAACTATTAGCTTTGGTACAGCCACTGATCCTTATCAGATTATTGAAAGAAAATATAGAATAACAAGACAATTGCTTGAAAAATTTAAAGATTGTAATTGTAATATCGGTATTACAACTAAATCTGATGTTATTCTTGATGATATAGATTTGTTAAAAAGTATAAAAAATTTAAAGGTTGCTGTATCTCTTGGTATTTATGATGATGATATAAGACAACAACTTGAGCCATTGGCCTCTTCTGTAAATAGAAGAGTTGAGGTTTTAAAAAAATTACATGAAAATAATATACATACAGTTTTATTTATGGCTCCTTTTTTTCCTGTAATAACTGATTATAAAAAAATAATTTTGGATACAAAAGATTTTGTTGATGAATATTGGTTCGAGGGTATAACTATTTATGATAGAATTAAAATAAAATTTTGTGAATTTTTAAAAAATAATAAAAAATTTGTTAAACCTTACAATGATTTTTATAAAGAAAAATATAAAAATTGGAAAATATTAAAGGGAGGCATAACTGAATTTTGTAATGAATTAAATATTAAATATAATATTTTTTGGTAATTAATTATTAATATAAACGTATGAAAAAATATGAATATAAAATGGTTTCTTTTTGGTTCTGGTCTATAAAAAAATACGAAGAACAAATGAATAAACTTGGTATAGAAGGTTGGGAGATGTTTTTCGTTATTGGTACTTATCATTATTTTAGAAGAGAAATATAAAAAACAAGACATAATGTCTTGTTTTTTATTTGCTAACCATTTTTGTTGCTTTGATGATTTCTTCCATCATAGCTTCTTTTAGTTTTTCATTTTTTGAATCCATTGCATTTTTAAAACATGAATTTAAATGACCTTCCATGAGCATTTGATGTGATGATTTTAACATTCCTATTACTGCAAGATTTTGTTGCATAATATCTACACAATATTCTTTTTCTTCTATCATTTTTATGATTTTTTCTATTAAACTTTTTGCTTTTTTGAAATTTGTAATGGTTTTAGCTTGAGATGTTTTATTGTCCATTTTTATAAGTTTATTTTTATAATGTTTTTATTGTACCATAGGTATAGGTAAAAGTAAAATTGTGCAAAATCTATATAATTATTATGTGTACTGTGTTTGACATTGTTTTTTATAGTAGTATAATTTAAGTACCTAGGGGGTAGGTAATAAAATAACTAAAAACTAAAACTTAATAATGAATAAAATAATTTATAAAATTTCTGGCATGCATTGTAAATCTTGCGAGATTTTAATAGAAGATAAATTAAAAAAAATAGATCCAAGTTGGAAAATTGTTGTAAGTAATAAAAGTGAAACTGCGGAAATTACTTATGGTAATGAAATGCTTAATGAAGAATTGATTGTAACTGAATTAAAAAAAATGGGTTACAAAATAGAAATTCAAAATAAAAAAGAAGAAACTGTGTTAGATGATATAAATAAACATGATTTTTTAGGATTAAAAGATTCTTTAAAAAATAAAAATATTTTTTCTAAAGATAAAAAAAATTATTATGAATTGTTGATTGCCGTAATAATATTTATAGCTTTATATATGTTGTTTGGAATATTAAAGTTGGATAAAATTTTTACTGTTAATATGTCTTCTAGTTCGATATCTTGGTATGTCGCTATATTAATAGGAATAACAGCTGGAGTATCTACATGCATGGCTTTAGTTGGTGGATTAATAATTGGTGTTTCTGCTAAGTTTGCTTCTAAATATCCTAATTTAAATACTAAACAAAAATTTATTCCACATTTATTTTTTAATTTTGGAAGAATATTTGGTTTCTTTATACTTGGCGGTCTTATTGGTGTTATTGGTTCTGTTCTTAAAGTTTCAACGTCTTTGATTGGTTTGCTAACCATTTTTGTTGGAGTGTATATGTTTGTTTTGGGATTGCAATTATTAAATATTTTTCCTTTTATTTCTAAATTTAAAATTACATTACCAAAAAGTATCTCTAGATTTTTTGGTATAACTGATGAAAAAAAATATTCTAATAAAGGAACTATATTACTTGGCGCCTTAACATTTTTCTTGCCATGTGGTTTTACTCAAGCAATGCAACTTTATGCAATGTCTTCTGGCGGCTTTATATCTGGTGGATTAATTATGGCTTTATTTGCCATTGGAACAACACCTGGTTTACTTGGAATTGGTTGGTTGACTTCATTTGTAAAAGGTAGATTTTCTGGAATATTTTTTAAGTTTACTGGTTTTGTTGTTATTTTATTTTCATTATTTAATTTTAATAATGGATATAATTTAACCTTGGTTAAAGATAATAATTTGACTAATAATATTTCTGATAGCAAAAACACTTCTTCTTGTTCTTTAGAAAAAGATGGAGCGAATGTATGTTCTTTAAATAATGTTGATATTAATGATATTCAAATTATTAAAGCTAATTTTAATGTAAAGGATGATATAGTTCCAACTGTTTTTAGAGTTAATGTAAACAAGCCAGTGAGACTCGAGATTAATGCTAGTGAAAATGGGAGTGGTTGTATGTCTTCTATTATGATTCCTGGTGTATATAATGAATATAAATTCATAGAAAAGGGCCTTAATGTTTTGAATTTTACACCAACAAAAATAGGTAGTTATCCAATTACTTGTGCGATGGGCGTTAAAAGAGGAACTTTGATTGTTCAATAAAACTAAAAACCAAAATATAATTTAAATAATATGAAAAAAATTGATTTTGATATTTCTGGAATGCATTGTACCTCATGTGCTTTAGTTATTGAAAAGCAGGTAAAAAAACTTGATGGTGTTTCTAGTGTTAATGTAAATTTTTCTACAGAAAAAGCGTCTGTTATTATTGATGAATCAAAAATTTCTGAAAATAAGATAATTAATATTATAAAAAAATCTGGATATGAAGCGAGTGTTTTAGATAATTTAAGTCTAGATATTAAAAATAAAAAGGAAAGAAAAAATATTTTTTATAAATTTTTGTTTTCTAGTTTATTATCTGTTCCGATGTTGTATTTTATGTTGTTAGATTTTTTTAAATTTTTACCTGGTGCAAAATTTTTACCTCCATATTTTGGTATTATTTCATTTTTGTTAGTTACGCCCATTCAATTTATTATTGGTTTAAGTTTTTATAAAGGGTTTATTTCTGGATTGAAAATGAAAACTTTAAATATGGATAGCTTAATAGCAATAGGGACTAGTGTGGCTTATTTTTATAGTATTCTTAATTTTGTTATTTTCATTGTTACAAATCATTCTCTAATAGGAATTGATGGAGAAAAAATATCACAATTATATTTTGAAACTTCAGCTTTTTTGATTGCATTTGTAAATTTTGGAAAATGGCTTGAATTTAAAACAAAATCTAGAGCAAATGATGCGGTTTCTAAATTGATTAAACTGCAGGTTAAAATAGCTAGAGTTTATAGAAATAATAGTATAGTAGACATTTATATAGATGAAGTTGTTGTTGGTGATATAGTTATTGTTCGTCCTGGAGAGAAAATACCAGTTGATGGTTTAATTATTAAAGGAAATTCTTCTGTTGATGAATCTATGATAACAGGAGAAAGCATTCCCATTGAAAAAAATATTGGAGATAATGTTGTTGGATCTACTATAAATAAAAATGGGACACTTGAAATTAATGTTACAAACATAGGAAAGAATATGGTTTTATTTAGAATTATAAAATTAATTGAGGATGCTCAATGTTCTAAGGCTCCAATTCAATCATTTGCTGATAGAGTATCGTCTGTGTTTGTTCCGGTAGTTTTGATTTTATCTGTAATAACTTTTATTGTTTGGTTTTTTATTATTAAAGCCAATTTATTCTATTCTCTTATGGCTTTTGTTTCTGTAGTTGTAATAAGTTGTCCATGTGCTTTAGGTCTTGCTACTCCTATTGCTATTATGATTGGAACAGGGAAAGCTGCTGAAAATGGAATTCTCATAAAAGGCGGGGAGCCATTAGAAAATGTTTGTAATATCGATGCTATTGTTTTTGATAAAACTGGAACGTTAACAAATGGAAAACCTATAGTCACTAATGTAAAAAGTTTTTCTAATATGAGTAATGATGAAATTATTTCTGTTGTTGCTTCTATTGAAAAAACATCAGAACATCCTCTCGCAGAGGCTATATATAATTTTGCAAACAAGAATAATATATTATTACAAAATGTAGAAAAGTTTAAGTCTATTACTGGTGTCGGTGTTTATGGGTGTGTTAATTCTATTGAATATTATTTTGGTAAGCCAGGTAAATTTTATAATGATCAGATTAAGGACTTAGAAGAATATGGGAAAACTGTTATGGTTTTAAGTTCTGATGAGAAATTATTAGGAATAATTGCCGTTGCAGATACTATAAAAGATTCTTCAAAAAATGCTATAGAAAAACTAAAGAAAATGAATGTTGATATTTATATGATTACTGGTGACAACACTAGAACTGCTAATGCTATAGCTTTTCAACTTGGTATAAGTAATGTTTTATCTGAAGTATTACCAGAAGATAAAATTAATGAAATAAAAAAAATACAATCATCAGACAAAAAGGTTGCTATGGTTGGTGATGGTATAAATGATGCTCCTGCACTTGCTCAAGCTGATATTGGTTTTGTAATGGGAGCTGGAACTGATGTTGCTATAGAAACTGGTGATATTATAATTATGAGTAATAATTTAAATGATGTTATTTCTACTATACAAATTTCTAAAGAAACAATGATTAAAATAAAACAAAATATGTTTTTTGCTTTATTTTATAACTCTATTGGTATTGTTATAGCTGCAAGAGTTTTCGCATTACAAGGATTTATATTGTCACCAGAGCTTGCTGGTTTTGCTATGGCATTAAGCTCTGTGTCTGTAATATTAAGTTCTCTGTTGTTAAAAAGATTTAAGCCAAATAAGAAAAATATTATTTCTAATATTGCTGTTGTTATAATGATATTTTTGTTTTTGTTTTTGTTTTTTGAGTTTACAAAAATTGCATCAGTTATGAATTTTGATAAAGAAAACGTTTCGTTGCAAGAAAAATATTATACAAAAAATCATCCATCTTCTGTTATATTAAAAATAGAAGAGGTGAATTCTATAAAACTTTTTTATGTAATAAATAAAAACAATACACCAAAAGAATTTGTAAAATATATTGATTCTAACCTTTTAAATAAAGAATTTTTAAATAATAGAACATATTTTCCTTTGTATATTGGGTTTAGTGAAGCAAAGATGATGAAAAATAAGAATATTTTTAAAAACGAAGGTGATGTAATTAATGATTTATTTGGAAATAATTTCATTGTTAAAAAAGTATTACCAAAAACTAATTCTGTTTTGGATAATATGCATTTTATTGGGAATGATGTTGTTTTAATAAAATAAAATAAAACGCACAGTAATGTGCGTTATTTTTATAAAGTAATCATTAAAAAAATGTAAAGTTAATAAAAAGTGCAAAATGTGTTAGGAAAAAAATTGTTCAATTTAAGATAAAATTTTATCAAAATGTTATAATTATTTTAACAACTAAAAAGGTTTAAGGAGGAAGAGAAAATGTTAGCAAAAACCATAAATTTTGAAAATCAAAAAGGTTTTCAAAGAAATAAGAAAAGGTTCTTTTGTGTCAATGATTTTTCGATTGCTATAAAAAGCGATTCGGAACTTATTTCCATGCTTGGTTTTGATTCAAGATTTAAGAAAGGTGGTATAAAATCTAGAGCAGAAAACGATTATTTAAATTGTTATCGCGTATATTTAAGCTCTGAGATTAATATTTGTAAGACAGGGAATGATATTTATTTTTTAAACATGCTTTCTAAGGCTTATTCTATTTTAAGTTATATTATAAATCAGAAAAGTTCTTTTGAGGGATTTAAAAGATATAGGAATTCTCTTACTGAAAAACAAAGTATTATGCTTGCTAAATTAAAGACAATAATTCGGAGCATTATTGTTGAATACAATATGTCAAAACTTGGTTTTGCTATGGATATAGTCGCATGATTATAATGAAAGCTGTGTAAAACAGGAATTACACAGCTTTTTTGTTTTATAAATAACATAATAGACAATTATTAAATTTTATGGTATAATATGAATATCTAATTATTGATTCTCCGAAACTACACAAATTTACATGGAGGATTATATGAACATGACTAATGATTCTAGTGTCGTGTCTTATGTTGTTTCTGACAATCCTCACAAGATTGTTCAGACTAGTTGGCAAGAAAATGAGGCTATGAGTGCTTATTGTAAGTCTCAATTTATGTCTCGTTTGGAAAATGCAAACGCTAAGCTTGCTTTGTATGGTCTTGGAACGTTGCAATTTGGTGAAGTTTCTTTTAAGCGCGGTTGGAATAATTGTTATTATTCTGAACGTGAAGTTGTAAAAATAGAACATGAAATAGAACAAATTGAAAAATGGGAAGAAAAAGAAAGAGTGATAGAAATTGCAAAAGAAACTTTCCAGCCTATGTTTGAAGAATTGATTGGTCGTGCAGAAAAACTTGGTTTTGTTATGAGCTTTTTAAAAGATAAAGTTAGCATTCAACATGGAAATTATTATTATGCAAAATTGTATAACAATATTGATTTGTCAGCTTTTATTGAAGAGCTTAAGCAAGAAGAGTGTGTTATTGCTATCAAAGACAGCAGTTCTAATGTTGCTTAATAGTCGTAGAGCCCATTTCTAGGGCTCTATTTTATTATTTTTATTGATATTATTTATTTTTTGTGGTATTATATAAACCACTTTTCATAAAAGGAGGACATTTATATGTCTAAAAAAGATGAAACAAATGGTTCTCCAACTGTTTTGCAAACTGTTGGAGTATATCGAGAAGATGGTGGTCATGCATATCAACAGGGTATAAAAGGAGGTAGTACCAGAACTTTTTCTAAAAATGGTTGTAAACACTCTCATAATGGTTATGGCGGTAGTAGTATTACAATTCCGTCTGATTTGTTTCTTGAATTTAGAAATAGTCGAGACCAAGTTCTTCCTATTTCTATAAAACAAGAATTTAGAGAGGCTGGTTTTCAAAGACTTACTGATAATGCAGTGCAGAGAATCCATGGTACTATGCCAAGCGAAGTTACTCTTGAAGAAGTTGGTGGTAAGGTTCGTGTTAATCACGAAATAATGCAAAAATGGACCGAGGATGCTAAGAACAAGAAATAAATAGGATTTCATCCTTTAACTATAAGTGATAGCATACGCTGCTACTCTAGAAATAGGGTAGCTTTTTAATTTGTTTGTATCCCTCTTGTCATTATTAAAAATATAATATATAATATTCTCATAATTTATTTGGACGTTTAGCTCAGTTGGTCTAGAGCATCTCGTTTACACCGAGAGGGTCAGGGGTTCGACTCCCTTAACGTCCACCGATGAAAGCAATTCGATAGAGTTGTTTTTTATTTTGTAATGATGACAAAAGTTGTATTTATTGCTAATATATAAAAATATTTTAATTCTGTAATTATTGTTTTTATGATTAAAACTCGTTTCGCACCTAGTCCTACTGGATATCTTCATATTGGTGGTCTTAAAACTGCTTTATTTTCTTATTTATTTGCAAAGCAAAATAATGGTAATTTTGTTTTAAGAATTGAGGATACTGATCAAGGTAGATATGTTGCAGATGCTTTAGATTTTATTAAGGATGGACTTAGATGGGGTGGCTTACAATGGGACGAAGGTCCTGAGGTTGGTGGTGATTGTGGTCCTTATATTCAATCTGAAAGAAAAGAGATTTACCAACAATATATAAAAGAGCTTGTAAATAAAGGTTTTGCTTATTATTGTTTTTGTACTTCTGAGAGATTAGAAAAAATGAGAGAAGAACAAACTAAAAATAATATGCCTCCAAAATATGATAGATGTTGTTTGGATTTATCAAAAGAAGAAGTTGAACAAAGAATAGCTAATGGAGAAAGATATGTTATTCGTATGAAGGTTCCTGATAATCAAATTATAAGATTCAAGGATGCTATTAAGGGTGATATTGAATTTAATACTAAAGAAGTGGATGATCAGGTTTTGATGAAATCTGATGGACTTCCTACATATCATTTTGCTGTAGTTATAGATGATCATTTAATGGGAATAACTCATATTGTTCGTGCTGATGAGTGGGTTTCTTCTACTCCAAAACAAATTTTGCTTTATAATGCTTTTGGTTGGGACGTACCAGTATTTGCTCATGTTCCTCCAATATTAGCACCTGGTGGAAAGAAAAAATTAAGTAAAAGAGAGGGTAGTGTTGGTGTTCATGAATTTATAGCTCAAGGTTTTTTACCTGAGGGTATGATTAATTATCTTGCTTTGCTTGGTTGGAATCCTGGAACTACTGAAGAGATATTTACTCTTGATGAACTTGTTAAGAGATTTGATTTAAATAAATGTCAAAAAGCTGGAGCTGTTTTTGATCCATTAAGATTGGAGTGGGTGAATGGGCAACATATTAGGAGAATGGATGTTTTTAAATTTAGAGAGAAAATATATGAATTTATAGAAAAAACTACACTAAATAGTATAAAAGAATCTAATTCGCTAGAGCTTAAAGATTCTTTAAAAAACGAAAAACTAAAAACAAAAAAAGAAGATTTAGACTTTAAAAAATTTGCAATTATTGAACAAGAAAGAATTAATAAACTTTCTGAATACGAACAAGATTTTAATATTATTTATAATTTTAATGAAGATTATGATGGTAAATTAATATTAAATGATAAAATGGGAGCCGATAAAGATAGTGCTATATTAGCTTTAGAGGAAGCAAAGAAGATTGTTGAAAATATTGATTTTAATAATATAAATTCTGAAATAGAAACTATAGAAAGTAATAAATTAATGGAATTAAAAAAGATTCAAGAGGAAAAGATTAAGAATTTATTCTTAGATAAAGTTAAAGAATTAAATAAAAAAAATGGTCAGATTTTGTGGCCTATTAGATATGCTTTAACTGGTGTTGATAAATCTCCTACAATATTTGAACTTATTTGGGCAATTGGTATAGAAGAGAGTGCAAGAAGATTAAATATTGGATTAGAAAAATTAAAAAATATGTAAATAAAAACCAACTTTGATTAGTTGGTTTTTTATTGATTGAGATAAAAATCATCTTGCAAGATAGTATTTTTATCTTCTCTGTTGTTTTCTGGATTTATTTCTGTATTTTCAATTGATGTTAAAAGAATACAGTCTTCTCCATATAAGAAAGCACATAATCCCATATATTGTTTTGTGTATGGTATAAAGAATATATCGGTTTTTAAACTTGAACAAGTACTTTTCTCTTTGTTAAACATAATACATTTCATTGTTAATCCTCCTTTTGTTGTTTGTATAGTTTTAAATGTATAACAAATTATAAATATATTCAATTGACTAAGTTGTAAAAAAATGGTATAATATGTATTGCTTAAACTATAAGGGAGGTAAATAGTGAGAGTTTATATGATCGACTTTCATGGAACCCTCATGGTTTCTGATAGTCAGGTTAAAAAAGAAAGCTTACTTTCTTTTTATCCAATACGTAAAGTAGTTGGGTTTTTGTCTGGATTTAGGTTTTTTGTTAAGATGTCTAATTCGGTTTTATATCCGAATGAAAATCTTATTGAAAGACTTAATAAAATCGGTATGGATTCTTCTATAAAGATCTATGTGGTTTCTGCTGCATGTGAATCATCTAGGGATATTATGGAAAGTGAGATAAAAAGAATAGGCTTAAAAAATTTTGCATGCCTTATTCTTCGTCAAAATATTTTCGAATCCCACACGAACTACAAAGTTGAGGTTGCAAAAGAATTGCATGTTGATGAAGTTGTAGAAGATTGCCTACACTATGGTTTAGCAATAAAAAAAGCTTTACCAAATGCTATTGTGCGTTGTCCTGATTGGCATAACATATTAGCATAGTAATGATGCCGTTGTTACGTAATGTAGTAGCGGTATTTTTTTATTTTCTTTTCTTTTTTAATTGATCTTCTAATGCTTCTATTTTATCTCTTAATTCTGCTGCTTTTTCAAATGCTAAACTAGATGCATACTCTTCCATTTCTTTATTCAATTGTTCTATCATGTATTCAATATCTGCCTTGTTTAATTTTTTCATATCTATTCCACCGCTTTCTATCGTTGGGTCTTCTATTTCTCCGTAAGACATTAAATCATCTTTTATTTCTTTTACTATTGTTGTTGGTGTTATTCCATGTTTTTTATTGTATTCTTCTTGTATTTTTCTTCTTCTATTTGTTTCTTTAATTGAATAATCCATTGATTCTGTTATTTTGTCTGCATACATAATAACTTTACCATTTTGATGACGAGCAGCTCTTCCTATGGTTTGTATTAATGATGTTTTTGATCTTAAAAAACCTTCTTTATCTGCGTCTATTATTCCTATTAATGATACTTCCGGTAAATCTAGACCTTCTCTTAATAAATTAACACCAATAAGACAATCGTATTTTCCTTGTCTTAATTTTTTTAATATATCTAATCTTTCCATTGTTTTTATCTCTGAATGAAGATATGTTGTTTTTATTCCTAAATCTAAAAGATAATCAGCTAAGTCTTCGGCTGTTTTTTTAGTTAATGTTGTAACAAGTGTTCTTTCGTTATTTTTTGTTCTTTCTTGTATTTCTTTTGCTATATCTTCAACTTGTATATTTGTTGGTCTGATTTCTATTATTGGATCCAATAAACCAGTCGGACGTATTATTTGTTCCGCTATTTTTCTTTTTGTTTTATTTGAATCAAAACATTTTTCTAATTCTTCTGGTCCTGGTGTTGCTGACATAAATACTATTTGTGGTATTTTTTTATCAAATTCTTCTTTTTTAAGTGGTCTATTATCAAAAGCAGCTGGTAATCTAAATCCAAAATCTATAAGATTCTTTTTTCTGGCATAATCTCCATTATACATAGCTCTGATTTGGGGTAGTGTGATATGAGATTCATCCATTACCATTAAAAAATCATCACCAAAATAATCTATTAATGTATAAGGTGCGCTTCCTGGCGTTCTTCCGTCTATGTAACGACTATAATTTTCTATTCCATTACAAAAGCCAGTTTCTCTCATCATTTCTATATCATATCTAACTCTTTGCTCTATTCTTTCTGCTTCTAGTGGTTTGTTTTCTTTTTTAAAATATTCTAATTGTAATTCTAAATCATGCTCTATTTGTTTAATAATAGGCTCCATTTTTGATCTTTCTGTTACATGATGTGTTGCTGGCGGAATGGATGTGTTTTTTAAAGTTTCTAGTGTTTTTCTTGTTAATTTATTTATTACGGATATTTTTTCTATTTCATTTCCAAAAAATTCTATTTTTATTAAATTATCTTTTGAATTTGATGGAAATATTTCTAATACATCTCCTGATATTCTAAAACAACCTCTAGTTAATTCTATATCGTTTCTTTCATATTGAATGGATATTAATTTTGATGCAATCTCTTTTATGCTTATTCTATCTTCTTTGTTTATTGTTATGAATTGATTTAGCAATTCTTTTGGCTCACCAAGACCATAAATACAAGATACAGACGCAACAATAATAACATCTTTTCTAGTTAAAAGGGAAGTTGTAGCTTCAAATCTTAATCTGTCTATTTCTTCGTTTATTTGTGTTTCTTTGGCTATATATGTATCACTTGTTGGAAGATAGCTTTCTGGTTGGTAATAATCATAATATGAAACAAAATAATGTACTGCATTATTAGGGAAGAATGATTGGAATTCTTGTGCTAACTGAGCAGCTAGTGTTTTATTGTGTGATATTACTAAAGTTGGTTTGTTTATTTTGTTTATAAGATTTGCAACCGTGAAAGTTTTACCAGTTCCTGTTGCTCCGAGCAATGTAGTAAATTTTTCACCTTTATCTAACCAATTATAAATTTTATCAATTGCTTGAGATTGGTCTTCGTTTGGTGAGAATTTTGATTGAAGATCGAATTTATTCATGAAAATGATTTAAAGTTACTAAACTTTGTGTTTTATTAATATACATGAGTTATTTTTATTATTCAATTTGACAAATACGTTAAAATATGGTTAAATAAAAATATGTAAATCATGGAGGAATCTTTTTTTCAAAGGAGTTTAATATGTCTAATTTTTTTAGGTTCAATAATAATATAGCTATTAATATGTATATTTACAGGCATTACATTGAGAGTAGTGAAATATTTGTTGATGTAAAAGATAAAGTGTTAAATTTAACATCATTTCAGAGATCTTTTATTGAATATAAGAACGAATATCATATAAAATTTGCTTTCCCTTTAAGAAAAATAGGATTTATTGAAGATGACAAGTTTTATTTTAAACCTGAAAATGATTATATCTTAGCTATATTTGAAGATTTGTTTGATGATAAAAAAGAATATACAAATTTTATTGTAAAGTTTGAAGATGAAATTAATATAAAAATAGCGGAATTCATTCCGATTGTTTATGAAAGCATAAAATTATCTGATGATGAATTTTTTGAAAAAATATTATCTTTAGTTGAAGAAAAGAAAGCTTGTATTCCTGTTTAAATTACTTCGTGGGACTATGTAATGTAGCCCACGTTTTTTTATTTAAAAGACCATAACGCTATGATTATGGTCTTAATACTATGATAAAAATTTTTGTTTTATTATTTCTATTATCTCATTACTTAGTTCTTCTGCTGTTTTTTCTTGTCTTTCTACTATTTGCATATTATATTCTTGCGCAATACTTAAATATGCTTTTCTAATTTTTGTTTGTCTTTCTAGATTCTCAAAATAATCAGCGTGTCCATTTCTTGATTTGTTTATCTGCTCAATGCATTTATCTGCTGGATAGTCTATAAATATTGTTAAATCTGGTTGAAGAAAATTTTCACTAACATTTTTAAGTGTGTTTAAATATTTTTCTCCATTTTGTGAACTCATAATATGTGCAAGTGTTGAATAAAAATATCTATCACAAACTACCCATTCATTTTTTAATTTTTCTTTTATTTCTGCTACATGAAAACCTCTATCGGCACAATATAATAATTGAAATCCATATTCTGTTTCTTCGGTTATGCTTTTTTCGTCAAGAAATTTTTTTATTAATTGACCTATTGGTCCTTCGTAATTTGGTTCGTGTGTAAGAAAAACTGGAATACCTAGCTCTAATATTTTTTTATAAACTAAATCTACTTGTGTTGACTTACCGGATCCATCGATACCTTCAAAAACAATAAACTTTGATTTGTCATTTTGATTTGTCATTATTTATTTTTTAAAAATTATTAATTATATAGATTTTATCTGGTTTCTTAATATAAGAGAAGTGGATAATGACAATATAAAGTTGACAAAAAGTAAAGTATGTGGTATATTGTTATCGTCGTAATGAAAGTGTTACATTTTTTGTGTGCTCTTTCGCTTCATAAATCTGCCTAACTTTTCAGTAATGAAATAAGTGGTAGGTTTGGAAGTGACATCCAAAAAAAACACAACAGTTTGGTTGATTGTTGTGTAAAAAAAGGGGAGGAAAGATGAGTATTGCCATTCTCATTCTTTCGACAGTGTTTTTTGGGGGAGAAGCATTGAATGGTCAACGCAATATCGTTGAAAATATCATCAAATGTTTGTTTGGTGGTAATAACAATCCTGAAGGGGTACGTGTGTATTCTTTTGGAGGTAATGGCAAAACTTCTGTCGCCAATCTTTTTGGTGGCAATAACAAGTCTTTTAGTTCAGGCGTTCTGCTTTTTGGTGGAAATGATGGACTAGGGGTCATTTGAGGAAATATCTCAAGTGGTAATCGCGGTCCTTCTATAATTGAGACCGCGTTTTTTATTTGGCACTTTCCCAAATTATATTAAATATTGACTCTAATGTTTCAAATATTTCTTTATTTTCTATTAATATTGCAAATGGTTTTTCTTGTCTTATGCCTATTAATAAGGTTTTATTTTTATATAACGTAATATCTGTCTTGAAAATTTGTCCATTCTTTAATAAAACAGTTTTTTCCATTTCGGCTGCTATTGTTTCTGGTGTTTTATTTAATGCTTTTAGATGCCTTTCTTTATTTGAAATTATTGTTCTTTGAAATATTTTTTTACTTAATCTATCTTTATAATATTCATCTCCTATTTTATATAATTTTTTATCATTTATATAATCTTCGATATTGCAAAAATTTAATATTTCTTTTTCTTTATCTACATCTTTTAATAAATCACTAAATGATTTAGCAACACCTTCGTATCCTTCTATGTATCTAACGCCAGGTTTTTCTGAAATTGTATTAAAATCTGAAATTATACTTGGTAATATTGATTCTAGTGATAATTTAGTATCTTTTATTTCTTTTTCTTTTATTTCTATATATTCTCTAAGTGACTCTGGATGATTTGGTGTGAATGTTGTTACTTTTGTTTTTGTATTTTGTGAAATTATTCCTTTTTTTTCTAATTCTGATAGGGCATTGTATGTGAGCCCTCTTTTTATTTCAGTTTTTTTAGATATTTCTCCAGCTGTTTTTGTTCCATGCTTTAATAGGAATTCATATACTTTAGCTTGTGTTTCAGATAATCCAAGTTTTGAAAATAATTGAGAATATATTGATTGTTTCATATAATTAGATTAAGTATTTTATGTTTTAAATTATAACATATTTAAGAAATAAAGTCGTCAATAAAATTTTGACATAATAAAAAAATAACCACGATAAATCGTAGTTATTTTTTTATTTTAATATTACACTTCTAATATTACTGGTAATATCATAGGTGTTCTATGTGTTTTTTTGTAAATAAATTTACCAATTTCATCTCTCATTCTTTCTTTCATATATCCATCATCTATAGGTGTTGCTGGATCTTTGTCTAAAAGACAAGCAACTACTTTATTTCTAATTTCTTCAACTAATTTTTTATTGGCATTCATATAAATAAAACCTCTTGAAATTATATCTGGGTTTGCTACTAATTTTCCAGTTTTTCTGTCTATTGTTGATATTACAACAAGCATTCCATGTTCTGACATTTGTTTTCTATCTCTTATTACTATTCCTGAAACGTCTCCGATTCCAAGTCCATCAACATAAACATCGTTCATTTGTAATTTTTCTCCAGTTAATTTTACATTTCTTTCTTGATCGAATTCTATAATTTCACCATCTTTTGATATTAATACGTTTTCTTTTGGCATCCCTATGCTTCTTGCTACTTCAGCGTTCATTTGTATATGTGTATGAGTACCATATATTGGAATGTAATATTTTGGATTAACAAGTTTTAGTAATAATTTAATATCTTCTTGTTTTGCATGACCTCCAGCATGAACGTCCATCATGTGGTAATTAATGATGTTTGCATGGTGTAAATAAAGACTATCTCTAAGTTTTGCAACTGATCTTTCATTTCCTGGAATGATAGAAGATGAGAATATAACTGTATCACCAGGAATAATCTTTAATGATTTATGTTCGTTATTTGCTATTCTATAAAGTACAGCATTGTCTTCTCCTTGAGCTCCAGTACAAGCTATTATTATTTTATCGTCAGGATAATTTTTCATATCTTTGTATTCGATAATAGTTTTAGGATTGAATTTTAAATATCCTAATTCGTGAGCAATATCTATATTAGCTTTCATTGATCTACCGTCTATTATAACTTTTTTGCCTAATTGTTCAGCAACTGAAATTATATGATATAAACGAGAAAGAAGGGAAGCGAATGTACCTATTATAATTCTTCCTGTGGCTTGTTTGAATAGAGTTTCAAGAGTTTTTCTTACTTCTATTTCAGACATCTGATGTCCTTTTTGATCGGCGTTAGTACTATCTCCAAATACTGCTAATATATTTTTGTTGTATAAGTCAGCTATTTTATGAAATTCTGTTTGCATAAAATCTACTGGATTTAAATCAAATTTCCAATCCCCAGTATGTAATATAGTTCCAACCGGTGATTCTATTACAACCATAACACTGTCTGGAATTGAATGAGAAACTCTTATAAAACTTAATTTAAATACACCTAATTGTAATATATCATCTATGTTAACTTCTAAAAATCTTGGTTTAGATCTTGTTTGAAATTCTTCTTGTCTTTTTTTAATAACACCAATTGTAAGTTTTAAACCAAATATTGGTGGATTTCCCAATTTATCTAATAAATGTGGAATAGCTCCGATATGATCATAATGTCCATGAGTTATAAATACACCTTTAATATTTTTTTCTAATCCTTCAAGACAAGAAATATCTGGAATTATATAATCAACACCCAATAATTCTTCATCAGGAAATTGAAGTCCCATATCTATTATTAAGATATCATCATTGTATTTAAATCCCATCATGTTGCTTCCAACTTCTTCTAATCCACCAAATGCAAATACTATAAGTTTATCTTTTGGTGTTTTCTTAAGATCATATAATTTTGGAGCTTCTTCTCTGTTTTTGAATGTTCTTCCTATTCTTCTTTTTTCGTATGATTTAATTTCTCCAACAACCATATTTCCGTTTCTATCAGCTTGCGGCTTAATATTATATGGTCTTGGTGTTGTTCTTAATGGTCTATTATTATTGTTATTATTATTGTTTCTTTTACCATAATAATCCTTTCTCTCATAAACTCTATGAGGTCTTTTTGTTTCGTTTTCTGGTATTTGTCCTATATTTTCTATAGCCAAATCCAAACTATCTTTTTTATTTTTGTCTTCTTGGTTATTTATTAAACCTTCCGTTGTTTTTGGAATGTTTGTTTTATCTTCTAAATCCATAATTTGTTATGTTTTAATTATTTATATTTTTTAAATAAATTTTAAACTATATTATTGCAGCGTGTGGTTTAAAAATTTAAATGTATACTCTTATGGGGAGTATTAAGATAATTTATCAGCTTTTGCCTATTAATTATCTAAAACAAAGCTAAACTTAAAATTTAAAAACATTTAATGTAGTGTTTTTAAAGTTATTCTAATTTATTTCGAATATGTTTAAACATTGAATTGTGAACAATAGTAAGAAATATCTATTGTTCACGTTCAGTATTTAAAATAATTTCTTTTTTGTTTTAATAAACCAGTTTTCTATATTATTAAATCTGTCTGATGGTGTTGTTATTTCTTTATCATTTATTACATTTACATCTTTTGTTGTAACGTAATTGTAGTATTGATTGAAAAGAAATATTGCAGGCATGTCATCTTTTATTTTTCCTTGAATAAATTTATATAAATCTTGTATTTCTTCCTTATCGTTTGTCTTTCTTGCTTTTTCTATTGCTTGATCAACTTCTTTATTGTTGTATAAAGCTAAATTTAATCCAGGGTTTTTTATTTGTGAAGAATGCCAGAAGGAGAACGGATCTGAAGATCCTCCTAATATTTCTCCATAAAGTAATATTTCGTAATTTCTAGGTTTTAATGCATCTTCTTTTATTGAATCTTGATCAATGTATTGAATATTTAATTTAATACCTAGTCTTTCCCATTGTTTTTGAATTTCTTCTGCAACAAGTTTACTATTATCTGTAGAAACTGTAGTTAAAGTAAATTCAAGTTTTTGACCTTCTTTTGTCATTATTCCTGTTTTTTCATCTCTTTGCCAGTTGTTACTTTCTAATAATTCAACTGCATTTGTTGGGTTAAAACTATAATCTTCAAACGCTGAATCGTATCCGGTCATATTTTTAAAAAATATTGTTTCAACTTTTTCTGCATTATTATCGAAAGTATTTTTTATAATTTCATTTTTGTTTGTACCTATTGTTAAAGTTTTTCTTATGTAAGAATCTTTTAATAATGGGTTTAAAGATGAGTTAAAGAATAGTGCGGTATATTGTGGAAGGCTAAAGTTGTTTACTGTAATATTTTTTCCAGATAATTCTTTTAGTTCGTCCTGATTTAAGAAACTAACTCCATTTATTTTTTTATCTTGAATTGTTTCTATGGCTTCTTGTGTGTCTGATAAAAACTTAAACGTTAATTCTTTAATATATGGTTTTTTCTTAAAGTAATTATCATTACTTTCAAGAGTATATGATTTTATAAAACCTTCTTTACTTTTTGATAATGTTTTAAATTTGTATGGACCAGTTCCAACTGGTTTTAAATTATATTCACTAAGAGGGAATTGTGTATAACTAATATCTTGCCATATATGTTTTGGTAATATTCCAAACGTTAATGAGTCTAAAAATGGTGAATATATGTCTGATAATGTGAATGTAAAAGTTAAATCATCTATTTTTTCAGATTTTACATCTTTAAATGTTACATACAATGGGCTTTTAAAGTTTGGGTCTTGTGCTGTTTTGATTGTATATATTATGTCATCTGACGTAAGTTTTACTCCGTCGTGCCAGTAAATATTGTCCTTTAATTTGAACGTATATGTTTTTTGATCTTCAGATATTGTATATGATTTTACTAATGAAGGAGTTAAGACTCTTTTATTGTATTCAAATAATGAATTGTATATTAATTTGTCTATATCACTATCAACATCATTTGATAATGATAGTAATGGATTTAAATATTGTATTTGTCCTATAATTCCTTCTGTATAATTTCCACCATATGTTGGTACTGAATCAATATTTTCATATCCTCTATATAAGAAATATCCAGAACATATTATTATTAGAGCTATTAAAATTCTAATAAATATTTTTTCTTTGGAATTTAAAAATAAAGAAAGATATTTAAATTGCTTTAAATTTGGAAGTTTCTTTTTATTTTTTTGAGAAACTAATTTAAGATTAGTTTTATAAAATTTGTCCATATTTTTTAAAATTTAAAAACTAAAAACAAAAATCTAAGATAATTATTAGATATTATTGGTTTTTAAATTTGATTTAAAGTTTATTTTACGAAAATATTCGCAATTATAGAAAGAGAAAGTATTGTGCCTAAAACAATAGTAGATATATAAAGAATTTTTTCAGCGCCTCTTTTTGTTGTATAGAAGTTACTTGATTCACCGAAAAGATTAGAAAGACTTGAATTCTTTCCTTGTAATAAAACAACTATAATTATTAATATTGATGTAGCAAATTGTACGATTTTAAGTATTTTTTCCATAATTTTATTTTATTTGGTAGGCCCTGCGGGAGTCGAACCCGCGACCATCAGCTTAAAAGGCTGTTGCTCTACCAACTGAGCTAAGGACCTGTATAATCAAAGTATTAGGCAGTATACAGTATTTTTATGAAAACGTCAATGTTAAATGCGATAAATGCAATAATCAACGAATAAGATGATGTTTTTGTAAAATATTATATAAAAATAACTGTGGATAAGTGTTGTCTATTGTGACGAAAAATGATAAAATGTGTATTAATGTTAATTAAAACAAATATTATGGATGGTAAAATATATGATTTATTAAAAAAAATTGATGATTTTAAAATAGAAAAATTTGGCTTAGATAAAGAAAATAGAATTCTATTGAAAAGATTGTTATTGGATGAAGATTTTTTAAATGAATTTATAAAAAAAATTAGTTTTGATGGTGTTGTTGATTTTTTAACCAATATTTATAATGCTTTGTTTTCTATAAGTACTTCTATAAATGATATAAAATTAAACTCTAAATCAGATGAAAAATTGAAAGAAATTATAGAATCTAGCTTTGATGATGACTTAGAGAGAATAGAGCACGAAAGAGAATCTGCATTAGATGGATTTATTAAAAAAGAAATTGAACAAAATAATTATGTTGAAAAGATAAAAAATATTGAGAAAAGTGATCAAGAAAAATATCAAGAAATTTTAAATAATTTAAAAAAATAAATATATGTCAGAAAAACTTGGATTAAGCGTAGATAAAACTTCACAATTAGTTTCATCTGCTGAAAATCAATTAAAAAATATAGCTGAAGAAATAAAAGAAACACAAAAAATTAATCAAAATAGTTTTGATTTACTAAGTAAAACTATTAAAACTATAGAAGTATTTTTGTCAGAATCTACAGACAGACTTCCTTCTATTGTAGAAATAAAATCTAAATTTGAAGAAATAAAATCTAAATATAATGTTATAAATGATTTTATTTCTAAAAAAGCTGAAATACTTTCTTCTGAAGAAAATATAGAAGAAAATATAAATGATAGATCTGAAGATGTTAAAGTTATAAATGATGTTTATGAAACTGTTAGGGAAGTATTAAGAACAACTGGTAATGATAATGTTTTTATTCATAAATATGGTAATTATGTTGATGGTGATGATTCTGTTAGTATAAGAAAAAAGCAACTAATTAATATGATAAATAATGAGAAAAACATTCCAGGTTCTGCTATGAGACAAGTACTTGAAAACGAAGATGATTTATGGGAGAAACTTGAAAAAATTGCATAAAAAAATAGACCATTATCCAAAAAGGATGTGGTCTATTATTGTAATAATATAATATTTTTTTTAAAAAAATTATTTATATCTTCTTCTTTTATTAATTTCATTACATAACAACAATCGAGGAGTCTTAGTTTTGCTAATTTTATTTCCTCGTTTTTTTCTTCATTTATTTTGAAAGTTATAATTTCATTCTTATAAGCTTTTTCAAATGAATGAAGAAGGTTTATTGTTTTTGCATCTTTTATTATTTTAATTTCAAAATATCTTAGTATGGCTTCATGTAACCAAAACATAAATAATGTTTCCATGTTGATTATTAAAGATTCTTTTAAGAATGTTTTAAACGTGTCCTTTCCATTTATTTTATAGAAAGGTATTTCTAAACCTGCTTCTTCCATTATCCATAAAAGATCTTTTGTATAAACGACTCTTTCTGGTGTTGCTATTTTTATATCAAGACCATTTGTTGTTATACTTATAATGTTATCAAAATCAACTTTTACTATATTACTCATAATACACCTCCTTGTATGTATTTATTATTGTGATGTTTATATAATAACACAAAAATGTAAAAAAAGCAATGGTTTTTAGGTTTTTAATATTATGATATAATGTTATTTATATTAAAAAGGTAAATAAAAAAGGTGAACAAAATATTATTTCCCCTGTTAATTATAGTGTGCTTGTTTTCTTATTCATATTCTTTTGCTTTAGAAGAAATATCTTTTCCTGATGCTACTTATGTTATAACTGAGAATGGAAAATGTATTGAGAAGGATGTTTATAATGCAAATTTGAAACTAGAAAGTGAAAAGAAAAAAGAAGAAAGTAATGATACAAAAATAAAAAGCGGATATGCTACTTTTTATGGTTCTACTGGAAAGTTTGAAGGAAGAAAAACTGCCTCTGGTGAAAAGTTTTATAAAAAACTTATGACGGCAGCTATGAATAATGTTAAATTTGGAACGAAAGTAAAGGTTACTAATCTTAAAAACAATAAATCAGTTATTGTAAAAATAAACGATAGAATGGGAAGTCAAAAAAATATAATAGATTTATCCTCTGGCGCGTTCAAAAAAATATCTAATTTAAGTGCTGGTAGAATAAAAGTTAATGTTGAAGTAATAGAGGAAGTTAAAAAATAATAAACAAGATAAAAATATGATTGAATTTAAAAATATTTCTAAAGTATATAATGGTTCGGTTAATGTTTTAAAAGATATAAACTTATCAATCGCTAATGGTGAATACATTTGTATTATAGGAAGAAGTGGATCAGGAAAAACAACATTAGCAAAGCTTATGACTGCAGAAGAAAAACCTACATCTGGTGTTATTACTATTGATGATTGGGATATAACAAAAATAAAGAAAAAAGATATTCCTTCTCTTAGAAGACAGATAGCTGTTATTTTTCAAGATTTTCGTTTGTTGCCTAAGAAAACTGCAAAAGAAAATATATCTTTTGCGTGTGAAATATCTGGTGATTTTGGTTCTAAAATGAGTGCAAAGATAGATCAGTTGTTACAAGTTGTTGGTTTAAGAGACAAGGCTAATAATTATCCATTTGAATTATCTGGTGGTGAGCAACAAAGAGTCGCTATTGCTCGTGCTCTTGCATTTAATCCTAGTATATTAATTGCTGATGAACCTACTGGTAATCTTGATTCAATAAATACTGAAGGTATATTAACTCTTTTACAAGATATAAATAACATGGGAACTACTGTTATATTAATTACTCACGATAGAGAGATAGTTAATTCTTTAAATAAGAGAATTGTTACTATAGAAGACGGAAGAATCGCTAGTGATAAATCTAAAGGGAAGTATTTAATTTAAGCAATAGATTTATTTGATATCGTTTTAATTTTTAATCATCAAAAAATGTTTTTTGTTACTTTTGCAAGATTGTTAAAATATGCTATTCAAGGGTTTTTTAGAAATTTTTGGTTATCATTTGTTTGTATTACAACTATGGTATTAGCTTTTGTTCTAGTTAATGTGCTAGGTGGTATTGGAATTGTATCAAATGATGTTGTTGATTCTGTAAAAAATAAAATTGATGTAAGTATTTACATAAAAAATAATGCGACAGAAGATCAAATATTTGCTATTAAAAATGAAATATCTGGGCTTAGAGGTGTTAAAAGTATTACGTATATATCAAAAAAAGAAGCTTTGGAAAATTTCAAAAAAAGACACGATAGTAATTCTTTACTTTTAAATTCCTTAAATGAATTAGACACAAATCCAATAGGAGCGACATTGATTATTAAAGCTGACTCTACTGATGATTATTCATATATACTCGGATATGTTTCTAAATTTCAATATTCTAGTTTAATAGAAGATACAAATTATACGGATAATAAGGTTATAATTAGTAAAATGAATAGTTTTAATGTAACTATTTCAAAAGGAATATTGCTTGTTGGTTTATTCTTTGGTTTTATATCAGCAATAACTGTTTTAAATACGTTAAGAATTACTATTTATTCAAGAAGAAGAGAAATAGAAATCATGAGATTTCTTGGTGCTAGTTGGTCTTTTATTAAAGTGCCATTTATATTAGAAGCTATATTCTATTTGATTATAGGTTGGGTTTTATCAATAGTATTATATTATTCTATATTGTTATTTATAGCTCCATATTCAAGCATCTTCTTCTCATTCTATCAATCAGATATAGTAAAATTAATAATGTCAAACTCAATTGGAACTATAATTGTTGAATTGATTATTGGTTTTGTTATAACAATATTTGCAAGTATTATTAGTATTAGAAAATACGCAAAAGTTTAGAATATATTAGAATTAAAATTGGAAATAAGAATTTATTTATGAAAAAAAAGAGTTTTTATATATTTATGTTTGTTTTTTGGATGGCTGTAATTTTTTGTTTTTCATCCATTCCTGATTTAAAATCTAATTTTCCATCTAAGTATGATTTTATTTTGAGAAAGTGTGCGCATTTTACTGAATATTTTGTTTTAGCGTTTTTTGCTTTAAGAATTTTTGCACATGAAGAATTAAGAAATAAAAAATTTGATTATAAAATTTTATTCGTGTTTTTAATTGTTTTTTTATGTGCTGCGAGTGATGAGTTTCATCAATCGTTTGTAATAAATAGACATTTTGCAATAAGAGACATATTAATAGATTTCTCTGGTGGTGTGGCTTGTTATTTGTCTTTAAGGTTCTTGGATAAAAAGATTTTTTAATTTTAAAAACGGGATATACCCGTTTTTTATTTGTGGTTGTAATTTTTCATCGTTATGATAATATTTTTAATAGTTTTAACTAAAACAAATCTATGCTAGCTATTATATTATGTGGTGGTTCAGGGACAAGACTTTGGCCACTTAGTAGAAAAAATTATCCTAAACAGTTTTTGAATTTAATTGGTGAAAATTCTTTATTACAAGATACTTTTTTGCGTATTAAAAAAACTATTCCAAGTGATAAAATTTTTGTAGTAGGTAATAAAGATAATTTTTTTAATATTTTTAATCAAATAAAAGATATTGAAAAAGACTATAAAAAAGAAAATATTTTAATTGAGCCAGCTAGTTTAAATACAACTCCTGGGATTGCTCTTGCTATAAAATATTTTATTGATAAATTAAATATTGATAAAAATGAACAGATATTAATTTTGCCATCCGATCATTATATAGCTAATGTTGAAGAGTATAATATATTGTTAAATAATATATTTAATTTAAATTCAAATAATATTATTACTATTGGTATTAAGCCTGATAGGCCAGAAATTGGTTATGGATATATAAAAACAAATATAAGTACATCTAATTTAAATAAGGTATTGGAGTTTAAAGAAAAGCCAGATTTTACTACAGCTGAAAAGTATTTTACTTCGGGAGAATATTTATGGAATTCTGGAATGTATATATTTAATTCAAATACATTTTTAGAAGAAACAAAAAAATATTGTTCAGAAATTTTTAGTTTAATGGAGAGAAGCTATGACGAGTTTATAAATAATTTTAATACGTTACCAAATATTTCAATAGATTATGCTATTGCTGAAAAGTCTGATAAGGTTTTTGTTGCTTTTGGTGATTTTGGTTGGAATGATATTGGATCTTTTGATAGACTTGCTGACATTAGTGTTAATAACAAAAATAGTATTAACATAGAATCAAAAAAAGTTTTTTCTTATAGTTCTACAAATAAATTAATTGTTACTCTTGGTGTTGAAGATTTAAATATTATTGAAAGTAATGATTCTATTCTAGTTCAGAAAAGAGGCATGGGAGAAGATGTAAAAAAAGTTACAGAATATTTAAAAAGTCATAATATAAAAGAATTAGATAATAATATAATTGTTCATAGACCATGGGGTAGGTATGAGGTTTTAATGGATGAATTAAATTATAAGGTAAAAAAAATAATTGTTTATCCTGGTTGTAAATTAAGTTTGCAATCTCATATGCACAGATCTGAACATTGGGTTGTTGTTAATGGAAGCGCTTTAATAGTTAATGGCGATAAAAATTTAGTATTATTAAAAAACGAAAGTTCTTTTATTCCTCAAAATACTAAACATAGATTAGAAAATTATGGAGATGTAAATTTAGAGATTATAGAAGTTCAAACTGGTGAATATGTTGGAGAAGATGATATAATTAGGTATGATGATATTTATGGGAGAGAATAATTAATTAATTTTATAATTATATGGGAAGTAATAATAATAAAATTTTCTTTTCTGGTGGTGGAACTCTTGGGTCTGTGATTCCTTTGCTTGGATTATATGAAGATTTAAATAAAAAATATCCAAGCTACGAATATTGTTGGATTGGTACTAAATATGGTCCAGAGAAAGATGTGGTAGTGAAATATGATAATATGAGATATTTTGGTATTAACTCTGGAAAGTTAAGAAGATATTTTGATTTAAGAAATTTTGTTGACGTTTTTAATGTTATAATTGCGTTTTTTCAATGTGTAAGATTAATTAGAATACATCGTCCAAAAGTTATTTTGACTGCTGGTGGATTTGTTTGTGTTCCACTTTGTATTGCCGCAAAAATATTAAATATTCCTTTTATTGTTCATCAACAAGATTATGAAGTTGGTCTCGCTAATAAAATCATGGCAAGATTTGCTAATGTTATTACTGTGGTTTTAGATAAATCATTAAAAGATTATTCTACTATAAAAACAAATAAAATTATTAAAACTGGAAATTTAATTAAAAAGTCTATTTTTGATTTTGATAGAAACGAAGCAAGGAGATTTTTTAATATAACATCTGATAAAAAAGTTTTATTAGTTACTGGTGGTGGAACTGGGGCTGAATTTATAAATAATCTAATATTAAATAATTTAGATAAAATATTAGAAAAATATGAAATTATACATCTTGTTGGAAAGGGTAAGGGGCTTGATATAAAGTCTAGAGGTGAAATGTTTGGTTATCATGTTTATGAGTTTTTAACATCAGAAATGAAAATGGCTCTTAATCTTGCGGATGTTGTTATTTCTCGTGCTGGTTTTTCTGCTCTTACTGAAATATGTGCATTAAAGAAACCATTAATATTAATACCTTTACCTGGACATCAAGATTTAAATGCAAAATTGTTTGAAAATAGAGCATTTGTACATTATCAAAACTCTTTAGATAATGTAAAATTTTTAGAAGACTTAAATAAATTAGCTGACAATGAAGAATTAAGAGAAATAGTTGGTAATGAGGTTGGTTGTGTTATAGATGTTGGAAATGATATGTATATGAAATTAGTTGAAGAATATTTGTAAAATATAAAAACCAAAGTATTTTGGTTTTTGCCGCAATAGCTCAGTTGGTAGAGCGTTTCCATGGTAAGGAAAAGGTCATCAGTTCAATTCTGATTTGTGGCTCCGATTTTGTTAATTTTTGTTTTTTGAAAATTGTATGTTATTATTTTCTAAGAAAATTAAATTATTGGATGGCTTTTTTTATGAATAATATTTATTCTGTTATGAATGGTTTAAAAATAATTAATTCTGATAATGATTATTTTTTAACCATTGAAAATTTAAAAGGCATTGTTTCTATAAAAATAACAAAAGATATTTTTATAGCGTTAAGAGATAAACCAAATGATCATACATCTCTTGAAATAGAGAGAAAGTTTTTACTTAAGAGTATTCCAGATTTAAATACTTGTATTGCTAGTCATGACATTGAACAGTTTTATTTACTTAATGATGGCTTAGAAAAATCTAGTGTTAGAATAAGAAAATATGATAATCTTTTCTTTTTTACGTTTAAAAAGGGTGGTGGTTTAAGTAAAGTAGAAATAGAATTTGAAATATCAAAAGAAAATTATTTTGATTTTGAAAAAATTATAATTTCAAAGAATATAATAAAAAAGACTCGTTTTGAATATGACCTTGGTTCTGGACTTATTGCTGAAATAGATTTTTTTTCTGGAAAGTTTAAAGATTATTTAGTTTGTGAAGTTGAATTTTTAACGGAAAAAGATGCGCATGATTTTATTCCACCAGAATGGTTTGGAGAAGATGTTTCTGGTGATAAAAGATATGGTAATATTTATATGGCTTTTTCTGATTAAGTTTATCTATCCGTCTACATTTGTTGTGACGGATTTTTTATTGAATAAAATTTGTGAACTCTTTTTTTATTGTAGTTATTAACACTTTTTATAAAAAAATATTTATGATAAAATATTTGTAATTAATAAAAAAGGTTAACAATTTAAAAAATATGTATAATAAAAACGAAGAGAAGCAATCTGCTGCTGTTTTTTCTCCAGTAGATAAGGTTGTTGGTGTTCTTGTTTTGTCTGATGTTTTAATCACAGGCAGTTTCGGTCTTATTGCTCCATTATTTGCTATATTTATTAGTCAAAATATTATAGGAGCTAGTTTAGAAGTGATAGCAATATTTACAGCTATTTATCTTTTAACAAAGTCGTTATTTCAAATGGTGACTACTGAATTAATACAAAAAATAAAAGGAGAGAAAGATGAATTTTATTTTGATTTTATAGGAGCTTTTGCTGCTTCAATGGTGTATTTAATATTTCCTTTAATAAATACTGTTCCTGAACTTTATGTTGCTGCATTTATATTAGGTATATCTGCTTCTCTTACATATCCTTCTTGGTCAGCTTTATTTAATCATCATATTAAAGATAATAAAGTTTGGGGAATGTATTATACTGTATTAGATTGTATTCTTGCACTTGCTGCTATTATTGGTTCTATGATTGCTGCAGCTCTAGGATTCGATTATTTATTCTTAATAATTGGTTCATTGGGTGTTATTGGTGCATTTGCTTTATTGATAGTAAAAAAAGATATATTTGGTAAAACTCCAAAGACTATATCAAAGACATTCAAGGGTGATATGATAGAAGAAAGAATATTGTCTGTTGCAAAAAAGAGTACTAAAAAACCAGTAAAAGCTACTTCTAAAGCAGCAGCTAAAAAAACTACAACTGTTAAAAAAGCTGTTACTACAAAGAAAACTAAAACTAGTAAATCTAGTAAATAATATAAAAAAGAAAGATTGTATCTTTCTTTTTTTGTTTCTTTTTGTTATTATTTATTATTATAAAAGCACCCATAGTTCAACGGATAGAACACGAGATTGCGGATCTTGTGATAGAGGTTCGATTCCTCTTGGGTGTACCAATATTATATTAGGTTAAAAATAATTTTGTGGACTTTTGAAAGCAAGTGTAGTAGTTTTAAATTATTGAATTGTACTTTTTATGTATATTTAGGAGGTTGATATGAATAGAGAGCTATCATGCTATTGTAGTATTGAGGTGATGACCGATATCGGACAAGTTATTAATGTAGAGTGTCCACCTGATGAAGTAGAAATTGTAAAAGAATTTTTTGAAAAGCATAAATTAAGAATAAAAATTCCTGAAACAAAAAAAGTTTCAAACGCTGATCATGGATGTTATCGTTCATATTCTAGATATGATATTGTGCAGCATAAATATGGTGCTAGAGATCATGACGAAGGTTCGTATTTTGTTGAAGTTCTTGAAATTAAAGATGCTCTAAATAACAAAGGAAAGTTTATTATTTATTGTTATTCTTGTAGTGCTTATTATTTAAAAGATAATGAATCTTTTTTTCAGGAATGGGATACCTTGGAAAATGCTATATATGCTTTTGAGAATGGTTATTATTCTATAAGAAATAATAAAGTGAGAGAAGAGCTTGATAAGGATCCAAAATTTTTTAAAAAACTTGGGCTAAAAAGAACTGTGAATTGTTCTTATTTAACTCCTTGGTTTTATGCTGTTGGTAATCAAGAGATTATTGAAGATTATGCGTTTCCTGACAATCTTCAATTAAATGATCCTGTTTTTACCTTTGGAAAAAAATTTGTTGTTTATGATAAGGAAAATGTTCCAGAAATAAAAATGTGTATGGGTGCTATATTAAGTTCTCATTTATATGATGATCAAAAAAATATTCCTTATAGATTAGTTTGTTTTAATGATGGTAGCGTTTGGAATGATAAAGATGAGTCAACAAAACCACCTCGTCCTCTTATGGAAGATGAATCTTGGATTGTTGAAGCTTATAAACAATTTATATTGTTAATTTCTGAAAAAAATAATAAGTTTTCTATTAATTTTATTGATGGCTATGTATTTAAAGGTAGCCTAACTTCACCTAAAAATATTTCAAAAAAATATTGTAAAGAAGGTAGATATGAATTAGTTGTGGTGTATTTTAAGAATCAGTCTTCTGTTTCTACCTGTAAAAAACAAGGATGGGTTGATTTCGTTCCAACTTTAAAATGTCCAGATATTAATTCATATATTAAAAATGAAATAGAAAGTAATGGTGGTTTGTTTGTTAACTTAAAAGTTTCAAAATTCAAAGGAAATGAAGATTCTATTATTTTTTTTAAAAAATAATAAGGCATATCGCTTTGGTTGTTTATACAATTGAAGCGATTTTTTTATTTGAAGTATGTGTGTATATGGTATAATATAATGTATGTGTTAATTAATTTTTAATTATTAATTATTATGGATGATGATAAAATGTATAAAGTGTATATGTTTTTAATTATATTTTTATACACAATAGTTATTGTAAGTGTAACTTTCTTGCTTACTAAATATGTATTTCTAAAAACTCTTTGTGCCGCTTAATTTTATTGCTATTTTTTTTATAAATTGATAGTATATATTTACGTCTATAAATACAGGCGAATACAAGTTTAAGCCTGTATTAATAATTTCTATTCTAATTGATTTTAAAATTATAAATATGTCTATATTGAAGCTAATTCTTGGAGATCCTAATAAGAAATTGATTGATAAAGTACAACCAATTATTAATAGAATTAATGAGCTAGAACAAAAATATTCTCAAATGTCTGATGAAGAACTAAAAAATCAGACAAGTATATTAAAAGAAAAAATAAATTCTTCAGAAGATAAAGATAAAGCTTTGGATGAAATATTACCAGATGCTTTTGCTGTTGCGCGTGAAGCTGGAAAAAGAGTTTTGGGTATGAGGCATTTTGATGTTCAATTGATAGCTGGTTATTTTTTACATAAAGGTTATGTTTCTGAAATGAGAACTGGTGAAGGAAAGACTCTTGTTGCAACATTACCAGCATATTTAAATGCGTTAACTGGTAATGGAGTTCATGTCATAACTGTTAATGATTATCTTGCAAAGAGAGATTCTGAGTGGATGGGAAGACTTTATTCATTTTTAGGTATTTCAACTTCTTTTGTTGGTCATATGACTAGTTTGAAATTATCATATATTACAAAGGAAGATGGCAGTATTAATTTAGAATTTGTTCCAGTATCAAGAAAGGAAGCGTATGCTTGCGATATAACTTATGGTACAAATAATGAATTTGGTTTTGATTATTTAAGAGACAACATGGTTGTTGATTTAAATGATAAAACACAAAGAAAATTAAATTATGCAATTGTTGATGAAGTTGATAGTATTTTAATTGATGAAGCGAGAACTCCTCTTATTATTTCTTCTGAAGCTGCTCAATCTGCTCAAATGTATTATTCTTTTGCTCAAATAGTTGGTGGATTACAAGATAAAACAGATTATGTAATAGATGAAAAATTAAAATCAGCTACTTTGACTGATGCTGGTTTAAAGAAAGTTGAATCTACTTTAGGTGTTTCTAATATATATACGAATGATGGTATTGCTATGGTTCATCATTTAGAAGAGGCTTTAAAAGCTAAAGCTTTATTTTTAAGAGATAGAGATTATGTTGTTAAAGATGGCGAAATTATTATAGTTGATGAATTTACTGGAAGAATGATGCCAGGAAGAAGATATAGTGAAGGATTGCATCAAGCTATAGAAGCTAAAGAAAATGTTGAGATAAAAAATGAGAGCATGACTCTTGCTACTATTACTTTACAAAATTACTTTAGAATATATAAAAAGTTATCAGGTATGACTGGTACAGCTATTACTGAAGCTGAAGAATTTGGTAAAATTTATAAACTTGAGGTTGTTGTTGTTCCAACTAATAAACCAAATGTTAGAAAAGATTTGAATGATAAAATATATAAAAACGAACATGGTAAATTTGTTGCTGTTGTAGAAGAAATAAAAAAGAAATATGAAATAGGACAACCAGTTCTTGTTGGTACTGTGTCAATTGAGAAAAATGAAATATTAAGCAATATGCTTAATAAAGCTGGTATTCCTCATAATGTTTTGAATGCTAAAAATCACGAAAGGGAAGCTGAAATTATTGCACAAGCTGGTAAATTTAGAGCTGTTACTATAGCTACTAATATGGCTGGTCGTGGAGTTGATATTAAACTTGGTGGTAGTGAAGATGATGTTGAAGAATCAACTAAAATAAAAGAGTTAGGTGGTCTTTGTGTTATTGGTACAGAAAGACATGAATCAAGAAGAATAGATAATCAGCTTAGAGGACGTGCTGGTCGTCAAGGTGATCCAGGATCTACTCAATTCTTTATATCTCTTGAAGATGATTTAATGAGAATATTTGGTTCAGAAAAAATTGGAGTAATGATGGAAGGAATGGGGATTCCGGAAGATATGCCTATAGAAAATGGTATGATATCAAAATCTATAGAATCTGCGCAAAAGAGAGTAGAAGGACATAATTTTGATATAAGAAAACATCTTGTTGAGTATGATGATGTTATAAATAGCCATAGAAATATTATTTATAAAAAAAGAGATGAAATATTAGAGAATGCTGATAAATCTAGAGAAACCGTTGTAGGATTTATTAATGAAGAAATATCAAAAATTGTTAATGTTCATACAGCTGAAGAAGATTATAAAAAATGGAATGTTGATGCTATTTATCAATCTATTAATTCAATGTTTGTTTCTACTGCTGATTTAAAAAATGAAATACAATTAATATTAGATCAAAATAATATTACCCCAGAAAATAAAAAGAAAGAATTAATAGAAAGATTATTTAAATTTGCAGAAAGTTCTTATAGAGATTTAGAAAATGAAATTACTCCTGAATTTTTGAGACAAATTGAAAAACAAATGCTTTTGAAAATTATAGATAATCTTTGGATATCTCATCTTGATACAGTAAGTGATCTTAGAATGAGTGTTGGTCTTCGTGGATATGGACAAAGAGATCCGCTTGTTGAGTATAAGAGAGATGCATTTAATATGTTTACTGGTTTAATAGACAATATTAAAACACAAATTGCTTATTCTATATTCAAAGTTAGATTGATAACAAATGTTGAAAATCCACAGGCACAAGATCCTTCATTATTAAACAAAGCCCAAGAAGCTGGTGCTGATGAACCCGAACAATTTTCTAATGCTATTGATGAAGAAAAAGTTGAAAATTTTTTAGGACTTAATAATGATGATGTTAGAAAAAAAATGGAGGCTGAGGTTTCTAAAAATGATCACGCTGAATTTAATGGTGTAAAAGTTGGAAGAAATGATTTATGTCCTTGTGGGTCTGGAAAAAAGTATAAAAAATGTCACGGGAAAGAATAATATATTATTCAATAACAAAACTAGGATATTTTCCTAGTTTTTGTTTTAAAATATTAGTGTTATAATATTTATACTTTAAAAGTGAATTTATGATGAAATTTTTAAAATCTGTTTTTTTTACAATTGTTTGTATATTGTCTTTTTTCTTATGTAGCAATAATTTATTTGCAGAAAGTTCTTTTAATATAGAAGAAAAAGATATTTCAACTAAAGAATTTTTTCTAAAAGGTAATTGGGATTTTTATTGGAATAAATTAATATCAAATAATAGTGATTTAAAAAATAATAAACCAGACGAAGTAGTAGCTGTGCCATCTCGATGGACTAATGAAAAAAAATATAATGCAAATGGTTGCGCTACTTATAGAACTGTTATAAATGTACCATATGATGGTATATATACTTTTATAGTTCCATTTTTAGAGCGTTCTTATAATATTTATGCAAACGATTCTCTTGTTGCTAGTGATGGAAATGTCTCTTGTAATAAAAATGAATATAAACCAGGAAGAACAACAAAAGTTATCTCAGTATTAAGTAAGGATAAAAAAATTGAACTTAATGTTCAAATAGCGTCTTTTGATGATATATATGCAGGAATGCAAAATACTATTAGTATAGGAAAACCCGATATTATTAATAGAAGTATGGAAAAATCAATAGCTTTTAATGTTTCAATATTAGCTGCTATATTAATAATGGCTTTGTATCATTTAATAATGTTTTTAACAAGAAAAAAAGATTTAAGTTTTTTAGTGTTTTTCTTTTTTTCTTTAGCGATAGTTACAAGGCTTGTTTTTTCTGATTTTATGGCTAAATGGCTATTTCCTGGTATTGATTATGATTTAATAATGAGACTGGCTTTTGTGTCTATGATTTTAACACCAATGCTATTGGTTATGTTTACTAGATATTTGTTTTATTCTGAAAAAAGTAAATCAAATATGCTAAAAATTTCTGTAATTTATTCTATCCCAATAGTTCTTTTTATTATGTTATTTCCTGTGCATATTTTTTCTAAATTTTTACATATTTACCAAGTAGGTGTTATCGTGATTCCATTATTTGCTTTTTACCATCTAATAAGGGCTATAGTGTATAAAAAAGATGGAGCTTTAGTTTTATTATTTGGTACTATAATTTTATTTTTATTTGCCATTAATGATATTCTATATACAAATGGAACTATACATACGGGGTTATTTATTCCATTTGGACTTATTATATTTATATTTTGTCAATCTTTTGTTTTGGCAAAAAAATATAATAAAATTTCAGAGCTATATATAAAAGATCCTTTGACAAGTACTTATAATAAAAGATATTTATTAGATTATTTGGAAGACAATATAGTTACTTGTAAGAAAGATATTAATAAAAACTTTTCTATTGCAATTATTGATATAGATTATTTTAAAAAAGTTAATGATACTTATGGACATGATTTTGGCGATTATGTTTTAAAATGTGTTTCAGAAAATATAATAGAATCAATAAGAGGGTATGATGTTTTTGCTAGATATGGTGGGGAAGAGTTTGTTATTATATTTAATAATTTAAATTCAAAAGAATCTTTTAATATTTGTGATAGAATAAGAGAGAAATTATCCAATTTAGAAATGATTGGACTTGATAAAAGTAATAATAAAATAAATGCAAAAATAACTATTAGTATTGGTTTATCAAATTATATAAGGAATAGACACATGAATTATAATCAATTAATTAAATCAGCTGATGATTGTCTATATAGGGCTAAAAATTCTGGTAGAAATCGAGTTGTGGCTAATTTTGACAATTAATATTTATTTTGCTATAATTCTCATATTAAAAAGTAAAACATCCCTTTTCCCTGTGGTGAATTACTAAAGTTAACAAAGAATAATTTAAAAATATGATAGCTATTATTAAAACTGGCGGTAAGCAATATAAAATTTCAGAAGGTATGAAGATTAAAATTGAAAAATTAGAAGCTAATGTTGGTGATAAATTTACATTTGATTCAGTTTTACTTGTTTCTAATGAAGATGGATCTGATTTAAAAATAGGTGCTCCTGTTGTTTCTGGTGCTAAAGTAGAAGCTACTATCTCAAAACAAGATAGACATGAGAAAGTTAGAACTATTAAATACAAGAATAAAACTCATTTCAATAAAGAAAAAAATCATAGACAAACTTATACAGAAGTTATAATTGAAAAAATAGTTGCTTAATATAAATAATCCGATAATTCGGATTATTTTTTTACTATTTACTATTTATTAATTATTATGTTAATATCCTAATAATAATTTATGGAGGTGTAAGAAATGTCTTTAATTCAAGAAATTGATCCTCGTTCTGTTGTTTTGAGTACTGAACTTCTTGGTACTTTTGGTAATCGTGATTTTGAAAAAGTTGTTACTAAATTTATTAAGCATTTACAGAATGAAAACAAAACTTTTTCATCAAGTTTTAATAAAGAAGAACTTAAGATGTGTGGTTTCTTAAACAACATAAATGATTGCCAGGGATCATATCCTATTAATTTAAAAATAATATTGGATTATTTTATTAAAGTTGGATGTATTGAAATAATTGAACAAGAATATTTTGTTACTGACAATTTTGTTGAAAGGATTATTTCATTTGTTAAAAAATAATATTTTAACAAAAAAGGCGAGATATGTATCTCGTCTTTTTATATTTCAATTCTTCCAGATATTGAATCGCTTAATGTAATTTGATCTGCGTATTCTATTTCTGATCCTATTGGTAAGCCCCTAGCAAATCTAGTCATTTTTATATTAAGTGGTTTTAATAATTTGGATATATAAATAATAGTTGATTCTCCTTCTATTTTTGGATCAATACCAAATATAACTTCTTTTATCTTTTCTTTATTTTTTGTAAGTCTTTCTATTAATTCTTGGATTTTTATTTTATCTGGGGTAACTCCATTTAAAGTATCTATTAAGCCATGTAATACGTGATATTTCCCCTTAAATTTACATGTTTTTTCTATATTTGATATATCTTTTATTTGAGAAACAATACAAATAACACTGGAATCTCTATTTTTGTTTAAGCATATGTCACAATAGTCATTTTCTGATATATTAAAACAAGCTTTACATAATTTTATACTTTTTATTTCTAATATAGTTTTACTTATTTGTTTTAATTCATCTTCACTTCTGTTTAATAAATCAAAAGATATCTTCTCGGCAGTTTTTTGACCAATAGTAGGGAAGGTATGTATTGTATTTATTAAGTTTTGAAGTTTTTCTGGAAACATATTTTAAAAACTACACTAAATAGTATAAAAAAATCTAATTCGCTAAAGCTCAAAGATTCTTTAAAAACTAAATTATGTTTGTTTTAGTTTTATTATTTAAGTCCTGGAATATTTAGTCCTTCCATTGTTTGCATTTTTTTTGCCATTACCATTTGTACTTTTTTTATTGATTCGTTAGTTGCTTCTTTTATGGCGTTTTCTAATTTTTCTTTATTACTTAAAAGATTTTGATCTGTTATTTCTACTTTTTTTATTTCTTGGTTTCCGTTAATTGTTACCTTTACTCCTGATTTTTCAGCATCTACAACTTCTAATTCAAGTTCTTTTTGTAATTTTTTAGCTTGATCTTTTAGGTCTGTTATTTGTTTTAATTGAGAAAATAATGACATAGAATTAAATTATTATTATTTTAATTAAACTAAACATATTGATTAATTATGTTAGTCGATTGATATTATAGCATTAAAACTAAAAACTAAAAACTAAAATATGTTGAAATTAATGGTTTCTTTTGTTTTTTAGTTTTGTCGTTTTTGGTTTTAAAATTATTTTATATCATCTAATGATATTGGGGTTATTTGATTTATTGAAACTATATTTAATTTTTGTGGTTCTTGCTTAGCTTCTTTCGCTGGTTCTGATTCTATAATGGATTGTGATTTAGTGTTATTGTTTTCTTGTTCTTGTGAAATATTGTTTGGTTTTGTTATATTTTCTATTGCTGCCCATATGCTGTTTTTGCTAGATGGTACAATAATAATGGCTTCATCTCCAATCTCTCCTTTATAGTATGTTACTGAAGCTTTTTGAACTCTGTATGCTTTTCCATCTGCAAGTACGGCAAATCCTTTATTTGCCTCATCTTTTATTAACGTCCCAACTAATCTTATTCTGTCTATTTGCTCTATTTGTTTATATACAAATGTTCCATCTTTTTTTATGGTAAGTTTCATTTTATCTCCTTCGACAATTTTTGATTTTGATATATAGTTTGCTGGAATACTGTATTGTTTGTAGTCTGGTCCTATCATTATTTCTCCATTAAATATTCCTTCTATTATTTTACTATCTTCTTCAAAGTATTCTATTGAGTCGGAATTTTTTATTTTATTTAATATTTCACTAGATTTACTTGGTTCTATGTTTATTAAATTTATTGTTTCATCTATTTGTTTTTTTATTAACAATAGGTTTTCTAAAATTTTTGGTAAATTTTCTTGATTCATTTTTGTTTTTGTTTGTAATTAATTTATTAGAATATTATATCTAAAATCTAATTTAGGCAATATAAAATCTGCCTTCGCTAAAATTCGCACATCGATCTGTCTTTCTATTCCTATAAGAAAGCAAATAAATTTGCTTTCTTATTTCTTTGAAATATAAAAAACCGCTTTCGCGATTTTTATATTTTGGCAGGAGTAGTAGGAATCGAACCCACACCAAAGGTTTTGGAGACCTTTGTTCTACCATTAAACTATACTCCTATTATAAAACTAAAAACTAAAACATATAGGAGAATTATATATTAATTGGTTAATTTAGTAAAGAATTAATTGATTAAATTAATCTGACAATACATAAAACCTATTATTTGTTTTATTTTAGATATTTTTTTGACTTTTAAAAAATTGTGATAACATTATATTGACAAAATGTCAATAATATGATAAAATATGAAACATGGAAGGGTGAGTGGGGTATAGAAATATAGCTCAAAATCAAGCTCATGCTTTCTTGAGACTATTAACATCGACGTTGATGGTTTCAAAAACCTGGGAGGGTTTTATGCCGAAAACTATTTTGCTAAAGAAGGGTTCTGAAGTCCGTCGTGTCGCCATCGTTCGCGTTTCCAGAAAGAATGAAAACTTCATTCCGGAAAACGTTGTCGCGAAGCCGCGTACGGTCAAGAAGAACTACGGTTTCTTCGCTCCCAATGCCGGATACTCCCGCTGCCCGCGCGCCAACCCCGCTAACTGGGCCTAGGTGATCCGAACCAGCTGTTTTTACCAATTTAATTGGAAAAGATAGCTGGATTTTTATTTATAAAAATATTTTATTTTAGCTATTTAATTTATTATCAACATTTTAGTAACATTTTTGATATTTTATTATTTAAAATAGTTATGTAGAATGAAACTTATAAATTTTAAATTTGTTTTTATGGCAGATAAATCTCTTCTTCCTCCACAAAATTTAGATGCTGAAAAAAGTTTACTTGGTGCTTTGCTTGTAGATAAAGATGCTATTGTTGAAGTTGCTGATATTATTGATGCTGACGATTTTTATTCTGCATCTAATGGTCTTATATATGATGCTATTGTTAGTTTATATGAAAAAAGACAGCCTACTGATATTGTGAATGTTATAAATGTTTTAGACGAAAGAAAACAACTTGATATGATTGGTGGTAGATCATATATTATTGATCTAGCTGAGAAGAATGTGACTTCTGCCCATTCTGTTTCTTATGCAAAAATTATATCGAAAAAAGCTACATTAAGAAGACTTATTACAAAATCTGCTGAAATTAATGAACTTGCATATCATGAAGATATGGAATTGGAGGATGTTTTAGATACTGCTGAAAGGGAAATTTTTGGTGTTGCTAAAGATTTAAAAACTGATTCTTTTACTCCATTAAGAAATGTATTGAATGAATCTTTTGAGAGAATAGACTCATTAAGTCAAAACAAAGGACAATTAAGAGGTTTAACTACTGGTTTTGCTGATTTGGATAATACATTGTCTGGTTTTCAAAAATCAGATCTTATTATTTTAGCTGCTCGTCCTTCCGTTGGTAAAACATCTTTTGCACTTGATTTAGTTCGTAATGCTGCAATAAAAGGGAAAGCTAAGGTTGCATTTTTCTCTCTTGAAATGAGTAAAGAACAATTAACTGATAAGCTTATTTCTGCTGAATCTGGTGTAGAGCTTTGGAAACTTAGAACTGGTAATTTATCTGATCAATCTGATAATAATGATTTTGAAAAAATTGGTCGTGCGATAAATAGTCTTTCTGATGCTAATATTTATATTGATGATTCTGGTACAGTTACTGTAATGCAGATTAGAACAAAATGTAGAAGACTTAAATCAGAGCAAGGTCTTGATATGATTGTTATTGACTATTTACAGCTTATTGCTGATGGTGGTTCTGACAATAGAAATCAAGAAATTTCTGTAATTTCTAGATCGTTAAAACAACTTGCAAAAGAGTTGGATATTCCTGTTATTGCATTATCTCAGTTATCACGTGCTGTTGAAATGACAAAGCCAGCTATTCCAAAACTTTCTCATTTGAGAGAATCTGGTTCTATAGAACAGGATGCAGATATAGTTATGTTTATATATAGAAAATCTGCTGATAAAAACTATAGACCTGAAGAAATTATGCCGGATGAAAAAAATATTGCAGAAATACATATCGCAAAACATAGAAATGGTGCTTGTAATATTGTTGGTTTATATTTTGATGCTCAAACTACATCATTTAAAAACTTGGCTGTTAATTTTCAATCAAGTAATGTAGAAATATAGAATAAAACTATCCCATTCTGGGATAAGGTAAATATATTCGCTTTGTTCATTATTTATCTGAAAAAACAAAAACAACAAAACTAAAAAGATGGAAAAAAATTATGTTTGGATTTTGTTTTTAAATTTGAATTTTTCAGTTTTGATTTTTAAATGTTATAATATTAAGAATTAAGTAATAATTAAATTACTGTTGTTATGTCTACTTTATATCGTAAATATCGTCCTAAGTTGTGGTCTGAAGTTTTTGGTCAAGAATCTATTAAAAATACTTTGAAGAATGAAATTTTAAATAATAAGCTTGCTCATGCTTATATTTTTGCTGGTTCGAGAGGTATTGGTAAAACAACAACTGCAAGACTTTTCGCAAAAACATTAAATTGTACAAATAGAAAACCTGGTGATATTGAACCTTGCGGGGTTTGTGATTCATGTTTGGCTATTGATAATGGTAGTAGTATGGAGCTTATTGAGATCGATGCGGCTTCTAATACTGGTGTTGATGATGTTAGAGAATTAAGAAAGCTTACGAGAATTCCGCCTAAAATTGGTGCTTATAAGATTTTTATAATAGACGAGGTTCATATGCTTTCAAAACAAGCTTTTAATGCTTTACTTAAAACATTAGAAGAACCGCCAGAAAGAGTAATATTTATTTTAGCTACTACTGAAATAAATAAAATATTAGACACTATTTTATCTAGATGTCAGATTTTTAAATTTAAAAAAGCAACAAACGATGAGATAATATCAGATTTAAAGCTTATTTGTGAAAGAGAAGGAATATCTGTGTCTGATGATGTTCTTTTACGTGTTGCAGAAAAGGCTACTGGTGGGTTTAGGGATGCTGAAAGTTTGCTTGGACAGATATTGTCATCTTTAAATCAGAAAACCATAGGTGAAGATGATATACGTGATATTATAAATAAAACAAGCCAGGATTATATTTTAAGTTTTGTTATTGGTATTTTAAATAAAGATATTAAATCATGTTTTAATATAATTTCCGATGTTGTTGAAAGTCAATCAAATTTTGATGATTTTATTTTGGATTTAATAGAAATATTTAGAAAAATTTTGATATATAAATATAATCCAGATTGTATAGATAATTGGAAAAATTTAGATGATGATATAAAAAACAATATAATAAATACATCAAAAGAAATAGAATTTTCTAGGTTATCTATTATTTTAAATAAATTGATAAAAGTAAAATTAGATATTAAAAATTCTGATATTACCCAATTACCTTTAGAAATTGCTGTAGTTGAAATGTGTGAAGATGAAAACCAAAAAACAAAAACTAAAAACCAAAACATAGAAATCCAAAACATTTCACAAAAATTAGAAATAAATAAACATTTACTAAAGACTACAGAAAATAAAGACGTTTCGGTATTGGATATCTTGGATGATAACGAGCCAAAACCTAGTTTGTCTGAGGTTGTGCAAAAAAATGGTTTATTAAATCATGTTGATCCATCAAAAAGGGAACAAATGATGAAAAGATTTGGTTTAATAAAAGATGGTAATGGGGGTTCTAATACACAAAACACAAAAGAAGAAGAAAAAGTGTTAGTTAAATCTAATAATGAAGTTCAACAAGAAGATGTTTCTGTGTTTGATATACTTAAAGATGAATTTGCCGATAATTTAGAATAAATAAAAAATACTATACTACTTTGTTGTCTTCGGATAAAATTTCATTCGACATATAATTTATATGCCTCATGAAATTTTTCCTTGACGCCTCGTATTATAGTTTTTTTATTTATTTTATTTATTATTATTTTTGTTTTCTTCTTTCCACTTTGCTATTAATTTGTGATTTCCGGATATTAATACATTTGGCACCTTTAATTCAATGGTTTTTTTATCTTTTCTATATTTGAATATTTCTGGTTTTGTATATTGAGGGTATTCTGATTGGTTGTCTTCGTAAAAAGAATCTTGCTTGAAACTTTCTTCGTTTCCTAAAACTCCTGGTAATAGTCTTGATATTGAATCTACTAATATCATTGCTGGTAAATTACCATTTGTTAAAACATAATCTCCGATTGATATTTTTTCATCTATAAATTCATCTATTCTTGAATCTATGCCTTCATAATGACCGTTTATCATTATTATTTGGTCGAGTTTAGATAAATCTTTAGCCATTTGTTGATTATATGTTTTGCCTGTCGGTGTAAATAATATTATTTTACTTTTTTTAATTTTTTTAATTTTCTTTAGAGTTTTATATATTGGTTCTATTTTCATTAACATGCCAGGCCCTCCGCCATATGGTGTATCGTCAACAGTTTTGTGTTTATCCGTAGTGTTTTCTCTGATATTATGAATATTAATTTTTATAATTTTTTCTTTTTTCGCTCTTTTAATAATACTTTCATCAAAATATGAATTAAATATGTCTGGAAAAATTGTTAGTATATCAAATTTCATTTATTGTATTTTTATAATATTTTTAATTATTTATATTATATATTAAATTTAATATTTGCCAAATTTTTTATATTATGGTTATATTTTATTAACAATTTTTATTGAGGAGGTGAATAATGAAAATTCATAATATTTTGATATATTTTTTTATTATATCTTTGTGTTCGTGTGGTAATTTATTTACGCCAATGATAAATGAAAACAAACAGGTTGATTATTATGAAGATACTGATAGTCAAAAGATACTTGGTTTTGGAAACATTGAAGCAGGGAATAATGTTTTGATTGTTTTAGGGATGGATATATATAAATTCAGAATAGAGAATATTGGAAGTGGCGATATTGGAAATAAAATTATAAACTATTTAGTGAATCCTGATTTATATTACTATTATCCGACTGATCCAAATTCTACTGTTTTTTATAAAAAATTTATTTCAAATTGGTTTAATTGGAAAGATAAGGTGTTAGATTGTGATAATGCTTATTATTACGTGATTATCACAAATACAGAAGAAGATATTATTCCGTCTATAAAATATGCTGATTTGGTTTTTGATTATTTTATTCTGTATTTTCATGGAGACAGGACCTATGTTGAATCAAGAGCTATTACGAGGGGTGATTTGATTTATAATTTTAGTGATAGTGATATAAAAAAATGTTTCTCATCTGATTGTTTGTCATTGGTCCTTTCTTGTAATAGTAATGGTTTGGGCATATCAAATTATTCTTTTGCAATTATGTTGTCTTATCTTACTGGTGTTAAAAATATGGTCGCTTCTAATTCTAAGGTTTTTGATAATCTTGATATTGGAAGGTGTTATTATGGTGATTTTAAAAAAGTGTCTTATATTGATTATGACTTACAAGCCGTATATAATCAGTATAAGAGCTTATCATATGAACAGAGTTATAATAGTTATAGGAAGAAACATATTGTGTTTCAATTGCCAATTTCTTCTATTTTAAACAACAAAGCAGAAGAATGTTTGGAAAAAGAATTATATTATTTGGTTTATTCGTCTTATGATGATTATTATAAATATACTGATATTACAAATAGTTATTGTGATGTTTATCTTAATTATCAGACCAAAGATATAATTTTGAAGTATTCTACAAAATATGGTGATTATATTACTTCCAGCGTTTGTTGCAAGATATCATCGGATTATTTTAATGTTATTTCATTTGTTGCTGATGTTTACAATCCAAATACTATGGATGGAAAATATTTAGAATTTGTTTTCAAATAGAAAACAAAAATCCTCGAATAGATTCGGGGATTTTTTAATTTTCCTCTTTTATTTTAATGTTTTTTAAATTATAATTAGTTTACTTTATGTAATTTTTAACAAAAAAAATATGATTGTTGTTGATGTTGAAACTACTGGTACAAATCCATACAAACATTGCATTGTTAGTATTGGTGCGGTTGAATTTGAAAATCCTTCTAATACTTTTTATAGAGAATGCCAAATTTTTGATGAAGCAGAAATTGATCTTGATGCTATGAGGGTTAATGGTTTTTCTATTGATCAAATAAAAGATCCAACGAAAAAGACATTAGAACAGGTAACAAAAGAGTTTTTAAATTGGTGTTCTGGTTTTTATAACAAAACAATAATTGCTCATAATGCTGGTTTTGATTTTGGATTTTTAGAACAATCTTGTAAGAGATATAATATTTATTGGCAATTTGGTTTTAGATCTATAGATATTCACACAGCTTGTTATTTAAATATGATAGCAAATAATATAGAAACACCACTTATGTATGGAACTAGCGGTCTTAGTCTTAATAAGGTTCTTGACTATTGTGGTTTGCCAAGAGAACCAGATCCACACAATGCATTAAATGGTGCAAAATATGAAACAGAAGCTATGCATAGAATATTAAACGGGAAGAGTGTTTATCCAGAATTTGCTTCTTATAAACTTCCTACATATCTTCAAAAAGTAAAACAAGCAACTTTATTTTAATAATACTTTTTTGGAAAATAAAAAACACCGATTTAATCGGTGTTTTTTAAATTCTAGAGAACTAGATTGTGAAGTTTTCGATTCCTTCTGTAGAAGGAGCTCTGTCTTCGTATCTTGGTCTTGAACCTTCTGGTTCAACGATCTTTAAATTAACTCTAGCATTGTTTTTAGCCCCAACGATTTTTAACAAAGTTCTGATAGCTCTAGCTGTTTGGCCTTTTCTACCAATAATTTGTCCCATATCTTCTGGGTTTAAATTTAATGTAATTAATACACCCATTTCATCAACTGTTCTTTCCAACTTTATATCTTCTGGATGTTGCACTATTGACTTAACAACGAAATCAACGAATTCTAAATCTTTTTGATCAGACATATTTTTTGTTCCTTATGTTCTTAATGTGTAATTTTTATTAAGAACTCTTGTTAAAGTTTAATTAAATAAATAATAGATTAGTGTATAGCTGAAAGCGATTGTTTATGGTTTTGGCCGACCTTTTTAAAAAATCACTTTTAGCTTCCACTAATCTATTGTATTTTCTCTTAAGTTTTAAGCTTGAGGAGTTTCTGTAGATTCAGTAGTAGCTTCAGCGGCTTTTGCGGCATCTGCTGCTTCTTTAGCTTTTTTAGCTTCAGCTTCAGCTTTTTTCTTAGCTTCTTCTTTTGCTTTCTTTACTTTTGTTGGTATATAGAAAGTTTTTGCTTTTTTACCTTCTATAACACCATTTTTAACTAAAATATTATTTACAGTTTCTGATGTTTGAGCTCCCTTAGAGATCCAGAATTGAATTCTTTCTTTGTTTAATTCAACTTTTTTATCCTTACTTGCAGGATGATAATGACCTAAGTATTCCAAAACTGATGAGTTTGTAGCCTTAGCTTTTTCTGAAATAATCAATCTGTATGAAGGTTGACTTTTCTTACCGATTCTTTGTAGTCTGATTGTTAACATGAATATCAGTTAATTAATAATTAAAATATTGTAGACATTATATTATATTTTGGTATGGAAGTCAATATAATAATAAGAAATAATTTTAAAACTAAAAAAACCAAAATTCAAAACAAATTTTATATTATAGATATTTATTTTTTGTTTTATATTGGTTAAAATATTTAAAAAGTCTTTACATATTTTTTCTGCTATGGTATATTTTTTTTATCGAACCAAGAATATTGGTTTTTTATTATTTCCTAATTAACTAAAGAAAGGGTAAATATATGCAAGGAATACAGAAACATTACGTATCAGAAGATGGATACAATGATATAAAAAAAGAATTAGATTATAGAAAAGAAGATTTGAGAAAAGAAATTGCTGAAAGAATAAAGATTGCAAAAGAATTTGGTGATTTATCTGAAAATGCTGCATATACCGAAGCAAGAGATTCTCAAAATGAAAATGAAGCAAGAATAAGAGAATTAGAAGATATGATTCTTACTGTTGAGGTTGTAAAAGCTGATAAAGGTATAAATAAAATACAAATAGGATCAAAGTTTACTGTTGAATTAAATGGTAAAGAAAATAACTATTATTTAGTTGGTTCATCTGAAGCTGATCCGGCCGTATTTAAGATTTCAAACGAATCTCCGCTTGGAAAGGTGTTTTTAGGTAAAAAAGCTGGTGATGAGGCTGAATTTAAAGGACCTTCTGGAAATGTAATGAAATTTAAAATAAAGAAAATACTATAATCTTATTAAAAATACTAAAGAAATTTGGTATTTTTTTATTGACTTTTTTGTAAAAAATGTTATATTTATTGTCCAATAATATTATAAAAGGGGAGTTTTGATGGAATTTTCTAATTTGAGCAACTTTGTTTTGGCTGATGTTTTGTCTTATTTTGATTCCTGTTATCTTGGTGTAATGTCTCTTTTTTTAAGAAAAGATATTTCAGTGTCAGAAGCTTTTGTTTTAACTGAAATATATGTTTCTGATATGAGATCTTTAATAAAAAATAAAGATAAAACTATTATGATAAATAATACTATTAATTATAATAGTGCTAATAAAAGGGTTGATATAAGTATTAATATATTAACAAATACTGTTGTTGTAAATTCGAATCTTTCAACGGAAGATATAAATAATTTAAACTATATAATAAAGTTTAAAATGAGAAAGAGTGCATAATTATTGGGCTGACGTTTGCTTTTGCTGACGTCTTTTTTATTTTTTTAATTTATTAGCACTTGACACTTTAGAGTGCTAATAGTAAAATTATATTAGAAGTAAATAAATATTCATGAAAAATTTAACAAATAGACAAAAAGAACTATTAAGAATAATTGTTGAAAGTTATATCGAAACAAGTATTCCCATTGGTTCTAAACAAATTACTGAACATTTAGATCTTAGTTCTGCTACTATAAGAAATGAAATGGCCGAACTAGAGTCTCTAGGGTATTTAATTCAACCACATATTTCTGCTGGTAGAATTCCCACTGAAGAAGCTTATATATTTTATGTTAATAATTTCTTATTAACCACAAAACTATCTTCTTCTGATGAGGTTTTATTGGCTGAGATTAAGAATGAAGATCCAAGAGAGTATTGTAAAGATGTGGCAAGAAAATTTGCTGATATGTTTGGGTTGGCTGTTATAGTTTCGTTTTCTAAAAATGATATTTATTTTACTGGTGTATCTGGTCTTTTTACACAAGCGGAATTTAAAAAAGATTTTGTTTGTTTGTCTGATTTTACATCATTACTTGATCATCTTGAAGAAAAAAATTCTTTAATATTTGATAGATTAAAAAATGATATAAATATTAGTATTGGATCTGACAATCCATTTTCTGAATTTTGTGGATCTATTATAGTAAAGCTTTCTAATGGATTTGTCTTATCAGTTGTTGGACCAATAAGAATGAATTACTCAAGAGTATTAAATTGTCTTAATTATATAAAAGAAATAATAAAAAATTAAATTTAAAAGATGGAAGAAAATAAAGAAGAAATAAATAAAGAAGAAATAAAAAAAGAAGAAATAAATAATCCACCTGCATCAGAGACTGTAGTAAATAAAGAAGAAGACACGAAAGAGGTTAATGTTGATTATAAGGATATGGCTGCTAGAGCTCTTGCTGATTTGGATAATTTTAAGAAAAGAAACGAAGAAGAAAAACAAGAATTTAGAAAAATGGCTACATTTAATGTAATATCTGAATTTCTTGATGTGTATAATAATTTAAAACAAGCCGAGAGTTTTATTCCTGCTGATCAAAAAGATTTGGGGTGGGTAAAAGGAGTTACTATGATAACATTGCAATTTAAAGAAAGATTTAAACTATTTGGGATAGAAGAATTTGATACATTGGGAAAGATTTTTGATCATAATACTATGGAAGCTGTTTCTACTGATAAAGATGAAACAAAAGAAGATAATATTGTTTTAAGAGAAATAAGTTCTGGTTTTAAACTTGGAGATAAAGTTGTTCAACATGCTAAAGTTATAGTTAATAAAATTAATTAAATTTAAAAACTGAAAATTAAAATATTTAATCAACCTAATAAGTACATAAATTAATATTTATGTATTAAGGAAATTAACATTATGTCAATTATAAAATACAACCCTTTTAATGAAGTTGATAATATTTGGGATGATTTCTTTAATGATGGGAAATTTATTCCAGTTATTCCAAATTCTGTTTCAATGATGCCACCTATGGATGTTTATGATGATAAAGATAATGTTTATGTAGATGTTGCTTTATCTGGTGTTGATCCAAAAGATGTAAATATAGAAATAGAAAATGGTTTGCTTTGTGTTAGTGGTAATATTGAGAAGAAAACTGAAATTGATGAGAAAAATTATTATAAGAAAGAAATTAGAAGAAGTGCTTTTTCAAGAAAAGTTGCGTTACCATCTGAGGTAAATGGAGAAAAAGCTGAAGCGTCTTATGAAAATGGTGTTTTAAAGATTTCTATACCAAAGAAAGATGAAGTAAAACCAAAAAAGATTGAGGTAAAGATTAAATAAAAAAGAACCACTTCTAATCCTTTGTTTAGGATTATGAAGTGGTTTCTGGCTTATTTCTTTAATTATTTAAGAAAAAAAGTCTTTATCTGTTCTGTGTTTTCTGTTGTGAAAAGGATAAAATCCTCCTTGAGGAATATCCAGCAATTGTGGCTGGCATTGTCTCTTTCATACACAACGGTTTCATGAAAGCCAACCTTTCTGCCAAAGAATCTGTCTTCTGCAAAAAAATCCTCTCTGGTTTCGAAAATGATATCCTTAATGATTTGTTCTTGGTCTTTTCTGGCTAAAGCCGAAATCCTACCAAAATTGATAATCATGTAAGAATTGTCTTTTTTGATCTGAGACTCAATGCGTTCTCTTGCAAATCTGACATTTCTGTATGTGTCATTGTGTGTGTCCGGATCTTGTTCGAAATCATAAGATGCCATTGAATGGCGCATGGTTGTATCCAAATTCATGATACTTCTCAGAAGACCAACGTCATCAATGGGCGGAATTCTTTCTTTGGGGAAAAAATTTGCCGGAACAATGAAATACTTAGGATCACCATTTGCTGTTTTTGTACGATTTGTGGAAATTTCCTGAATTGTAGTCATTCTAGTTTCCTCCTGTGCTTTGTTTGGCGTAACCTGTGAAAATCACAGCTAATAAAGTATATTCAAGTTACCGTAAAAGTCAATATTGTTTTAAATTTAATACACATAATTGGCTTAAGTAATAAAAAATTAAAGATTAAAGACTAAAAGTTACAGCAGAGAAAAAATTTTTAGTCTTTAACCTTTAATCTTTATAAATAGATTAAAGTTAAATTGTTTTAATTAAATTTAATAAATTAAAAATAAATATGAGTAAAATATTAGGTATCGATTTGGGTACTACAAATTCATGTATGGCTATAATGGAAGGTGGAAAATACACTATTCTTGAAAATAAAGAAGGTGCAAGAACTACTCCATCTGTTGTTGCTGAAACAAAATCAGGAGAAAGAATTGTTGGACAAGTTGCAAAAAGACAATCTGTAACAAACCCAACTAATACTATCTATTCTGCTAAGAGACTTATTGGTAGAAAATATTCTGATTCTTCTGTTACAAGAGATAAGGCATTGCTTCCTTATGAGATTAAACAAGGTCCTAATGATTCTATAAAAATCCTTATGAATGGTAAGGAATACGCTCCAGAAGAAGTTTCTGCTATGGTTTTAAGAAAATTAAAAGAAGACGCTGAAGCTAAACTTGGAGAAAAAATAACAGAAGCCGTTATCACTGTTCCTGCTTATTTTGACGATTCTCAAAGACAAGCAACTAAAAATGCTGGTCAAATTGCTGGTCTTGATGTTAAAAGAATAATTAACGAACCAACGGCTGCTGCATTGGCTTATGGTTTTAATAAAAATAAAAACGAAAAAATATTAATATATGATTTTGGTGGTGGTACATTTGATGTCTCTGTTTTAGAGGTTGATGAAATTGATGGTGAATTATCTGTAGAAGTAAAAGCTACAAATGGTGATACTCATCTAGGTGGAGACGATCTTGATCAAGCTATAATGAATTATTTAATAGCTGAATTTAAGCGTGAAAAGGGAATTGATTTATCAAATGATCAAATGGCTGTTCAAAGATTAAAGGAAGCTGCAGAAAAGTCTAAGATTGAATTATCTTCAGCTCAAGAATCTCAAATATCTTTGCCGTTTATTACTAATACAGCATCTGGTCCAGAGCATATGGAAATGAGATTAACTAGATCTAAATTAGAAGAAATAGCTTCTCCATTTATTGAAAGAACAAAAATTCCAGTTGAAAATGCTTTAAGAGATGCTGGTGTTTCAAAGTCTGATATTGCTCAAATTGTTCTTGTTGGTGGACAAACTAGAATGCCTGCTATGATTAAATTCGTAGAAGATTATTTTGGTAAAAAAGCTAATGCTACCGTTAACCCTGATGAAGTAGTGGCTGCCGGTGCTGCTGTTCAAGGTGGCGTTTTACAAGGTGATGTAAAAGATGTTTTATTACTTGATGTTACTCCATTAACTCTTGGAATAGAGACTATGGGTGGAATAAGAACTCCATTAATTACTAGAAATACAACAATTCCAACTTCTAAATCACAAGTTTTCTCTACTGCTGTTGATAATCAACCATCTGTAGAAATTCATGTTTTACAAGGTGAAAGAGAAATGGCTGCAGATAATAAAACTCTTGGAAGATTTACTTTGGATGGTATTATGCCAGCTCCAAGAGGTGTACCTCAAATTGAAGTTACTTTTGATCTTGATGCTAATGGTATTTTGAACGTTAAAGCTAAAGATAAAGCTACAAATAAAGAACAACATATTACAATTACAGCTTCTACTACTCTTTCTAAGGAAGAAGTTGAAAAGATGGCTCATGAAGCAGAAATGCATGCTGAAGAAGACAAGAAGAAAAAAGAAGTAATAGAAATAAGAAATGAAGGAGAGTCTTTGGTTTATCAAACTGAAAAAATGATAAAAGAAAATGATTCTAAATTTACAGCTGAAGATAAAACTAATCTTGAAGGTAGAATAAAGAATTTAAAAGATATTTTATCAAAAACCGATGCAACTAAAGATGAAATAAAGAAAGAATTAGATGCATTATCAGAAGAGGCTCAAAAAATTGGTACAAAAATGTATCAAACTCAACAACAAGCTGGAGCTCAACCAAATACAGATCAAGCTTCTAGTAGCACTGAACAAAAGAATGAAGATGGAACAGTAAAGGGTGAATTTGAAGAAAAGAAATAATCCAGCCTTCGTTTATATACTTTGGCGGATAAATATTATATCAATAGACGGGAATAATTATTTTTGTTATTCCTGTTTATTTGGTAAAATATGTATATCTAAAGATAATTTTTTAATAAAATTATATGAATGAATTCTTCCCAAATAAACAAGAAAATATTTCTGATAATGTAGAAAAAATGAATGATCAATTAGATCAGGCGTTATCTTCCATTTATGATTTTTATAGAGATGAATTTTCTCATCAAAAAAATTTCGACAAAATTATATCTAATGATTTAAGAATAAATGTGGATGACGATGTTTTTAAAAGAGTAGGAAGAAATGATAGAAAAGATAGAAAAAGAATGGACAATAAGATTTATAATGATAAAAGACACGTTGAATATCTTCATGGGTCTAGTGAATGGAGAGATCAAGCTTATGGTAAAATGGTTGAAAAGATAGTTTTGATAATATTGTTTAAAAAGCTAAATGAAGATTTTTTTATTTTTAGATCTAATGATGTTGATGATTTAAATGGTGTGGATACTATTTTAATAGACAAAGAAACCAATAAAATAGTAGCAGCTTTGGATGAAGTATTTATGAATTCTGATAATAGTTTACCAAGAAAAATACAAAAAGTTTTTGAAATAAATAAAAATTTTGGTACTACAATAGAGTATCCAGTTAGGACTAGAATTGATAATGGAAAATATTTTATAGATCCAAGAGGAACTATAGATAATGTAGCTGTTTCTTATTTGAGTTTATCAAAAGAACAAGTTAATGATTTCTTTAGTGATTTTGATCCAAAAAATATATTTAAAACGTCAGAGTTAGAAGATATTATATTTAACTATTTTTGCGATTCTTTGTCTGATCAAATAAAGATTTTAGAAGAAATGCAAAAATCTAATAATGTTTTTTCTGAAAATTATAGAAATTACACTAAGATACAAAAGCAAAATGTCTTTGGTGTGGTTGTGTCTGATTTTAGGGAAGCTGTAGGAAAAATAGCTAACAATAAAGAAAATAAATAAAAAATATGAGTAAAGATTATTATAAGACCTTAGGAGTAGAAAAGGGTGCAAATGAAGAAGATATAAAAAGAGCATTTAGAAAATTAGCTCATCAATATCATCCAGACAAAAATGGTGGTGATGATACAAAATTTAAAGAAATAAATGAAGCTTATCAGGTTCTTTCTGATAAAAATAAACGTACTCAATATGATCAATTTGGTTCTGGCTTTGAAAATATGGGCGGTTTTGGTGGACAAGGCTTTGGTGGTTTCGAAGGATTTAATGGTTTTGGTGGACAAGGTGGTTTTTCTCAAGATTTTGATTTAGGTGATTTATTTGGAGAATTTTTTGGTGGTGGATCTAGAAGATCTTCATCTGGAAAAAGTAAATCTAGAAAGGGCTCAGATATTGAGGTTACTTTGGAAATTGAATTCATGGAGGCTGCTTTTGGATTAACAAAAGAAATTTCATTAAAAAGAATAGAAAAATGTGATCGTTGTGATGGTGTTGGAAATGAACCTGGAACAAAAATAAATACGTGTAGTACTTGTAATGGAAGAGGTACTGTAGATAGGGTTGTTAGTAGTATATTTGGTCAAATGAGGACTCAGATTACTTGCGATGCTTGTGGAGGAGAAGGAAAAACATTTGAAAAAAAATGTACAAAATGTAATGGTGATGGTATAACAACTTCTTTTCATGATGTGAAAATAAATATTCCTGCTGGTATTGATAATAACCAAACATTAAAATTATCCGAAGAGGGTAATGCTGGTTTAAATGGTGGAAGACATGGTGATTTGTATATAAATATTAAAATTAAATCTCATAAAACATTTAAGAGAGATGGTTATAATGTTTTAACTACTGTGGATATTTCTTTCCCGGAAGCTGCTTTAGGATGTAAGAAAGATATAGAAACTGTAAATGGGGAGTTTTCTTTAAAAATACCTGCCGGTATACAGTCCGGAACTGTTATTAAGCTTGATGATCAAGGTATTAAGAAGTTAGAAGGAAGGGGTACTGGTGATCATTTAGTAACTGTAAATGTTATCACTCCAAAACATCTTTCTGTAAAAGAAAAGAAAGCTTATGAAGATTTGTTAAAATAAAAATAAGACACTAGCAATTTTGCTGGTGTCTTTGTTTTTCAGGTAGGAATATCTAATGGTATTAACTGTTTCATTAAATTTTTAATAGTCATATCATCAAGTATTTCTTTTAATTTTCTTTTACGTTTATTTCCATCTTTAGGTTTTAAAAGTTCAAACAATAGCCAGGTTCCCAAAAGTATAGAGTAGAGAGTGTCTAATATTCTTACTTTTGGCATATCTTTTATTGTTATTAAAATAAAGCTAGAAGAAAAAAATGAAATATACCATGATATAAAAAATTTAGTTAACCAATAATGGTTTGTTTTTAGTGAAAATATTGTTATTGAAAAAATATTTTTATTCATTATGTTGTGAGTATAATAGAATACGATAACAAGTAATAGTGATAATAATATTTCTGGTATTAGACAGCACCTATTAACTAAAAGTTCATTAAATATATCGTGAATATTTTTACAATTGGTAGAAATATTCATATTTATAAATTCTGAAAAAGATAAAATAATACCTAATTCTATAAATAATAAAAGCTTTTTCACGTATGCCTCCATATAAAATTGATTATAATTTATAACATAATTTTATTTAAAAGTAAATTATTAACATTGCTTGTTTGACTAATTATATCAAAAATGTTATAATATCTAAACGTTTTTTATTGTAATAATATGAAAACGTAAATATACTTCATGTTTCTACGGAGGAACTGTATTATGTTGAGGAAAATTCAAAAGAAAGCTACGATTGTTGTTGTAAAGAATGTAAGAAGAATTAAGTTTAGAATGAAACTTAATAAGTCTTGCAGAGATTATAATAAGGTGTGTAAGAAAGTTCTTGCTGGACGCAAAGTGAGTTCAGAAGAAGAAAAACTTCGTATCGTTTTGACTTCCGATGAATATTTCCAGTGGGAAAAAAAACATCCCGTTAATGTGATTAATGCGATGAGGGCATAAAGTATAAACTCTGAATGTGTTATAAGAATTATAACCATTGCAGAGTTTTTTTATTAAATAAAAAATTCCCAAGAAGGGAATTAATTATTATGCCATTATTTTTTCTGCAACTTTTGCAAATATAGCATGATTTTCTTTTGATAATTGAGATAATACTTTTCTGTCTAATTGAGATCCAGATTTTCTTACTTTACCAATAAATTTTGAATAGCTGTAAGATGGATTTACAATTTTTAAACCATTATTTATAAGTACATTCCAAAGAGCTTTATTAACTCTTTTCTTTTCTTTTCTTCCTTTGAAAGCTTGAACTCCAGCATGTAATATAGCTGTTTTAGCATAAGAGATAAGATTCTTTCTTCCGAATTGATATCCTTTAGTTCTAGCTAATATATTTTTTCTTCTTTTTAAGTGGTGTATACCTCTTTTAACTCTCATTTCTTTAAAATATTATTTATTAATTTAGTAAAACTTTTATAACGAATAAAATTATTATTTTTTGATATTTAAATATAATTTTAATGTTTGTGTTGAAGCTGCATCTTCATTAAAAGATGTATCTCTTCTTTTGTTTCTAGTTTCTTTACCTGTGTTTCTGCCATTAAAATGACTTTGACCTGGTTTTCTACTTTTTACTTTACCTGTTGCAGTAAGAGTAAATCTTTTTGATAATTTTTTATTTGATTTTAATTTAGGCATAGTATTTATTTTTTATATGATATTGTACAACTTAATTTGTTATTTTTGAACTTCAATGAGTCCTCTATTATAACATTATTTTGTTCTTTGTCTATATTTAGACTGGAAATAAATCCATTAATAACTTCTTTAGCTATATTTTGATATTGTAACTCTCTTCCTCTAAGTTGCATTTCTATTCTTATTTTATAACCTTTAGAAAAGAACTTTAATGATTGGTTAACTTTCGTTTCTAAATCATGTTTACCAATATTAGGTGAGAGCTTAACTCCTTTAATAACAACTTTACTAGTAGCTTTTTGTTGAGCTTTCATTTTTTGTTGTTCTTTATATCTAAATTGGCTAAAATTTAGAATTTTACAAACAGGAGGGTTTGCAAGAGGAGAAACTTCTACTAAGTCAAGTTCAACTTCCTCAGCTTTTAATATAGCCTCTTTTATAGGTAATTCTCCTATATTTTCACCACTTTCGTCAATTACGACTACTTTTAGTGCTCTTATTTCTTCATTGATTCTATATCTTTTTGTGCTCACTTTTTAATATTAGTAATTAATAAACTAAATTTGTAAAACTCACTAGGGAAAGTAATGGGTTTTATTAGATTTAGTTTATCCAGCCTTCACTAAAGTTCCGGCGGGATTTCTTCGTTCTAACTCATCTATTTTATGGCTTTGCCATTTGTAGCTTCATAAGAAGCGAAGAATGGTGGAGATGATGGGAGTTGCACCCATGTCTTAAATTCGCTTATAAAAGATGCAATTAGTTTGTTTTTCTTTTAGAGACGAACTAATAGAAAACCTCTATTGTTCTAAGTTTTTATTTTAGAACGGATTGTTTTGATTTTCTTTATATTTTACTATAAAGAGAAAATACGAAAAATTTTGTCAGAAAGAACCTAATTGGTATTAAGCACTAACTGTTGCTAACTCCATTTGTGGAACAAATAAATTTGCTACGAAAGAAGTAGCTGTTGAATATAAATTTTTTGCGTTTGAATTTTGTCTTTTCTTTTATAAGTATGTTGAATCTAATCGAAGCTAAACATCCCCATACAAAAAATAACCCAGAATGGATTAATTGCTAGTATTGTACAGTATTTTTTTAATTTATGCAAGAGGAAAACGGGGAAAAAACCAAAACTGAAAAAACCAAAACTGAAAAACAATTTTAAAACATATAAAGTCTAAATTTTAAAACAAAATAAAGATGTTATAGTTTTGAATTTTGAATTTTTTAGTTTTAAAATTAAACTTAGTATTCTCCTAATTTTACGGCTCTTTCGGCTCTTCTTTTTTCTTCTTTCTTTTTCATATCATCTCTTTTATCATAAAGCTTTTTACCTCTTGCTAGAGCTATTTCTATTTTTATATTTCTTCCGTTTGCATAAACCTTGAGTGGTACTATTGTTAAACCTTTGTCTTGTACTTTTCCTATTAATTTATTAATCTCTCTTTTGTTTAATAATAGTTTTCTTGATCTTTCTGGGTCGTAATTTTGTTGAGTATTACTTGCTGGTTTATATTTTGATATGTGTGAGTTTAATAAATACACTTCTTCACTGCTCATTATTTTTACATATGAAGATTTTAATGATAATCCATTTGTTTTTATTGATTTAACCTCTGCTCCAGTTAATACAATACCAGCCTCGTATTTATCGAGTATTTCATAATTAAAACCTGCCGATGGATTTTCTGAATAAATAAGCATAGAAGTTTGATTATTCGTCTTAGTATATAGGGGAAAAGAGAGATAGTAAAGATATCAGAAAAACTAAAAAAAGAGAAAAACTAATACTTCTTCGCTAAAGCTTCGAAGTACAAAGAAAACGACAAAATAAAAAACTAAAAAAGAGGAAAACTATTTTTTTGCTGATTTTACAATATATTTGCAAGGTTTTTAAAAATGTTGTATAATTATCTTCATATAGCATTTATTCTACTGCTTATTAGTGAAGAAAGTTAGAAGAATCCTCCTCCTTTTTTTCTGATGAGTATTCTTAAATTAAGATGAGGCTGTTTACAGTCAAAACTCTTAAGTTAATAAGCGGTGGTATGGATGCTATTTTTTTAAAATTAAACTAATTTAGTTAATTTATTTTTGATGACTAATAATAAAAACAATACTTCTTGGGGTAATAGTGCTGATTGGTATGATAATCTTTTAAATACTGATAGTGATAGTTATCAAACTAAAGTTATATTACCAAATGTTTTAAGACTTCTTGATATAAAGAAGGATGATTTTATTTTGGATATTGCTTGTGGATCTGGTTTTTTCTCTCGTGAGTTTTATAAATTATCTAAAAATGTAACTGGTATTGATATATCAAAAGAACTTATTAATATTGCTAAAACAAGTAATGTAGATATTAATTTTTATGTAACTTCTGCTGATGATTTAAAATTTACAAAAACAAAATCTATAGATAAAGCTGTTTGTATATTGGCTATACAAAATATAGAAAATGTAAAAGGTGTATTGTCTGAAGTTAATAGAGTATTAAAAGATAATGGGAAAATGATTTTTATTTTAAATCATCCTGCTTTTAGAATTCCAAAAAATAGTTCATGGATAGAGGATAGAAATGTTCGTGCTAGAAGAATTGATGAATATATGTCTGAATCTAAAGTTAAAATAGAAATGCATCCTGGTGAGAAAAATTCTCCATCAACTATATCATTTCATAGACCGCTTCAATATTATTTTAAATTATTTGATAATGCAGGCTTTGTTGTCAAGAGACTTGAAGAATGGAATTCTCATAAGGTGAGTCAAAATGGACCAAGAAAAGATGCAGAGGATAAAGCTAGAAAGGAATTTCCAATGTTTATGATGATAGAAATTATTAAAAATAAATGATTGACATATAAATAATATTAGAGTATTACTAATTATGTTCGTGGACGTATAGCTCAGCGGTAGAGCACTGTACGAAAACAGAGATCGATGGTTCGAATCCATTTACGTCCGATTGATTATTTTAAAAAACATGTTAGTGTTATTACTAATAACGGGAGAGTAGCTCCAAAGGAAAAGTTCCTCCCAGGCTTTTCCACTGGTAGAGCGCTTGATTCTTCGGAATTAAGAGGTTGTGGGTTCGAACCCCATCTCTCTCAAAATGACCACTATAATATGTGGTCTTTTTTTATTATAAAAAAGATGTATAATGTTCACGATATGTTCATTTTAAATTCATCTGGAGGTCATTAAGATGTCGCTGAAATATGTTATTATTAACGATCTATCATCAGAAAAACGTGAATTTGCGATTGTTTTCCCGGATAATGTTTTGCACTATATGTTTCAAAATCTAAATCCAATATCTTCTGGAATTTTTGATTTTGACAAACTCTCAGATGTTAAGATTATCGGAGGAAGTTCTACTTTACATCAGGAACCAAGATATGGTTATGATGAAATGCTTGTTTTGGAAACATTAAAAAATGCAAAGTATTTTATTGTTATTTCTGGTGTTTTAGATCTTGAATCCGCTATTATATTTCATAGAAATTATCGATTAGATTTTAAGTTGTTAAATTGGTTAAAACCTATTTCTGAAGGTAATTATAATTATTCAACAAAAACCGTTGAGAGGGATGTGAATAATAATTTTAGAGTAAAAAGTGATAATGTTGTTATGGAACATACCTTAAAATATGGTATTTGTTTGTTATAACAAGTTGCGCTTAGTTGAAAAACTAAGCGTTTTTTATTTGATAAAAAGGTTATATGTGTTAATATAAAATAGAGAAAAAATACAAAACTAAAAAATTAAAAAGAGATGGACAAATATAAAATTAAATTAATTGAATTATTGAAAAATATTAAAATTTTAAATGATTTTGATATTAATGTTGAAGCTCCAAAAGATTCTAATAATGGTGATTTTGCATTGCCTTGTTTTTCTTTTTCTAAAAAACTTGGGAAGAATCCAAATGAAATAGCGGGTGATATATTAAATTTATTAAAAGATAATGATATTTTTGACGTTTCTGTTGCTGGTCCTTTTTTAAATTTTAAGATTAAAGAATCTATTTTAGTTGATGAACTTTTAAATTATAAAAACAATCTAAAATCTTTAGGTGATATAGGTAATAATAAAAGAATACTAATTGAATATTCTTCTCCAAATACTAACAAATCTCAACATTTAGGACATTTGAGAAATAATTTATTGGGTGTGTCATTGTCTAATATTTTTAAAGAATCCGGTTTTGATGTTGTAACAAGTTGTATTTTTAATGATAAAGGTACAGCAATGGCTAAAACTATTTGGGGATATATGAAGTTTGGTAATAATTCAGAACCAAATGAAATAAAATCAGATAAATTTGTTGCTGATTTTTATGTAAAAGCTAGTCAATATGAGAAAGAACATTCAGAAGTTGCGGAAGAAATAAATGAGATTAATAGAAAATGGGAGAATGATGATGAAGAAATAAGAAACATTTGGAAGAAATTAGTAGATTGGGTTATGGATGGTTATAACGAAACATATGAAAGGTTAGGTTGTACTTTTGATAAGCCATATTTTGAAAGTGATATTTATAAAAACGGAAAAGAGATAGCTCAACAAGCTTTGAAAGATAATGTTTTAAAGGTAGGAGATGGTGGTGCTGTTGTTACTGATTTTGAAAAATATAATCTTCCAAATACTGTTGTTATAAAGTCTGACGGGACTAGTCTTTATATTACTCAAGATATTTATTTAGCTCAATTAAGAAATAAAGAAATTCATGCAGATAAAACTGTTTATATTGTTGCAAATGAACAAAATCTTCATTTCAAACAATTATTTGCTTTATTAGATCAATTAAAAATAGGTAAAAGAGAAGATTATTTTCATTTAAATTATGGTTATGTAACTTTACCTACTGGAAGAATGAAAAGTAGAGAAGGAACTGTTATTGATGCTGATGATTTAATGGATGAAGTTATAAAATGCGTAGAAAATAAATTTTCTGAAAACGAAAAAGAAATAAAGGATCCAAATAATTCTTTTAAAAAAATAAATGAATTAATTGGAATTGGTGCTATTAAGTTTCAGTTTTTAAAAGTTGATGCTTTTTCTGATTTTGTTTTTGATCCTACTAAATCTGTAGAATTAACAGGAGATACTAGTGTGTATATACAATATGTATATGCAAGAATAAATTCGATATTGAAATTGGGTAATGTTTTGGATATAGAGGATATAAAATTTAATAGTTCAAAATTATATTTAGAAAAAGAAGAAATTAATATAATGAGAGAAGTTTTGTCTTTTAATGATTCTATTGAAAAGGTTATAGAAACATATTCTCCATCTCATCTTTGTAAAAAGTTATTAGATATAGCAAATGCTTATAATTCTTTTTATCAAAAATGTAGAATACTAGATTTGGAAGATATTGATTTGAAAAATTTTAGAATATATTTAAATGTAATCACTGCTGATTATATAAAATATGGATTAAGTTTATTAGGAATAAGTACAGTTGATAAAATGTAATTTAATTTATGTTAAAAGAAATTGAATTATTAAAAAAAATTTCATCTAGTTCAACGTGCCCACACGCTTTTCTTTTTGTCGGAGCTTCTGGGGTTGGTAAATTTGAAACTGCAATTAATTTTGCAAAATTTTTGAATTGTAAAAATGGAAAATTTGGATCTTATAATGATAAATGTGATTGTGAACAATGTTTATCAATAGATAAAAGTATTCATCCTGATGTTTATATTATTGAAAAACAGGAAGGTAAAAAAGAGATTACTGATTCTCAAATTATTGATAAAGAAAAGAAAGAAGGTGTGATTTATAAAATAAATAATAATCCGATACTTGGAAAATATAATGTTGTTATTATAAAAAATGCCGAATTGATGAATAAAACAGTTTCAAACACTATATTAAAAAGCCTAGAAGAACCAAAAAATCATACAATTTTTATTTTAACTACAACAAATAAAGATAGTATTTTAAAAACAATAATTTCAAGATGTTTAATTATTCAATTCTCCTTGTTAAACAAAGTTGAAATTCATAATATTGTTGTTAATAAAGAAAAAGAAGATTTAATTAGTGATTTGTCTTCATTAAAATATGAAAGAATAATACAGTTAAACAATGAAGAAGTATTGAATAAATACGTGACAGATATAAAAGATTTTGGAAATATTTTAAGATCAAAAGATTTTGAAAAAATTGCTTATATAAATAAAATTTTAGAAAACAAAGAAGACTTGAATTATTATGTTTATATATGGGAATTAGTTTTTGATTTTTGTTTATTAGGAAAACATTTAGATTTGATAGGTGATATTAAACTTTTAAACATAGGAGAAAGCATTAAAAAGTTGTATAATTTAAAAAATGCAATATCTGGTAATTATATTCTAAAAATTGGATTAATTAATTTCTTACTTGATATTAATTAATTTTTAGTTAAATAGCTAATAGTTTGTTATGAGATTTTATAAAATTATTCTTTTATTTTTAGTTTTTAGTTTTTCTATTTGTTTGTCTGGATGTACCCTTGATCAAACAACAAAAGTTGAAGAAACTAAAAAATATCCATCTGGAATATTTAAAACTATTAATAATGGTCAAGTTTGGGATTCTAAATCATTTGTTAAAAAAACTGAAAATAGGGTGATAAGTATATCAGACTCTCTTGTTTATAATATTGATTTTTCTCCAATTAATAATGATATGGTTGTTTCTACTAGAAATAATGGTGTTTATTATTCTACAAATAAGGGAGAGCAATGGAATCCTTTATTTACTATTGGAAAAAATGTAAAAGCTTTTTCTTTTAACCCTACTAGCACAGCATCTTTTTATGTTGGTTATCAAAATAAACTTTATAAAACAGATAATTATGGTAAAGATTGGAAAGTAATTTATTCTGATCCTGATTCTACAATTGTTTCTGTTAGGGTTGATTATATGAGATCTTCTGATATTTATATATTCTTTGCTGATGGAAGAATTTTGAAAACAGAGGATGGATCTAGTTTTAAGGTAGTATATAATTTTATTAATAGACCAAAAGATAGTGATGCAGTGACTCATGCTTACACTACTGATAGTGCTAAGCCTTATGCTATAAGAGATGTTTATTTTTATGAAAAAAGCGCTACAAAGTTTTATATAGTAACAAATGATGGAAAATTATATTTTACTGAAAATGGAGGAAGTTCTTTCGTTGAAATTGGTGTAGATAATAATATATCAGGAAGGGTAAGATTTATTACTTTTTATCCTGGTGCAACTTCTAGTTTTATAGTTGCTACTGATGTTGGGATTTATAGAACGTTTGATATGGGAGATAATTTTGAAACTATTGATATATTAACAAATAAAAATAAAAATGTTACAGCCTTAGCTATTAGTCCAAAAAATGATGAGATTATTTATTATGCTTTAGGTGATTTAATTTATAGAACATCAAATGGAGGAGAGACTTGGAACACTATGCCTAGTCCGGTTAGTAGAACTATATCTACTTTAAAAATAGACCCAGAGAATTCTAATTCTATATATTTAGGGTCAGATGTTGACGGTAGATTGGTAGAGGATACTAATAATCAAAATTTATTTTGTGAACTTTTTGGTATTTTATTTCCTCAATTTTGTACAAAAACAAGTAATTAATTTATGTTAGAAAATTTAATTTTATCAGGGGCCTTTTTTTTAAACAATAATATAATAGATAGTTTTATAGGAAGAAATATCAATAATAATTCTTATTTTCATAATAAAAATATAATAGAATTTAAACAGGGCGATATAAATAAAAAAGATTATTTTTCTTCTACTAAAATAAATAAAAACAGTCTTGGAATGAGTGTTAGTTTGAAGTCTGGTATTATGTTTGATTATGATACGGGAGAGGTAATTTGGACAAAAAATGAAAATGAAAAAAGGACAATTGCTAGTTTAACAAAGATAATGACGGTTCTAGTATTTTTGGAAAATAATTATGATACTTCAAAATATTTAAAAATAGAAAAAAGTGATGTTGATTTAGAAGATAGAGCGGCTTCTTTAGGATTAAGAGTTGGTGATGAAATAAAAGTTTATGATTTATTAATAGCTTCTTTAGTTGGTTCAAAAAACGATGCTATAAATGCTTTAGTTAGATCAACTGGCTTAACGGATGATGAATATGTTAAAAAAATGAACGAAAAGGCAAAATTTTTTGATTTGAAAAATACTAATTTTGATAATATAAACGGTTTGTCTACTTATAATAAATCTACTGCAAAAGATTTATCTAAGCTTTTTTATTATGCTTTTTCAAATAAAGATATAAAAAAGATATCAACAATAAAGAAATATACTTTTACTAGCAAATCTGGTAATGTTTACAATGTTCAAAGTACTGATAGGTTACTAAATAATGATTTATTTGATGTATTGGCTGGTAAAACTGGATATTTGGATGATGCACAATATTGTTTATCTGTTTTGACTAAAAATGGTAATAAAAGAATTCTTGGTGTTTTTCTTGGGAGTGATTCAGATAGTCAAAGATTTTATGATGCAAAGGTTTTAAATTGGTGGGCTTATGAAAATTTTAAAAACTAGAAAACTTTAAGTTATTAAATTTAACTAATTAATATTATATTAATGTCTGGTAGGGTTATTGCGAAAAATTCTATGTTTCTTTTAATGTCATCTGTTTTTCAAAAAATAGTTGGTTTTGTTTATTTTATTTTTTTAACACATAGTTTGGTTCCTGATTCTGTTGGAAAATATTCTTTCGCATTTAGTTTTTCTTTGATATTTTGTGTGTTTATGGATTTTGGTACTAACGCACTTCTTATTAGAGAAACATCAAGAGATGAGAGTAAAATGAATAAATATACAAATAATATTTTTGTATTAGAGCTTATATTGTGTGCTATTTTTATTCTATTATCTGTTTTTTGTGTTAATTTATTAGGATATCCAGAAATTACTAGACAATTGGTATATATTGCCATATTTAGTGTTGCTATAGATAATTTATCAACAACTTTTTATGCTGTATTAAGAGGAAGACAACAGATTTGGTTTGAAAGTTTAGGATATGCTGCTTATCAAGTTATAGTCTTAACATTGGGTTTTATACTTGTTAAACATGGTGCACCGTTAGTATTTTTAGCTCTTCCTCCTCTTGTGGCGTCTTGTGTTAATTTTATTTATTCTTTTATTGTTGTACATAAAAAAACAGACTTTAAATTGCGTCTTGCTTTTGATTTTGATTTTATAAAGTCACTTGTTATAGCTGCTTTACCGTTTGCATTGACTGGTATTTTTACAAAATTGTATAGTTCTTTGGATAGTTTGTTTTTATCTTGGTTTAGTACTGATGAAAATATAGCCTATTATCAAGCTGCTTTTAAATTAGTGTTTGCGTTGCAATTTATTCCTATTGCTCTTGGTTCTGCTATATATCCTGCTTTTTCTAAATATTTTAAAGAAGATAAAGGACAATTAAAAAATACATTTGAAAAAGCATTTGTTATATTATCTATTATAGCTATTCCTTTGTCTTTTGGTATGTTTGCTATATCTTCGGATGTTATTAATCTTGTATATCCTTCATATCAAAGCTCTATACCGGTATTACAGATTTTTTCAGCTTCGTTCTTTTTTATGTTCTTAAATACTCCATTAGGATTATCTCTTTCTGCGTGCGATAGACAAAAAATTAATACTAGAAATTCTTTTGTATCAATGATGACAAATCTTATATTAAATTGGATTTTTATTCCAATTTTTGGAATTGTTGGTGCTGCTGGTGCTTCCGTTGTTAGTTTTATTGTTTTATTTACAATGAATTTTATTGAATCTAAAAAAGTAATAGGTTTTAAAATTTCTTATTTATTAAAAAATATTATAAAAATATTATTTGCTTCTTTAATAATGTATTCTGTTGTTATATTTGCTAAGCAATATATTAATTTTCTTTTTGTAATACCAATAGCAATTGTGTTTTATGCCGCTTTAGTTTTTATTTTTAAAATTGTTAATTTACAAGATATAAAGAAACTTATAAAAAGATAAAAAATAATTTAAAAATATGAAAATATCAATAATTATTCCAACTTATAATAGAGGGACTTATATAGATAAGGCTTTAGAAAGTATAAAAAATCAGATAGATTTTAATCTTCAAGATATTGAAGTTGTTATTGTTGATGATGGATCTACTGACAATACTAAGGATGTGATAGAAAAATGGTCTAATATTCTTGATATAAATTATTTAAAACAAAAAAATTCTGGTGTTTGTATTAGCAGGAATATTGCTATAAAGAATGCAAAAAATAATGTTGTTATGTTTTTTGATGATGATGCTATTATGAATAATGATTGTTTGAAAAATGTTTCTGATGTTATGGAAAAAGAAAAGGCAGTTGTTGGAAAGGTTATGCCTAAGACTGATAATATTTGGAAATATTTTTCTGGACATTATAATCAAGGAAATGAAATGCATGAATCTAATTCTTTTTTAGAAACAGTCGCTGTTTTTTATAAAGAGGTTTTTGATAATGTTGGATATTTAAATGAAAATATAGATTATGGTTCTGAAGGTGAAGAGTATTTTGGAAGATTAAAGCAAACGGATTATAAATTAATGTATTATCCAAATATAATTATTTATCATGATTATAGTAATGGAATATTAAAATTTATAAAAAAACAATACAAATTTGGTGAGAAAATGCTTTATGTAAAAAATATAAGACTTAATTCGGTTTTTGATGTTATTAAAAATTATAGAGATATAAAAAGATCCACCTTCGCTAAAGCTTCGGCGGATAAAAGTAACAAAGAAATAAAAAATAATATATTTAAAACCGACCCATTATTTAAAGATATAAAATTTTTTGAAAAAATATTTTTTGTTGTATTGTCAAAAATTGGCGTTATTGCTCATTTGATTGGTACTATTAAGGGATTTTATAAATATAACATGTCCACCTTCGCTAAAGCTTCGGCGGATAAAAATATTAAAAACTAGAATGATTGATTTATCTATTGTTATTGTGAATTATAATGTTAAAGATTTGGTTGTAAAAAATTTACAATCTATTTTTGGGTTTACAAAAGATATTTCATATAAAGTTTTTCTTGTAGATAATGGTTCTAAAGATGGAAGTGTTGAGTGTTTTATGGATATTTTTAAAAATGAAATAGAATCTGATTTGTTAAAGATCTATAATACAAAAAATAATAATGGATTCGCTAAGGGTAATAATATTCCATTAAATGATATAGATAGTGAATATATATTATATATGAATCCTGATATGGAAATAATGGATAATGTTTTTTATAAACAAATTGAATTTATGAAAAATAATCCACAAGCAGGTTTTTCTACTTGTATGCTAAAATATCCTGATGGTGAAATTCAACACAATATAAAAGGATTACCAACGTTTATTGTTAATCTTATTGTATTGTTAAAATTACATCATTTTTTAAAAAACGATTTATTAAAAAAATATTTTTTATCTAATTTTGATTATTCTAAAACGCAATTAGTAGAACAAATAATGGGTGCTTTTGTTTTTGCAAAAAAAGAAGCTATTAATGAAATTGGTGCTTGGAATGAAGATTATTGGCTTTGGTGGGAAGATGTAGATTTATGTAAGAAAGTAAAGGATTTGAAATTGAATATACTTTATAACCCAAATAATTGTGTCACGCATTATGAGGGTAAAAGCTTTTTTCAATTAGCTAGTTTGGATAGACAAAAGAGGTTTAATAAGGGAATGTTAATTTATTCAAAAAAATATTTTCCTTATTATAAATATTTTATTTTAAAATTATTTTCTTATGTAAGTTTATTGTTGGCTTTGGTAACTCAGATTTTGAAGGTAAAACCAAGAGGACAGGGAAAAATATAAAAGCTAAAAACGACAAAACTAAAAACTGCAAAACTAAAAACTAAAAAGAGAGAAAAACTATCATCCTTCGCTAAAGCTTCGGATGACAAAGAAAATTAAAAACAAAATTATGGCTTTAATGATTCTATTTCTATTGTGTAGTGCTGGATTTATATGGATGTATTTTTTTTATAAAAAAAATAGATTTTCTTTTGATAACCTATTTTTTGGTTTGTGGTTTTTATGTATTGCTGTTGCTCAATTGAGATTAAGTCCTCTTGAATCTGTTTTTGATTCTAGATTTTGGATTGCTATAGGGATTTTTTCTTTGTTTTTTTATTTAACATATAATTTTTTAAGAATAAAATTAAATAAAAAAATAAAAAATGCAGATGAAAATATAAAAATAGATGAGAATTTTTTTGTTATTGTTTTATCTTCAATGTTTGTTGTTAGTGCTATAGCGAATATTTATATTTTTTTTAAATTTGGAACAATGCCAATATTTGCTAGTGCTCCAGATAGGATGAGATTTATAATAAACAAAGAAACATTTGGACTTATAGAATACTTATCATTTTTACCAAGAATATTTATTCCTTTAGCTTTTGTTTTTTTATTTAAATATGGAAAATTAATAAAAAAATGGAAAAGAATAATTGTCTATTTGATAATATTTTTAGGCTTTTTAATGCTTCTTATGTACGCTTCTCGTGTTGTTATTTTATTTCCAATAATATTATCATTTTTTTGTTATTTAATTTTAAAAATTAAAAATATAAGTTTAAAACAAATTATTATATCTTCTTTTATTGTTGTTTTCTCTGTTTTATTTTTCTCTATTTCTATTCCTATATTTAGACAATATATTACTTATAAAGACTATTATGGCTCAATATATAATAAAGAAACTGGTGAATTAGATCTTGAATCTACTCCATTCAATTATATTTTGGATATATCTAAAATTAATATTCCTAAAAAATTTAATTTATTAGTTCCTTTATATATTATCCCAAGTTTTAATTTACAAACTTTTTATCATGCTACTAGCTATTTTGGCGAAACTCATGATTTTTATAATGGAAAATATCTTGCATCTATATCTGATTCTTTTGTTAAGGCTTTTGGTATTAAATTTTTTAATATAAACATAAAGTGGGGCGAGATATTCTTACCTTGGTGGAATACTGGTACTTTTTTGTTTGATTTCTGGGCTGATTTTGGATACCTTGGAATGATATTAGCAGCAGTTTTATTTGGTTCTATTTTTGCTACTATTTATGTTTTAGCTACAAAGAAAAATAATCTTGCATTTACTTTGTTATTTGCTTATTTTAATTTCTTTATAGTTATGAGTATTTACACTAACTATATAAGAAGACAGGAGTTTTATCTTGATATTGCGTTTATTATATTTGTAAATTTTATATTTTATTTTTACGAAAAAAAGCGTAATAATATTTCAAAATTAAATTAATAATATGATTATCTTTTTAACTATATTAGGTGTTATTTTGGTGTTGCTTGGTTTTTTTAGTAATTTTTTCCCAATTTTACCTGGTGGAGTATTATTCAGTTATGCTGCTTTGGTGCTTTTATATATTTCTAATAAGGCAGAATATGGTTTAATTTTTCTTGTTGTATTTGGAATAATTACCTTGATTACAATGTTATTAGATAATCTTATTCCAGCTACTACTGCAAAGTCTAAAGGTGCGACAAAAAATGGGTTATTAGGGGCGGGAATAGGTACATTTATTGGAATGTTTGTGTTTCCTCCATTTGGAATAATAATAGGTATATTGGTTGGAAGTATTGTTGGAGAAATTATTTCTCGTCAAGAATTTAAAAAAGCTTTAGAGGTTGGTGTTTGGTCTTTTATTGGTTTTTTGATATCTACTTTATTGAAAATTATTATTACTGGGGTTATGACTTTTTATTATTTTTTAAATTTAATAAGATAATAATAAAAGACTACTTATTAGGTAGTCTTTTTTAGAAATTTCTTGAAATGTATCAAGAAAAACCAATGTCGCGTTGGTCTTTTTTATTTTATCACCAATTAATAAATAATAAAAAACCACCAATAATCATATTGATTTTGGTGGTAGGAGATTACTCTGTTTTAAACATATTAACCTGTTTCGTTACGGTTTCTATATTTATCCTTGTTCTGTCTGATTCTCGAAGTACTAAGGTCATGTGTGTTGAAAGTTGATCAGTTTCTTTGGATATTTCAGACATGGTTGCCTGAATAGAAATTGATGCATCTTTTACTCTCACAACTTCCTCGTACATTGCATTTGCACCATCTTGCATTTCTGTGGATCCGTCTTTAACCTCGCTTGTGACTTGATTAATAACGGTGAGGGACTTTAGTATTTGCTGTCCACTGTCTCCTTGTTCTGCCATTGAATTTTTGATTGACAATTGTTGTTCGTTTACAATAGAAACAATGGACACTGTTTTGTCTAGAGACTGAACAATTCCATTTGATAAAACAACAGTACTATCAATCTCGGCTTTAATGGATTTCAATGTTGTTGCTATTTCTTTTGATTGCTTTGCTGATTGTTCAGAAAGCTTTCTGATTTCATCAGCAACAACAGCAAAACCTCTTCCGGCTACTCCTGCGTGTGCAGATTCTATTGCTGCATTCATTGCAAGAAGGTTTGTTTGATAAGCTATTTGGTTCATCATTTTATTGATATCAAACAGTTTCTTTGAATCTTCTGACACGGCAAGGAGTGATTCGTTAATTTTGCTTATCATTGCTTTGTTTTCGTCTGTTGACTGCGTCAAAACTCTGAATTGTTTATCCATGTCGTTTGTTGCTGTATTAACTGATGATATATTAGATATCATTTGAGTTATTGAAGCAGAAGATTCTGAAACTTGTTCAAATTGCTTTGATATGACACCATTTAAGGATTTAAGTTTACTGAGAATTTCTTCAATTGTTGCTGACATTTCGGTAATACTAGATGTTTGTTCACTTGTATTTGTTGAAATATCAGTTGTTTCTTTGTTAATCTTCTCAATAATCTTTTGAGCTTCTTCTACTGAGTTATTAAGAACTGTCGTTACTTCAATTGAGTTATTTGACGATTTCTTAATTTCAGAAATTAATTGGCATAACTTAACAATAACGTTGTTGAAATTGGCTGACATATCACCAAATTCGTCAAAGGTATTTAATGTAATTTGTTTTGTGAGATCAACGTCTCCCGATCCAAACTCTTTTATTTTTCCTTTTAAGAATTCAGTTTGCAGCTTTGTTTCTTTCTTTGATATAAATGATAAGAGTAACACCATGCATGATAATGCGGTGTGAAATACAACCATTTTTATTGTAAATGATTTTTCATTAAATAGATTAGTGAGATTACCATAATAATAACAGAGATAAATCATATTAACACCAACATAAAATGATGATATTAACGTTATAAGATAATCTTTAGCTCTACTAAAGGAATCATTTTCTCCTTCCTCTATTTTCTCAATTTTCAAATAGGGTTTGTATTTGGAGATAATAATATTAACAATAATTGTTATAAACGCAGAACTCATTAATCCGGTTGTTAATTTAACCATAAGGCCAATAACAAAAGGTATTCCGCTTTCTGCGTTCCATTTTTTCATAACATAATATGCCGTAGTGCCAAAACCCCAGGCAATTGTTTGAAAAATAAATATTGACCATGGAATTTTACTTGAAGCTATTCTTGCGTCTTTATAACAGTCGTTTCTTTTTCTCTCATCTGTTTCTCTGAGAAAACAAAAGAAAGGACGTAATCTGTATAAAATAATAGAATACAAAATTACTGATATCACAACATAAAGAGCCAATGTTAACGGCTTAAAAGAAAATGAAATTCTTTTCAGCATGGTATAACAACTAGCATCAAGGCGATTGTTGTTTAATGAATTAAACAACTCACTTGAAAACAACAGTGCAAATAGGGTAATGAAATTAGTTGCTGCTATTTTCAATTTAATTAGTCTGATCTCATCTAGACCAACGGTCTCGTATTGTTTTGAAGCCACGACTTTAAACCTCCATATTAGATTTTCATAAAAATGTTCTCATATTTTTGATAAAAAAGCAATGAATTATGAATGAATTTTAAAATATAATCTTTACAAAAAAATATTTTAATAGTATACTATCTATCATTATTGGAGCACAATAATCATTGGGGAATCGCCAATATAATATAGAAGGCTTCCCGCCAAGGCGGGACATTCGTAGGTTTATAAATCTTTTATGTATTATGTTTATATTTTAAAAAGTTTAATAGACGGTAAATATTATATTGGTCAAACTAATAATTTATCTGATAGAATTTTAAGACACAACCAAGGAAGGGTAATTGCTACTAAATATAGAAAGCCATTAGAACTTGTTTGTTTTGAAGAATTTAAAACTAGATCCGAATCTGTAAAAAGAGAATCTTATTTAAAATCTTTAAAATGTGGTAATGAATTTTTTAAAATAATAAATAAAATCCAATAATTTAACTTTATAATTCCAAACACATTGGGGAATCGCCAAGTGGTAAGGCTTCCCGCCACGGCGGGACATTACGATAGGTCCGAATCCAATTGTTTGAAATATTTCATTTTTACATTTCCAAACACATTGGGGAATCGCCAAGTGGTAAGGCTCCGGCCTTTGGAGCCGGCATTCGTAGGTCCGAATCCTACTTCCCCAGCCAA